>Ga0207707_10003636_pt1 | contig 13672 bp, 12 predicted proteins | sample KBSC83BmetaG_FD_184336 | JGI IMG/M metagenome (GOLD analysis project Ga0207707, IMG submission 184336) | Corn rhizosphere microbial communities from Kellogg Biological Station, Michigan, USA - KBS C8-3B metaG (SPAdes) (version 2) | ecosystem: Host-associated > Plants > Roots > Rhizosphere ...
TCAGTCGCCGATTGGTCGCACGCCGCGATCGAATCCGGCGACATACACCGGTCTTTTCACGCCGATCCGTGAGCTTTACGCGATGCTGCCGGAGTCGCGAACGCGCGGCTATAAAGCGGGGCGATTTTCATTTAACGTCAAAGGCGGCCGCTGTGAGGCGTGCGAAGGTGACGGCATGAAATGCATCGAGATGAATTTTCTGCCGGATGTTTACGTCACTTGCGACGTCTGCCGCGGAAAGCGTTACAACCGCGAGACGCTCGCCGTTAAATACAAAGGCTTGTCGATCGCCGATCTGCTTGAAACGACGATCGAAGACGCTCTGCCATTGCTCGAAAATATTCCGCAAATCAAGCAGAAGCTGGAGACTCTGATCGATGTTGGGCTAGGCTACATCCAGATCGGACAATCGTCGACGACTCTAAGCGGCGGCGAGGCTCAGCGGATAAAGCTCGCTAAGGAGCTGTCAAAACGTGCGACCGGAAAGACGATCTATATTCTCGATGAGCCGACAACCGGCCTGCATTTCGCCGATGTGCACAAGTTGCTCGATGTGCTGCAAAAATTGGTAGATACCGGCAATACCGTCATAGTCATCGAGCACCATCTCGATGTCATCAAATCGGCCGACTACGTCATTGACCTCGGCCCCGAGGGCGGATCAGGCGGCGGAAAGGTTGTCGCGGCTGGAACTCCGGAGGAGATCGCTCGTGTGAGAAAATCTTATACAGGTCAGGCGCTGAAGAGCGTTTTGTAGTTCGAAGAAAACGTCAGCGGTCTTTATACACCGCTCCAAAGTTGTTAAAAATTCTACCCTGTACTGGAAGAGAGCGAGTGGAACTGGTGTTCGCCGTCAACCCTATCGCGGATGCCGCCTGAAGTCTCATCGAGATCCGCATCTCCTGTCTTGAAAATCCATCGATCAATCTCATCGCCCGGTCAAAATCGGCCTGCGCGAGAGTGCCGACGACCGAAAGGTTTCCGCCGTAGCTGCTGAACGGGTCGCCCTGCGTCATTATAAATTCACCGTCGCGGACGTTTGAGCCGAGCTGAAAGCCATTGATAACGGCGGCCGCATCGGTGAGCTCGTTTATTTTAGGGACAAGGCCTTCAAAGAGCCTGAACGCCTCGTCGGGTCTTATGTTGGCGTAGCCGACAATGACCTGCATAAGCAGCCCCATCTCGGACGAGTTCTCGGGCCTCTCGCCGGTCACATCTGCTGCGCGTGCCAGCAGGGATTCCGCATACGACCTGTTTTCTTTTTGATCTTTTGAATAAAGAGAATTCGCGAGAGCAACAAGGGCCTGCACACGTTGCTGGTCGGGCAAAAGGTCGATCACCCGCTCGGCGTCAGAATACTTGCCGTTGTTCATCAGGTTGTAGCTGTTTTGCGTATCAAAGTTGAGCAGCAAGTCACGACGAGCGTCGCCTTCGAAATTTTCCGCCAACGCGTTTCGCGCGGCCTCTGTGTCGCCGCGGCCGAGAAACTTGCTCGACGCCGTCTGGTAAATGTTTCGCCGTTCGTCGACGGAATATTTGCTGGCAACCGCAAGCATCTGCTCCGGCGGCGTATCGGCACTCATTAGTTTTTGGTAGGCAGCGTTCGTTTCGGAAGTGCCGGTTTGCAGAGACACGGTACGAGCCCTGATCGCCTCGACCGAGGACGGCGAGAATCTTTCTGCGATCGGAACGATCGATGAGCCGATATACGGCGCGATCCGCGGATCTGAGAGGTAAGCAGAAACAAACTTGCTCGCGAGCTGGCGGACCTGGCCGCTGTCGAATTTTAAATTTCTTTCGGAGCCAGCCTGCTCAGAGATTGCGTTACTCAATATTTGATTGGTGAGCTGAATGTTCATGTACAAAGGTTGAGAGCCGTTCATGTACCCGCCGGCCATCAACTTATCGATCGTAAGCGACGCCATTTCACGTCCTGCTGCTTGGTCCTTCTCCGCCAGCCTCTCAAGCTGATAGTAAGTTTCATTCGACAGGTTCTTTGAGAGCGATTCTTTCAGGATCTGAACGGCGTGGTCAGGGTCCTGATCAGCGGCCATCCGGTAGAAATTTTGCTCCATCGACCGTTCGTTTTGCACGAGATAGTTATAGCCGCCAGAGTCGTTGCCGATCTTCGAGCTCGGGCGCGTTTCGGCAAGCATCGCCCTCTGTATCGCGACGGGCCGCGTCTTAACCAGCAAGTCGAGAGCAAGCCTGGCGTCATGCGACGCAATAGTGTTTAGTATCTGCTGTCGCGTCGACCCGCCGTTGAGAAGTTCGCTGTTTGGGTTTGAAGAGCGCTTTGATTCGGCGTAGTCCTGGGCGCTCATCAGCTCGCTTGCGGCGTTTTGGAACAACCCGGCGGCGCGCTGCTGATCGATCGGCCAGACGAGATTACCGATCTGTGCAAAAAAGAAAGCGCGATTTTCAGGTAAGCGGAGATTTTGGGTATCGCCGAGCGCCTGCTCGACGACCGCTGTGAGCTTTTTATTTCGTTCCGCCGCTGCTGTGTCAGCCTCTTTGTCCTGTGCAGGCGCCAGCGCGGGCATCAGCAAAACGACCGCCAAACCAAATCTCAGCCAAGATCGCATATTTCGCCTCCGTTTTAGGAACGTTTGCAATTTCAGAGTTTGCAGGAAAAGAAAAGGTTGTATCACAGGGCAGCCGACAGCCAGGAAAATGTTCGGATTTCATACTTGACCGGCACAACTCACTGCGATTATTGCGTTTATTGCGGGCAAATCAATTCGGCACGGCTATTGCAGAAGCGGTGTACGAGCGGAGGGCAATATGACCGGCAACACAAAAGATCAACCGAACAAACAAACGCAGCCGGGTGCGCCGCAGGATACACAAGAGATGCCGTCGTCGGGTAATTCACCGGCAAACCGACAAAGCATTGAGTCGTCAGGCAGCTCGAGCGACGTCGAGCGGTCAGGCATCTCGGGCGCTGCTGCGCAAAGATCAGCCGACACGTCCGTCACAGGCGACCCGGGCCGAACACCGGGTAAAGCCGAAGGCGTGGAAAATCCGGAGGAGACGGGGAACGAGTAACTTCAACTGAAGGGGGAAGCAGCGAGCCGGTGTTTTTGCAGACCAGAACGCCGGCTTCATTGCGTTGAACTAAGAATAATAGCGTCGATCATCTCGCGAACGGCGGCCTCGAGCCCGATAAAAATTGCGCGCGAGATTATGTGATGTCCGATATTGAATTCGGTGATCTCCGGCATCGCGGCCAGCGCTCCGACATTTCGCGTCGTAAGGCCGTGACCTGCAGCGACGATCAATCCGATGCTCTGAGCATGAGCGGCGGCGTCATGGATCCGCTTGATCTCGGCGTGGGCCTTTTGCTCGCCCGCACCGTGCGATGCTCGCGAGGATAGCGTCAACTCGGCATATTCGGCGGTACACAACTCGATCTGTTTAGCGCCGGCTCTCTTTGCCGCGTCTATCTGCGCGATATCGGGGTCGATAAAATGACTCACAAAGACACCGCTCTCAGTTAGCGACATGGTAGCATCCGCGACCTGATCGAAATTTTTGACGACGTTTAACCCGCCCTCAGTCGTGATCTCGTTGAGGTTCTCGGGAACGAGCGAGACAGCGTCGGGCTTAAGTCGCGTTGCTATCGCGACCATTTCGTCCGTTGCCGCCATTTCAACATTCAGATACGTCGTCACGGTCTCGCACAGCAGCTCGATGTCGCGGTCCTGGATATGACGGCGGTCGCCGCGAATATGAACGGTTATTCCATTCGCTCCTGCCTGCTCGCAGATGACCGCGGCGGCAATAACGCTCGGCTCGATGGTCTTTCGCGCCTCGCGGACCGTGGCGACGTGGTCAATGTTTACGTTTAATCGCGCGGTCATAATTTTCTTTGTCTCACCTCCTTCCGGGAGATAACAGTGAACAAGCCGTCGAAGTTTTCTGATTATTCCTGAAGTCCTTCCAAAGTTAACCTCGCCGGCTCATCGGGAGTGAATAGCCCGCCCGCACCCGAAGCTATTCGCTTCTTAAAAATTAGCTCGCCAAAATCGCGATCGAAGGTGATTATGATTCGAAGGATGGTATTTCATACCGTCCGCCCTTCGAGTTTTTGCGAATCTGGACAAGTTCGCTAAACATCCTTCGCGTATCGCGAATAGCGCTCACCTTTGAACCTTCGACATTGCTCCATCTGACAGGTATTTCCCTCAGCCGCAGGCCGTGATACTTCGCGACGAACAAAAACTCGACGTCAAATCCGAACCGGTCGATGGCCATGACATCGAGTAGCGGCCGAAATTTCGTCATATTGAAAGCCTTAAAGCCGCACTGCGTGTCCGAGAAATCGAGTCCCGACATCGTCCTGATGATGCGGTTTACGACCTTGCCGCCCTGTTCTCGACGCCAGGGTTGATGTGTTCCGATCAGCGAGCGATCAAGCGCACGTGAACCAAACGCGACATCTATCTCGCCGCTGCGGATAGGCTCGACCAATTTAGGCGTTTCCTCGATCGGTGTCGACAGGTCGGCGTCGGTAAACAGCGCAATATCCGCACTCGCCGTCTTTAATCCCAAACGCACGGCATATCCCTTTCCGCGATTTGGCTCGTAACGCACGATCTGGGACATCGCGGTCGAATGCCTTTTGAACACGGCTTCCGCGACCGCAGAGGTGTCATCGCTCGATCCGTCGTCAACCACGATGACCTCTCCACTGATCTTTTTGCGCTCGAGATAATCGAAGATCTGTCCGAGCGGCGCTTCCAAACGAGCTGCCTCATCGAACGCAGGGATAACAATGGAGAGCTCGGGGCGCATCGGCAAAACGCTAATATTAGTGATATTCGGGGGAAATGTAAATTTTAACGACTGAGCCGGCCAATAGCGGCAAACCCGTCAAATCTAACGGCCAACTAAATTATGGTATATTCTAATTTGAGCAAGGGGCCGGTTTAATGAATCGAAAATTTGTACTTATAGCCTTAATTCTCGTCGCCGCCGGGGCAGTCCTCGGCGGTATTTTTGGGAAAATGCCGCTGCGCGCCTCAGCGAGCGACGACACGACGCCGGCCCGCGTTCTTGCGGATTATCGCGAAGCGACGGACATTATCGATAAGAATTATATCGGCAAGGTCGATCACGAGCGCATCACCGACAGCTCGGTCCAAGGCATGCTCTGGACGCTCGATCCGCACTCTAGCTTTTTTACCCGCGATGAGTTTCGAAAGCTGTATGAGGAACAGGCGTCTCAGTTTTACGGTATCGGAGTTTCCATCTTGCAGCACCGCGACGGCGTGTATGTTCAATCCATCGTCCCGAACACGCCGGCTGATCGGGCCGGCCTGAGATATGGCGACCGGATCGTGTCGGTGGACGGCAAGGATGCCCGCGACTGGACAAGCGCCGAGGTGTCGAAAAATGTCCGCGGCGAAAAGGGAACGCCGGTCAAGATTCGAGTCGAGCGCGTGGGATCTGCTACACCTGTTGACGTAGAGATAGCTCGCGGGGCCGTGCCGCTGCCCTCGATCCGCAATTACTTCATGCTCTCGAACGGTGTCGGTTATGTGGGTTTGACCGGCGGCTTTCAGGAAACGACTGCCGCCGAGCTGGACGATGCGGTCGGGAATCTCAAGAAGCAGGGCATGAAGAGCCTCATTCTCGACCTTCGCGGAAATCCGGGCGGTATTCTCGAAGAAGCCGTGCAGGTCGTGAGCCGCTTTATTCCCGAAGGCAAAACGGTCGTTTCCGTGAAGGGCCGGTCGAGCTTTGCTCAGACGCGAGAGCTGAAGTCGGAAGGCGGCGAGGTCGACGATTTTCCATTGATCGTGATGATCAACAGCGGATCGGCGTCCGCCTCAGAGATCGTCTCCGGGGCGTTGCAGGACTATGGGCGCGCGGTCGTCGTCGGTACCGACAGCTTTGGAAAAGGGTTGGTCCAGCATATATATCCGCTGCCTTTCGGAACCGGGATGACGCTGACAACGGCGCGGTATTACACCCCGTTTGGCCGGTCGCTTCAGCGTGATTATTCAAACGGGTCGATATATCAGTATTACGCGCACGAGATCGACGACGACAGCGATTCGCCCGAGCCGGCACCTGTTGGAAGTCCTGTGCAGACCGCCAATGGGCGGACACTTTACGGCGGACGCGGTATCGAGCCGGATGTGAAGATCGAGCCGCAGAAATTCACACCGCTGATCGGGCGGCTGAACGAGGCGACGTTTTATTTCGTTCGCCAATTGGTCGCGGGCAAGGTAGCCGGTTTTGAGAATTTGAAGGTCGAGAAACAAAACTTTTCGACTACGGCCGCGCCGAGCGATATCAACGTGTCGGACAAGCTCTTCGAGGCATTTCGTAGCTATGCTGCCGCCGATAAGACAAACGGGCTGACCGCAGAAAACATAAACAGCCAGGCTGATTACGCGCGAATGCGCATTCGCGAAGAGCTGGCGACGGCAACTTATTCGAACGAAGCCGGAATTCGGGTCATTCTCGAAAACGATCCGCAGCTATCAAAGGCGGTCGCGGTCATGCCGCAGGCCGAGCGGGCCCGCGAGACCGTTGCGTACAGCCGAACGAATCAGTGAGCTGCGTGTTATATTAGTTTTTTATACTCGATCGAAGCTTGGTCACGCTCTTTTGACCGTAAAGCCCGTCTCTTGCGGGCTTTTCAAAGTTTAGGATCGATCGCGATGCGTGTTCGCGCATTGTGCGGAGTTAGATGTATAAGCAGATCGGAATATTGACGGGCGGCGGCGACGCACCGGGGTTAAACGCTGTGATCCGGGCCGTCGTGCGTACAGCCATTGGCGAGTTTGGGATGAAGTGCCTCGGCATCGAGGACAGCTTCGAGGGAATTCTCGGCGACCCGCACGTGATGAAGCTGACGACGAAAGCCGTAAGCGGGATTCTTCCACGCGGCGGCACCATCCTCGGTACGCGGAATAAGGGGAGTTTTGTCAAGGTGGTGGACGGGAGGCCGGTCTTTCCCGAAATGCCTATCGGTGAAGCTCTGGCAAATCTCGATATACTCGAGATCGAGGCGTTGATCGTTCTCGGCGGCGAGGGAACGCTCGCCATCGCCGAGCAGTTTCATAAACGCGGCTTTCCGGTCATCGGTGTGCCAAAGACGATCGATAACGATCTCGCCGCTACCGAGCTGACATTCGGTTTTATGACGGCGATCGATATCGCGACCGAGGCGCTCGATCGCCTGCACACGACGGCCGCGTCGCACGACCGCGTGATGATCCTGGAGGTGATGGGCCGGCATACGGGCTGGATCGCACTTCATGCGGGTCTCGCCGGCAGCGCTGATATTATTCTTGTCCCCGAGATCCCGTTCTCGTTCGATTCGCTGGTCAAGAAGGTGGCTGAAAGAGAAAAGAGCGGTTCGAAATTTACGAACATCGTTGTCGCCGAAGGCGCGGTGGAGGTCGGCAAGAGCCAACTGTATCTTGATAAAGAGGGAATTCGCCTTGGAGGCATGGGCAGCTATGTCAGCCGCCGGGTGGAAGAATTAACCGGTAAAGAATCGCGATGCGTCGTGCTCGGTCATCTGCAACGCGGCGGCAGTCCGAATGCGTTCGATCGAATGCTCGGAACTAATTTCGGGGCCTGCGCCGTCCGCGCGCTTGCAAATGGTCAGACCGGTAAAATGGTCGCGCTCCAGGCGGGCGAGATCGTGACCGTACCGCTCTCTCAGGCCTGCGCAAATATTAAAACCGTTCCGATCGACGGCCAGTTGGTACGGACAGCCCGTGATATCGGCATTTCATTCGCAGCGCCAAAGGAGGCGAAGCTTTAGTTTCAGGTTACAGGTTTCAGGTTCCTTAACGTGAACTTGAAAACTGGAACCTGAAACTTGAAACGCTCAAATATGGAAGACGTAAAAGCAAAACTTCTTGAAGAGCTTGCCACGCTCGAGGAGGAGCTTCACTTTAAGCTCCCAAAGGAAATTCAAAAGGCGCGTGAATTTGGCGATCTGCGTGAGAACGCCGAATACAAGGCGGCGCTCGAGCGCCAGTCGATGGTAAAGGCTCGCATGATGCAGATCCAGGATCGCCTGAGCGAGGTCCAATCCATTGATATCTCAAAGATACCGACCGACCGGATCGCTTACGGGTCAAAGGTCGTTCTGTACGATCTCGACAAGGATGAGAAAGTCACTTATCAGCTTGTCACTTCAGAGGAAAGCGCGCCTGAGGACGGAAAGATCTCGACAGTCTCTCCAATTGGACAGGCCCTTATGGGTAAACAGGAAGGCGACACCGTCAAGGTAAAAACGCCGACCGGCGTTCGAAATTTCGAGATCAGCCGGCTGACCACGATACACGAAAAAGACGACTAGCGGCCTGTGGTCAGTGGACATTGGCCAGGCTGTTTATGGTTCTCCACCGCTGACCAGTGACTGCTGACCACTATGTTAGGAGCAAGCATCGGCCGCGGAGCAATGCGCATCATCAACGCGATGGTCCGCGCTCTGGCGTCGGCCGGGGTCCATCCAAATATTCTCACTACGATCGGCGTCTGCATCAACGGCTTGTGCGGAGTTCTCTTCGGTCTTGGTAAATTTTTCTGGGCCGGCGTCGTGCTGATCATCGCAAATCTTTTCGACATGCTTGACGGCAACGTCGCACGCCAGACCGGTAACGTCACAAAATTTGGTGGATTTCTCGATTCGTCACTCGACCGCCTCTCGGACATGTTCGCCTTTCTCGGCATCATGCTGTTCTACGCCGGCAACTCGCCGCAGCACTCGATCTTAAATGTATTTCTGTCCGGTGTCGGAATGATGATGTCCGTCATGGTGAGCTATACCACAGCCCGCAGCGAGGGCCTCGGCGTAAAAGCAAACGTCGGCTTTGTTCAGCGGCCGGAACGCGTTGTGCTGCTCATCATCGGGGCGCTTTCGACGTGGGACTGGAACTCGCAAAATTTCTTCGCCAACCGCATGCCTCAGGTGCTGTGGGTGCTGGCCATCGGCTCTATCTGGACGCTCATCCACCGCATGTATTACATCTGGCGCGAATTTCAAAAGATCGAGCGGGTTTGAGGTAATGATCAAATGGCTCACCGACTATTGGGAATCGCTCACCTGGACCAGCATCGCAATAGGCGTCGGGATATTTTTGCTATCGGTCGCCATCAGCTTTGCGGCGTTGGCGATCGTCGCGGTCAAGATGCCGCGCAACTATTTCAGCTCGCATTACCGAAAGGATTTTTTGCCAAATAGCTCGTGGCTCGTCCGATGGGGAGCGACGATCGGCAAAAATATCCTCGGCGTCTTTCTGATCGCGATCGGGGTGGTGCTGTCACTTCCCGGAATTCCGGGGCAAGGTATTTTGACCATTCTGGTCGGTCTGATCATGCTCGACATCCCCGGAAAGCGGCCGATCGAATGCCGGATCATCAAGTGGCCAAAAGTGCTCTCAGCGATCAATGCCCTGAGAAAAAAGTTCGAGAAGCAGCCGCTCGAGGTTGACTAGGGAAATCGGAAGTCCGAACGGATTTATCTTTGTGAACTGAATGTCTTCTTGGTGTTCTTGGTGATGAAACTTCTTATTTTCTCACAAATAACACGGAGCTTTCACAAGGTTCACAAAGAGTTGATCTCAGCGACGGTCCGCTTAATGGAGATCGACGAAATGCTTGTAGACAGGCTTAGTTAGTGGATTTCTGAATTTTCGCTATCATTATCCGATGGGTTTCATCGACCTCTTGCGCAGAAAAAAGCAGCCGACGGACGCAGAACGCCGCGCCCATCTGCGGCGGCACGGGCGGATAACCGAGGGCGTCATTCTCGACAGCGAAATGCGTGCTGGGGCCGAGATCGTTTATTACCTTTATACCCTTAACGGCGTCGATTTTGAGTCGTCCGAGAGGCTTGACGCCGCTCAGAGCAGCGACCTGCTCAAGTATGCGCCGGGACAAAAGGTGAACGTGCGATTTAATCCTAAGAATCAGGGAGACTCGACATTGGAGTGAAAATAACCGCGGATCTCGCCGATAAGCGCGGATCAAGATCCTGTTATTATCCGCGCCTGTCAGCGAGATCCGCGGCAAAAATGTTTGATGTTCAAGAAAATTCTTATAGCCAATCGAGGCGAGATCGCCTGTCGCGTCATCCGAACGTGCCGCGAAATGGATATTGCGACGGTCGCCGTCTATTCGGATGCCGACTGCGATGCACTGCATGTCCGTATGGCAGACGAGGCGTATCACATCGGGCCGCCGTCGTCGTCGGAGAGCTATCTGCGGGGCGAAAAGATCATCGCCGCAGCGAAACAAAGCGGCGCTGAGGCGATCCATCCCGGATACGGCTTCCTTTCGGAAAATGCCCACTTTGTCCGCGACGTCGAGGCTGCGGGCATCACGTTCATCGGCCCTCCGGCGAATGTTATGGACGCGATGGGCGGCAAGATCTCGGCGCGCAAGATCGCGATCGAGGCCGGCGTGCCGGTCGTGCCCGGAACGACAGAGCCGCTAAAGTCATTTGACGACGCCCGCACCGTTGCGGCCGAGATGGGCTATCCCGTGATGCTTAAAGCCTCGGCGGGCGGCGGCGGAAAGGGAATGCGGCTCGTGACGGACGAAAGCGACTTGCGTTCGGCTCTCGAAACGGCGCAGTCTGAGGCTCTGGCAAGTTTTGGCGACGATGCGGTTTATATCGAAAAGGCCGTCGTCCGGCCGCGTCACATTGAGATCCAGGTCTTTTCCGACACACACGGAAATCACGTCCACCTCGGCGAGCGTGAATGCTCGATCCAGCGGCGTCATCAAAAAGTAATCGAAGAGGCCCCGTCGCCTATCGATTCCGCCGAGCTCCGCTCCGATATGGGCGAATGCGCTGTCCAAATAGCGCGAGCGGTAAATTATGTCGGCGCGGGCACGATCGAATTTCTCGTCTCGGATGTCGATCGCTCGTTCTATTTTCTCGAGATGAACACGCGGCTTCAGGTCGAACATCCGGTTACCGAACTCGTTACGGGCATCGATCTTGTCCGCGAGCAGGTAAATGTCGCCGCGGGCGCGCCGCTCTCATTTGCTCAAGACGACATCAGGCTTCACGGCCACGCGATCGAGTGTCGCATCTATGCCGAGGACCCCGGCGCCAATTTTATGCCGTCGCCGGGGCGCATCTCCCGGCTGCGCATTCCTCAAGGCCCGGGCGTCCGCGACGACGGAGGCGTTTATCAAGGCTCCGAAGTTTCGATCTATTACGACCCGATGATCTCAAAATTTGCGGTCCACGGCCGCTCGCGGGCCGAAGCCATCGACCGCATGCGGCGCGCGCTGGCCGAGTATGAGATTGAAGGCCTCAAAACGACGCTCCCGTTCTTTCGCGACGTTATGCGCGATGAGGATTTCATCGCCGGCCGCCTCGACACTGGTTTCATCTCACGTTTTTTCGAGCGGCGCGAGGCCCAGGCAAGCGACGCGACCATCCAGTCACCCGTCGCCCAGGATATTGCTATCATCGCCGCTGCGCTTCTCTACGCGTCCCGATCAGAGGCCAAGCCGGCTACTTCCGCAACCCGAAAACTCTCGCCATGGGTAATGTCGGCCCGCGAGAACGGGTCTTAAAACGAATTGCCTCGAGCTTTAGCTGGAGGTTGGCGGGCCCCTACAAGGAACCGGCTTTAGCCGAACATGTGAGAATCCGCCTTCCTTCGGCTTCAGCCATAAAATTGGGCTAAAGCCCGAAACTTTTTTGGCCGGCGATCCACTAGCTTAAGCTAGTGGCAATTTATTCCGATCTTTGTCACTACGGCTCTTACGGTTGATCGGCGATCACACTGCCCTTGCTGGTTTCTGTATCGGATCGTTTTTGCGTTGTCGACGGCTTACACGACAAAATTGGCAGCGTTTCGACTGGCGTGGTTACGGTGCGTCGTGACGGAGTGGGCGATGGTGATCGCATTCAAATTTGATCACCGAACGGTCATACGAGATGCCGTTTTGGTCATACGAATGTTCACCAAAGGACGTCTTGGAGGGCATTTGGGGAAGCGAGTATTACGCGGAAACCGAGTTCAGGTCCCGCCCAGGCACTAACGAGAGAAAACAAAAAGGGCGAGCCCGAAGACTCGCCCTTTTTTGATGATGTTCAGCTCTGCGTAGCTGAAGCGATTGCCAACTACGGATTTGCCACAAAGTCGACGTCGAGCAAGTTATCCAGCAATGTGAATGACTTTTGATTGCTCGAGAATCGGTAACGTTTCGACTCAATGCCAACGAAGTAGAAATCATCGGTCATGCAGTTTGTGAACGTGTAGTAGCCAAAGCTGTTCGTCAACGCATACCGGGTCTTACCCGTTGAAAGATCGGTCAAACCAACCGACACGCCGCTGATGCCATTGCCGTAAGCCGTGGTCACGCGACCGCCGATCGTTGCCGGAGCCGCCGTGATGCCGAGCTGGCCGTTGGTAAAGGTGCAGCTGGTCACACCGCCGGCGTTGGTCGTAATGACCACTTGCCCGGTCGTCCCGTTAGCCGTAAAGCTACTGGCAACGTTATTCGTGCAGCTTAGATCCGTGAGCTGCCATCCAAAAGTAGTTCCTTCGGTCACGGTGATGTTATTAGCTGCTCCAAATAATGAGATGGAAGCACTCTGAACCGTGACGCCGCCCGGACCGGGGTTATTATCAACGATCGTGAACGACGACTGTCCGAACGGACCCGTTGCACTGAATGGAAACGCAACGTTCGCCGTTCCCGTTGTTGTACCGCCAGCGGGGAAGTCATTAGCGACCTTGGTGATGTTGACGATACCCGTGATAATGACCGCGTCAGCCGACAGCGAACGATCCTGGTTACCACCAGTCGTACAACCGCCAACCGGTGCAGCGGGATCCGTTGTTACGCACAGTCCAATCAGGCGCATGTGATATGGCGACCCACTAATTCCACCCGCCGAGTTTCCCGCACCCCAGTCACCGCCGTAGGCAACGTGACCAGACCACGCCAACACGGGGTTCGACACAGTCGCCGTGAAAGTCAGTCTCACTCGGCGCTCAACCTGCGCATCAACCAGGACATTGCCATCAATTGATTCATAAGCGAATGTCAGACCCGTACCGCCCCACATCGTGAATTGCTGATTGCTCGGTTGGTAGATCGGACCATTTGTGAACGGATTGGTCTCGTTAACAACGGCGACGTTGTCGGCCGTGATCGGCGCCGTGCTCGTCGGCGAGGCCAGGACACATCCTGCAACACCGCTGCAGGGATCGACCCCTGCACGAACTGCGGCCGTGTTGGTCGTCCGATTCGCGATCGTCAACGTATCGAACGAGCCTAAGTAGTCAATCGCATGTTTGCCGCTATGCGTCGCATCATAACCGAGGACCACCGTGTAATTTGTTCCGACGGTCAGACCGGTGAACGTCATGCGGTACGGCAAATACTGATCTTCTGAATACGACGAATTCGACTTGCCGACGTTTCCGTTAAACCATCCGGTCTGGTTGCTAGTCGTCACGTCGCAAGGAGCCGTTCCGTCGCCGTTTCGGCATTGGTCCAAATTACCGGCAGCATTAGCTAACGGAGCATCGATCTTCTGCGCCGAGATCGACGCGGCCATTAAAAACAAGCCAGCGAGCAAAACTAGCGCGCGGGCTGTAAACGATTTATTCATATTGAAATTGGGGAACTTCATGTTTTACTCCTGTTTGCATTAACTCGAAAG
>Ga0207707_10003637_pt1 | contig 13670 bp, 10 predicted proteins | sample KBSC83BmetaG_FD_184336 | JGI IMG/M metagenome (GOLD analysis project Ga0207707, IMG submission 184336) | Corn rhizosphere microbial communities from Kellogg Biological Station, Michigan, USA - KBS C8-3B metaG (SPAdes) (version 2) | ecosystem: Host-associated > Plants > Roots > Rhizosphere ...
GGCTTTGGCCGCTGTTATCTTCCTGGTGTTCGCGATCGGCATGCTGTCGTCCTACTTCAAGAACCGGGAGATGGAATCGCACGCGCTCGATGCGGCGCACGGCATTTCGTCAGGCGAATCGAGCGGGGCGAATCTCGCGTCGGTGGATGCCTTGCGGAAACTCGAGAAGCTGCGGCAATCGCTCGAGACTCTTACGACATACGAGCGGGAAGGCGCGCCCATGAGTCTGCGCTGGGGACTATATACGGGCAGCTCGCTCTATCCTGAAGTGCACCGTCTCTATTTCAGCCGCTTTCAGCAGCTGCTGCGCAGCCAGACCGAAGATACGATGCTGGCGACCCTACAGCGGCTGCCCGCAGTGCCGTCCCCTACCGATGAATACGGGCCGACTTACGACACGCTGAAAGCGTATCTGATCACGACGTCGCATCACGATCGCAGCACCAGGTCGTTCCTTGCGCCCGTGCTGTCAAACCGGTGGTCAGCGGGCCGCAGCGTGGATCCGGAACGCTTGCAGCTTGCGCAGAAGCAGTTTGAATTCTATGCCGGTGAGCTGAAAATCGAGAATCCTTATTCTTCAGAGAATGACGCAGCCGCGGTCGAGCGCGCGCGCCGGTACCTGAAGCAGTTCGGCGGAACGGATCGTGTTTATCAGTTCATGCTGGCCGAAGCAGGGAAGGGCAATCCGCCAATCAACTATCACCAGGTATTTCCGAATGCCGCACAGGCAGTGGTTGACCGCAACATCGTTCCGGGCGCATTCACGAAGGGCGGCTGGGCTTTCATGCAGAACGCCTTTAAGGATCCGAGCAAGTTTTTTAGCGGCGAACAATGGGTGCTGGGCGACCAGAGCGCCCCGGGATTGGAACCGGCGGCCATCGAGCAGCTCAGGAAACGTTACCAGGACGATTTTATCCGCAACTGGCGGACGTTCATCAAGAGCGGCGTGGTGCTTCGCTACGGCAGCCTGAAGGAAGCCGCCGACAAACTCAAAATACTTTCCGGTCCCCAGTCCCCTCTGCTCGAACTATTCGCGCTCGTCTCGCAGAACACGGCTGTAGGTGTTCCCGCTGTCGACAATAGTTTCAAGGCGTCTCACTCTCTGGTGCCGCCGGGCAGCGTAGACCAGTACATCGGTCCTGGAAATACCGCCTACATGGGTGGTCTCGTCAACCTTCAGGTTTCGATTGACCAGATCGCGGCGCAGCCGGGTTTACCGAACGATGCCGCAGCCGCGCAGACGCTGCAGCAAGCCGCGGCGGCCAAGGGCACCGTCGGACAGATGGCGCTCACGTTCGGGACCGATCCCGAAGCCGGGACGGTTCGTCAATTACTCGAAGCGCCAATTACTGCTGTCGAACCGCTGCTGCGCAGCGTGGGTCCGGCTGAACTGAACGGTAAGGGTAAGGGGCTATGCGCGCAATTCCGCGCGGTAACTTCGAAGTATCCTTTCAATCCGAACGCCACCGCGCAGGCCACGCTTCCGGAAGTGAACGGCCTTTTTAAGCCGCGCGAAGGTGCGCTGTGGGCATTCTACGATTCCAGCTTACAGAAATTGCTGCAAAAGCAGGGAGCGCAGTACGTTCCCTCATCATCGGCCACCATCCCGCTGACGCCCGCATTCGTCGGCTTCTTTAACCGCGCGGCGGCGTTTTCGGAAGCCCTCTATGCGGGTGGATCCGCCGACCCGCACCTGAACTATTCGCTCAAGGCGCTGCCTACGGAAGGCATCCGCGACATGTCGTTCCGGATCGACGGCCAGACGCTCACGTATAGCTCCGGCAGCGCGGCCGCCAAACCGTTTGTCTGGCCGGGCGCAGCGCACGAGGCCGTTGCCAGCGTCAAACTAGGCGGCCAAGACGTTACGTGGTCGAGCAATGAAGGCCTCTGGGCAGTCTTTCAATTCTTCGGCAAGGCGGAGCGCCAGCAAGGCAACATGCTCGAGTGGGTGGTCCGGATCGGCAAAGATCCTGCGCTGGTGAATGGCAAGCCATTGGCGGTGCGTGTGGAGCTCGACATGGGCTCGTCGCCACCTGTCTTCCAACGCGGCTTTCTCTCGAGTCTCGCGTGTGTCGCTGAAGTTGCGCACTGACCCTCATGCAGCTTCCGGCGCGCATCGGTAAATATGAATTAGAGGAATTTCTGGGCGGCGGCATGGCCCGTGTCTATCGCGCGCGCGATACCGTCATCGGCCGCACGGTCGCGGTGAAGATCCTGACCGAAGAAGGCTGTGCGGACGAAGAAACCAAATCGCGCTTTCTGCAGGAAGCGCGTCTCGCCGGAAACATCACGCACGACAACATCATCAGCATTTACGATTTTGGCGAAGATGCCGAGGGCCGCCCCTTCATGGTGATGGAGTTTTTGAAGGGCGAGGATCTCCGGCACGCCATCAAGAACGGCTCGACGGGAGATACACGAGTCAAACTGCGCATTGCCATGGACATTGCGCGGGCGCTCGAGCACATCCACTCGCAAAATATCATTCATCGCGATATCAAGCCCGATAATGTTCACCTGACCCCCGCGGGCGCAGTGAAGCTGATGGATTTCGGTATCTCGAAGATGCAGAGCTCAACGCGCACGACCACCGGTGTCGTGATGGGCACGCCTTATTACATGTCGCCCGAGCAGGTGCTGGGGAAGAACATCACTCCGCGTGTGGACATCTATGCTTTTGGCGTTTTGGTGTTCGAGTTAATGACCGGTTCGCGGCCCGTGGTGGGCGATACGGTGGAGCGCATCTTCTATCAGATTCTGCAGGAGCCGCTGAATGTCGAGCCGATGCGCACAGCCGGCATTTCGCAACCGATCATCGATCTCGTTTGCCGCTGTACGGAGAAAGACCCAGCGAATCGGCCGCAGGAGTTCGGCGAGGTCTGTGCGCAGATCCAAAACATTATTAACGATTGGGATGCGCCCACCCGTCCGAACCGGTCACCTCAGTTCACTCCCGTGCGGCCCCGTCCCGCCCGCAACCCTTGGCTGGTCCCGGCCGTGATTGCCGCAATGGTTCTGGTGCTGGTGGGAGTGTACTTCGGGCTGCGTTCGACGAAAAAGCAGAGCGCTGCGGCTCCCGCAGTGTTACCCGCCCCGAAAGCGGAACTCGCGAAGAGCCTTCCGTTTGACACTGGAGAAATGGTGCTGATCCCTGCTGGAGCCTTTCTGTTTGGTCAGGACAAGCAGAGCCTCACCCTGCCGGCCACATATATCGATAAGACAGAAGTCTCGGTAGAGGCCTACTCCAGGTTCTGTGCCGCGAAGGGCCGTCCGATGCCGTCCGGCGCTGCCGGCGAGCGGCCTGACGATCCTATCGTGGACATTACGTTTCTCGATGCGCAGGAATTTGCGAAGTGGGCAGGCAAGCGATTGCCGAGCATGCAGGAGTGGGAAAAAGCCGCGCGCGGGAGCGATGGGCGTGTGTATCCCTGGGGCGATCCGCGATCGCCACAACCGGCTAACATCGGGCATCCTGACGGTGGTGTGATGGCGGTGGCAAGCTTTTCCGAAGCCGCGAGTCCATCGGGAGCGCTCAACATGCTAGGCAATGTTTGGGAGTGGGTGGATGAACTAAAGACGCCCAGCCCACAGGCGCTCCAGCACTTTTCAACTCTTAAGCCGCCGCCTACCGCGGCCGAGCCCTGGTACGTGATTCGCGGCGGATCTTATAACGAGCGCCTCTCCGACGCCTATCTGTGGGACTTTGCCACCGTTCCAGCCCGCTTTCACCGCAAAGATATTGGATTCCGCTGCGCGAAAACTCCATAGCTCGTGATCGCGGGCTCCGAACATTTGCAGGCAAGAATGCCTACTCCACTGGCCGAGCCAGATTCTGTTACCGAGCCCCGACGCTGGCAACGGCTATGTCTTTCGTCATGTACCGCAGGGCTGCCGCCGGGGTTGCGGAAGACCTGCGGTATTTTGGTCAGGTCATCAAAAATCCGCGGGTCCCCCGCGCAAACCGCGTGGCCCCGCGCTACAAATTTAAAAAGCATTTGATCGCGCTTCGGCCTACTCCACTGCGCCCTCATACGGGAACCGATGTATTTCCTTGATGCACTCTCCCAAGGCATCGAGCAATGTCCGGCCCCAGCCTGAGGGAGTAAATGGAGCGATCTTCTGATTCGTCTGTTTATCGGCTTGAGCAAAGAACGTCATAGCGGGATCTCGCGGCTTGACGAATTCCCAAACCGTGATCCGAAAATCCACTTCCTCGGCGCCGCAGGGCTTCTTCATCGAAAAGAAGCGCAGTTGGGCAAGTTGATCGGTGGGCTGTAGCTGGGCGTAGGCCCATTCTTCCATGAGTCTCTCCGTTGGATCAGTGTACACCGGCCTCCAGCGGTATTGGATAATTCAAGCATGCTGACTTCGTTGGCATGCGCTGCATTCTTGGCTGTCATGGCCACCCCGAAGAAGCCCGTTACCGACGTTTATCACGGTATGAAAGTGGTCGACGACTACCGGTGGCTGGAAGACGTCAACGATCCCGCGGTCCGCGCATGGAGTGATGCACAAAACCGTGAGGCCCGATCCTACCTCGATGCGCTCCCCATGCGCGCGGCCATTTACGAGCGCGTGAAACAACTCCGCAGCCATCCCTCGCCGCGATATTTCGCGCTCGAGTACCGGAAGAATGTGCTCTTCGCCATGAAAAGACAGCCGCCGAAGCAACAACCGTTGCTGGTGACTTTGCAGTCGCCGGACGCACCTGGCTCCGAGCACGTGGTTGTCGATCCCAACCAACTGGACGCTAAGGGAACGACGGCCATCGATTTCTACGTGCCTTCTACCGATGGAAAATACGTCGCCGTATCGATGTCTCACGGCGGAAGCGAGAGCGGTGACGTTTACATTTACGAGGTTGCGTCAGGCAAGCCACTGCCGGATGTGATTTCACGCGTGAACGGTGGTACCGCCGGCGGTGGCCTCGCCTGGAATGCCGGAAGCACCGGTTTCTATTACACGCGTTATCCGCGCGGCAGCGAGCGCCCAAAGCAGGATCTGGACTTCTACCAGCAAGTCTACTTTCACGCACTTGGCACAAAGACCGAGGATGACACCTACTCGCTCGGCAAAGACTTTCCGCGCATCGCCGAAATTGCACTCCAGGCTTCCGAGGACGGCCGCAGCATTTTGGCGACCATGGCCAATGGAGACGGCGGCGAGTTCGCGCTCTATCTGCTGAGTCCGAACGGTGAGTGGCGGCAGATTGCGCGCCTCGGCGATCAAGTGACTCATGGCGTCTTCGGCCTGGACGGCAATCTCTATCTGCTTTCCCGTCAAAATGCGCCGCGCGGCAAGATCCTGCGGCTTGCGTTAACTGGCGCGAAGCTGGCGGACGCCACGGTGGTAGTGCCTGAGAGCAACGTCGTGATTCAAGAGTTTCTGCCCACCGCATCGCGGCTCTACGTGGCCGATCTGGTCGGCGGCCCGTCGCAAATTCGCATTTTCGATCTTACCGGACATACTGCCGGTACGGTGCCGGTGAAGCCGGTCTCTTCGGTGGCGGAACTTGTCCGGCATGCGGGCGATGACCTGCTTTTCGAAAGCCAGAGCTATGTGGATCCGGCGGCGTGGTACCGTTTCGATGCAGCCTCGAAGAAAGTAACCCGCACTGCGCTTTACCAGACGCCCGCGGCCTATTTTAGCGACGTCGAAGTGGTGCGCGAATTCGCCACGTCAAAAGACGGCACTAAAATTCCGGTGAACATCGTTCAGCGGAAGGGGACCAGGCTGGATGGCAACAATCCCGCGGTTCTCTACGGCTATGGAGGCTTCAGCGTGAGTGAAACGCCGGGATTCTCTGCACGCCTCCGAGTGCTGCTGGACCATGGCGTCATCTATGCCGTAGCCAATCTGCGCGGCGGCAGCGAGTACGGCGAAGAGTGGCACCCGGACATGTTTCGCGCCGTGATCTCGCACGTCGGCATCTACGACATGCTGCGATTGGAATTGCAGCCGAATGGCGCCTTCAACGTTACCGAATACGGCACGGTAAAAGAGGCGGACCAGTTTCGCGCGCTCTACGCGTATTCGCCCTATCATCACGTGGTCGAGGGCGTGCAATATCCGGCCGTTTTGTTTCTCACCGGAGATAACGATCCGCGGGTTGACCCGGCCAATTCCAGAAAAATGACGGCGAAACTTCAGGCCAGCGGCACCCGGCGCCCGGTTTTGCTGCGCACGAGTAGCAGCTCCGGCCACGGCTTTGGAACGGCGTTGAACGAGGTGATCGCGCAGGATGCCGACGTGTTCGCTTTCATATTCGATCAGCTTGGGGTGAAGTAGAGGAACCATGCGCTTGCCTCCCTCCATCGATCGCGCATATCTGATACAAACTCTCCGCGACCTGGTTCGCATCAACTCCATCAATCCGACGCTGGTTCCGGACGGCGCGGGTGAAGTGGAGATTGCAAATTATGTTGCGGGATCGCTGGGCGGGATCGGGCTTCAGGTGAAGACCGTCGCGCCGGAGGCCGCCCGGCCCAGCGTGATCGGCATGCTGGACAGCGGAAAACCTGGCCGCTCGCTCATGTTGAATGCGCATTATGACACCGTAGGTGTGAACGGCATGGCGGAGCCGTTTTCAGCGGCCATTCGCGATGGCAAGCTCTATGGGCGCGGCGCGTACGACATGAAGGGAAGTCTCGCGGCGTCGATGGCCGCCGCTAAGGCCCTGGCTGATAATGCCGCGCTCGAGGCAGGGCGTGTGGTGATTGCCGCGGTTGCGGATGAAGAATACGGCAGCATCGGCACGGCCGCCGTCATTCGCGAAATCACAACTGACGCTGCCATCGTGACGGAACCCACCGCGCTCAAAGTCTGCCTGGCGCACAAAGGTTACCTGTGGATCGAAGTCGAAACGCGGGGCCGCGCGGCGCACGGCAGCCGCTTCGAGGAAGGCGTCGATGCCAATATGCGGATGGGCCGTTTTCTCGCCGAACTCGAAAAGCTTGAGCGCGACCTGCGCACGCGGCCGGGCCACGCGCTAGTGGGTCCACCTTCACTGCACGCTGCCATGATTTCGGGGGGCACCGGCCTCAGCACCTACGCAGCAAGCTGCCGGCTGCAGATTGAGCGCCGCACGGTACCGGGCGAAACCGAATCGCAAGCGATCGGCGAAATTCAGGCAATCGCCGATAAGCTCGCGGCGGCCGATGCCGCCTTTCACGCGAGCGTGCGCGCATTTTTTGTGCGCGACCCGTTCGAAGTCGCGCCAGAGGCTCGCATCGTTAAGGTGGTGGATCGAGCGGCGGGCGAAGTCCTGGGCCGCGAGGCTGCGCACTTCGGCGATACACCTTGGATGGATGCCGCGCTACTCTCGGCAGCCGGCATCGAGACAGTCGTGATCGGCCCTGCCGGCGCCGGCGCGCATGCGTCCGAAGAATGGGTGGATTTGGAATCGGTTGAGCAACTCGCCCGCATCCTGGTGCTCGCCGCTCTCGATTACTGCGGCTGATGCGCGCTGTCCTCAATCGTTTTTTGGACCGGCATGCGCGTTTTCCGAAGCCGGACCCGGCGGTGCTGCGTTTTCACCAGTCCGTTCCGGGATACCAGCCGACGCCGCTGCATTCACTTCCTGGTTTGGCGCGCGAACTGGGCGTTGGCAGTCTTCTCGTCAAAGACGAGTGCCCTCGGTTCGGACTGAAGGCATTCAAGGCGCTGGGAGCGTCGTGGGCGGTCCATCGATTTCTCGAGCGCCACGGACGCGCGGGCGTGACGTTCGCATCCGCTACGGATGGAAATCATGGCCGTGCGGTTGCGTGGGCTGCGCGGTTAACGGGAAATCGCGCCGTGATCTACGTGCCGCGCCACACGGTTCCGGCCAGAATCGATGCTATCCGCAGTGAAGGCGCGGAAGTCATCGTTGTCGATGGGACGTATGACGATGCGGTCGACCGCGCGGATCACGATAGCCACCTCAACGGCTGGCAGGTCATTTCAGACACAGCGTATCCCGGGTACATGGAAATTCCAGCTTGGGTAATGGAAGGATACAGCACGATGTTTGCGGAAATCGAGGCTCGACCCGATATCGTAATCATCCAGGCGGGTGTGGGCGGGCTCGCCGCGGCAGCGGTCCAGCATTTCGCCGGCGCGAAGCTGGTTTGCGTGCAACCAAGTGAGGCCGACGGGCTACTCGAATCCGCCAGCTCTGAAAATGGCGAGCCTCGTTCCACGCAAAAGAGCCAGCGAACCATCATGGCGGGACTGGCTTGCGGCGTTCCGTCACTTCTCGCCTGGCCGGTGCTAAAGCGCGGCGTGACGCTCTTTATGTCGGTGGATGACAGATTCGCGGCGGAGGCGATGCGCCGCCTCCATCCTATGATCATTTCGGGAGAAACCGGCGCGGCGGGTCTCGGGGGACTCATTGCCCTATGCCGTGAACCAGAGTTCGCCCAAAGCAAAGAACAGCTGGGATTGTCCGGCGACAGTTCGGTTCTCGTGATCAGCACTGAAGGCGACACGGACCCGGAAAATTACCGCGCGATTGTACACGGCTCTTAACGTTCGGTCGATCGAACATCTGTAGCGCAGGGCCACGCGTTTTTGGCGGAGACCTGCGGCTTTTCGTCGATGTTCGGAACCATGTGGTGTCTACCTGAACAAAAATCCGCAGGTCCCCGCAAACGGCGCGTGGCCCTGCGCTACAACTGAAACATCGAAATGCCCGCAATCCCTGCGGCGCCGGCTTCGACGCAGATGGGAGCGTTCTCCGCCGTCACGCCGCCTAGCGCCAGCACCGGGATACGGACCGCGTGCGCCGCTTCGCGCAATTTATCCACGCCTAATGGCGGACCATATGGCGCTTTGGACGACGTAAAAAACACCGGCCCGAATACGGCGAAATCCGCGCCCTCGGCCTGCGCACCCCTGACTTCATCCACCGAATGGCAGGAGACTCCGATCAGAAATCCGGCTGGCATGATCGAGCGTAGCCGTTCTGGCGCGATAGAGCGCGCCGGCAGGTGCACGCCATGCGCCCCGCAGGCCAGCGCGATATCTGCGCGATCGTTCACCAGAATCTTGGATGCATGCGGATTCGGGAGCGCAAGTGCGCGGCGGACGAGAAGCGCGAGTTGCCGCGCAGTCAGATCTTTTTCGCGAATCTGGACACGCTGAACTCCCGCCGCCAGCTGTCGCGCGATATTTTCGATCAGCGGTTCGATGCCACCCAGCGATTTTCGATCGGTGATGTAGTAACGAAGCACTACAGTCGAGTGTAGTAACGTTCACCGGCGCAGGCTTTGCAGAGCGTCCGGCCTTTGCGGATTACCTCGCGCTTGAAGTTGATTCCTTCACCGCACTCCTCGCAGATGCGCCGCTCGCCTTTGTAGCCCGGAAATTCTTCCGGTCCGAGCGTCACCTTGACCCACTCGATCGAAAATAAGTCTTCGTCCGCCATCTCGCGGTACGCTCGCATCTGCTGCTGATTCTTGTCCGAAATGCCGGGATACAGCTCCTTTGCCAACGCCTTGGACGTCTCTCGCGCAACCACGCGCACGGCCCGGTCATCTCTAAGGTCACAAAATGTCGCGGCAACTTTTCCGAAGTCGCGAAACTTGAGCGCGCGCTTGCCCAGCCGGCAGCCGGTGACGATAGGGATCGCATCCGTGGCGCAGCGGTCGATCTCGATGAACGTGACCAGCCGTTTGCGGTCTCTTCCCTCCGGCTCTTCGATGGCGAGCAGTTTCATCCCGTAGATAGCCATGCGCAACCCGAGAACCTGCCCGGCGCACATGTGGCCGTGGGCTTTTTCTGCGGCGACAGCGTATTCATCCAAGGATTTCACAGTACCTTCAGGGCGTCCGGTGGAAATTCCACCAGCCAATCTTTATTATCCCGCTGGCGCTCGAATTCCTGCAGAGGCATCTCGACCGAAATATCGCCCTCGAACTCGAGCCGCACCGATCGCGGTCTGTCGGAGACACGCACGAGTTTTGCCGGCACCTGATTCAGATCCGGCCGCGAGCCATTGTGGCGTACTGCCCGCAGCTCCTCGGGCCGCACGCACAGCCAAACTCGATCGCCTAGAAAGCGTCCGGGGAGATATGTTCCCGTTACTTCGTAACTTTGAAACCGCAACCGGCTGGTGTTGCGGCCGGGATCGAGTGCGGTGATCTCCGCTTCGAACAGGTTTGGAAGGCCCAGCAGTCGCGCCACATCCACGTTCGCCGGCTTCCGAAGTATTTCGCGCGGCGGCCCGCTTTGCACGACGCGCCCGTCACGGATGATCAGCATCTGTTCGGCAAGTTCGAAACATTCTTCCAGATCGTGGGTCACCAGCAGGATCGGAATTGCGAAATCCCGCCGCACATTGCGCAGCAGCGAATATAATTCGGCGCGCAAGGGCGCATCGAGGCCGCGCGCCGGTTCATCGAGCAGTAGCAGGCGCGGCGAGCCGATCAAGGCGCGCGCAATCGAACAGCGTTGCTTCTCCCCGCCTGAGACCTCATGAGGCCGCCGCCCCGAAACCTCGGCGAGATGGAAGCGCTCGAGCATCTCATTGACGCGCCGGTGACGTTCGAGGCGAGGCTGGCGGTCGGCCGCAAACATCAGGTTCTGGCGAAGCGTCATATGCGGGAAGAGCGCATAATTCTGAAACACGTAACCACAGTGCCGATCTTGCGGCCGCAGGCTCACGTGTGAAGCACCGTCGAACAGGATCTGATCATCCAACATGATGCGGCCGGCATCGGGACGCGTGAAGCCGGCAATCGCATCGAGTGTGAGTGTTTTGCCGGCCCCGCTCGGTCCGAAGAGCGCCGTTACGCCCGCGCCGGTCTGCAATTCGACTTCGAGCGAGAATCCGGCCGATTTGGGCCCTGGAGGGAATCGTTTGCTGATGCGCGCCTGAATCACCCGATTACCTGACGCTGCTGCAGGCGATTGGATGCGTACACAATGGCAATGGCGACCACCGAAAGCACTAGCACGAGGACGCGCGCAACCACCGTGTCGCCGCCTTCGACCGCATCGTAAATCGCAATCGAGGCGGTCTGCGTCTTGCCGGGAATATCGCCGGCAATCATGAGCGTGGCGCCGAAATCGCCCAGCGCGCGCGCAAAGGCTAATACGCTTGCCGCCAGCACCGGCCGTCGCGAAAGCGGCATTGTCACGCGCCAGAATATGCGCCATTCCGACGCCCCAAGATTGCGCGCCGCCTTCTCGTAGCTGCGATCCACCGTCTCAAATGCCGCACGCGAAGATTTCACCAGCAGCGGGATCGCGTGAAAGGTCGATGCCACCACCGCTGCCTGCCAGGTAAAAACCAGTGGCGTGCCGAATGCCCACTCGTATAAATGTCCAATGGGGCTCGACCGCCCGAGCACCACCAGCAGGTAATAGCCGAGCACCGTGGGCGGCAACACCAGCGGCAGCATGACTACGGCATCCAGTAATTCTTTGCCGCGAAACTTTCGATTCGCCAGCATATAGGCCATCCACAACCCGAAGAAGAGCGAAACGAGCGTGGCGAGTGCGGCCACGCGGAGGCTGAGCCACAGCGGGAACCAGTTAATGGCCATTGCGGAATTCAATTATAGCTGCCGGAATCGCGCGCTAAAGTGCCGCAGAAAAGGCGGCTCGGATTCGATCGCCAATCCGCGGATGCGCTCCCGCCGCTGGTTCACTTCGAGGATCGCTTCCACTACGTAATCGATGTGGCTCTGTGTGTACACGCGCCGCGGGATCGCCAGCCGCAAAAGTTCGTGCTGCGCATTCACTCCAAACATAACAGCGCCAATCTCGACCGAGCGGATGCCTGCGTGCCGGTATAGCTCCACCGCCAGCGCTTGCGCCGGAAATTGTTCTTTCGGAATGTGCGCCAACATGCGGCCCGCATCAATGTAGATGGCATGGCCACCGGGCGGCTCGACAATGGGCACACCACGGTCGGCGATGTGACGCCCCAGGTATCCGGTAGAGGTGATGCGGTAACGCAGGTAATCCGGGTCGAGCACTTCTTCGAGCCCCACGGCGATGGCTTCCAGATCGCGGCCTGCCAGTCCACCGTAAGTCGGAAAGCCCTCGGTGAGAATCAGCAGGTTGGTTTCCTGCATTGCCAGCCGGTCATCGTTGGTGCACAACAGGCCGCCGATGTTGGCGAAGGCATCCTTCTTGGCTGAGAAGGTGCAGCCATCGGCGTACGAAAACATCTTTTGAGCAATCTGCTTGGGCGTCCAGTCCTCGTAACCCGGTTCCTTCTGCCGGATAAACCATGCGTTCTCGGCGAAGCGGCAAGCATCCAGGTAGAAAGGAATTCCATGCCGTGACGAGGCGCGCTTCACCGCCGCGATGTTTTCCATCGAAACCGGCTGCCCGCCGCCCGAATTGTCAGTGACGGTAAGCATCACCAGCGGAATATTCGCCGCGCCTTCGGCAGCAATCAGATGCTCGAGGGCGACCACATCCATGTTGCCTTTGAAATCCAGCCGCGCTTGCGTGTCTCGGGCTGCAGGCGCCGGCAGATCGATGGCGCGTGCGCCGGTGAACTCGATATTCGCGCGCGTCGTGTCGAAATGCGTGTTATTGGGGACGACGTGGCCCTTGCGGCACAGGACGGTGAAGAGAATGCGCTCCGCCGCGCGGCCCTGATGCGTTGGGATGACATGCTTGAAGCCCATCAGGTCCTGGACCACGCGTTTCATGCGATAAAAACTCTCGCTGCCCGCGTAAGACTCGTCACCGCGCATCATGGCCGCCCACTGCTCGGTGGACATGGCGCTCGTGCCGGAATCCGTTAGCAAATCGATCAAAATATTCTTGGCATCGATCTGGAAGAGGTTATACCCCGCCTTCTCGAGGAACCGTTCGCGTTCTTCAATTGTGGTGTGTCGCAGCGGTTCGACGCTTTTGATGCGGAATGGCTCGATAATCGTTTTCAACGTAGACTCGTCGACTCTATCCATCTCATACAGGCATGAATGCCTGCAATTCAACAAACCACAGTTCCGGTTTACATTCCGCTTAGTTTCCTCTGCACTTGGCAACAATCAGCGTGATGTCGTCGTGCTGTTCCCGCGGGCTGAACCGCCGGACTTCGTCAACGATTGACTCGAGCAAACCTTGTGAAGACAGTTCACGGCGACGCCGCAACGTTTCGATCAGGCGCTGCTCCCCAAATTCCTCGTCTGCATCGTCGAACGATTCAGTCACTCCATCGGTGTAAAGTACCAGCGTATCTCCTGGAAACAGACGCCGTTCTTCTATCGAGCAATCCCATTGCTTAAACGCCCCCAGTATCGTGGCTGTGGATTCAAGCCGCTCCAAAGTATCATTGCGCCGCAGAAGAAGAGCGCAAAGATGACCGCAATTCGCATAGCGCAGTTGCGCTGCCTTGTCGTCATATTCGGCGAAGAAGAGGGTGGCGAAGGCTTGATCACCCGTATTCTCGTAGAAGAGCTGGTTCACCGACCTTAAGAACCGTTGTGGCTCATCCAGAGCGATTGCGCACTGGCTCCGCAGATTCGCCTGTAGGTTGGCCATTAACAGAGCGGCAGCAATTCCCTTGCCGGCAATGTCGCCGATCACCAACCCGAGCCGCTCCCGTCCGAGATCGAGGAAATCGTAGTAATCGCCGCCCACCTGGCGAGCGCATACTCGAGTGTGCTCAGGGGCGGCAGCCTTTGCGGAAACAGCCTGGCCTGCACCTGTTTTGCAATTTCCAG
>Ga0207707_10003639_pt1 | contig 13668 bp, 8 predicted proteins | sample KBSC83BmetaG_FD_184336 | JGI IMG/M metagenome (GOLD analysis project Ga0207707, IMG submission 184336) | Corn rhizosphere microbial communities from Kellogg Biological Station, Michigan, USA - KBS C8-3B metaG (SPAdes) (version 2) | ecosystem: Host-associated > Plants > Roots > Rhizosphere ...
CTCACCTGCGAGCGACGTGACCACGAAATTGCAGTCGCTCAAGTTCGATCTTTCGCAATTTCATGAAGACACATGGCAAGGGCAGCCGGTCTATGTCGTTGGCGCGAAGGCGGGTGATCTGCACTCCCCGCAATTCTGGATCGATCAGAAGAATCTTTACTTCGTCAGGATGCTTCGTCCCGCCGGTAAGGACGGGACACAAACTGCGGAAACTCAGTTCAACAAGTATCAGAAACTCGGCGGTGGCTGGATGGCGCCGGAAGTGATCTTCATGGTCGACGGCAAGGTTGTGACAACTGAAAAGTATTCCGACATGCGTGCCGACGTTGAGCTCGATCCGAAACTGTTCGATCCGCAGTTCTGGACCACCGTGCACTGGAAGCAATAAAACGTAACCGGACCAGGTGCTGGATCAATGGCTTGGCTCAATTTCAAGAAAGTGGATCGAAGCGCCAAAGGCGCGGAATATGAAAGCCAGGGCAAGCGCCAAGCGCGTCGCCGATGGTAACGACAGAACCAAGACGGTTCAGCCCTGAAAGGGCGTAATACGGCGTCGTCTATTTCGGCCTTTCAGGCCTCGGCGCTTTCTTTGAGGACTCTTACCAGGGGCGACGCGCTTCGCGCTTGCCCCTGGCTTTTATATTCCGCGCCTTTGGCGCTGTCGTTACCTCTTGCCCCAGGCAACTGTTGGCGCAACCCACTCTTTCATCGGACGAAACAGGAAACCGTGTTTCAATCCGGTGTTAACCTCGATTTCTTTCCAGTCCTTTATACCGGTCGCGTCGGCTCGATAATCACGACAACACTGGGCAACGATCAAGAGAAGTTTACTCCGCGATTTTTCAGATATGTGGACGTAAGCATCGCGATCCAGGATCCCTACAAGATGCACGCCTACCGCTGCCAATAGTCCGGAGACTCTTTCATGTTCGGATCGGGTCGTTCCATCCAACGTTCAGGGCGGTGCAACTTGATGAAACCAAATTGCTCGTACAAGCGGTGTGCGTCTTTGGTCGACAAGACCCAACGACGAAATCCCTGTAGCCGGGGATGATCGATGATGAGTTCTATGAGCCATTTTGATAAGCCGCGCCCGCGGTGTTCAGGCACTATGAAGACATCAGCGACCCACGCGAAGGTGGCGTAGTCAGTCACGATTCGCGCGAATCCTACCTGCTCGTCATCATGGTACACACCGAACGCGAGTGAGTTCTCGATCGAGCGTTCGACAACGTCGCGAGCCCGACCTTTTCCCCAGTATGAATGATTGCTGATGAAGTCGTGAATGAGATTCAGGTCCAGGCGTGCACGATCGGTGCTGATCGTGTATTCACCGCGTTGCCAATTCTCTCGGTCAGATGAAGTTGAAGTCAATTCCGGTGGTCCTTTCCTGGCGCAACTATAGCAAACCGGCGATTTTCAGATCATCGTTTGATTTGCTAGGGGAAGGAGTGATGGTGAGGAGCTTTACTGCGGCCAATGATCCGGAGTTTCTGTAATGGTGGAATCGCGGCCCTCCATCCATTGTTCAGGGGAGTGCAGCTTGCTAAAACCAAATCGTTCGTAAAATGCATGTGCGTCCCTGGTGGACAAAGCCCAACGGCGAAGTCCCTGTAGCTTAGGATGAGCGCGAATAACTTGCATGAGCCATTTTGCTAGCCCGCGTCCACGGTGTTCCGGTAGTACGAACAGGTCAGTCACCCAGGCGAAGATGGTGTAGTCCGTTATGATTCGCGCGAATCCCACCTGCTCGTCACCATGGTATATGCCAAACGTCATTGAGTTTTCGACCGAGCGTTCGATAACTTCACGCGTCCGACCGCGTCCCCAATATGACTGATTGCTGATGAAGTCGTGAATAAGATCGATGTCGAGCCGGGAACGATCGGTGCTGATCGTGTACTCACGGCGATGCGAAAACTTTCGCTCAGGGGGCCTTAGTCCCGGTTGACGCGAATTTAGCCCCTGAGTGCTCACTACAGCTTCCCCCTTGTTCTTGGTTGAATGCTGCCTAAACGATTATGCGAAACACTTGCAAACTCTTGTCTTTAAGTTTGCGAGCGATACGTACCCAACCGTACAGCAAATTTCTAAAAAGCCCGGCGGATTTGACCGCCGGGCTTTTCTACAGAGTTTGTGAAGACTCTCAGAATGCGAACTTCAATTGGTAGCGAATCACGCGACCGCCACCGTCAGAGAATTCCGGATGGAGGAACTGACCGGCTGCGGAAGTAAAGACGTTCGCCGGCACACCAGTGCTTCCGGGTGAGAAAGGACTCACGCTGGCGGTCCCGTACTGCGGATGATTGAACACGTTGTAGAACTCAGCCCGCATTTCGAGGAACTTTGCTTCACCAATGTTGACTCGCTTCAGAAGGTTGACGTTCCAGTTATTCTGGCCGGGAGTTCGCAGAGTGTTACGGCCGAGAGTGCCGCGCCGGCCGCTGCCTGCCAGCAATCCAATATACATCGCGTTCGCCGGATTGATACACGCACTACCCGCATCAGGATTGGTGTAAAAAACTGCGCCAACTGCAACGCTACATGGATTGACCGTCGCCGTAGCAATTGCGGGAACTGCACGTACTCCGGTTTGACCGTTCGGATTGAAATCCGGACGATCGAGGTTGCCACCAATCGAGTCGGCGTCCTGTCCATTCACAACTGTGAGTGGCACTCCCGATTCAAATGTCGTTACACCTGAGAGTTGAAAACCTCCGAGCACGTGACCGATAAATCCACGCTGGTTTCTCATGAAGGGAAGTTCGTAGACATAAGTCAACGAGAACCGGTGCGGCCGATCGAAGAACGATACGGCCCGTTCTGCCGCCTGCCCTCCGAAGATTGACGGGAACGAAGCCTGCTGCGGCAAGTTAGTATCCGCCACAGTGAAGACCTCGCTCGCGTTGTCGATGAGCTTGGACCACGTGTAAGCAGCGGTAAGTGAGAAACCGTTCGTGAAGCGGCGAGTTGCCAATAATTGGGCCGAGTGGTAAATCGATGAACCGCCGTTCGTGCGGATCAGACGCGAACCTTGCAGGTTGTCGAGCCGGCCCGAGATGAGACAGCCCGTAGTGTTCGGCGTGCAAGTACGTGAACCCGTGAACGCCGCGGGTGTGATGCGTTGAATACCCGGATTGAACGCATTCGCCACTGCGGGTACGCTCGGATTCAGATCCTCGTTGAGGTAGAGCTTGGTTCCCTTCGAGCCCACGTAAGATGCATCGATTACGAGGTTTCCGAACAACGCTCGCTGAACTCCCACGGACCAGCGTTGATAGTAAGGATTCACCAGATTCGCAACCACGAGCGTTTGAGAATCCAACGGCGAAAGCGGTCGCGGAGTTAACGGTAACGAGCCGGTCACATTCGTCAAACCTCGCGGCGCACCAGCGTTGACCACCGACGGAATTGCTGTCGCGACCACGTTGGGCGAAGAAGTCGCAGCATTCGAAGCGATGTTGTTGAAGAACGAATCGTAACCAAGTTGATAGCCCATACGAATGACCGTATCCCGGTTACCAAAAATACGCGCCAGAAACCCGTTCTCAAATGAAGGTGAATAAGCCAGACCAAACGTCGGAGCAAAGTTGTTGTTGTCGTTCTTGACTTCGTTGGGCTGACTGTATGGACCAGCAAACGTCACCGGATCTACATTGAATAACCCAGTGAACGCTGCGGTTTGAAGAGTGTTAATGGCGTTGCCGAAGTTCTCATATCGCAAGCCAAGCGTGAGCGTGGTTGAGTCGGAGACGCGCCACCGATCCTGCGCGAAATACGCCTGACGAAACAGGAATGGATAGTATCTCGGGCTACCAAAATCTCGCTGTGTGCCACCGCCTGAACCGGCAAAGTTGTCGATGTAATTACCAAGCGCGGTGAAACCGCCTCCCGAGCGGAAGGTCAATAGTCCACGTTCGACGATCGGAGCAAACTGTCGCGACCGCTGATCGAGTAGATCCAAACCAAAACGGAAAGTGTGATTTCCGTGGAGGTGAGTGACTGTGTCCTGGAAGACATAATTATTTGCAACGCGACCCTGCGGCAGATTCGTGGCGATACCAAATTGGCTGAGAGTCGAGATGTCGAATCGCGGTAACGTGAGCCCGAGTGCATCATCCGGATTCAGCGGAAAATCGATCAGGATCCGGTTGTAAGCCAAGCGTGCCTCGTTGGTCCAACTCGGCGAGAAGATATGTGTCTCGCTGAGAAGCAGATTCTGATACGTGTTGTTGTTGGCGGTTGCAAATCCAGGGAACGTGATTCCGCCGCCCACCGGATCTTTTTGATTATCAAAAAGGTAACGCGCTGAGAACTGATCGTTCTCGCCAATCTTATGATCGATGCGCAACTGCGCCTGGCGCTCGCGATACGTTTGCGGAACAAAAAGAGAACCGGTTCCGAACTGGATATTGCAAGGCGCTGGACAACCGGGTCGCGCGCCGATGTCGATGTTCTGAAAAGACGACTCGCCAATCACATTTTTGGTGACGTCCAGCAGGAGATCGACTCGTGGATTGGTGCCAGCCGGAAACAGCGTCCTCAACTGGTTGCGTCCGGTCTGAGTCAGAACAGTTCTGGAAGCCTGAGTTGAAGCACTGCGAAACTGTTCCTGCCACGCGGCAAAAAAGAAAGTTCGTTTGCGGCCATCGTAACGCCACATCGGCTCACCTTCGCCGAAGTGCGGGAAAAGAAGTGGACCACCCAGAGTTCCTGCATAGTATTGCTCGGTGCCGCGCGGCGGGTGCCCGCGTTGGCGGATTGCAGCCGAGAGAGATTGTGTGTTGGTAATCGCATCGTCACGAGTAGAGTCCCCAAGATAAGCAACACTGCCGTGAAAGTCGTCGGTGCCTGACTTCGTAACCGTATTCACGACAGCGCCCCCGGCGCGACCAAACTCCGCATCGTAATTCGAAGTCTGCACGGAAACTTCCTGCACCGCGTCAGGGTTCGTGATCTGAAACGCCTGTCCCGCAACTGAGATATCGTTATTCTCAGTGCCATCGATCAAGAAGTTGTTCGAGCGTCCTCGCGAGCCATTGACGGAAAATGTGCCCACACCGAAGCCGAAGCGATTAGTTGAAACTCCGGGAAGCGTGAGTGCCAGAGAAACTGGATTACGACCTGCGAACGGCAGTTCGGTGATCCTTGCTTTATCAATATTGCCGCCGCGCACCGGTGCTTCGCTTTGAAGTAATTGGCCTGCATCGGCAGCGACGTTAACCGTCTCCACCTGTCCTGCGGGAGCCATCTGCGCGGGAACATCCGACGTTTGATTCGCTCTCACGTCGATGCCTGTGCTTACGACCTCACCGAAGCCGGTGGCATTAACTTTGACGGAATAACCACCTGGATCGACGGCTTCGAATCGATAAAGGCCTTCAGTGTTAGTTTTGGTAGTACGGCTGAGTTTGGTTGCGGTGCTGGTCAGAATAACGTCAGCACCGGCGATGACCGCGCCGGTTGGATCGGTCACGGTTCCGGTCACGGTGCCTCGGCTGGTTTGACCTAAAGCAATGGTGAACAAAGTGAGTACCACAGCTACCGCAAGGAGCGCTCGAATAGGCATTTACTTTCCTCCTTAGAAAGCAGGTTGACGGACGGGTTTACGATTTTTCGTATTACAGTGCGAACTAGTGCGTAAAATTGGTGCGTGGTACCGGAAGCGGTTTAGGCAATCCCCATTCCGATTTTCCGTATGCGATGTGCTTGCAGTTTGCTTAACAAAAGCAGTCTGTCGACAAATCGATCAATCAGCCAATTCAGAATCTTGGAAGAAAAACTTTCTAATCATGGATTGTCGCTAAGATTTCGGTGGGGCGAAGAGGGTTGGACACTTCAAGCAGCGAACAGCCGTGAACAGAACGTTTCCAAAATTTCGGACAAAGTTGAAACCTGTCTCCTGGCTCCGCGTACTAGCGCACATCAAGTTGAGAGTGATCTTGTTGATAGTCGTTCAGGCGCTGACGCTTGCCGCAGCGTAGGACTCGCAATAGACAAATGATACGAGCGATACTTTACTATGCTGCGTTGATTCTGCTAGTGGCCTACCTGTTGAACCAGGTACGAAAACCCTCACGTTGGATCGGGCGAAGCTTTGTGTGGTTGATGAATCTTTCTCATTCGGATCTGACTGACTGGGGACTTCAACATGTACCGATCGAAAAGCGGCTTACGATCCTCGATGTTGGATGTGGTGGTGGCAGAACGATTGAGAAGTTGGCTGCGATGTCCGCGGACGCCGTGGTTCACGGAGTCGATTACGCGGCCGGAAGCGTTGCCGCGTCATGCGCACGAAATGCCGAGTTGATTAAGAAAGGGCGCGTTGAAATACACCGCGCGTCCGTGTCTCAGTTGCCATTTCCCGATAACCGGTTTGACCTCGTCACCGCCGTCGAGACGCAATACTACTGGCCCGACTTGCCGAACGACATGCGCGAGATCTTGCGAGTGCTGAAACCCGGTGGGAGTTTGATCGTGATCGCGGAGCACTACAAAGGCGGAAAAAACGACCTCGTGCAACGACCCGTCATGAAATTCTTGAGATCGGCGCATTTGAGTTTGGAAGATCAACGAACGCTTTTTTCAAACGCCGGATACGTCGAGGTTCGGTTGGTTGAAGAGAAAAGCAAGGGCTGGTTTTGCGGTATCGGTCAGAAGCCGTGATGAGTTTGTAACTCTTCGAGCGCACTCTTCAGGAATCCGGAGGTGGAGATATGAAGAGACGCGTTGGCTTCAGTACATTCCTGACAATCTGCCTAATCGTCGCTGGTTGTAATCGACACAGCGCGACAAACAACGCGCAGGTAGCAGCCCTTTTTCGTGCGACGCGTGAAGGAAATACTGATATGGTCAGGTCGTTACTCGCCGCGCCTGGCGTCGATGTTAATGTCACGGACGAGAGCGGAAGCACACCGCTTCTCGAAGCTGCCCGTTACGGTCATGACAACATCTGCCGCATGCTGATCGCGGCAGGCGCAAACCTCAAGGCAAAAGATCGAGACGGCAAAACCGCACTTCAACTCGCGATTCAGGGTAATCACGATGACGTAGTGCGAGTTCTTAAGCAGGCTGGGGAAAGCGAATGATCAATGTTTTCCGCGTCGAAGGCGATTGCCGAAGAGAACGGTTGCTTCGAATTAACTGAGGCTCAGAAACAAGAACTCGATCGCCGCATTCAGTCTGCACAGCAAAATCCTCAGGCTGGCAGAAGCTGGGAAGAGATCAAATCGGAGTTTCTCAAATCAAATTAACTCACGCTACGCAAGCTGCTGGGCGACTGACTTCGTCATCGGCGTGTCGACATCGCCCGTATGTTTCGTCGTTACTGTCTCGACGAGCATCACCCAGCATTCCTCATCCGCGACGGGGTTGTGCATCGCGCCTTTCGGGACGACGTACATGTCACCGGCGTTGAGTTCGATCTCTTCACCTTCGAGTTGAATCAGCAGACGTCCGCGCACGACCAGAAACAGTTCGTCCTCGTCGGTGTGGTTGTGCCACGTAAATTCGCCTTTGACTTTTGCGATCTTCACGTACTGATCGTTGACACGGCCGATCACCTTAGGAGACCAGTAGTCACGAATCTGGTCAAAGCTCTGCTCAATATTAATTTTCATTGCTCACACTACTCATTCCGCAGCGCCGTCGTCGGATCTAACCCCGCTGCGCGACGAGCGGGGAGAAACGAAGCCAGCACGGCAATCACCAAGAACAACCCCGCTACCGAAGCGAACGTTAACGGATCCGTGGGTTTGACTTCGACGAGCATGCTCGCAAGTATGCGCGTAATCACGAACGCTCCGACGAGACCGATCGCGATACCAATCACGCTGAGATAAAGTCCCTTCCCGATCATCAAACGAAAGATGCGTGACGGCGCGGCGCCTAACGCCATGCGCACTCCGATCTCCGCGGTTCGTTGGCGCACCAACGTTGCCAGCACGCCATACAAACCCACCCCCGCGAGCAGCGCCGCGATCGTCGAGAATACTCCGATCAGCAAGAGCGAAAAGCGTGTCTGCGCCTGTGCCTTCGTCACCAGCGTGTCCATCGGCTGCATCTGGTTGATGAACGTTTCCTTGCCCATCTTGCGAACCACTTCGCGCACGGAGTTGGCAAGCGCGGAAGGATCTCCGTCGGTCCGCAGCGCCCACCAGTTAGCAGCCCGGTGATTGACATATCCGTCCGCGACGTACAGTTGTTCACGGCCCGGTTCGATCAGCGATGTGTTGCGCTGATGGGCCACCACGCCAATGATCTCGCCCCACTGCGCTTCAGGCGTGCGCACGCGAAACAGAATCCGCTTGCCCACCGCAGACTCGTTTGGAAACGCTTTCGCAGCGAGTGCCTGATCAACTATGAGCATGTTCCGGTCAGGCTTGCTGTCGTCTTCAGTGAAAGTGCGTCCCTCGAGAAGCTTCGTGCCCATCGCTTCGAAGTAACCCGGTAGGACGATCTGAAGATCGGCAGCTTGAAATTTACTCGGATCCGTCTGCGCTTCGGCTCCGCCCCAACGCACAGGACTAAACCCGCCCGCAAGCGGCAGCGGAAATGACGCGGTCGCACTATGCACACCGGGAATCGCGTCGAGCTGCTCGCGAAGCTGGCGCTTGAAGTTTGCGTTTTCTTCAGGTGTCTGGCCGATGTTGCCGAGAAGTTGAAATGTCAACAGACCGCGCGCATCAAACCCGAGATTCACGCGTTGAATATTAACGAACGTACGGAACATTAAGCCCGAGCCGATCAGGAGCACAAACGCAAGCGCAACTTCGACGACTACGACAGCGTTACGCAAACCAGCAGCTCCGAGCGCTCCGCTTCGTCCGGCCGAACGCAGCGTATCCATGAGATTTGGTTTCGCAGTGCGAAGCGCCGGAATCACTCCAAAGATCATAGCCGAGAAAAGTCCGGCCGCAATCGCAAACACCAGCACCTTCAGATCAATCCCGATCGCATTCAAGCGCGGCAGATTCTCCGGCGCGATCACGAGCAGTTGGCGAATGCCTAAATAAGCAAGCCCGACTCCAATGGCCGTGCCGAGTGCGGCGATAACGATTGCTTCGGCGAGTGTTTGACGAACCAACTGCCACCAACCGGCGCCGAGTGCTGCTCGCACCGCCAACTCGCGTTCACGTGACGCAGCTCTCACCAGCATCAGGTTCGCCACGTTCGCACACGCGATCAGCAGCAGGAAAATAACCGCGCCCATGAGCGCGAGAATCGCGGGTCGAACTTCATCGACGAGGTGCTGCTTCATCGGGACGAGACGAAAATACTGACCGGCTGTGTTTGCGATCGCGTTTTCGCTGCGAATTTTCTGCGCCACATTTTCGACTTCGGCCTGGGCCTGGACCATCGAAGCGCCAGGGTTCAGTCGTCCAATCACGCGCCACTGCACGTTGTTACGGTTCGCGACGTCGTACGGAATGCGCGCTGCAAGCCAGACACTCGGAAATTGTTCGACATTCGCTTGCGGCGGAAACAGCAATTCAAAACCCGGAGCGATGACGCCTACAACGATCGGAGGTGGTCCAAATGCGGCGGATACTGGCAGAGGTTTGCCGACAATGGATCGATCGCCACCGAAGCGCTGTTGGAAGTAGTCGTTGCTCAGAATCGCCATCGTCGGCAACTGAGGTTGTGCGTTAGCCGCAGCGCCGTTGGCGTTTGCTGGTGGAGTCGGGTCGGGCGTGCCGTCGGATTCTTCGAAGCCGCGGCCTGCGATGATCGAAGCTCCCATCATGCCGAAGAAATTCGTAGATACGACGCCTATGCGGACGCGCTCAGGTGTGCCGTCCAGAGCAGGAAGCGTGATGCGACCCGTCTGGACGACAGCGAAATCTTCGAAACTGTTTTTCGCGCCGTTGCGCAAGTCAAGGAAGTCGACGTTAGAAAACGGAAAGTCTTTCACGTTCCGCTTCTGAAGATCGTTACAGGCGAGGACCAGTCGCTCCGGATCCTTGTAAGGAAGTTTTCGCAGCAGCACGCCGTTCGTGACACTGAAGATAGCGGTGCTGGCGCCGATAGCGAGCGCGATGGTCACGACTACTGTGATTGTGAAAATGGGACTCTTGCGCAGCGTGCGAAACGCGTAGGAGAAGTCGTTTAGCATAATGGCGGCAAGTGTAGACCCGGATGGGAATTTCAGCCAAGAGAAAACGACGTTGACACCGTTAAGGGCTCAGTTATAAGGTTCACCGCATTTCGCTGCCACCAAGTTCTACCTGAGCAAAAAACTAAGGCTGCAATCCTCAAATGGAACCAGTACCAGTAACTTTCTTCGACACTGCGCACAATACGCAGACAAGTGCCATGGCCACACCCTCGCTGGAGGCACTCTTTTCCTATGCGCATCACTGGTCATTACTCGAGAAGCAGAGCGACCCTCGGACTCTGAACTTTAGGTCGATGTTGGCCGCGCTGGCTGGCGGCGCCGATCCACTTTGCCGGTGGTTTCGATCACATCTCGCACTGCGAGGCGTGAGCGCCGAGTCGTTGACCAAAAAACATCCCATCAAATCTGAGCCACTGCCGGACAAACTCACGACGACGCATTCCTTTAGACAGGCTTTCGCTAAAGCTCAGGAGCTTTGCCCAAATCAGAACGAGCAAGGGCTCGACGTTCGCCACTTCATGGCCGCCTACGCCGTGATTCCGAGTTACCACCTACGCGATTTCCTGGGCTTCAGAATCGATCGGCGCGCATGGTGCATCGGGCTTGCAGAGCATTTGGCGTGGAAGTTTCCCGATGAAACAGAGATCTGGCTCGAGTATGCGCGCGGCGCCAGTCCCATGCCTTTGCTCGGCTTCAATACCGATGCCCCCGAAGGACGGGACCTGTTGAATGTTGATCGCGAAGTCGAGGCGTTCGCACGTTTGATCGCGTCGCGCGCCACGACCACTCCTCTATCGGTCGGCGTCTTCGGCGCATGGGGATCGGGAAAAAGCTTTTTCATGCGTCGCCTGCAAAAACGCGTGGCCGATTTCGCTGAGCTCGGCCGCGCTCAGGGCGCGCAGTCGAAGTTTCATGGAAACATCGCACAGATTGAATTCAATGCATGGCACTACAGTGAAGGAAATCTCGCCGCGTCGTTCGTGGACCACATCCTTCGCAATCTGCGCGTCCAGCCGGACGAGGATGAGAAGGACCTGAAGGCACGCAGCGAAGAAATCGTCAAGCAACTCGACTCTGCAAAGCAGGAAGTAACGGTTCGCGAGAAGGCGCTCGCAGATGCCGAAGCTCAAAGGGCAAAGGTGCAACAAGATCTGGCGCAGCTCAATCTGAAAATCAGTGACGAGATCGAAGCCAAAAAAACGGAAATCGGAGCCGCAAGGACTGACCTGAAGGAGGCGCAGAACCATCTCGCGCAGGAGCTCGCGAAACTTCAGAGTGAGATCGACGCAGAGGTGAAGAAAGTCCCGGCGACAGCCGTGGCGACTCTGTTACTCAGAAAACTCGACACCACGGAGTTATCGAGGGCAACCACGAATGTGCGAAAAGTGATCGTCGAAGCGCAGAAGGCGAGCGCTAACGGCAAGCTAATCTTGTTCGGCGCGCTTGTGTTTGCAATTACAGCAGCCGCAACAGCGATAATGCTGACCAATTTCTACGCACGATTGGTATCGATGGTTGCGGTTGTGAGTGCGTTGGCAGGAACAGCGCTGAACTGGCTCAAGAAACTCGATGCGCTTGCCAAAACCGGTACAGAGTTACAAGACGAACAAGACCAGCTCAAGCAAGCGGTCGTCGCTAAGGTGAAGGCTGAATATGAGGCCACCATCTCGCAACTTCGTACAGTCGTAAAAGAGCGAAGCAGTAGCATAGACGATCTCAGCGAGCAGCTCACACAGCTTCAACAGGCACCCGCGACTGCACATTTGCAGCTCGACACCCTCGAGGAGAAACGTGCGAAGCTCCTCGCGCAACACGCTGTCGCCGCCGCGGAGGTGGAAAACAAAAGAGCTGAGCTCGCGAAGTTATCAACTGGTACGCTGCTCGACGAGTTTCTCAATGAACGTGTTTCGCAGGATGGGTATTTGCAGCAACTCTCGATCTTCTCACGCATTCGCAACGACTTCGAGCGTCTTTCTGATCTGATGACGAAGGCGAATCGGGAATACCTTGGACAGAAAGACGGTGAACCCGTCATTGCACCGCCTACTGTGAGCCGCATCGTGTTGTACATCGACGATCTCGATCGATGCTCGGACGATCGCGTAATCGAAGTACTCAAGCTGGTCCACCTGCTACTGGCATTCCCGCTATTCGTTTGTGTCGTCGCGGTTGATCCGCGCTGGGTCACACGTTGTCTTAACCAGGCGCCCGGCTTGATCCAGGCTCCGGGTTTTGTCGATCCCGATAACCATGCCGGGTTTGCGGATGAGCTCGGAGTCACCGCAACGGCGACCGATTATTTGGAAAAGATCTTCCAGATTCCCTTATGGTTGCGTCCTGTACCGTTAGCAACTCGAGGTGCGATCGCTCGAAGTCTCCTCGATCCCACAGAATCACCGGATAAGCAGACAACATCACCGGATGAGTCGCGATTCGATCTACAACTGACGTTGTTGGGGAACGTTGTCGTAGCTGACAGTGCAGATCCTGAAGAAGCAGAGGGGGACGAGACAGAGAACTCTATCAAAACACCTGTCGATCCGGACTTCATCTCGGACGAGGAGCTTCAGTTTCTGGGCGAACTCGGTGGACTACTGGACGGAAATCCGCGCTCACTCAAACGGTTCGTCAACACCTATCGACTAGTGAAGACCGCGCTGTCTGATGTAGAGCTTGCGGTATTTATACAGAGTCCTGCAAATTCCGATGAGACGATCCGCAAAGTTGGCCCAAAATACGCGCCATATCGGATCTGCATGGCCCAACTCGCGGTTTTGTGTACGCAGCGATCGCGCGCGCTACCGCTCGTGCGTCAAGCTGATCAAGCTACTGAAAAGATGAGCCTGGAAGACTGGCTCGCGCAGACCTCCGACAAAGACCTGGCGGATTGTTTTCGCAAAGCATTAGCGAAAGACATGAGCCATCTCACTCTGGACACGTTCAAGTTGTGGCTCGAACGCACGCGACGTTACTCGTTCTATTTGTAGCGCCAAAAGCGCGGAATATGAAAGCCAGGGGCAAGCGCCGAACAACGTGAGGCGCGTCGCCCCTGGTAGTGAGCACAAATATCGTAAAGCTCTGAAAGAGCGGAATAATTGATGATGATATTTCGCACCTTCAGTGCTCGGTTCAATTATTACCTTGTAACCAGGGGCGACGCGCTTCGCGCTTGCCCCTGGCTTTCATATTGCGCGCCTTTGGCGCTGGCCTTGACAACGCGCCTCACGTTGTTGGCGCTTGCCCCTTTCGGCTCGTAAGTCGCTTCGACTGGACGCTTTCGATATGGCACTGGCGACGCCGGATCTGAAGTGTAACTGTCAAACTCTTCCGCAGCTTTCGCCGCGCCCGGCCTGTCGAACGAAAGCTGCCCGCCGGTTTGCAAAAACAGCGCAGCCTTCCGCACGTTGCGACGCGGCGGCCACGCGTCATAGGTCATCCATTTGTTCGTGCCGGATTGAAATATCGTTGCTTCGCCCTGCCTCAACTGTCCATTGCCCTTCAAGTAATATGCAAACCATGGCGTCTCGATCTCTCTGCGATAATACGCTCCG
>Ga0207707_10003642_pt1 | contig 13664 bp, 9 predicted proteins | sample KBSC83BmetaG_FD_184336 | JGI IMG/M metagenome (GOLD analysis project Ga0207707, IMG submission 184336) | Corn rhizosphere microbial communities from Kellogg Biological Station, Michigan, USA - KBS C8-3B metaG (SPAdes) (version 2) | ecosystem: Host-associated > Plants > Roots > Rhizosphere ...
CGTCACCCCCGACGAGATGCGAGCGCCGAGCGCTTCGCCGCGCCAGATGAGCACGAGCGCGACGAGCACCATGTTCGCGGCGGCGAGGAGATTCCACGACAGCGCGATCAGTTGGAGCAGCGGCGTAGCACCGGTGCCCCCCGACGGTGCGAGGTCCGCCTGCACGACGAGCATTGAGACGGCCACCACCAGCAGCAGCGCGTCGATCAGCGCCTCGAATCGCATCCAGTTGCGATGACGGTGACGCGCGAGGACCACCGTGAGTCCCAGCAGGATCGTGACCTGCATGATCACGCCGGTCATCGCCTCGACGAGCGGACGCACTGGGGCGACTCCGGTCTGCATCGCCGCGAGCGTCCACGACAGGCGTCCGAGGAGCGCGAACGACGCTGCGATCGCGATGGCGATGCAGAGCGCGCGCCGCGTACCGGTGGCCTTGTCGGCAGCCTTCGCCGACACGGTCACCGCCAGCGCGAGCTCGACGACGAGGAGCACGTCCGCGATGAGGGCGGCCCGCGGGCTCCACGGGTTGGCGAACATCGCGAACAGGAGGGTGACTGCGCATACCCCCTGCGCATACGCCGCGAGGGATGTGGGCAGCCACCGCTGGAGTGGGCGCGTCATCAAGCTATAGACGCGTGACTTCTGCTCCCGTTGCTGGCGTTATGTCCGGCGTATTAAAGGGAACTTAGAAACGGCGGGAGAGCATCGCGGACGCTACGGACGCGAGGCTCATTTGGTCAGAACCCCGCGCGCGCGCCGAGATAGATGCTGCGGCCAAGACCCGGGATGATTCCGGGACCAGGATATTCCGTCGTGCGCAGGGTGAAGTAGGAGTGATTGGCGATGTTGTTCACGCCGAAGTCGAGCCCGATCTTGTCCGTGAGCTGCCACTTCGCGGAGAGGTCCACAACCTGGTACGCGGGGATTATCCCGACGTCGGCGTCCAAGCTCGCGACGGTGTTGTTCGCGTCGCTGTACTGCCTGGAGACGTAGCTCCACTGCACGCCGAACGAGCCCCGTCCCTTGCCATACGTGACCCCAGCGCGATTCACCACGCTCGGCGCGAATTCCACGGTGTTGCCGGAGAATTCGCCGTCGGCGTAGCGCGCATGCGTGTAGCCGAGCGCATCGTAGATGTCGATCGCGCCGAACGATGGCGCGGCGTGCACGAGCGATGTAAGCGAGAGACCGAGGTAGGACTCGATGCCGCGATGCCTGCTCGAGGCGACGTTGGTACGTTCGGTAAAGGGTGCGCCGGATGAATCCACACCCGAGACGAGCCCGATGCGGTCGTGGTAGACGAGATCGAACACGCCGACGTCGAAGTGCAGCACATCGCTTATCGAGCCTCGCCAGCCGAGGTCGATGTTGTAGCCCTTCGGATCCTTCAGCTTCGGATCGATGCGCGTGAGACTCGCGAACGGCGTGAGAAACGAGTACTCGATGGGGCGGTAGGCCTGCGTCGCGTTGGCGTAGAGGTCGGTGGTCGACGTCGCATGGAACTGCGCGCCGGCGCCGAACAGCACGAACGTGCGATTCTTCGACTTTGGCGCGGCCGTGGTGTCGGTGTAGCCGCGCGCGGTGGAGTGCAGAAACTCGATGCGCGCACCCGGCGTGATCGAGAGGCGCTGGCTCACGCGAAATTCGTTTTCGGCGAACGCCGCGCCGTTGAAGTTGCCGAACTTCATGTCGGTCTCGTACGGTCCGCCCACGAGACGCATGTCGAAGTCGGATCCCGTGCTTCCGGGACCGCCCGCCTGACGGTGAAGATCTCCACCGAACACACGAAATCCGGTGGCGAGCGTGTGATTCTTTCCGAACAGCTCGTACGAGTGCGAGAGCCGCGTCTCGTTCGTGATGTTGGTGAAGTATTCCCACTCCACCTCGCGCGGCACGAGCTCGAGCGTTTCCGGATCGACGCCATCCATCGCCGACGGCCCACCATCTTCGTTGCGCCACACGAGGTAGCGCTGGCTGGCCATCGCCGAGAGCGTCGAGGTGAGCTGGGTAGTCGGGGAGAAGTCGTACGTCGCGGTGAGGGAGCCGATGTTCCACGGGCTCGCGAGCCAGTTGCGCGCGCGGAACGACGAGCGCGCATCCTGATTGAACTGGTCGTCGTCGAGTCCACCGGCCATGTGGATCCGATTGCGCAGCAGCGAGTAGGAGAGGCCGATCGAGAATTTTTCCGACGGGCGATAGGTGAGCTTCCCGGCGGCCGAGACTTGCGAGAGATCGGAGTTGGGGCGCCAACCGTTTTGACCACGGTATTGACCGTACGCGAAGTACGTCCAGGCGCCCTTCCCGCCCTCGAGCGACAGATACGAGTTGAACATCCCGAAGGAGCCGCCGGTCTCGCGAGCATTCACCGAGAGCGGAGTGTTCGGGGTCCCGTCGCGCAGCACGTAGTCGATCACGCCGCCGAACTGCGGACCGAACTGCAGCGATGAGCTCCCGCGCACGAGGTCGACGCGTTGCAGCGCCTCCGATGGCGGCGTGTAGTACGTCTCCGGATAGCCGTACAGATCGGCGACGATGTTCACGCCGTCCTGGCGCACGTTCATCTCCACCGACTGCACGGGATTCAGTCCGCGAAAGCCGATGCCATTTGATGGAAAGCCGCTGTTCGCCGTTTCGGTGATGTTCGCACCGGGGACGCGCGAGAAGAGCTGGCGCGAGACGTCCTGCGCCGTGTTCATGTGCAGGCTGTCGACCTGAATAGTTTCGGTCTTCTTGCCGGCGAAGATCTCGGTGCCGCGAACGTCGGGAAGGTGGCCGATCACGGGCAGGGGCACGTGCGTGCGCGCGTTGACGACGATCGGGTCGAGCGTCTGCGTGGAGTCCTGGGACCGCGCGGCGAGGGGGGCCAGGAAGGCGAGCGCAAAGAGCGCCCGTACGAGCCGCGCCGAGCTGCGGCTCGGCCGCGTATGATCTTGCAATACCTTCATTTGCGCGCGTTGACTGGTGGTAGAAATCAATCCCGAATGAATCACTCAGGATTGATTTATAACATCGCGTTTATTTTGTCAACGCACCCAGCCGGATAATCTCGCGGAATGATGGCTCAGGCGACCACTGGCAGCCGCGTCTTGAACCAGATGTAGAGCGGGGTGCCGAGTAGCAGCACGAGGAATCCCCAGAAGACGATCTGGGCTCCCACTCCCCACGTCGTCCACAACAGGAATGCGAAACACGCCAGCGCGAGCACCGACGTGCGGCTCTGCTCCCGAGCCGTGAACCGCTCGCGGTCGCGGCGCGCCAGCATCAGCGCCGCTGCCGAGTTGTAGAGATACGGAAAGAGCGTCCCGAGATTCGCCAGCAGCACGGTGAAGTTGAACACGCTGAGCAGCGTGCTGCCGGGAAGGAAGTAGAGCGTGAGCATGATGCTCGAGATCACGCAGCCGACGATGAGCGCGACGTGTGGTGTGCCGAAGCGCGGATGGATGCGCGCGAACGCCGAGAAGAAAAGTCCGTCCTGCGCCGCGCTGAACGGGATTCGGCCTGCCATGAGAATCCAGCCGTTGAGCACTCCGATCGACGCGCCCACCGCCGCCATGCTCACGGCGACCGCGGGCCACGGGCCGAGCGTCTCGCGCACCGCGAGCTCGAGTGGGCGCGGCGACGAGGCAATGACGTCGTTCGGCAGCGCGCCGATCACCGCGATCGCGGAGAGGAGAAAGATCAGCGTCGCCAGTCCGTAGCCGAGTAACGTGCCGAGCCGGATCGTGCGCTGCGGCGCCTGCACCTCCTCGGCGGGCACGGTCGCCGACTCGATGCCCGCGTACGCCCACACCATCAGTGCGGATCCCGCTGCAACGGGCGTCCACGTGCCCTTGGGCGTGAAGGGATGAAAGTTCGCGGGGTTGAACTTGAAGAGCGCGAGCGACAGCAGCACGAGCGGAACGATGTTGATGAGGATGATCGACTTCTGCACGCGTGCGCTCTGCTTGACGCCGAGGATGTTGACGCCACAAAGAATCCAGAGCACGCCCTGCGCGAGCGCGAACTGCAGCAGACGGCTTTCGGCGAGCGTTGGCGAGAACGTAACCGCGTAGCCCACCGCGCCGGTGACGATCGCCGCGTTTCCGACGACGGCGCTGAGCCAGTACATCCAGACGGTCTGGAATCCGGCGTACTCGCCGAACGCCTCGCGCGCGAAGACGTACGGACCGCCGGTGCGCGGGTAGCGCGGACCGAGCTGCGCGTAGAGCAGCGCGAGGAGAAGGAAGCCGGCGGCGGTGATGACCCACGACACGATCCCGATCGGCCCCGCCACCGACGCCACCGACGCGGGGAGTGTGTAGAGCGACGTGCCGAGCATGTTGCCGGCGACGAGAGCCACCGTTCCGAACAGGGTCAGGTCGCGCATGAGCGCGCGGCGCGGCGGTGCGGCTGCGGTCATCGGGGCCGGCGTTAGCGTGGAGGAACGGATAACAGGAATCGCAGAGGTGAACTGAGAGACGCAGAGGAGTGAGATTCAAGTCTTCCATGTCGGACTTACCTGTCGGTATTTCTCCGCGGCTCTGCGTATCCTCCGCGGCTCTGCGTCCCGCTTTTGCCCTTTTTTGTTTGAGCCTGCATGAGGCAGTTACGAATCACTCCAGTAACTGACACTAGCGGATGAGCGAGAAGAAGCGGCCGAAGCGGAATTTCCAGTCCTGCGTGTCGAACGAGAAATAGATGAACAGCGGCCGGCCGCGGACGTTGGCGAGCGGCGCGAAGCCGTAGAAGCGTCCGTCGATCGAGTGGTAGCGGTTGTCGCCGAGCCCGAGGAGATGCTTCGGCGGCACGAGGAGCGGGCCCCAGTTGTCGTGCGACGGAACCGCGGGCGGCGCGCCAAAGCGCGAGCCCTTCACCTCGAACGCGTGCTGCCAGCCGTAGTACGGCGAGCTGTCATCCTGCGCGAGCGGATCGGTGATCGCGCCGAATCCCTGCCGCTGCGCGATGCCATTCACGTACACCAGTCCCTTGCGCATGTACACCGTGTCACCGGCCACCGCGACGACGCGCTTGACGACGATCGGCGTGGAGTCCTGGGGATCGTAGATGCACGGCGCATTCGGGAGGCAGTGCTGAGCGGGCGACTCGTACACCACGATGCTGTTCCGCTTGGGCGACGTGAAGCCCGGGAGCTTCAACTGCGTGAACGGAATGTGCGCACCGTACGACACTTCGTCGACGAAGAGGAAGTCGCCGATGAGGAGCGTCGGCTCCATGCTCTCCGACGGGATGTGGTACGCCGCGATGAGGAAGATGCGGATGAAGAGAAAGATCGCGACCGCGCTCAGGAGCGACATGAGCGAAGAGCGGGTGAACATCGGCTCGCGAGGTCCACGCGACTTCCGCGCGGAAGCGACGACCGATCGATTCGATCGGGAGGGACTGCGTTTTTTGGCTGCCACTGCACTCCGAGGCGGCGAGAGTAGGATCGCACTTTACGGGACGCTCGATATTCCGCGCCGGGAGGGGTGTAGCACAAGCCCCGGCCGGATGCAGCGAGGGGGCGCCCCGGATCGAGTGCGCCCCCTCCATCAGTTCGCGCCTTCCGCGAGCGTTACTTGATGTGCTTGTTGACGAGCTTCGTCATCTCGAACATCGAGACCTGCTTCTTGCCGCCGAACACGCGACCGAGCTTGTCGTCCGCGTTGATGTTGCGGCGCACCTTCGCATCCTGAAGTCCGTTGCGCTTGATGTACTGCCAGAGCTTCTTGGTGATCTCGGTGCGGGGGAGCATGCCCGAACCAACCACCGCGGCGAGTGCGTCGTCCGGCTGCATCGGCTTCATGAACGCTGCATTCGGCGTGCGCTTCTTCTTCGCAGCCTTCTTGGTCGCCTTCTTCACGGTCTTCTTTTTGGTCGCCTTCTTCGCGCCCGATTTCTTCGCGCTCTTCTTCTTTTTTGTGGCCATCGAGGATTCTCCGGAGTAGTGAAGGGATCTCGTTCATTCGTGCGGGAACGGGTCCGTCGGGGCGGAAGGTATAGTGAGCCGCGAAGGATGCAATAGGGGAGAGGCCACCGTGACGCCCGTGGCGGAGGGGAAATCGTGCCTCCCCACGCCCGGTGCCGCCCGCTCGGCGGCTCATTGCATCCGCTGAATTACCCCGGTGATGAGCCTCAAACCGAACTCGATGTTGGCGATCGAGAGTCGTTCATCCACGCCGTGAACTCCGCGAACTTCCTCGCTGTCCTCCACGATGTAGGGCTCGAGTCCGTACGCCTGAACGCCTGCGTGACTGTAGGTCGGACGGTCCGTCGCGCCGGCGGCGAGCGGCGTCGTGACGAGCACACCAGGGAGGAGAACGGCGATTTCCTCCTCTACGGCGCGCACCAGCGGCGTGTCGATGTTCGCGTTGTAGCTGGGCATGACGCCCGGCATCACCTCGACGTGAACGCTGCTGTCGTCGATCACTCGCGCGAGCTCGCGGCGGAAGGCGACGGTGTCCTCGTCGGGAAGCAGGCGCACGTCGAGCTCCGCGGACGCCACCGGCGGAATGATGTTCGTCTGCTTCGATCCGGTGAGCACCGTGGGCGCGATGGTGTTGCGAAGAATCGCATTCCGGTACGGGTCGCTGAGGATGTAGGCGCGGCCGTTCGGCGTCTCCAGTGCCTGAGCGGCGTTCGCGAGCCAGCTGCGCCGTTCACCCGTCTCGAGCGTCGCCTGCGCCTTGAGAAAACGATCGACCGCGGGCAGCAGCCGAATGGGCGTTTGCCACGCCGCCACTCGCTCCACGGCGCGCGCGATGCGCGGTACCGGATTGTCGGCGCGCGGGATGGACCCGTGCGCGGTGGTGCCGTGCGCGACGAGCCGCAGCCAGTACGCGCGCTTCTCGCCAACGCCAACCGCGAACCAGCGCACGACACCGTGATCGACTTTCGTCCCCTCGCCCTCGGTGATGAGAAACTCGACGTCCTTCAGCAGATCGGGATGCCGGCGGGTGAACACCGTAGCTCCGGAGCCCTCCACTTCCTCATCCGCGTTCGCGATGAACACGATGTCGCGAGAGAGATGGACGCCGGCGCGCTTGAGCGCGACGATCGAGAGCAGATGGATGATCCCCTGGCTCTTCATGTCGAGCGCGCCGCGCCCCCACACGTAGGCGTCCTTCACCGTGCCCGAGAACGGCGGCACCGACCAGAGCTCAGGGTTCGCCGGAACGACGTCCATGTGATGCACGAGCGCGATCGCCTTCTTCGTCCCGTCGCCTTTCACACGCGCATAGAAGTTTGCGCGTCCCGGTCCGAGCTCGGCCGTGTCGAGTATCTCGCCCTCGATCCCTTCCTTCGCCAGAAAGGCTTTGAGCCAACGCGCGGTCGCGAGCTCGTTTCCGGGAGGACTGGTGGTGTTGATCTGCAGATACTCGGACATCGCGCGCACCGTCTCATCACGCAGCGCCGGGTAGTCGATCTGCTTCTTCTGCGCGTCCGCGCGAACTGGAGCCACGCTCGCTGCGGCCGCCGCGTGGACGGCGAAAAGCGAAAGCAGCGAGCGCAGCGATTTGCCGAGATATCTCACCGGGGAGAAGCTACGCTCGAGTTGCCGACGGCGGAACGAGCCCAGCCATGTTCGCATTTGGGCAGCTGTTCCTGAGGGCGTCATCTGACGGACTCGGCAAGTATGCATTGCGACGTCGCTCACAGTGCCACGCGAGATGCAGAAATTTTTGTCGGCAATCGTGAGCCACACTTCCCGGTCCTTATTTGCGGGTTCGGGATGTGCATAACGCCTTTCTCGTACGCGTTTCCCGATTCGCGGCCGCGTCCGGTCGTCCCTTCCGCCGTCGAGAACATGCTCCCTCGAACTGTGCTTGGCATCTACTGCGTTGCGCTTCTCATGCTGTCACTCGTCAGCCTGAATCGCTACGTGCTCGTGTCTTTCTACCGGCGCAATCGCGGCCGATGGTTTGTGCACCCACCGCAGTTGCAACGAGAGGAACTGCCGACCGTCGTCGTGCAGCTTCCGATTTACAACGAGCGATACGTCGTCGGGCGACTCATTAAATCCGCGATCGACCTCGACTATCCACGCGAGCTTCTCTCGATTCAGCTGCTCGACGATTCCACGGACGACACCGTCGAGCTCGCGCGCTCGCTCGTCGCGCGCTACCGGGCGCAGGGATTCGACATCGAGCACATCCACCGCAGCGATCGCACGGGCTTCAAGAGCGGCGCCCTCGCGAACGGGATGACGCACACGAACGCGGAGTTCATCGCGCTCTTCGACGCCGACTTCGTCATCCCGCCGCACTTTCTCAGGGCGATGCTCCCGTACATGCGCGATCCCGCGGTTGGCATCGCGCAGGGACGGTGGGGCTATCTCAACGAGGAGTACTCGGTGCTCACCCGCGCGACCGTGATCGGGCTCGATGCGCAGTTCGGCATCGAGCAGACCGGACGCGCGTGGGGCGACCTCCTGCTCGGCTTCAACGGCACGGGGACGTTGCTCCGCGCGCGGTGCATCGAGGAGGCCGGCGGCTGGCAGCACGACACGATCACCGAAGATCTCGACCTCAGCTACCGCGCGCAGCTCGCCGGCTGGCGCATCGCGTACGTGCCGAGCGTGGTCTGTCCGTCGGAGCTTCCCGCGGACATTCACGGGCTCAAGGCGCAGCAGTTCCGCTGGACGAAAGGGACGCAGGAAACCGCGAAGAAGATCCTGCCGACTTTGATGCGCTCAGGGTTGTCGCGTTGGCACAAGCTGCAGGGCGCGCTGCATCTGCTCTCGAACAGCACGTATCCCGTGCTGCTGGTGGTCGGGATCGTGAACCCGCTCGTGGTCGTGATCGCGCACCAGAATCACATCCGCATTGCCTGGCCGATCTCGGCCTACTTCCTCTTCTCGCTGTTCGGCACCTACTCGTACCACGCCGAGGCGGAGCGGGCGCTGCACAGGGACTGGCTGCGACGCATGTGGTATTTCCCTTCGTTTCTCGCGCAGTCGATCGGGCTGAGCGTGAACAACGCGAAGGCTGCGATCGAGGCGTGGATCGGAATCAAATCCGGGTTCATCCGCACGCCCAAGTACGACATCACGCAGCGCGGCCAGCGGTGGCAGCAGCTGCGCTACCGCAGTCGCTTCAGCTGGACCGTGGTCGCCGAGCTTGCACTCGCGATCTATACGGTGCTCGGCATCGTGTACGCGATCGTGACCGACGAGTGGGGTGCACTTCCCTTCCTGGTGTTGTTCGCGTCGGGCTACGCACTGGTTGCGTACTACTCGATTCGACACGGGTTGGGCCGACTGAGCTTCGCGCGCAATCCGCACACGGAGCTTGCCGAGCCGGCCGAGCCGATCGCCGCGGAGCGTCTGGCCGCATCGGCGCTCTCGATTATGCCGGAGCCGTGACGGCGCTCGCACGAGCCCCGTGGCTGATTGCGCTCGCGATCGCGGTTGCCGGCTGCGGCAACAGCGATGCGGTGGGCGGCGATGATGCGGATCAGGCTGCGGCGCCTGCCTCGTTCGCGGGATTCGATTCCACGGCGCTCGCTTCCGCGAGTGAGAAGGGAGCCGCGACTCCGGCGGGCATGTTTTACTATCGCATGGTGAGCGGGTCGCTCGACTGGTACGCCGTAGGGCACGCATTCGGGGCAGGGCGCGCGTATCGCGTGGTGCTCACCGCGGCCGATGGACACGAGTACGCGGTCGCGAGCCGCAAGGCCGGCGGCGATGGAAGCTTTGCCGCGCACGGCGTGGAGACGATGCTGATGAACCGGCAGTGCGTGGGCACCGAGGATCCGTCGCAGCGCCCGCTCGCAGATGCGCTACCGTTGTCGGTGGCGATCAAGCAGGATGGCTCGCCTCCGGGGAGCTCGAGTCGCGGCGAGCTGCTTGGGTCGCGCAGCGCACTGCCGTGCAATGGGAACGGCGACGGGGTGTTCGACTACGTGCTGCGATCGAGCACACCGCTGCCGTTGGCTCCTTAGCGGATTGGCGAATTCCGCGCTTGGCGCGGATACTTGGACATGACTGCGACCGGCGTCGCAAACGTGCGGCGAATATCGCCCGGCTGGCGAGCGGGTGCCTGGCTCGCCGCCTTCGCCGTTGCCGGTATCGCGCTGGCGCTGATCTACCCCGACAGCTACCAGCAGGACGGCGGCACCCACTTCCTGTTCGCCCGCGACTCCTGGTGGAATCACGCGCTCCTGGTCGACGTTTGGGGGCGTCCACTATTCACCGCCTTGTACGCGCTGCCTGCGCTGGCGGGTTATCTCCCCGCGAAGCTCTGCACAGTGGCCGTGAGCGTTGCCGCGGCGTGGCAGTGCTGGCGATGGGCGGCGGACGAAGGGATGGCTCGCGCCGAGTTGGCGATTCCGTTTTTCGCCCTTCAGCCGTCAGTGATGCTTCTCGCCTCCGACACGATGACGGAGCCCCTGTTCGCGCTCGTGCTGGTGATCGCGCTGCGACTGCGGCGCAAGGGCCGCGTATTTCCGGCGATAGTCGTCGCGTCGCTGCTACCGCTCGCGCGTCCCGAGGGATTCTTCGTGTGCCTCTTGTGGGGAATCTGGACGCTTTTTGACGATCGCGTTGGCGGAGCGTGGTGGCGGCGCGTGTGCGCACTCCCCATTCTCGTCGCCGGAGTTGCGGCGTGGTGGCTCGCCGCGCTCATCATCACGCACGATCCTGCCTTCATCGTGCACAACTGGCCGCACAACTGGGCGCCGACGGGTGCGACGTACGGAACCGCGCCCTGGCTGGAGTACTGGCGGCTTCGCTACGAGATCGTTGCGCATCCATTCGCTCTGCTCTTTGCGCTCGGTCTCGTGGTGACGGTAGCTCGTCGACGAGTGGCGATGGCGACGTCGCTCGTACTGATGGTGTTCGTTCTGCACAGCGTGCTGCGACACTACGGACTTTTCGGCTCGGCAGGCTATCCGCGCTATTTCGTGTGCGTGGCGCCGGCGATCGCGCTTATCACGCTCGCGGGATGGAACGTCTTCGTCGACGCTCTGTGGCTCGCCTTTGACTACGTGGCACCTGTCTGGCGCCGATGGCTCCGGGCAGTCGCGTTCGCCGCTGCGGCAGTCCTGTTCGCGCTCGTGGCGCGCAATACGCTCTACTACATCGACGATCACGCCACCGCCCGTGATGCGTTCGCAATCGAAGATGCGAATGCATGGCTTCGAGCGCATCCCAGGCCGGTGCAGCAGCTCATCTGGAGTCAGGCGTACATGTGCATCATCATGCGCTGCGACACGAGGAACCGTGTGTTCTTCTCCGACGATCACGCGCGCAATCTCGCGCTTCTCGAAACCACGCAGCCCAATACGCTCGTGTTCTGGGATGGAGAGACCGGTCCGAATTGGTATGGACTTCATGGAGCTGACTTCGAAGCAGCGGGATTTCAGCAACTCTTCGATAAGCACTACGAACTGGAGGCGCGCTTCGCACGACGCAGGTGGTACTCGCAACCGTGGAAACGGCCGCAGGAGATGATGCTGTTCTACAAGACCGACAACGGATCGCACACGCCGTCGCGACCCGACGGTCGCTGAGCTCACCGCAGCGTCGCGAGCGGAAGCGGTTGCATCGTTCTCGTCTTCGCGTCGAAGAGATAGGGAAACCGGTCCGGCGCGACGCGGAGTAGCCGGAGGTCGTCGGCTCCGCGATCGTTCACGATCCACGTTTGCGCTGTAGCCAGTGGAGGATCGTTCTCAATGAGATTCTGCTGGCACCCCTCGCCCGGCGCGTAGCGCACGAACACGATCTTCCGCGCGCCTGGTAGCGAGTCGACGGCGGTGCGAAACTGGCGATGAGGCAGATCGCCGATTGTTTTACGGTGACGGACCATGACCGCCCCATCATGAGTTGGGCGAATCAAGAGCACTGCGAGCACGAGGAGGCACCACGCGGCCAGCTGTCTTCCGGGATCACCCTCGAGCGAACGTCCCCAGCGGCGTCCGATTGCGGCCACGACGATCCACATGCCTGCCGCCGCGAGTAGCGCACACACCGGCTGAGTCTCGAGATAGTACACGGTCCAGCCAGGGTCATGTGCATAGGTCGTGTACGCAAGCAACAGCAATGCAGACGTCGCGAGCGCGAGCCCGAACTCCACCGGGCTTGCGAGAATTCCAACGAGCGCGAAGAGAATGAGCCCACGCCGGCGATCGGTGAAGAAGTCATGGGCCGCCGCTCGAGCGCTGTCGTAGAAGCTGCGCGGGATCGCACTGGGCGCATACCAACGGTGGCCGTTGCCGTACAACCTGGCGAAGCAGGCAATTTCGGGCGACGGTTCGCGCAGTGCCGGTAGATCGCGGAGGCCGAACCCGGGCACGTCGTACGGCATGTACTGGTTCGTATACAGCATGAGCGGCGTCACACGCCAACTGCCGGTCGTTCGCGCGCTCCAGAGCGGGAGCACGGCGAGAAATGCGACTCCCACACCGAACGCCGACGCGAGCTGCGCCCACGCGCGACGCCGCCACACGAGTACGAGTACCGCGACGCCAAGCGGAATCGCGAACGCGAGCGCGGTGAGCGGTCGTGTGATCGCCATGCAGCCGACGCAGGCGGCGACAAGGAGCAGATAGCCCACGCGGCCTTTGTCTCGCCATCGCAATAGCGCCCACCACGCCGCAAGCCAAAGGGTTCCCGTTAGAAGCTCCGGGAAATACGATGGCCGGAAGGTCGTTGTCGTTGATTCCAGGCCAAGCCAAATCATCCAGGCGATCAAGCCGACCCACGCGTTCACGACGCGCCTGCCCAGCGCGAACGTGAGCGCACCAGCGATGCCGAGAATGACGACGGGCATCAAGCCGGGCCGATCGAACCAGATCCCTGGCGCGAGCGCCAGCGAGTTTCCCGGCGGGTATTTCGCCGCGTACCTCGGCGCCACGAGCACGTGCGGTTGCTCGAAAAATTCCGGAATTGGCGCCGAGTCGCTCCACTTTCCCGCAGCGAACAACCTCGCCTGCAGGAGATACGCGGCTTCGTCGTGAACGAGCGGCAGCTCGTGGAGCGTGCCCCATTCGTAAGAGAACGTGAGCGCCGAAATGACGCCGATCGCCAGCACGATCCAGCGGCGCGACAGCTCCTGCTCGACTCGCCGAAGACTCGGCAGGCGCTCGCGCAGAAGGACAAGCGCGAGCACGAGCACGCCTACGAGCAGCGGCAGGGCGCCGTAGAGAATCAGCGTCGTGTCGCCGGCATGCTGCCACGAGAGGATCGACAGAGTGTCGCGGATCTACGGCTCCGGGGAGGAAAGGAACGGGCCTTAGTGCGATCTTCCAGCGACCGTCGTCGCGGTTCCGGTGAAGTCGGCGACCTCGTTTTCCAGCAGCACGTAGCCGTAGTTGCCGTCGCCATTTCCGTGACAGGCAAGCTGCGCGCCGGGAGCACTGCGAGCGATTCCGGGCATCGTGCCTGATGCGGGGTTCCCGTCGCGCTTGATCCAGAACTTGATGAGATGATGGCCGCTGACTGGTCGCGGCTGGTCGAAATTCGTTCCGACGCACACTCCCTCCGCGAACTCCGTGATCGTCGTGTCGATCGCGAGCTCTCCACGCGCGTCCGGCGTGTAGGACGCGACCGTGTAGATCACATCGTCCATCTTCAGCTCGAGCAGATAACGGCGATTCGCTGGAAGTCCGGAAACTTTTAGCTGGAAATGAAGTCCCGGCCCCCTTGGCGAGTACCACACCACGCCTGTGGCGCCGCCGGCCGATGG
>Ga0207707_10003644_pt1 | contig 13662 bp, 14 predicted proteins | sample KBSC83BmetaG_FD_184336 | JGI IMG/M metagenome (GOLD analysis project Ga0207707, IMG submission 184336) | Corn rhizosphere microbial communities from Kellogg Biological Station, Michigan, USA - KBS C8-3B metaG (SPAdes) (version 2) | ecosystem: Host-associated > Plants > Roots > Rhizosphere ...
ACCTCCGAGGATCGCGACGAAGGGTCGTTTCGGATTCTCTAATGCAGAGCCGAGGTAGTCCAGCTCCTTCTGCATGAGCAAGCCGGCAACCGCGGGCTTGAGGAAGTGCGCGACGCCCTCGGTCGATGCATGGGCCCGGTGTGCAGAACCGAACGCGTCATTGACGTAGAGCTCGCCGAGCATGGCTAACCCGCGCGCAAGTCGCTCGTCGTTCGTCTCCTCGCCGCCCAAAAATCGCGTGTTCTCGAGCAGCACGACGCGGGAGCTGGGGTCGCACGCCGACTTGATCGCTTCGTCGGTGTCCGTGCTTTCAACGAAGCAGATCGACTCGTTCGGCAGGAGCTCCTTCAGCCGTCGTGCAACGGGCTCGAGCGAATACTTGGGTTCGGGTTTTCCCTTTGGCCGTCCGAGGTGCGACAGCAGGACCACTCGCGCTCCGCGGTCGAGCAGCGCGTGAATCGTCGGCAATGCCGCGCGAATGCGCGTGTCGTCGGTCACGCGCTCGTGGTCGAGCGGAACGTTGAAATCCACACGGACGAGCGCACGTTTCCCGCGTACCTCGGCGTCCGTCAGATCGTTGATAGTCTTCTTGTTCATCTCTTTTTAACGCCGCGAACTGAGACGCCACGAGGAGGGTAGCGTCCAGCGTTGAAGCTGCCCTCCTCGTGCCTTCTCGGTTGCGTTGTTATGGGTTAGAGTCTCGCCCCAACGTACCGCAGCAGATCCACGCACCGAGTCGAGTACCCCCACTCGTTGTCATACCAACCCGACACTTTCACGAGCACACCATCCACGACGTTCGTGCTCTTCGCGTCGAGGATGCAGGAGTGCGGATTGCCGATGTAGTCGGACGAGACGAGCTCCTCTTCGGTGTACGCCACCAGACCCTTCATCCGGCCCGTCGCCGCCGCCTTGAACGCCGCGTTGACTTGCTCGATCGTCACCGGCTTGTCGACGATGACGGTGAGATCCGTGAGCGACACGTCGGGTGTTGGCACGCGAATCGAGATGCCGTCGATCTTGCCTTTGAGCTCCGGCATCACGAGCGACGTCGCCTTCGCGGCGCCGGTCGTCGTGGGAATGATCGACAGTGCCGCGGCGCGAGCGCGCCGAAGGTCCTTATGCGGCAGATCGAGGATCTGCTGGTCGTTGGTGTAGCTGTGCACCGTCACCATCGAGCCGCGCACGAAGCCGAAGTTGTCCTTGATGATCTTCACCATCGGCACGAGACAGTTCGTCGTGCACGACGCGTTGGAGATGATCGTGTGCTTCGCCGAGTCGTACTTCTCCTCGTTCACGCCGAGGACGATCGTGATGTCCTCGCTCTTGGCCGGCGCCGAGATGATGACCTTCTTCGCGCCCGCGGTGATGTGCTTCTTCGCGCCGTCGGCGCTCGTGAACTTGCCCGTCGACTCGAGCACGATGTCGACGCCGAGGTCCTTCCACGGCAGCGCCGCCGGATCCTTCTCAGCGAAAACTTTGATGTCGTCGCCGTCGACGGTGATCGAGTTGCCGCCGGCTTCGACCACGCCATCATACGTGCGGTGCACCGAGTCGTATTTGAACAGGTGCGCCAGCGTCTTCGTATCCGTGAGGTCGTTCACAGCGACGAACTCGATGTCCGCGACGTCCATCTGCTTCGCGGCGCGGAGCACCTGCCGTCCGATCCGACCGAACCCGTTGATTCCAACCCGAATAGCCATCCGGTCTCCTGAAGTACGGTTACCACCGGTCGCCGAGTGCGGGCGCCCGGCCGAAGGTGACAAAGCTAACAACGCGTGCACCGCCATCGCAGAGCGCGGCAGCGCACGCGTTCAGGGTGGCGGCTGTTGTCACGACGTCATCAACGACGACGACATGAGCGCCGCGCAATGCGGTTCGCGCGGAAGTCCGCGCGGAAAACGCGCCCGAAACGTTGCGGAGTCTGTCCCCTGGTGTCAACCGCGTCTGCGTCTCGGTGTGGCGCGTGCGCGTGAGCACTGTGTCCCACACCGGTATCGACCATCGCGACGCGAGCGCGTGAGCGAGGTGTAACGTTTGGTTATAGCCGCGCTGGCGCTCGCGCCGTGCCGAGAGTGGAACGGGAACCAGCGCGGCGCGCTCCTCGACGACGTCGATCGGCCAATCCAGCCGCGACATGCGCAGAGCCATCTCAGTCGCAACGCGGTACCAGCCCTGGTACTTGAGCGCGTGCACGATGCCGAGCCCGGTCTCGCCCGCTGCCCAGCACACACTCCGCGCGGCGCGGACGTACGGCGGCAACAAGGCGCACCACCGGCAGTCCTCGGCATATGTCGGATGGCCACACCGCTCGCATCTCGGCGACGGCAGCAGTGAGATGCGGGCCCAGCAGCGTCCGCAGACGATGCTCGACTCTCCGCGATCGAGCAGTCGCTCGCAGACAGCGCATGCGCGCGGCAAGAGCAAGTCGGCGAGTGCCGTCCAACCTGTCGTGCCCAGCTTGCTTAGGCGTGGAATGCTGAGGCTCGACACGAATCAGCCGAAAAAAACGCCAATGCGGAAAAAAAACACGAATCTGCACTTCCGCCGTTCAGCCGTTACGCCGAATCGCCCCCCACATCACCGATCGATCCGGCGCAACGCCGAACCACCGTTCGAACGCCAGCGCGCCCTGCTCGATGAGCATCCCGATTCCATCGCAGGTGCGATGTCCGCGTGCCCGTAGTTCCCGCACCCACGCCGTTTCACCCGGCCGGTACACGAGATCGATCACAGCGCTCGTTGGCGCAATGAGCGCTGGGGCCATCGGAAATGCGTCGTCGCGCAGGCCTACCGACGTGGCGTTCACGACAAGATCGCATCCTGCGACGACACCGATGTCGTCGATCGGTTGCGCCACGGAGCGAAATCGCTCACACAACACGCGCGCGCGTTCCGGCGTGCGGTTGTAGACATGCGCATAGCATGAGTGCCACGACTCGACTGCAGCGAGAACCGCCGCCGCGGTTCCCCCAGCGCCGAGGACGCCGACCGTGAGATCGTGCGGCGGCCCACCGAGGAGATTCTCGACCGCGCCCGTGAAACCGCCGACGTCGGTATTGTCGCCCGCGAGATGGCCTTTCTCGTCGATCCAGAACGTGTTCACCGCACGCACGCGGTCGGCGATCGGCGTGTGCAGCTCACACGCGTCGAACATTCGCTCCTTGTGTGGAACCGTGACGTTCCCCCACGCGCCGAGCGCACGCAGTCCGTCGATCGCGCGCTCGAAGTCTACGGGTGGAATGTCCAGCGCCTCATATCGGACGGGAATCTCCGCCGCCTCGAGCGCCGCGTTCTGAAACGTCGGCGAGAGCGAGTGGCTTACCGGATGCCCGAGCAGCACCAACCGCCCAGGCAGGCGCATCACGCCGCTCCCGAGCCGCGCTCCGCCGTGATGCGATCCAGTGCGCGACGAATCTCGTCCTCGAGCTCGTCCGCCGTCGCGCGGTAGACGTCGAGCTCCATCCCGATCGGATCGCTGATCGCGCGCATCGACGCGCCGTGCGACGCGAAGTCCGACAGCAGGAACGCCTTGCCTGCTCCACCGAGCGCTTCGATTCGCTCCAGATGGTGCGGTCCCATCGCGAGCACGAGATCGGCATTCTGCACCATGTCGCGCGTGAGCGTCTGCGCGCGGTGGGAGCCGAGATCCATGTTGCGCTCGATGCCGATGAGCAACGAGCCGTCGCTGGCGGGCGATCCGTCATGCGCGCTCGTTCCGGCGCTCATCGCCTCGACGTCCGTCAGCCCGCGCTCGATCGCGATCTTGCGCGCGACGGCTTCAGCCATCGGACTTCGACACGTGTTGCCGGTGCACACGAACAGGATCTTCATCGCCCCGTCCTGATGCGAGCGAAAACGCAGGATTCTGGCATCTCGATACAAGCTAGCGAGCGGAGGATCACGCGTCTCCGATCAGGTTGGGGACGCTCTCGCGCAGCGTCGCTGCCGGGATGGCCCCCGGACGAATCACTCGGGGCCGTGGGCCCGTGCAATCCACCACCGTTGATGGTTCCGACGGCGTCAGCGTTCCCGCATCGAGCACGCGCAGTCGCCCGCGCGCCACTTCATCGCCCCACTGCTCCAAAATCTCGGCCGCGGACATCGCTGGGGGAACCCCCGGCCGGTTCGCGCTCGTGGACGTGATCGCGTCGCCATGCGCGCGGATCAATCGCGCGATTCCCGGATGACTCGTCCATCGAACCGCGACGCCGCCTTCAGGGCCGCGCAGCTTGGGCGGCACGCGCTTGTCGCCGCCGGCCAACACGAGCGTCAACGGTCCGGGCCAGTGCCGCGCGACGAGATTCGCGGCATAGCTCGGGAGTCGGAGATCGAGCCGGTCGATCATGTCGGGTCCGGCGATCAGCAACAAAAACGGCTTTGCGGGCGGCCGCTGCTTGAGCGCGATCAACGTATCGACCGATTCACGGTCGATACCGCCGCCGAAACCGTAGACCGTTTCGGTTGGGTACGCCAATACGCAGCGGTTGGCCAGATGGGCGAGCGCCGGCCGGAGCGCCGATTCGATTTCCTCGGCGGACCAGAACGGAATCGAGAGCGTGTCGGTCCTCATTCAAGAAGTGTAAAGAGGGCCTCCGCCCGTGCAAAGTCGGCGTCCTCGGTCAATTTCATCGCCCGCTCGCTGCCGCGCACGACGACCACCGGAATGCCAAGCCGCTCGCAGAGCGCGGCATCGTCCGTTGCGGTGAGGTGCTGCTGTTTGGCCTCGCGGTGCGCCCGCACGATGACCTCGCGCGGAAATCCCTGCGGTGTTTGTGCCCGCCACAGCCGCTCCCGCTCGACCGTGCGGACGATCACGCCAGATTCATCCACTTCTTTCAATGTATCGACGACCGGGAGCGCCGCGATCGCGCAGTGGCCTTGGCGCACCGCTCCGATGACTCGGTCGATCGTCGCATCGTTCACCAGCGGACGCGCGGCATCATGGATCAGCACGATGCTCGCTTCATCCGGCAAATCCTCGAGTCCGTTGGAGACCGATTCCGTTCGCGAGCGCCCGCCCGTCGAGATCATCAGCCGGTCGATGTCGCACTGGAACACCCACGGCGGAGGGTCGGCGGCGTACGCCATCGGCAACACGACGACGACCGACACCACGTCGGGCCTCGCCATGAATGTTTGCAGGCTATGAAGCAGCGCCGGCTTCCCTGCCACCCATCGAAACTGCTTGAGCTCCGTGCCGCCCGTTCGTGTGCTGCTGCCGCCGGCGACGATGACGACGCCGACGTCTCGGCCGTTCTGTGGCGTCATGAAAAGAGGCGGCGCATGAGGTCGTTCAACGTCTTCACGCCGATCAAATCGACGTCGCGGCTCGCGCGCTTGGGGACCGCGCGCTCGGCGAGAAACACGCGTCGCATGCCGAGGTTCGCTGCTTCGGCGATGCGCCGCTCGATCTGCGACACCGCGCGAACTTCGCCGCCGAGTCCGACTTCGCCGACGAAGACGGCGTCATTCGGCAGTGGTCGATCGTAGACGCTCGACGCGAGCGCCGCGGCGACGGCGAGATCGCCGCTCGGCTCGCGGAGCTGTACGCCGCCGACGACGTTCAAGAAGACGTCGAGCTGTGCGAAGCTGAGATTGGCGCGCTTGTCGAGCACCGCAAGCAGGAGCGCGAGGCGACGTCCATCGAATCCAGTCGCGACGCGCTGCGGTGTGCCGAAGCCGGCTTTCGCTGCGAGCGCCTGAACCTCGACGAGCACCGGACGCGTTCCCTCGAGCAATGCGGTGACAGCGCTGCCCGACGCCTGACTCGTCCTGTCGCCCATGAACAGCTGCGACGGATTTGCGACGGGCTCGAGTCCCTTCGCCGACATTCGAAACACGCCGATCTCGTCGACGCTGCCGAAGCGATTCTTCGTCGCGCGCAGAATGCGATGATCGAGCGTGCCCTCGCCCTCGAAATACAGAACAGTGTCGACGATGTGCTCGAGCGTCTTCGGCCCCGCGATGCCGCCGCCTTTGGTCACGTGACCGACGACGAAGACCGTGGTGCCGCTCTCCTTCGCATACCGCATGAGCCGCGCGGCGCACTCGCGAACCTGGCCGACGTTGCCCGGCGCACCCTCGAGATCGGCGGTGAACACGGTTTGAATCGAGTCGACGATCAGCGCCGATGGTGACGCCGCCGCCGACGTCGCGAGAATCGTTTCGAGATTCGTCTCGGCGACGAGCGACACCTCGGACGCGCCGCCCTCCAGGCGATCCGCGCGGAGCTTGACCTGGAACGCCGACTCCTCGCCCGAGCAATAGATCGTCGCGTGTCCCGCTGCCTCGAGCCGCGCGGCGACTTGCAGCAACAGTGTCGACTTGCCGATCCCCGGCTCGCCGCCGACGAGAATCATCGAACCCGGAACGACACCGCCGCCGAGCACGAAATCGAGCTCGTCGAGGCCGGTCTTCCACCGGGCGGTGTTGGTGCCGACGACGTCGCGCAGCCGAGTGGCAGACGTGATGTTGCCGCCCTCGGCGAGTCCACGCGCGCCGCCGATGCGCCGTGCACTCCCAGAGGTTGGCGTGAGCTTGGGCGCTACGAGCTCCTCGACGAGCGTGTTCCACTCGCCGCACGTGTCGCAGCGGCCCTGCCACTTGGCGTGCTCACCGCCGCACTCGGTGCAGCGATAAGCCGTCTTTGTCTTCGGCATGGGGGAAAGTTAGCTGACTGGCAGAGGAAGGCGCATACGAAACGTTGCAGTCGCGCCTATAGTGTTGCTGCGCGCCGCGCGGCGAGCGACGAGCACGTGTCGGAGCGCGTCCGGCGCACGGCATCTGGAGTCAGGCCGAGTGATTGGCTGGCGTGACGGGTAACCCCGAACTCATTCCACACGTCACATGGCCGCCGTCCACCAACAAACTGCACATAAGAGAATCCGGAACCTCGCGGTGTGCCGTCAAAAACCGAGCGCCTAGCGGGGAATGGAGACCCTCGCTCAGGCGGCCTAATGGGACGCGCCGCACGACTCAAACGCGAACGCCGCGACTCGTCCGGTCGGGCAAGAACTCCGAGAACTGCGAGTAGCACCAATGGTCCAGGTGCCGAGCTTGCTCAGATTTGGCACTTCTCAATAAAAAGGCGAATTTCTGGACAAGGATAGCGCCCTGACCGTGGTGGTAGCACGCGACGACTTCTCGGACGCATCAATGCAGGTGGCGCTCGACTGGGCAAGGCGATACTCTCCGTCTCTTGCCGCGGTCAATCGGATAAAGCGTCGCCGGGTCCGGTATGCTTACACAGAGTTATATGATGCATTTCACATCGCCGAGCAGGCGATCATTCCCAGCGACGGATTGACGTTGGCCGCGATCGATGAAACGCGTGGGCTCATCGTCCCGGACGGAACGTACCGCTACTATACTTCGATTGGCCAAGTCGACTATGCGACGAATTACGCGTACTACTACGGGTAAGGTGACGATCACAAGAATTGCGCGCCTCGGTGCGGTGGCGACGGTTGTCCTTTGCGCTTGCTCGAGCGCTACATCGCCGGAGACGCCATTTTTGCGGATCGAACCCACCGCTCAAACGTACGGACCTGGCGAAATCGTCTCAGCGAATTTTCGAAACGTGGGTACTAGCGATATTGGGATTGGCACGTGCCAGGACCGACTTCAGCGTTTCGACGGCACCGCATGGTCCGACGTCGCCACGCCAGACGCGCCGAACTGTGGCGAGGTCCTAGCCATCATCCAGGCTGGTGCCACCAGGGCCGGTGCACTCGGGGTCGTCCCGGCAAACGCCCTTGCCGGCACGTACCGATATCAGCTCGCCTCTGGCTTCCTGATCGACACTCAGCGGCAGCGGACGCCGCTCTCTCGAGCCTCGCTCATTTCGGCGCCATTCCGAGTGGATTGAGGCACGGAGACGGGTGCTGCGTGCGGATGAGGGAGCGCGAGACGCGGAGGAGTGCGGGTTACGCCGGAGTCCTCCGCACCCGCCAATCGCCGATCACGATCGCTGGGTGAAGTTCTCGAACCTCGTGAACTGCTTCTGAAAGAATAGATTCACGAGCCCCGTCGGTCCATTTCGCTGCTTGCCAACGATGACCTCCGCTTTTCCCTCGAGCGAGTTGCCGTCCTTGTCCGTCGGGCCGTCGTAGAACTCCTGGCGGTAGAGGAACATGATCAAGTCGGCGTCCTGCTCGATGGCGCCCGATTCACGAAGGTCGGAAAGCTGCGGCCGTTTGTTGTCGCCCGTTCGCTGCTCGGGCGCACGCGAGAGCTGTGACAGCGCGACGACGGGCACGTTCAGTTCTTTGGCCAGTGCCTTGAGTCCGCGCGAGATCTGACTGACTTCCTGCTGACGGCTCTCGGAGTTCGCGGGGCCCTGCATCAGCTGGAGGTAGTCGACGATCACCATACCGACGCCAGATTCGGCCATGAGGCGCCGCGCCTTCGAGCGCATCTCGAGCAGCGTGATGCCGGGGGTGTCGTCGATCCACACCGGGGCTGAGCTGAGAATGCCGGCGGCGCGCGCGAGGCGCGGGAAATCGTCGTCGCGGAGCAAACCCTTGCGCAGCCGCTGCGCGTCGATGCGCGCCTCGGACGTGAGCATTCTCTGAACGAGCGACTCCTTGCTCATTTCGAGCGAGAAGAACGCGACGGGCACGTTCGTCTCGATGGCGGCGTGCTGCGCGATGTTCAGCGTGAATGCCGTCTTGCCCATCGACGGACGCGCGGCGACGATGATCAGGTCGGCTGGCTGGAAGCCCGACGTCATCTCATCGAGATCGGTGAATCCGGTCGCGACGCCCGTGACGCTCTTGCCGCCCTTCGAGAGCGCCTCGATGCGCTCCATCGTCGGCCAGAGGAGCTCCTTGATGCGCGTGAAGCCATCCTTCGTCTGCTGCTGCGCGACCTGGAAGATTCGCGACTCGGCTTCATCCAGAAGCTCTTGGGCGGTCGATCTCCCATCGAAGGCTTCGGCGACGATCGTGGTCGAGACCTCTATGAGGCGTCGAAGAATTGCCTTTTCACGAACAATGCGCGCGTGATACTCGATATTCGCGGCGGTAGGCACCGCGTCGACGAGAAAGCCGATGTAGTCCTTGCCGCCGGCGCCATCAAGCTCGCCGCGGCGGCCCAACTCGTCGGAGAGCGTGAGCGGATCGACGACGCCACCTTTCTCGGCGATGCCGACCATCGCGCGAAACAATCGGCGATGTCGCTCGGCGTAGAACATGTCGGGCTGCAGGAATTCGACGGAGCGCAACACCGCGTCCTGATCGATCAGCATCGCCGACAACACGGCTTGTTCAGCGTCCTCTGAATATGGAGGACGCCGATCACGGTACGGATCACGCCCCAGCGCTGGAGCGATCGAGTATTCGACGGGCGAGCTGGACATCTTCCCAGGTGGGGCGCTTCCACGCCGGATTCCTGAGGAGAGCGGCGGGGTGATACGTGACGACGAGCGGCACACCATGATACTCGTGCACCGAGCCGCGCAATTTACCGATCGGCGTCTTCGTGTTCAACAACGTTTGCGCCGCAAATGTGCCGAGCGCCAAGATCACTTTTGGTTTGATCAACTCGATTTGGCGAATGAGATACGGACTGCACGCCGTAACCTCTTCCGGCAGCGGGTTGCGGTTGCCCGGCGGCCGGTGTTTCAGAACGTTGCAGATGTAGACCTGCTCGCGCGGCAGATCGATCGCCGCAAGAATTTTTGTGAGCAATTGTCCGGCGGCGCCGACAAACGGCCGTCCCGTTTCGTCTTCCGTTGCGCCAGGCGCTTCGCCGACGCACATCAACTCCGCGTTCGAATTGCCTTCGCCCGGAACTGGATTCGTCGCTGTCTTGTAGAGCGGACACTTTTTGCACGACGCAACGAGCGATTCGATTTGCGCAAGTGTCTCGACTTCGCTCACGGAACCGTCAAACAGTTCGCCAGTTGGTGTGGGCACGGAGACTGAGGGAATGGGGACGCGTGAAGCGGGAAGAGGGGGGACGGGGTTCGAGGGAAGAGGGTCGCTTGTCGTTGGAGCACTTGCAACTCCCGGTGCCGCGCCAGCCGCGCGCAGTGCTGCGCGCCAATCAGCGCTTGCGTCGTTTGCAGCGGTCGACGTTTCGGCGCGCGCGACGACATCTGCCGTTGTCCCTCGTCCCGAATCCCTCGTCCCCCCTCTTCCCTCTTCCCTCTTCCCTCTTCCCTCAATAAGCGCCATCACCTCGTCGACGCTCATGTCATCCAACACCAGCTCCCGCTCTCCCATCTCGCGGCGCTGCTCGAGATAACGGCGCAACTGTTCTTTAGCGTCCACCGATCAGTCTCTCCACGCGGTCGAGGATTGCGTCAGCGACGTCCGCCTTCGACATCAACGGCAAACGTTCGTCGTTTCCATCACGCGTGAGCAGCGTGACGCGATTCGTGTCCACGCCAAAGCCGGCGCCCGGTTCGGTCGCGTCGTTCACGACGATCAGATCGAGGCTCTTCGACGCGAGCTTCTTGCGGCCGCTCGCCAGCACATTGTCCGTTTCGAGCGCGAAACCGACGATCACCGAGCCGGCGCGGCGCGCCGACTGCGTTGCGACGAGAATGTCCGCCGTTGGCGCGAGCTCGATCGTCGGCGGCGCATTCGTCTTCTTGATCTTTGATTGCGCGGGTGCGGCCGGTCGGAAGTCTGCCGGCGCCGCGGCCATCACCAGAACGTCGGCCTCGGGAAGTCGCTTCTCGACGGCACTCGCCATCATCTCCGTCGTCGTGACCCGATCGAGCGTGACACCAACGGGAATGCCCACATCGAGCGGGCCGGCGACGAGATCCACCGCGGCTCCGCGGCGCCATGCGGCTGCCGCCAGCGCGACGCCCATCTTGCCGCTGCTGTGGTTCGAGATGAAGCGCACCGGATCGATCGCCTCGCGCGTCGGGCCGGCGGTGACGAGCACGCGTTTTCCGTTCAACGCGCCCGGCGTCCGCCGCTCCAGCACGCGACCGACATGAGCAAAGATGGTTTCAGGTTCTGGCATGCGACCCGGACCGCTTCCCTCGCCCGCCGCCAGCATGCCTTCGTCGGGATCGAGCACGAGATATCCGAGCTCGCGCAGGTGCGCGACGTTTCGCTGCGTCTGCGGGTGCGCCCACATGTGATCGTTCATCGCCGGCACGAGCAGCACCGGCGACGACGTCGCCAAAAGGCAGGCGGTGAGGAGATCGTCGGCCTGGCCGGACGCAGCCCGCGCGAGAAAGTCCGCCGTTGCCGGCGCGACAACGACGACAGTCGCGGCTCGTGCGAGCGCGATGTGGTCGAGCGGGCGTCCTTCGTCGAACATGCCGACGTGCACGGGACGCCCCGTGAGTCCTTCGAAGGTGACGCGGCCCATGAACTCGGTCGCGGCCTGCGTCATCACGACGTCGACCAACGCCCCGGCCTTCGTCAGCAGGCGGGCCAGCCATCCGGACTTGTAGCTGGCGATCCCTCCCGTGATCCCGAGCAGGATTTGCGCACCCGCATACGGACGGACGGGCGTCGACATGGGAGGTGGGGTTAGGAAATACCGTCATCCCGAGCTACGGCTCGGGATGACATTTACTCGGCTCGGCGGCGGGGTACGACGTGGTACACGATGTCGCCCTTGGCCAACTCCTCCAGCGACCTGGTCGTCAGCTTCTTCTCACGCGACGACGAACGGTCCCGCGGAAACTCGTTCAACACGCGCGCGTACTTCGCGGCCACGAGCACTCCGAGGTACTTGTTCGCGGCGTGATTGGCGATCTCGCCCGGCGTGAACACTCGCATGATCGTCTATCTCGTCACGATGAATGGTGATGAATCTCGGCTTCCAGTCGGTCGATCAACGATTCCACCTGCTGCCGCAAACCGGAGACGCGCTCGCGGCTGACGACCTCGGCGTCGAGAATGCTACCGACACGGGTCACCGCCGCCACGAGGTCGTCATTGACGACGATGTACTCGTACTCCTCGACGGCGCGGAGTTCCCGCAATGCGGAATGTAATCGGTTGACAAGCTGTTGTGGGGACTCGGTTTTCCTGCCCCGGAGGCGGCTCAGCAGGACCTCCCCGGACGGGGGGAGCACGAAGACGGTCACCGCCTGCGGGAAGACCGACAGGATCTGCCGGGCGCCCTGCACGTCGATGTCCATGATGACGTGCTTTCCCTCCCCCAACACCCGGTTGATCTCGCTTCGGAGCGTTCCGTACAGATTGCCGTGCACATCAGCGGACTCGGCGAAGTCGCCGCGCCGCTGGCGGGCCAGGAATTCGTCGCGGGTCAGGAAGTAATAGTCCTCGCCGTCCTTCTCGTTCGGGCGCGGTGCACGGGTGGTGCACGACACGGAATAGCCGATGTCGTTGCGCCGCTCCAGGAGGTGATGTGCGATCGTGGTTTTTCCGCCGCCAGAGGGCGACGAGAGAATGACCGGAAACGGGCTCCCGAAGGAGGTGGTGCTCACTCGAGATTCTCCACTTGCTCCCGAATTCGCTCCAGCTCTTCCTTGATCACGATCACGTTCTGCAGCATTTCGGCGTCGTTCGCTTTGCTCCCCGTGGTGTTCGCCTCTCGCAGAAGCTCCTGAAGCAAGAAGCCGAGGCGCTTGCCGACACCGTCGGGCGCGGCCGCCTCGAGCGTGGTGCGAAATGCCGCGAAATGGGAATGGAAGCGACTGATCTCTTCTCCGACGTCGAGCCGGTCGGCGAGGATCGCGACTTCTTGTGCAAGGCGTTGTTCGTCCATCGCGACGCCCGCCGCGAGGTCCTGAATCGTCTCTCGCATTCGGTCGCGTTGCTCCACGAGCCGCATCGGCGCCCGTTCCGCGATGCGTTCGACAGCCTGCTCGATCACGCTGACTCGCTGGACGAGATACGCCGCCAGCCGCGCTCCTTCAGCCGCTCGCATTCCGTCGAGCGCTGTGACGGCGCGATCGACAATCGCGACCACTTCGGAGACGTCGCCTTCCCGCTCGTCCGTCTCCGACGAAACGACATCCGGCAATCGAAGGACCGCGCTGACGTCCAGCTGGTCCGAAAGCCCGAAGCGTTGTTGCAGTGAGCGAATCTGCTCGACGTAGGCACCGAAACGGGCTTCGTCGATCTTCGCGTTCTGTGCAGCCTGTCGATCGACGCGAGCCGTGAGCGTTACGTGGCCGCGAGTGATGCCTTTGCGAAGTGTCTCCCGAACCTCGGATTCCCATTTCGACAGCTCACTGGGCAGCTTGACGGAAGGATTGAAGAACCGGTGGTTGACGGAGCGAATCTCGATGGAGACGCGCGCACCGCCCACCTCCCCTTCCGCCGACCCAAACCCCGTCATGCTCTTTATCATATGAAGTCGGCTAACCTACCGTGAGATAAAGAGATTTGTCAATTGAAGAATTGCCAACGCACGCCGTAGAAATTGGTCTGCCGCGGCATGATGAACGACGGCACCTGCGAGTAGCGCTCGCCGAGCAAGTTACGGAATTGCCATGAAACCGTGGCGCTGAGCACGCGAATCTCGAGGAGCGTCGAGATGGTTCGATAGCCACCGGAGCTCACGATGGTGAACCCTCGCGCGACCGTGGTGTCGCGCACCGGGAAATGAACGCCCGAGCGATACTCGTGCACGACCGAGAACATCAGGCCGAAGTCATTCGTCGGAAACTTGTCGCGCAGGTTGGTTCGAATGAACAGCTCACTTCTCGTTTGATAG
>Ga0207707_10003645_pt1 | contig 13659 bp, 9 predicted proteins | sample KBSC83BmetaG_FD_184336 | JGI IMG/M metagenome (GOLD analysis project Ga0207707, IMG submission 184336) | Corn rhizosphere microbial communities from Kellogg Biological Station, Michigan, USA - KBS C8-3B metaG (SPAdes) (version 2) | ecosystem: Host-associated > Plants > Roots > Rhizosphere ...
GGCGAACACGGGAATGCCGGCCGGCACTCCGAGCACCGCCGGCACATCGAAACTCTCGATGGCGCGCACGAAGACGAGCAAAAAAACCGCCAGCACCGCGGGTAACAGCAGCGGCAGGGTCACGGTGCGCATGATGGTGCCCAGGCGCGCGCCCGCTACGGCTGAAGCTTCCTCCAACGATGGGTCCATGGAGCGAAAGGCCGCCGCCATCAACAAGAAAGGCAGAGAGACCTGATCCATCGCCTGCGCCCAGATCATGCCGGCCATGCTGTAGCCGTTAAAAACAACCTCGTCGATGCCGAAAAAAGATCGCGCCGCGACATTGATGACGCCGATCTTGGGATGGAGCACCAGGACCCAGGCGCTCGCCATCAGCACACCGGGCGCAATCAAGGGAAACAGGGATACGGCGTAAATAAACGGTCGCAGTGGCACGTCGGTCCGTTCGGTGACCCAGGCGAGAAAGGTACCGATCGCCAGACACAAAAAAGATGAGCCCAGGGCGAAAATCAGAGTGTTGCCGATGGTGGTAAGCAGCGTTCCCCGATACGCCGCGACGAATTTCATCAAGGTATATTCGCCCGCCTGTCCGGGCTGCCCGTCGCGAAAGGCGCCCCAAATCACGACCGCCAGTGGCACCATGATCAGCCAGATCAGCAACAGCGCGAGCAGCGCCACGGCGATGCTCTGGCCGTTCAACCAGCGCGACCACTCGGAGGGCAGCGCAGCGAACGCCGTGGCGATACCGAAACGGCTTGGGTGCTCATGACAAAATTTTCCGCTACAGCGAATCCTCAGACCGGAACGCCGGCGGTGGTCATGCCTACTTGCCGCGAAAGGCCGGATTGTAGATCTCCTTGATGATTCGCGTGTAGGGCTCGCTGTACTTCGCCAACTCCTCCGCGGTCAATACCGACATCCGGTCCAGGGTATCCTTGTCGGTCAGGCGCTGCAGTTCTTTGTACTTGAGCTTCGTGTCGGGATGCGCCATGACCCGGCCGAACTGGGCAAGAATCTTTTGCCCGCCCTCGGGATCGACATGGAATCGGGCGAAGAGCAGCGCCGAGTAGGGGTGCGGCGCGCGGCTGCTGATGCCGACACCGCTCGCCTCGGCAGAGACGAACTCCTGGGGGATCACCATTTCCACGGGAGCGCCTTTGTTCTTCATGTCGGCAATTTTATAGGAGTATAACTCGATGGCCGCCGGGAACGCTCCGGCGATGAGCAAGTTCGTCAGATTGGTGTGGCCTTTGCGGATCAAGGCCTTTTGATCCTGGATCATCCGCTTCTGAAAGTCATAGGTCTTCTCGTAGTCCCATTTGTTCAGCATGCCGAATACCCAGGTATCGGGCGAGTTGTCGACGGCGAACTTGCCCTTCCACTTGGGCTCCATGAGATCCATGTAACCCTTGGGCGCTTCCGCCGCCTTCACCAGGTTGGTGTTATAGGCGATGATCATGCTCAGCAAGTTCCAGGAGTAAAAGTCCTTGCTGCGAAACTTTGCGGGAAAGCGCGCGTTGCCCACGAGATCGTGAATCTCGGCGAGCGCGCCCGTCTCACGATATTGCTTCAAGAACGTGCCGACGCTCACGATGTCGAAGCTGCTGCGCTTGGCGCGCGCCTCGGCGATCACCCGGTTGCTGATGTCCTCCTGCTGTCCGCCCATGCCCTTGGCGTCGATACCCGGATATTTCTCCATGAAACCCTGGAGGAGTTTTGCCATCTGGCTCTCCTCGAAGGGCCCCGCATAAGTGAGCGCGCCTTCCTTCTTGGCTCCCTCATAAAGTATCCGGTCAAGCTGATCCGCCGGCAATTTAGCCAGCATGGCGTAAAGCTCGCTGGGAGTTTTCCAGCCGGTTGGGAGCGTGACGTCCGATTGCGCGGTGATGCCGCTGGAGACGGTTCCGAATAGCAGCGCCGATGCCGCCAGCACGCCGATGGTGATTTTCCTATACGTCCTCGACATGGTTGCACCTCCTTCAGCAGGAACTTCGATATTCGGCCGATGTCACTCTTGCCGTGGTTAGCTGAGTTGACTCTAGGCGGTGGTTTTTTTCAGTCAACCCCCTTTTGCGGGCAACTAAATTTTCGCGGAACGAAGAGGTGAAGCTTAAAAGAAGCAAGTTACAGAGATTCCCGGACGCACGAGACGGCGTCTCGGCAATCGCGGCTGGAGAGCGAATCGCGTGACGTGATTCACCAGACTAAATTGAAACAGTCGAAGACAAGGGCTGGACGTCAGCTCGGCCGTTCACAGGCTTCCCGAGCAGCGCGGGGGACCAGCACTTTGACGAGATCAAGCTTGTACTCGGCGGAGCCGCGGTTGTCATCGGCGGGGTCGCATTCGCTTGCCGCGATTTCACCCATTTCGCGCAGGGCTTCGTCGGTAATCGCTTTGCCGCGCAGGATATCTTCGGCCTTGCGTGCGCGCACGATGGTGGAACCGACGGAGTTGAGACCGATGCGAATATCTGCGCACGCGCCGTCGTTGGTCTTCAGCGTCAGTGCCACGCCCACGGTGGCAAAGTCTTCGACGCTGCGCGGCGTGAACTTGATGTGCGACCAGCCCGGCCGTTCCGGCGGCGGGACATGGATCTCGGTCAAAAGCTCGCCCGGTTCCAGAGCTGTTTGATAGTAGTCGATGAAAAATTCGTCCAGCCGCAGGTTTCGTTTGCCTTTGCTGCTCGTGAGCGTGACGTCGGCGTCGAGGGCGATCAGGCTCGCGCCGGGATCGGTCAACGGATCTCCGGCGGCGAGATTGCCGCCCACCGTGCCCATGTTGCGGATGCGCGGCTGGGCGACTTTGCGAAAAGTTTCGTGGAGCAGGGGATAATGCTTTTGCACCGCGGGGAAAAGCTCGATGTCGCGGTGGCGCGCGCCGGCGCCGATGCGCAGGCCATCCTTGGCATTAAACGCGACCTTGTCGAACTTCGGGATGCGCGCCAGGCTGATGACGACCCTGGGCATGAGCAGGCGCTGGCGCATCATGATGAGCAGCGAGGTTCCGCCGGCCATCACCCGGCCGTCGTCGCCGTGCTTTTCCATCAAGCTGAAAGCCTTCTTGAGCGTGGTCGGTTCCTGGTAGTCGAATCTGATCATTGCTTCTCCACAAGAGGGGACTCGCCGCGAAGGACACGAAGTTGTAGGGGCGCAGCATGCTGCGCCCCTACGCAAACCTTCGTGCTCTCCGTGTCTTCGTGATGAAATTCCTCTTCGTATTACCTACCCGCGCTTTTCTTTCAGCGCACGGAGGATTTTTTCCGGCGTGATCGGCAGCGTCTTCAGGCGCACGCCGACGGCGTCGAAGATTGCGTTGTTGATCACCGCGGCTGTTGGGTCCATGTTGAGCTCGCCCAAGCCCTTGGCGCCGAACGGACCTGTTGGTTCATAGGAATCCGCGAACGCGTGCTCGAGTGGCGGCATGTCGCGCATGGACGGAATCCGATAGTCGGAGAAATTGGGATTGATCGGCCGGCCTTCGTCGATCTGCAAGCCTTCGGTGAGCGCATAGCCGATGCCCTGGGCCAGCCCGCCCTCGACCTGACCCTCGGCGCCGAGGGGATAGATCACCGTGCCGCAGTCGGAGGCGACGACGAACTGCAGAATCTTTACCTGACCGGTTTCCGGATCGACGTGCACCTGCGCAGCCTGAGCGCCGTAGTTATAGGCGCCCGACTCGTTGCCGAAACGCGTGCTGTCGGGCAAGACCGAATCGGCGTCGAAGCTTCCGGAGCCGACGATGGGCGCGCCATTGTGACGGAAGAGCCGCGCGCGCGCCACGTCGCCGACGGTTAGAAATTTCCCTTCGGCGCCTTTGACGAAAATTTTTCCGTCGCGCGCCATGAGATCTTGCGGGTTGGCCTCCAGCATTTCGGCGGCCTGATCGAATAGCTGTTGTTTTACGTTGGTTGCCGCGTTCTTCACCGCATTGCCGCTCACGTAGGTGAGCCGGCTGGCGAAGGCGCCCAGACAGAAAGTCGTTAGATCAGTATCGGCACGGGAAATCTCCACGTCTTCCACCGGCACGCCCAGTTCTTCCGCGGCGATCTGGCACATGGCCGTGTGCACGCCTTGGCCGCATTCGCCCTCGCCGCTTAGAATCAGCGCCTTGCCGTCCTCGTTGATCTTGATCGTTGCCGAGCTGCCGTCGTAATCGCCGAAGTGTCGCTTGCCGCTGACATGAACCGTACAGGCCAGGCCCAAGCCGGTGTTCGGCTGTTTGTTGGCGCGTTTGGCTTTCCAATCGATCATCTTTTCGGTCATATCGAGGCACTGCTTGAGCTCGCAGCTTGTCACCCGATTGCCGTGCGGCGAAATGTAACCGACTTCCGCGGCGTTGATGCGCGCCAGCTCCATGGGATCGATCCCGAGCGCGTGCGCGCCGAGATCGATGGCCTGCTCCACCGCCCATTCCGCCGACGGATTGCCGAAGCCGCGAAACGCGCCGGTAGGAATCTTATTGGTGTAAACCAACACCGCTTCGGTTTTGACGTCCGAATACTTGTAGCAGGTGTCGTGGCGCATGGCGGCGACACCGGTGATGGCCGGCGCTTTGGCCGAGTAGGCGCCGTTGTCGGCGATGACTTTGATATGCTTGGCGCGAATGTGTCCGTCTTTCTTGAAGCCGATTTTGACATTGATCTTCATGAACACGCGTGGCCGGCAGCCGGCGAGAAATTCTTCTTCGCGCGTGTTGATGAGCTTGACCGGTTTGCGCGCCTTCTTCGAGAGCACCGCAGCCACCAGCGCGTTGTTGTCGTCGCAGGACTTGCCGCCGAAGCCGCCGCCGACAGCGCTCTGAATGACGCGCACGTCGGTCTCGGGGACGCCGAGCGCGGTAGCGATGCGGTAGCGCGCGTTAAACAAGGTCTGGGTGTTCATGTAGATGGTGTACTTGCCGCTGGCGGCGTAGTCCGCCACGCTGCCGATGGTCTCGATGGAGCAGTGCCACTGCGGCATGCTCGTAAAAGTGTCTTCGACGATCACGTCGGAATCGGCGAAGGCTTGGGCGACATTGCCGCGCTCGAGATCCATCTGCATCGCGATATTGTTCGGTTTGTCGTCGTGCACCAGGGGCGCGCCGTCTTTGAGCGCGTCTTCGGCGTCGAACACGCCCGGCAGCGGCTCCCAATCGACTTCGATCAGATCGATCGCTTCCTCGGCGGTATCGACGTCGATGGCCGCTACGGCTGCCACTTCTTCGCCGACGTACCGCGTCTTGCCCACGGAGAGAATATACTGGTCTGCGAAAAACGCGCCCCAGGGACGTTTGATCGTGTCCTCGGCCGTGACCACGGCGCGCACGCCGGGAAGTTTGGCGGCTTTGCTCGTGTCGATGCGGCGGATGCGCGCGTGGGGATAGGGACTGCGCAAGACCTTGCCGACGAGCATGCCGGGAAGAAAAATATCCGCGATGTATTCGGAGGTGCCGGTCACCTTGTCGAAGCCCTCGACCCTTTGTACGCGCTTGCCGACGACGGAGAAATTTTCTGCTTTGGCCATGAAGTTATCTCGCTGATCTCGATTGAGCGTTTTGGCTTTAATCGCGTGCGCTGATCTTCTCAGTCCGTCATTCCCGCATGCCTTTAGCGGGAATCCAGCCTGACTCTTACCTGGGCCCCCGATTAAAACACTCGGGGGTGACGATCGCTCTTTATTCCTTTTCCAAACTGGTTTCGTCTGATTCTAAAAAACCTTCGTAGCATTACCGGAAAGGTCCTTCGCTTTGCTCAGGACGAATTGAGCCGCTTATAGGCGGATCAATTCGTTTTCGCCACGGGCTTATAAACGTCCAAACTCTGGATCTTCGCCGTGGTCTCGCGCTTGCGAAACGAGTAATCGGGATCGGTCTTGCCGTTTACCACCGCCATGACCGACTCAAGAATTTTGTAATAACCGGTGCAGCGGCAGAGATTCCCCGACATCCACTCTTTCACTTCTTCCTCGCTGGGGTTGGGATTCTCATCGAGCAAAGCTTTGGCGGCCATGATCTGGCCCGGCGTGCAGATGCCGCATTGAAAGCCGCCGTACTCGATGAACGCCTGCTGCAGCGGGTGAAGTTTGCCGTCTTCAGCCAGCCCTTCGATGGTCTGCACTTCTCTGCCGTTGCAGGCCGCGGCAAGGGTCAGGCAGGAACTGACGAGCCTGCCGTCGAGTATGACGCTGCAGGCGCCGCACACGCCGATACTGCAGCCTTCCTTCGTGCCGGTGAGGCCGATCTCTTCGCGCAGGGCGTGGAGCAGCAGGCGATTGGCTTCGACTTCGATGCTGTGCTCTTCGCCGTTGACGCGCAGGGTGACACGCTTTTTCATGGCGTGAAAATATCTCTTGCGCCGGAAAGATTCAACTTGTGCGCAGCGAAAATGCTGGGTGTCCAATGCTTGGGTACCTAGCCCGGAATTTCAGCAGACGCCGGAGCGCGCCGAAATATACGTCGCGTGAAGCTTGAATTCGTCCGCGGCGTATAACTTGCTTTGTTCGAAGCAATCTTGGTATGGAAAACCGATATTCCCGCGTTGCGGAGTCGGTCCTGATTGACGAATTGAAATTCGAGGAGGGCGGAATGAGACTTTGGTACAAGTTGATCGAGTCATGTTGGGTGTTGTTGGTAGTGTTGGCGCTGTCGGCGTCGCATGGGTTTGCACAAACACAGACGGATCCGCGCTTCGAAAAGTTGGCCAAGGATCTCTATCCCAAAGCAAAACAGGAAGGCGCGCTGGTGATTTACACCATCTGGGACGTGGAGCATATCAAATCGATCCTGGATGTTTTCAACAAGCGCTTTCCCGGCATCAACACCACCTACTGGCAGGGCACCCGTTCCGAGATCATCACGCGCACGCTCACCGAATATCAGGGCGATCAGAAAACCGCCGACGTGATTCTCAGCGAAGGCGCGCCGGTGGTGCTCCGCGCCGCGGGCGCGATCGAGCCGTACAACACGGTCCAGGCCAGCTCGCTGATCTTGCACGATCCGACCTTGCCGACGGTGAGCCTTCAGATCATGGCGCTTTCGTACAATACTAAAAAACTGAAAGCGGCGGATTTGCCGAAAAACTGGGAAGACGTGACCAATCCCAAATACAAAGGCGTGGTCGCGCTCGACGATCCGTTGCGCGCCGGCCCGTTGAGCGGCCTCCTCGCCGGCTTCAAGGAATACTGGAAAGACGATGCGCGCTGGGCGAGATACATCCGCGGCCTGAAGGCGCTGAACGTGACCTTGCACAAAAGCACCAGCGCCATGTTTCGACTTCTGGTGGCCGGCGAATATTCGATCGCCATGCCGTCGCTGCTGCACGACCTGGTCGAAGAAAAGGAAAAGGGCAGTCCGGTAGATTTCGTAAAGGGCGCCGCGCCGGTGATATCGGCGCAGCAGTTGGGCATCTACGGCAAAGCGCCCCACATCAACGCCGCCAAGCTTTACGCCGAATGGATGATCACGCCAGAGGGACAGTTGGCGGTTTCCGCCGTGGGCCGCGAAGTATCGCGCAAAGGCGTCAAGTCCAAGGCCTCCATCGAATCCGCCTGGGGACCCAACGCCAAACCGATTCCGATCATCAACAAGGCTTTTTACGAAGACCCGCGCAAGTGGCTCGATACCAACGTGAAGCCGATCTGGGAAGGCTAGCGGGAATTTTTGCGCGTCCAGCGATCGACAAGTAGTGGCTCACTTTCGGAAAGATCTCTCACTTCGTTCGAGGTGACAAACGCGTATAGCTGTCATTCCGAGCGAAAGCGAGGAATCTTTCCGATGTAAGGTTCACGGCCGATCGGACTGATCTCGTACCGCTCGACAAGTTTGGCTATCGATCGCTAAGTTGATAAGGATAATCGATCGAGCTTCTCGAAATTTTTCAGAAACGCGCAGGTTTGAAAATCATGGCCGAACAAAAAATCATCGACGACGTCCTCAAGCGAATCAACCGCGACGAGGTCGCGCAGCTTACTAAGGAATTGGTCGACATTCCCAGTCCCACCGGCTCGGAAAGAGCCATCGGTGAATTCATTATTGGCTGGTTCCAGCGGCACGGCATCCGCACCGTGCGCCAGGAGATCAGTCCCGAGCGCGTGAATGCGGTCGGCATCGTCGAAGGCAAGAGCAACGGCGTCTCGCTGACGATCAACGGCCACATGGATACGAGCTACACCGGCACGGAAGAGGACCGCATGTTCTGCCGTACCCTCGAGCCGGACAGCGATCTCAAGGGCGCGGTGCGCGACGGCAAAGTGTTCGGCCTCGGATCGTCGAACATGAAATCGGGCCTGGCGGCGTTCATGGTTGCCGGCAAGGCGATCAAGGAAAGCGGCGCGACTTTAAAGGGCGATCTGATCCTCGCCGCGGTGGCCGGAGAAATCTCGCGCACGCCCATCGGTCCGTACCAGTCCGAATCCTACCGCGGCGAGGGCACCGGCACGATTCATCTTCTGACCCACGGCATGCAATCTGACTACGCCATCGTCGCCGACCGCTCGGGCCATTCCATCGTCTGGGCGCAGAACGGCGTGGCGCAGTTCAAGATCAGCACCTTCGGCGACCCGCATGCGGCCTGGGGCGTCACGCGTGAAGAAAAGGCGCCGGAAGTGTCGAGCGCGATCCTCAAAATGATGAAAGTTTTGCAAGCCGTCGATAGCTGGGCCGCGGAGTTTGAGAAGGCTCACGTCTATCAATCGGCGCACGGAACGATCGTGCCCAAGGTCAACATCGGCGCCATCCAGGGCGGCGCACCGTTTAGGCCCAATTATTATCCCGGTGTCTGCGCGGTCTATCTCGACGTGCGCACGCCGCCGGAGCTCCGTCCGGTGCAGGTGCAGCACGAATTGAAGGGTGTTCTCGCCAAGCTCGGCATCGAGCACGAGATCGAGATGTATGCGTCAAAGATGGGCTACGAGTCGAAGAATGCCGAGCCGATTATCAAAGTCGTGGAAGAGAGCTATCAAGCGCTGTTCGGGAAGAAGACACCGAAACCGACGGGCCTGCACGCGAGCATCTGGACCGACACGAACATCTACAACGAAATGGGCATCCCCGCGTGCAAGTTCGGCCTGGGCGGCGGGCGCTGGAAGCAGCGTTCCGAGCAGATCGACATCGAGGATATTTTTCAAGCCGCGCAAGTGTACGCCCGAGCCGCGCTGGAAATCTGCAACTGGGACAAGAAGCCGAGCTGAACCGGAGCACGACCCGTGGCCGAAAATCCGCTATCCGCCGTCATGATTGAGCGCGTGCGCAAGCTTGCGCTTGAATACGCTCTCGATCTTACCGAGGAAGAGACCGCGTCCATCGCGCGCCAGACTGAATCCTACGAGCGGCTATTTCGCGTGCTGCATGAGATCGACTTGTCCGGGATCACACCTTTACTCAAGCTCGATCTGAAGCCGTAACTCTATGGCGCTTGAGATCGAGCGAAGCACCATCGGCGCCCTGGCGCCGCTGATTCAACATAAAAAACTATCACCGGTCGAGCTGACAGAATTTTACCTCGAACGAATCAAACAACTGAATCCGCAGCTCAACGCCTACGTGCTCGTGGCTGAAGAGCGGGCGCGGGCGGACGCCGCGCTGGCACAGAAGGAGATTGAAAACGGCCGCTATCGCGGTCCGCTTCACGGCATTCCATTTTCCATCAAGGATAATCTCGCGACTCGCGGTATAAGAACGGCTGCCGGCTCGCCGATCCTTGCCGACTGGATTCCCGAAAATGACGCGACGGCGGTGGAGCGGTTGAAGCAGGCTGGCGCGATCCTTCTCGGCAAGACGAACATGCACGAGTGGGCCCTCGGCGGCACGACCATCAATCCGTTTTTCGGCACGACGCGAAATCCCTGGGACACCGAGCGCATCGCCGGCGGATCGAGCGGCGGTTCTGCCGCCGCGGTTGCGGCGGATCTCTGTCTCGGCTCGCTCGGCACCGATAGCGCGCAATCCGTGCGCAATCCCGCTTCCATGTGCGGCGTGGTGGGTCTCAAGCCGACCTACGGCCGGGTGAGTCAATATGGCACCGTCGCCGGCACCGGCGCTTTCTCGTGCAATCACACTGGCGTCCTGGCGAAAAATGTCGGGGATTGTTCGTTGATCCTGCAGGCGATCGCCGGCCATGACTCGCAAGATCCGCTGAGCGCGAATGAACCGGTGGCGAATTATTCGGCGAGCATCGGCAAGGAAGTCAAAGGTTTGAAAGCGGGGATTCTGCGCGGCTACTTCGACGAGCTCATCGCGGCGGAGGTCAGAGAGAATTTCGCTGTTGCCGTCGAAAGGCTCAAGTCGCTCGGCATGCAGTTCGAAGACGCGAGCATCCCGCACATGGATCTGATTCCGGCGATCAAAGTCGCGACCAGTAGAGTCGAGAACGCCGCCGCCCACGAACCGTATTTGCGCACGCGGTCCAAGGACTACAGCCGCCAGACACTTTTCAGCTACGTTTCGGCGCTACTGACCCCCGCAGCAACCTACGTTCAGGCGCAGCGCGCGCGCCGGCTTGTCTGCGATGAGTTCAACTTGCTTCTAAAGCGTTTCGACGTGCTCGTGTTACCGACGATCCCGTTCACGGTGCCGATGATCGAAGATTGCCGTCAGGGATACGTCGAGATCGACGGCAAAAAAATCAAGCGGCAGGACGAACGCGGCGGGCTGGAAAGCCTTTGCTGTATTCCGTTCAACGTCACGGGGCTGCCGGCGATCAGCGTTTGCTGCGGCTATTCAAAGGCTGGCACGCCGATCGGATTGCAGATCGCCGCCGGGGCTTTTCGAGAAGATCTATTGTTTCAAGTCGCCGCTGCCTACGAGCGGGTGACCTCGTGGAGAGAAACCAGACCGATGCTCGCTCTTTGAAAAATCACTCGGCTCTGCCGGAGTGAGTTTTACCCCATTTGGCGCGCATGGACTTCATGGTTTCGCCTTCGCCGACCGGGACGCGGGTCTGACGCAGAATCTCCCAAACTTTTTCGTGCTCGCTTCGCGCCGCAAGCTCCGCTTCATGATCCAAATTTTCCGGCCACAAACCCATTAAGTAACCGTGCCAGGGCTCCTGCGGTGTGAGCTTTGGCAGACCGAGTTCTTCCCAGATCTGTTTGGCGCGAACCATGAACTTTTCCTTGGGCAAGGACAGCGGCGGGAAATCGGCTTTGCGCGTTGCGTCGATCAGCAGCGACGATTCCGAGTTGTCGTAGCGGCTCGACGGGTGGGTCGCCACCATGCCGATCGGCGTCGCGCCGAAGGGGCGATCGCGGACGATCTTTACGTCCTTGTGCGGCTGAGAGCGGTGGGTGATGGCCCAGGTCACGGCGACGGGGTCTTTGACGTTGATGTCTTCATCGACCGCGACAATCATTTTGCCGACCCGATCGCCGTAATCGAGCACCGCCTGCATGACGCCCCAGGGATCTTCGTCGTGGCGTTTCTTGAGACTCACGGCGACGTAGGGCCGCATGTTGACCAGCGGTTCGATCATGTGCACGTCCTTGACGCAATCGAAACCCTTGCTGATGATGAAGCGCTTGACCAAGGTGGCCATGCCCATGGCTTTGATCTTCGAGCTTTCGCTCGGCGTAACCTGGCTGATGATCGAAACCCAGATCGGATTTTTCCGATGGGTCACGCATTTGAGCTCGAACACCGTGCTCAGAGTACGTGGATCGACATAGCCCATGGACTCGCCGTAGGGGCCTTCTTCTTCCATGTAGTTGGTCGGGATGATTCCTTCGAGTACGATCTCCGCGCTCGCCGGCACTTCGAGATCGACAGTCTGGCACTTCACCAGTTTCACCGGCGCGCCCATCAAGCCGCCAGCGAGGGCCAGCTCGTCGATCTCCGGGGGGACTTTTTGCGTCGCCGAATAAGACACCGAGGGAATCGTGCCAACAACGATGGCGACTTCCAGCGGCTTGCCCAGCCTGCGGCATTTCTCCCAGTGAGTGGATAAATCCTGCGGCGTGCCGGACATGAGTCCGCAAGTCGTGGGCCCCTTGATCAGGCCGCGATAGTTGCCGACGTTACGCTTGCCGGTTTCAGGATCTTTGGTGATCCAGTGACCCGCGGTGATGTAAGGACCGTTGTCGAAACCCGGTGTCGACATGGGCACGGCAAACTCCAGCAAGCCGCCCTGGGCGAGAAGCTCGTCGCCTTTATGGATTTCTTCGTGGCATGCGCCCGACGGAACAACGATCGGCTCGATTAGATGATCCATGGCGTAAATCCAGCGATCGGCGACTTCGTCGGGCGCGCATTTCAAACCCAGACAATAAATCGCTTCGGAGCCGGAAAGTCCGCCCACGAGCACGCGGCAGTTGTACTTGCGCTTTTTTCCATCGGTAACGTTGTTGAATAGAAAGCCGCGGCGCGCTTCTTCGGCGATGCCGCCGCGAAATTGCCAGCGCACCAGGGGCTGGAGCTCGCTGTCTTTGTTGATCTCGCGATCGATACGGTACAATTTGCCGTGCGCGTCGAGGGTTTCGATAAATTCACGTAGGTCTTCGTAAGGTTTGGCAAAATTCATAGGATTTTTGTCTATGCTTTTTTCTCCGCTTTCGCAAGTTAGGCGCGCAATTAACTTGCAAAACCTCGCCTGATCCGTAAGATGAACAGACTCCTAATATGTCACTGAAAATTTTCAACACGCTCGGCGGCGAAAAGGAAGAATTCGTTCCGCTCACGCCCGGGCGCGCGCGCATGTACGTCTGCGGCGTGACCGTCTATGACTCGGCGCACCTTGGTCATTGCCGCTTTCTGATTACCTTCGATGTCATCTATCGCTATCTGCGTTTTCTCGGCCTCGATGTAACCTACGTGCGTAATTTCACCGACGTGGATGACAAGATCATCAAGCGCGCCAACGACGAAGGCGTGGGCTGTGAGACGATCACTAATCGTTACATCAATGAGTTTAATCAGGACGCCCAGGCGTTGGGGCTTCTTTCACCCACGTTTGAGCCACGCGCGACCCATCACGTTCCCGAGATCATCGAGATAATCGAGCAGTTGCTGCGCAATGGGCATGCTTATCAGATAGACGGCGATGTTTATTATTCTGTTCTAAGTTTCTTTGACTATGGAAAATTATCCGGGAAAAACACAGATGAGCTTGAGGCCGGTGCTCGTGTCGAAATAGATGAACGCAAACATTCCCCACTGGATTTCGCGCTGTGGAAATCGAGCAAGCCTGGCGAGCCGACCTGGGAAAGTCCGTGGGGAGCGGGCCGCCCCGGCTGGCATATCGAGTGCTCGGCGATGAGCACGAAGTATCTCGGCCAGCCTTTCGATATTCACGGCGGCGGGCGCGATCTGATTTTCCCCCATCACGAGAACGAGATCGCGCAGTCCGAGGGCGCCTTCGGCGAGCCGTTGGCGCGCTACTGGCTGCATAACGGTTTTCTCAACATCAACCAGGAAAAAATGTCGAAATCGCTCGGCAATTTCTTCACCATCCGGGAAATCCTCGAGGAGTTCGACGCCGCGGCTTTGCGCCATTATTTTCTCGCAAGCCACTACCGAAGCCCGATGGATTTTTCCAAGGAAGGCTTGAGCGAAGCAGCGCGCGCCACGGATCGGATCTACGAAACCATCGAACGGCTGGGAAAGGCAATGTCCGATCAGGCCGTCCCAGATTCAGCGCTTCTCGACGCGTTTCGCCAGGAAATGAATGACGACTTCAACACGCCGCGCGCGCT
>Ga0207707_10003646_pt1 | contig 13659 bp, 7 predicted proteins | sample KBSC83BmetaG_FD_184336 | JGI IMG/M metagenome (GOLD analysis project Ga0207707, IMG submission 184336) | Corn rhizosphere microbial communities from Kellogg Biological Station, Michigan, USA - KBS C8-3B metaG (SPAdes) (version 2) | ecosystem: Host-associated > Plants > Roots > Rhizosphere ...
CCTTCGCGAGTGCAGCGATTCGCACGGAGTGCGCCTTCTCATCAGCCCACGCCGGGTTGTAGGAATCGATCACGATCATGTCCGCTCGATGCCACTGCTCGGCCGTCGGCCAGGCATCCGCTGTCTCGACGGTGACCTTGTCGGCCAGCCTCAACAAGCGTGACCAACGCTCACGCCAGAGCGGATAGTCATGCATGCCCGCATCCAGGTGTCCTTCATCGCGCGCGGAGGCGCACAGGACGATTCTTAATGGACGCGAGCTGGCCTTTACCGGCGCGCTGAGCGCTGGCCCGAGGATGGAGTCGACCGCCTTGCGCGAGGGCGGCACGTAGTTGTCAGGTAAGGACACAGGGGCAGGTTCGAGCGCAGGGCCTGACGAGTTGCTCATTGGCGGCGCTCCTGCCGCCATACCCGCCTGCCACAGAGCAAGCAGGAGCCACTCAGCGCGCAGAGGCGGTTTCCACATAGACAATCTCGCTCGTAAACCGAGCAGGCAGGGTGACGGCGATGCCCTCTTCCATCAGGGCGCGGCCCGACTGTGTCTGTTCACCAATGGCACCATCCTCGCCGCGAATGTGGTAACTCGCATCCGCGTCGAGGCCCTTGAGATAGATCACCTGGCGCGCTCGTTCGCTGTTGGGCCTGAACACATACACCGTGCCACGTTGGATGCGCTCGTTCCAGTAGAACAATCCGTCCCAATGGGTGCCGTCGGCACGCGGCAGGATCCGATGCACTTTCGGATCCGCCAGCACGGGGCGGATCCACGACTTGTAGATCTGCGTCGCCCGCTTGATGTGGGTTTTCTGCCGCGGAGAAAGCTTCGCGCTCTCGGTAAGGTCCATCTGCCACGCTCCCATCATCGCGGAGCGCCACAAGTAGGGCTCCGGAGCATCGGCAACCTGGGAGAAAAAGCGCTCATAGGTATAGAGCTGGATCGTCGCCGGCGGGAACATGACGCTCGTGTCGTAGACAGACTGCCGATTCGCAAGTGCCGACAGTGTGTCGGTGCCCACGACATAGTGCACGTGCTGGATGTTGCCGAAATCCTTGATACGTCCACCCGCGGAGCAGCCCTCCAGCGTGATACCGGGAAACTTGCGCAACAACGATTCCTGCACATCGTAGTAGCCGAGCGTGGACCAATAACTCACGTCGGTCTGGTGCTCCCCACGTTGCGTCTGGGCGATCGAAGTGACCGCAATGGGACTGTGGTCGGTCTTTAGATAGTCGAGGGCGAATTCGCGCACGACGCGCTCCGTGTCGCGCTTCACCCAGTCACGGGCGCCGTCGTTGCCCACATCGAGCTGAGTCTCCCAGTTGATGTTGCCGCTTTGCGGCCATTTCGGCGGAGCGGCGAAGAACTCCCGATGGCGTGCGTAGCTCATTGCGCCGGGATCCTCGGAACGGCTACCGTGAGTCCACGCCATCCACAGTCCGAACTTCATGCCGTTCTGATGCAGGTACTGTGCGATCGGTTCGGCCCCGCGCGGAAACCGCTTCGGGTCCCAGCGCCAGTCGCCGGACTGCGGGAACCACATGGCATCCGCCACGAATGTCTCGAACCCCAGCTCATGCGCGAGCGCTGCACTCGCGAGCACCGCAGCTTCGTCCTGGGTGCCGGGCTCGCCTCCGTCCAGGTAATAGTTGTAGGCCAGCGTCGGATAAGGGGCGGCTCCCCGTGGAGGCAGCAGGGATTCCATGACGTACCGATGCACGGAGTAGGATCCTTCCTCCTGATCCCCCAAGTACGTACCCACGAAGGCGGGTGGCACGAGAAAGGTCTCGCCCGGGAAAATATCTGTCTTGAAATCCGGAGCAAGACCCACGGTCAGATCCACCTGATCGGGACTGGCCTTTCCCAGCACCTCGCCCACCGCTGAAAACTTCCAGCCGACGTACAGCCCGTGCGCAGACTCGACCTGCAGATTCAGGAATGGCACCTGCGACACCGCATCCGCCTGCAGCGAGTAGACGCTACCGCCGCCATCGGACGGGCGGCTGGTGAGCGTCACTTCCCAATTGCGGCTCACCGGTTGTGTGAGTACGCCCCCCTGAGTGAGGGCGTTGGCACCGCCGCGCCTGACTTGCGTCGACTCAACGTATCGCTCCATTGGAACAGCGAGCGCACCCAGTCGCAGACTCGGCTGCGACCCGATCGTGAGCCGCGACGGCGAGCCGTTCTTCAGGGTGAGCCAGTGCTCGATCGGCCCGCGCCCCCGCGGTGCATGCCAGATGGATTGCAACTCCAGTGCAGGCGACCGGCTGGCGAAACGCAGCGTGAGTTGTTGAACGTCAGCGCGATAGTCGGCGCCGACGAAACTCCATTGCAGCTCACGCGAGTGGCCGCCGAACTCGACGGAAGCGGGCAGCGTCTCACGATTGGGCTCGCGCACCCAGTTCCAGGGCTGGCCGGGCGCGCTCAAGCTCAGCACCGCGGGCAGGCCTGCGTCGATCCCCACTACCGCCTCGGTGTCCGCGGTTTTCAAAGTCCAGCTCTGTGGGCGTTGCTGGGCGCTTGCCACGGCACAGATCGACAGCACGGCAAGCAGCATCTGCGATATGCGCGTCATCTGCTAGCCCACTGCCTTCAGCCGAACGATCTCGGAACCGTCTGTTGCGTCGATCCGTACGAGCAAGCCAGACTGCAACAACTGCTCTCCACTGAGCCTCTCATCCGTGCCGGCGTCGACGCGGTGCACCCGATAGTGCGAGTTCGCGCGCAATCGGCTGATCGACAAGCGGGCATCGGCTTGCGTGCCCGAGCCCCGAAAACACAAAACTATGGCCTCGAGTCCCGCGTCGTCGGTGAACTGCACCGCCTGCCAACCCTGGGCGTTCTGCCCATAGGGCGCGAACGGGAAACTCACCTGCTGCGAGAGCAGGTGCCGGAACTGCTTGTATTGCGAGATCTGGTACACGAGCCGGTCGATGACCCGGGGAGGGTACAAGGAGGCACGTTGCGACATCTGTCCGTTGAGCGTGCCGACGCCGAACAGACCCAGCATGCGGCTGCGGATCCCCGAGTCGATTCGATGAGTTTCCTCTTGCGAGAAGAGCCCCTGGTCCTCGCGTACGATCCAGGACGCGTTGCACGAGGCTGGGTACACGGTGGCACAGGCCATTGCGTTCGAGCGCACGCGCTCGGAAGGAAAGGTCGCATCGCTGCACCAGTTGGCACGGATGTACGCCGCCCGTCCGTAGTCCAATCGGCTGCCATAGCCGCACTGCTCGAGAGTGAGTTGCGGAAAGGAGTTGTGGAGGTGCGCGAAGATCGCGTACTCGTTGCGCAATGCCGCGGCACTCCCGTCACCAGCCGCATGTCCGTGATCGGCGCGAGTACACCGGGCCGGCGAGCCGGGGATACCCGAGTTGTCCCACTTGACCCAGTCGAGTCCGTAGTCGCGCACCAGCCGCGTGAGCTCGGTCTTCAGATGGTGGGCGTACTCGGAACAACCGAGGCAGGCCTGGACCAGCTTGTTCTCCCATCCATCGATGCTGAGCTCGTTGCGCTTGCCGTCCACCTGCGCGAGCCAACTCTCGGGAATCTCCCCCGGCACGAGCGCGACGTCGACGACGTTGGGGCCGACCCACAACCCGAACTTCATGCCCGCGGCATGCACTCGATCCGACAGGTAGCGCAAGCCGCGCGGAAACTTCGCCCGATCCTCGACGTAGGACCCGAGGCCCTTGCCCCAGTCGCCCGTACCACGCACCGAGGAATTTCGGTACCAGGCCGCGTCCAGATAGAACAGCTCCACGCCCAGGCGCGCGGCAAACGCGATCTCGTCGAGAATGCGCGTCTCGACATCCGAGCGGTCGGTCGACCAGATGTCATAGCTGACCCAGGGCGTGCCCTCGAGCGGCTTCGGCATGATGCGGGTGCGCAGGTGTCCGAGCGAGAGATTGACCGCCTCTTCCAGGGAACCACCCGCGGCGCCCACGAACAGAGGCGGGGATTCCAGGCTCTGCCCCGGCTCCAGATCCACCGCCATATCTCCAATGTCGACGCGCAGGCGCGCACGACCGTCGCCCGTGCGCTCCAGTGAAAACGTCCAGCCCCGCTCCTGCTGGATACCGACGACGAGGAACTCCGCGTGCGACCTGGCCTCGAGGACGACCAGGCCCGCGTGGCCGGGCTTGTTCCACTCTCCGCCGCGCACCTCGACACGGTCATTCAGAGGCAACGCCTCCCGAACGTAGTCTCCGTCCCTTCGCAGGCAATGCACCACCAGCGTGCCGACTGAGGCATCTAGCGTCAGCTCAAACGCCCCCGCTTCCCGAACGCGGCGGACGCTCGTGCTGCCATGATTCCGATATACCTGTTGCCAGCGAAATGCGCCGGTGTCTTCGAAACCGACGATCTCGAGGGAGGCTTCCAGCCCATCCTGGGTCGTCGCATGAATGGCGAGCGCGTCGCTCGCTGTGTTGAAAGGCTGAGCTCGCCATGCGGCCTCCGCTGCCGTGTCGCTCCTGAAGAGTGGCGCGAAGCTCTGTCCGTGCCCGAGCCACTCGAACCCGCTGCTGCGATTGGCGAGCGACTGGATGCTCAGCGCGCCGGAGCCGGCGGGGTTAGCGGCAAGGAGGGTGCTGCGATTCGCCAGACGAACCGCGGCACCCTCCCGTCCTGGCTCGCGAACTACAGGGGGATTGCAGCTCGCAAGCGCGACGGCCGCCGCCGCGAGGCCGATGGCTTCGCGGCGGCTGCAGCTTGCCCGGTGATCCGCGCTCCTGCGAGCGCGACAACCCTCCGCCATTCTCTAGAACCTTACCGACACTGAGGCGTTCAACGTACGTGGCGCCGCCAACTGGAACCCATAGATGAAGCCATAGTAGAAGCGCGAGTTGAGTGCGTTCTCGAGCAACAGGCGATAGCGCACATCACTGCCATTCCACTGCGTCTCGTAGCTTGCGCCGACATCGACACGCGTGAAGCCATCCAGCGTGTAGGTATTCTGCACGTTCAGCGGCATGTTGCCCTGATAGTACACGCCTCCGTCCATGCTGAATCCACCCGGATTGCCCATGTCCCACGTCACGTTCAGAGTGCCCGAGGTGCGGGATACGCCGGCCGCCTTCTTGCCCTTGAGCGTCGGGTCCTGGGTATCCTGCTGCACCGGGTCCACGAAGGCGAAGCCGCCCTGCACGGTCAGATTGCTCAGCAGCTTACCGTTGAAGTCGATGCTGAAGCCGGTGAACTCGTTGAGGCCCCCCGGCGCGCGCCGGTAGCGCACCGGATTGTCGGAAACCTGCTCGGTGATGTTGAAGGGCTGCTGCATCTTGAACACCGAGGCATTCAGCTCCAGGCGCGAATCGATCAGCCATTTCCCGCCCAGCTCGTAGCTCTTCGAGTGCACCGAAGGCAACAGCTCGCCCGCATTGACGAGCGTCGGGTCGGTGGGGCTCACCAGCTCGGAGTACGACACACTTTCCGAGTAGCTCACGTAGTAGCTGCTCCAGGAGGTGGGCTTGAACACGACTCCGCCGGTGGGCAGGGGGACCGTGGTCCCGGCGGGATAAGTGATCGGAAATGTCGGGCCACCGTAGTGTCCGAACTGGTGGACGAAGCCGGCGCCCGCCCATAGATCCCACTTCGGGGTGACCGAAATCCGGTCCTGGAAATAGGTGAGGTCGTTGGAGCTGGTGCTGCGGAAGTCATTCGCCGGCGACAACACACCGGTCGTCGGGACCGGGTAGATGCGCGGGTTGTAGATGTTCTGGAAGTTGTAAGGCGGCTGGGAGTAGTCGATGCGGTCATCGACCTGCTTGTACGACTGCCCCGTGGTGCGGTATCCGAAGGACATGAAATGGTCCATGGAAAACAGCGAGAACTTGCCCGTCAGATCGATGCGCGAGTAGCGGTCCCACAGCGGGCCGAAGCCGCTCTTGAAACACACATAGGTAGTCTCGCCCGTGGCGAAGTTTGGTGCCGTCACCCGGCAGCCGTCGTCCCGGTAGGTGAGGCTGTCCAGCGAGGTCTCCGCGGTGATCGTCCAGTTCTCCCCGAGCTTGCGGGTCAGGCGCAGGTCGACCTGATTGCCCTTGCGCATGGAATGCTCGGACCACGGCTGGCTCAGGTTGGTGCGCGGGTCCATCTCGGGGATCTTCGGCACGTTCGGCGCGTTCACGAAATCGATGTACTGGCCGCTCGGGTCGTTCTTGATGACCCACACTGACACGTCGGCGTCGATCTGGATGTCGAAAGGTCCGGTGAGCCGCAGCATCGCCGAGCCCGCCTTGCCGTCCTTTTCGGGGTAGTTGCGCACGTACGTCTGGCTCTCGTCGGCGACGCCGACGAAGCGGATTCCATCGGTCGCGCCCGCGCCGATGTGGTAGTCACCATCCACTACCAGCTTCGCGCCGCCCCAGTTGGAGGTCTGAAGCTCGGCCTGCAGGAAGGAATGCGCGGTGGGGCGCTTCATGAAGAAGTTCACCGCGCCGCCGCCGGTGTCGAGGCCGAACTGCAGCGAATTGAACCCTTCCAGCACCTCGGCGCGCCCGATCACCTCGGGGATGCCCGTCACCACCCCGGCATTGTGTCCCTCGAAATAACTGGAAGCCGGGATGCCGCGGATGGTGGGTGTCTGATAGCCGGCCAGGTTGTTGTCAGGGACCACCTGCACGCCCGGCACGTTCTTGATGATGTCCTTGTAATGGGATACGAATTGCTTGTCGATCAAGTCCTCGTCGACGACGATTACCGTGCGCGGCAGTTCCATCAACGGGACCGGCAGCCAGCCGCCGATCGAGCCCTCCTGCAGCTTCTGCGCGGTGATGACGACCTCCTCCGGGCCGTTTTCACTCTTCTGAGAACCCGCCCCATCCGTGTCGGCGCCGTAGGACCCCTGCGAAGCGGCAAGCGCCGCGACCACAGAGATGACCCGTATGGGCTGTTTATTCATGGAATCCCCTCTGCTCTGTGTGCGATTTTATGAAAGTATATGATAACGATATCACCTACACAAGCATTACAGCGCGCTGCAACGTGCTTCTATCGCTGCATATAGCGCATAAAAACAGTGTTTTTGCGGAACTCAGGATCGCCGGTTCCGCGCTCGACCCCGTCTCGTAAGATGCCGGTGTATGATGCTATCGTTATCATTAGTACCAGCATGCCGCGGCGCGCAGGATCCGCTCCTCGCCACCTTCGCCCCGCGCGAATGTGTCCGCGATGCGCCCGTCGACGACCACCAGGCAGCGGTCGGCAAGCCCCACGACCTCTTCGAGCTCCGAGGAAACGATGAGCAGCGCCACTCCCGTAGCGGCCAGATCGCCCAGCAGGCGATAGATCTCCTGCCGCGTCCCCGCATCCACTCCCCGCGTGGGCTCATCCAGCAGCAGGATGCGCGGCTGACTCAGCAGAGCGCGCGCGAACAGCAGCTTCTGCTGGTTACCTCCCGAGAGATACGTGACCGGCGAGTCCGGCGAGTCCGCCTTGACGTGCAGCGCTCGCATGCGTTCCAGCGCGACTTTTGTTTCGACTCGACGGTTGATGACCCCGCCGCGTGCGACGGCCAACAAGTTGCCGATGGTGATATTGGCTGCGGCGGGCAGATTGAACAGCAGGCCGTCGTGCTTGCGGTCTTCCGTCAGGAGTGCGATTCCATGCGAGCGCGCCGCGGCGGGGGAATCGATGACGATGGGCGTTCCCGCAACGCGCACCGACCCGGCATATCGCAACGATCCGTACAGCGCACCGAGGATCTCGCTGCGTCCGGAACCCAACAGTCCGGCGAGGCCGAGGATCTCCCCCGCGCGCAAGTTGAAGGTCACGTCGTGCACCGCGCGATGCCTCCCGGAACGGTGCGGCATCGACAAGCCCTCGACCTCTAGGAGCGGCGGCCCCGGCCGAGGCGCCGGCGCGGAGCGTTGCGGGTAGAGAGAGCGAGGCGCCTGACCGGACATGAGTTGTATGAGCACCTCTGGCGAAAAATCTCGGCGCGCCAGCTCGCAAGTGGCTCCGTCGTCCTTCAGCACTGTGGCGCGATCGCAGAGAGTCAACACTTCCGCCAGACGATGCGAGATGTAGAGGATGGTCGCGCCAGTGCGCTTCAGTCGCCCCAGCAGGCTCAACAACCTGTCCACTTCGAGGTTCGAGAGCGAAGCGGTCGGCTCATCGAGCATCAGCACCCGGGGGTGGGTCGACAGTGCTCTGGCGATCATGACGAGATGGCCCTGCGCTGCGCTCAGGTGCTCGACACGCGCGCCGGGCTCGATGTCGAGGCCTATCTGCTCGAGCAGATCCCGCGCCCGGCCCCACAGCGCGCGCCGGTCGACTCGCCATCCCTTTCCCAGACTCGTATGTCCGGCAAAGATGTTCTCGGCGACCGACAGTTGCCGCAACACCTCGATTTCCTGAGGCACATACGCAACTCCCTGACGCCGCGCCTCGGCCGTCGAGGCGAACCGCACCGCCCGGCCATCGAGCGACAGGCTGCCCGAATAGCTGCCCGCCGGGTAGACACCGTTCAGGATCTTGATCAGTGTCGACTTGCCGGCGCCGTTCTGCCCCAGCAGAGCGTGGGTCTCGCCTCGACGAACGATGAGACTGACCTCACGCAGGGCACGCACCGCCCCGAAGCTCTTCGAGATGCGACGCGCCTCGATCACAGGCTCGGGCAATGCGGTCGCGTGCATGCCCTCTCTCCCTACTGCCCGGCCGCAGCCAGGATGCGGTAGTACGGTTCCAGATCCGCGGCAGTCACGATCCGGGCCGGCAGCACGTTGCGGAAGGGGACCTGATGATGCTGGGCAAGGCTCGCGGCGAGATCCGCCACCGCGCTGCCTTCTTCGTAGAGCGGCTGCGCAACGATGGCATAGACCTCGCCGGCCTTGACCAGATCGAGATTCTGCCGCGTGTAGTCCATGCTGATGATCGAAAGGCGCCGATGCGTCGTACGCGCGGCGCCAGACCATGTCTGCGCACCATTGCCCGTGGTGGAGAACACACCCGTCACCTCAGGATTGCCCTGCAGCAGCGCGATCGCCTTGGCTTTCGCTCCCGAAGGCTCGAAGCCTTCCAACTGTGGATCGAGTACCCGAATGCCGGGAAAGCTCTCGCGAATCGATGCGGCGAACACCGCTGCAACCTGATTCTCCTGTGTATTGAAGCTTCCCTGAGTGACGGCGATGACGCCGGCTCCCCCGAGAACCTTGCCCATGGACATCGCTGCATCGCGCGCGGCACGTGCGGGATCGTGGCCTACCGCCGCACTCAGCCCGGGAACCTCGGCGGGCTCTGGAAGCCGATGCCAGGTGATGATCGGATAGCCTTCACGGGCGCGCTTTGCGATGTAGGGATAGATCGCCGGATCCGGGGTGTACACCGCCAGCACCGAGAAATCGCTGTCGGAATTGCCGTCGTCGCGCAGCACCAGGATGCCGGCGCAATCGACATTGAGCAGGGAGGCGAGCTGCGTCAGCACACCCTCGGCGAGGCGCTGCATCGACTTGAAGTCGTACAGCGTGGAGGCGGCGTCGATGATGATTTCCAGTCCGCGCCGCGTCTGCACCATGCGTTCGAGCTGCTGGTAGCTGCGCAATGCCGCGGTCAGCGAGGTGAACAGCTTGTCGGCCGTCAGCTCGGTCTTGGCCTTGTAGTCGTTGATGTCGTACTGGACGATGACGCGGCGCTCCGGCGCCTGGCCGGGCTGGCCGGTACGCAGGATGATGCGGACGGTCTCGTTCTTGAGTTCGCTGCGGATGTATTCGACCAGTTCGAGGCCGGCGACGTCGGTTTCCATGATGACGTCGAGCAGCACGGCCGCGATGTCGGGGTTGTCGCGCATCAACGTGCGGCCTTCGGCCGCGGAATAGGCCGACAGGATTTCCAACGTCGCGCCGTGCAGGTTGTAGTCGCTCAGCGCAAAGCGGGTGCCCTCATGCACCGCGGCATCGTCGTCGATGACGGCGATCTTCCATTTGCGTACGGACGAATCCTCCGGAACCGTTCCGGAATCGTCGATCAGGTGGAGGACATCGTCCTGTTCGGCCATTGAGGGGTTCCGTCGGCTGCTGCGTCTGTTGTCGTGGGTCCGCCCTTGGCGACTTTCGGCATGATAATGCGAAATGTGGTGCCTTGTCCCAGTCTTGACTCCAGCATCATCCGGCCGCCGAGCTGTTGAGTGACAAGATTATAGACGATATGCAAGCCCAGTCCGGTGCCGCCTTCGTTGCGGCGCGTCGTAAAGAACGGGTCGAACGCCTGGCGCTGCACGTCCGGCGTCATTCCGGCCCCGTTGTCGGCGAAAATGATCTCGACATCGTCGCTGCCGCGCCCCCGCGCCGTGATCGTGATCGCCCCGGAACGGCCGTCGGCAAAGGCATGATTGGCGGCGTTGAGGAACAGATTGGTTAATATCTGGCCGTAGGAGCCGGGATAGCCGTCGATCATCAGGCCCTCCGGCACGTCCACCGACAGCGTGATCGCGGCCTTCTTCAGCACCGGCCGCAGGCTGGCGACGATCTGGTCGGTGGCCTCGCTCAGAGCGAACTGCCGGCGCTCGGCATGCGAGCGGTCGACCGCGACCTGCTTGAACGACTGGATCAGTTCGCCGGCACGGTGCAGGTTCGCCACCAGTTGCCCCGCGGCGTCGCGCGACGTCTTGACGAATTCGTCGAGCTTGGAGCGCCGCAACGGCTCGGTGCGCAGCTCGGATTCGAAGATTTCGGCGCGCCGCGCAAAACTGGAAGCGACCGTCAGGCTGATGCCGATCGGGTTGTTGACTTCATGGGCGACGCCGGCGACCAGGCCGCCGAGCGCGGCCAGCCGTTCGGCGTCGATCAGGTTCTGCTGCGCGGTGTTGAGCTCGAGCAGCGCGCCCTCGGCCTTTTCCTTGGATGCGCGCAGTTCGTCCTCGGTCTCGCGCTTGGCGATGGCGTTCTCGCGGAACACTTCCACCGCCCGCGCCATCGCGCCGACCTCGTCCTTGGCTGACGTGCCCTGCACGGCGCGATCGTAGTCGCCCGACGTGATTGCGCGCATCGCCGCCATGATCTGCTGCAGCGGCAGCCGGATCGACAACGCGATCAGGACGCCGGCGGACAGGATGATGCCGAGGAAGATCACGGCGATCGACAGCACCCGGCGCGAGATCGCCGACAGCGTCCGGTCGAAGGTCTCCTGCGCCTTCTGCTCGCGCTGGCGCATCTTGACCGACAGTTCGTCGATGGCGCCGATCGCATCGGCCTGGCTGGCGTCGATGGTGTTGCGCAACAGCTCGGTGCGGTTGGCGAGCTGCTCGGTCAGTTTGGCAAAGCCCTCGCGCAGCGCCAGCGTCCGCGCGTTCAGCCGCGTCAGCGCCATCCGTTGCAGGTCGTTGTCGGCGAGGTCGGACATCACGGGGATGGTTTTTTCGATCGTCTCGGTGTTGCGGCGCGCTTCCTCGGCGGAGGCCGAGGCGAGCGACAGGTAATAGGAGTTGGCGGCGACCAGCATTCCCGTGAACGCCTCGCGGGACTTGCCAAGCGCCGGCCAGATCAGCGCGTCGCGGTGGCCGGTGGCGCCCTCGATGATGGAATAGAGCCCGGCCATCTCCTTGGCCGGACCCAGCACCTGCTGTTCGTAGGTTCTGGTGATGGTCGCCTGCACCACGCGCAATTCGCCGAAGCCGTTGAGGAAGCGGTCGGTAACGTGCTCCAGCCGCTCGACCGACCCCGACAGCATCGGGTCGGTCGAGGCGCGCGTGGTAAGCGTGCCGAGCACCGCTTCGCGCAGCAGCAGGATTTCAGCGAACAGTTCCGGGCTCGGCTGGTTGATGTAGCGATGGATCAGGTTCTGCAGGCGGCTGGTTTCGCTTTCCAGCACCGCCAGGATCTTGTCGGATTCCCGCACCTGGCGGACGTCTTCCCAGGCCGATCCCAGCACGGTAGCGCCGTTCCAGATCAGCGCGGCAAGCACCACGACGACGGCGGAGTTCAGTCCCGCGATCGACAGGATGCGCCAGCGGATCGGCACCGCCCGCAGCAACTGGACGATGCGGAAACGGCCGCGCGCGGCGAAGTTCGCCGGCCGTTCCACTGCTCCGTTCGGTTGCGGCGTCTCGGCCAATTCACTGCACCTTGCGAATGCGTTCGATCAGTTCGGCCATCGCGGGGTCGCGCTGGATATTGGCATAGATTCCGGCCATCGCCGCCTCGAACGGCTTGCGGTCGATATCGGTGACGATTTTGACGCCGGCGTCCTCCGCCCGCTTGCGCGAACGTTCCTCGAGATCGCGCCATTTCTCGCGCATGAAGCGGCTCGATCGCAACGCTGCCTCACGGAATATCTTCTGGTCTTCGGGCGAAAGGCTCGACCACGCCTTTTGCGACATCACCAGCACTTCGGGACTCATCGTGTGTTCGGTCAGCGTGTAGAAGCCGGCGAACTTGTAGTGATCGGTGGTGACGAAAGAAGGCCAGTTGTTCTCGGCGCCGTCGATCAGTCTGGTCGAGAGCCCGGTCAGCACCTGACCATAGGGCAGTTCGACCGGCTCCGCGCCGAGCGCGCGGATCATGGCGGCCATCTGTTCGGATTGCTGCACCCGCAGCCGCAATCCCTTGAGGTCGTCGATCGAGCGGATCGGCTTGACGCTGTTGTAGATCGAGCGCGCGCCGGAATCGTAAAACGCCAGCCCTACGAAGCCGTACGGCTCGAAACTGTTCAGCAGCTCGCTGCCGATCGGACCATCCAGCACTCTCTGCAGATGCTCGATCGAACGAAACAAAAACGGCATCGCCAGCACGTTCATCGACGGCACCATCGTGCCGATCAAGGCGACGTTGGTCCTGTTGAGATCGATCGCGCCGACCCGGGTCTGCTCGAGGGTTTCCTTCTCCTCGCCAAGCTGGCGGGAATGGAACACCTTGATCTGGTGGCGGCCGCCGCTGCCTTCCCTGACCATGCTGCCCATATAACCCAGCGCCTGGACCGTCGGGTAATCCTCGTTCTGGGTATCGGCGGCGCGAAATTCGCGCGCAAGGATGCTCGTCGAGGCGGCTGTCAGACACAGCGCGACGACGAGTTTGATGGTCCGCGAAAGGTCGGCGCGGCGGTACACGGGCAACAAATTCCCCTTACCGATGGAGTCTGCGGCGGGACGAAAAGGTTCAATGCTTTTTAGCAGAACTGTCCGAGGGTTGGCTATCAAGGGATAGCCAGGGTGCGCGACCCGCTACAATCGTGGATTGTGCGCTGCGACAACTCCTGATCGACAGCAGGCTGGATTGAAAGTCGCATTGAAACCGCCGTCCCGGCGATTTAAGAGGTCGGCTCGACCTATTCATCGTGGGCAGCGGCGAAGCAGAGTGGTTCATCCGTGAAACTGGCCTTGAGGTTCCTGCAACTCGTCACGCCCGCGGCCATCGCGCTCGTCTCTCCCGCCCACGCCGCCACCGAGATCGCGTGGTGGCACGCGATGTCGGGCGAACTCGGCAAGCAGGTCGAAAAGCTTGCGGCCGATTTCAACGCCTCGCAATCCGAATACCGGATCGTACCGTCGTATAAGGGCAACTACACCGAAACGGTGACGGCCTCGATCTTCGCCTTCCGCTCGCGCAGCCAGCCCGCCATCGTTCAGGTCAACGAGATCGCGACCGCGACCATGATGGCGGCGAAGGGGGCGATCTATCCCGTGTTCGAACTGATGCGCGACCAGTCGGAGCCGTTCTCGCCCGGCG
>Ga0207707_10003647_pt1 | contig 13659 bp, 14 predicted proteins | sample KBSC83BmetaG_FD_184336 | JGI IMG/M metagenome (GOLD analysis project Ga0207707, IMG submission 184336) | Corn rhizosphere microbial communities from Kellogg Biological Station, Michigan, USA - KBS C8-3B metaG (SPAdes) (version 2) | ecosystem: Host-associated > Plants > Roots > Rhizosphere ...
GACCTTCTATGCCTCGCCCGCGGCGACGACCATCAGGAGCTGGGTGGAGCGCACTCCGAAGGGATTCATCTTTTCGCTCAAACTGCCGCAGGAGATAACGCACGAGCAGAGACTGCGCGATTCCACGGGAGCATCGGAGACGTTCTTCGAGCGGGCGCGGGAGCTCGGTGGGAAGCTGGGCCCGATACTCGTTCAGATGGGCCCGGACTTTCAGCCGGGGGAGCTGCCGGCACTGGTCGACTTCATCGGTCGGGCGCCGAGCGATCTCCGCATCGCGATCGAGTTCAGGCACCGCGGCTGGATCACCGACGGCGTCCTCGCGCTGCTCTCGGAGCACAACCTCGCGCTCGCGCTGGTGGATGGCCGGTGGATTCCACGCAAGCTGATGCTGAGCCTCGCCGCGCGTCCAACCGCCGACTTTGCGTACATACGGTGGATGGGGCCGAATCGTGATCTCGTCGACTACTCGCGGGTGCAGGTCGATCGCTCGCGGGAGGTGGATGCGTGGAGCGACGCCATCGAGGAACTTTCGGAAAAGGTCTCGCACATCTACGGATACGTCGCGAACCATTTTTCGGGGCACAGTCCGTCGACGGCGCGGGATTTTCAGAGCCGACTCGGGCAGACGCCCGTCGATCCCGACCTGCTTGGCGAGCAGATGTCCCTCTTCTGAATGATTACAACTGAACACTACCGGCCGGGGGCTTTGGGCGGAGCGGCTGGCGGCTTCGGGCGGGAACCAATTTTGGTGCAGTGTGGCTTGGCAGTCGTACTCCATTGGAGCTGAAAGTGTTTCTTGGACATTACGGGATTGCATTCGCGGCTAAGAGAGTCGCGCCACGCACATCCCTCGGCGCGCTTGCGTTCGCTGCTCAATTTCTCGACGAGCTGTGGCCGATATTACTTCTGCTCGGCATCGAGCAGGTAAGGATTGTGCCCGGGCTCATGGCGGCGAACCCGCTCAACTTTGTCTACTACCCGTTCTCCCACAGCCTGGTAATGGCGATTGTCTGGGGCGTGGTCATCGGTGGGATCTACTCTGCGAAGACGCGCTATAATCGCGGCGCTCTCATCGTCGGGCTGCTCGTCGTCAGCCACTGGCTTCTCGATGTGCCAATGCATCGTCCCGATCTTCCACTTTGGCCGGGAGCGTCGAGTCCAAAGCTCGGCTGGGGCTGGTGGAACTCTATCGCGGTTTCGACGATCGTTGAGCTGACGATTTTCGCGGCCGGCATATCCGTCTACGCAAGCTCGACGCGTGCGCGCGATCGCATCGGCAGCTGGGGACTCTGGGCGTACGTGATCGTCCTCGCGGGTCTGTTCTTCGCGAGCAACGGCCCTCCCCCGCCGAGCGAGCGAGCGCTGGCGTGGATGGCTTTGGCCATCTGGCTGTTCGTGCCGTGGGCGTGGTGGGTCGACAAGCATCGCAGCCCGATCGCGCGGATCGACGCACGAGCCGCGCAGTATCCATCGACGCTCTGAGCCAGTGAACCTCCGCAAATGGATCCTTGGCATTCTCGCCATCGGATTCGCCGCGCTCTCGATCTCGCTGGGATTCTGGCAGCTTCGCCGTCTCGCAACGCGACGAGCGGCAAACGTTGTGCTCGAGTCTCGACGAGAGGCGCCCGAGATCCCGCTCGACTCGCTTCCAGCTGATACCTCTCTGGCGCATTTCAGACGGGTCCGCCTTCGCGGCGCCTACGACTACGCCAATGAGATCGTCCTGACGCTGCGTGGGCGGAACGGATCGCCGGGAGTGAATCTCATCACGCCCGTTCGCCGTGCTGGAAACGACAGCGCGGTGCTTGTGAATCGTGGGTGGGTCTATTCCCCCGACGGCGTCACGATCGACACCAAACAATGGCGGGAAGGAGACAGCGTCGACGCCAATGGTTTCATCGAGACTTTTCCCACCCAAGGTCCGTTCGACGCGCCGAATCCAACCCGACCGAAGTCGATGCGACGGCTCGAGCGTGCGCGTCTCCTGAAGCTCTTTCCCTATCCGATCGCGAACTATTACGTGGTGGTGACTGACTCGGCGCTCACCCCGAACGCTCCCCCGCGCATAGAGCCTGCCCCGCTGGACGAGGGTCCGCACCGCAGCTATGCCATCCAGTGGTTTGCCTTCGCGATAATCTCAATCGTGGGATTGGTTATCTTCATCAGACGCACATGAGCGAAATATCGGTCGGAACCGCGAGTGAAAAGGAAGCGCGCGACGTAGCAGAGAGCGCGCGCGAGACCGAATGGACGCATCCGAGCTTCGTCCGCGAGCTGTTCCTGGGACGATTCCGCCTCGAGCTGATCCACCCGCATCCCCCGAACGACGCGGCTGAGGAAGCTCGGGCGAAGCCGTTCATGGACAAGCTGCGCGCGTTCATGGAGCGCGTCGATTCGGAAGAGATCGACCGCACGGGCGAGATTCCTGAATCGATCGTGCAAGAGCTCCGCGACATGGGTGCGTTCGGAATCAAGATCCCGAAAGAATACGGGGGCCTCGGCCTATCGCAGATGAGCTACATCCGCGCGATCGAGCTGGTGACGTCGAAAGACGGATCGCTCACGGCGATGCTGTCAGCTCACCAATCGATCGGCGTTCCGCAGCCGCTCAAGCTGTTCGGCACCGAAGAGCAGAAGCGGAAGTATTTCCCGCGCCTCGCGAAAGGCGCGATCTCCGCGTTCGCTTTGACCGAAGTCGACGCGGGATCGGATCCCGCCAACATGCGCTGCACCGCGACGCCCACGCCCGACGGAAAGCATTTCATCATCAACGGCGAAAAGCTCTGGTGCACCAACGGCACGCGCGCCGAGCTGTTCGTGGTGATGGCGAGGACGCCGGAGAAGGAGATCAAGGGGAAGAAGGTGAAGCAGATCACCGCGTTCATCGTCGAAGCGTCGATGCCGGGCGTCGAAGTCGTGCATCGTCTCCGCTTCATGGGACTCAAGGCGATCGAGAACGGACTCATCCGCTTCAACAATGTGAAAGTCCCGCGCGAGAACATCCTGTGGGAAGAGGGGAAGGGACTCAAGCTCGCGCTCGTCACCCTGAACACGGGCCGCCTCACCATCCCCGCCGGCTGCGCCGGTGCCGGCAAGCAGATGGTGTCCATCACCCGCAAGTGGGCGAACGAGCGCGTGCAATGGGGACAGCCGATCGGAAAGCACGAAGCTGTCGCGCAAAAGATCGCGCGGATGACCGCCTACACCTTCGCGATGGAAGCAGTTGCCGAATTGTCGGCGGCGCTCTACGAGAAGGGTGGCTACGACATCCGCCTCGAGGCGGCGATCGCGAAGCTGTTCAACACCGAAGCCGGTTGGAGAATCATCGACGACACGCTGCAGATTCGCGGTGGTCGTGGCTACGAAACGGCCGCGTCACTGGCCAGTCGCGGCGAGCCGGCGATTCCAGTCGAGCGAGCGATGCGCGATTTCCGCATCAATCTCATCTTCGAGGGATCGTCGGAGATCATGCGGCTCTTCATCGCGCGCGAAGCCGTCGATTATCACTTCAAGCTCGCGTTCGACATCGTCAATCCGGAGACGACGTTCAAACAGAAGCTCTCGGCGATGGCCAACGCGACGCCGTTCTATCTGACATGGTACCCGTCGCGCTGGCTCAACGCGGCGAGGCTGAAGCGGTACGGCGAGTTCGGAAAGCTCGCGACGCACGTCCGCTACATCGAGCGCACCACGCGCCACCTCGGGCGGTCGATCTTCCACGCCATGGTCCGCTTCGGGCCGAAGCTGGAGCGCAGGCAGATGGTGCTCTTCCGCGCGGTGGATATCGGCGCCGAGCTGTTCGCGATGTCCGCGGCGTGCTCGAGGGCTCAGATGTTGTCGAAGCAGGGTGTACCGGAAGCCGTCACGCTCGCCGACGTGTTCTGCATCGAGGCCCGCGAGCGGATCAAGCAGCACTTCGATCAGCTGTTCGGCGCGAATGATCCCGCGCTCTACAAACTCGCGATGGAAGTTCTACGCGGCGAGCACGCTTGGCTCGAACATGGCATCGTCTCCATGTCCGCGCAAAATCCCCGACGCGCTGCTTCGGGCGCTGCTATTCCTTCCCCCGCCGCACCGGTTCGCGCTGTCCGGTAGTTCTCCGGATTTGATTTGTCGCGACAAACCAGAAGCTACAAAAGTGTCCCGCGAAGAATCAGAAGCGCGACGTAGAAATAAATCGAGAGCCCGGTAACGTCGACGAGGGTAGCCACGAAGGGCGCCGATGCGCTGGCCGGGTCGAAGCCGAGTCGCTGCAGGACGAACGGGAGCATGGCGCCGGCCAGGGACCCAAACGCGACTACCCCGACGAGCGCGACGCCGATTGTCAGCGCGAGCAGGTTCGGGTGCGGATACGACATGATGCCCAGGTGCTGCCAGATGAGGATCCGCGCGATGCCCATCAGGCCCAGAATCGTGCCGAGCATCAGCCCGCTCGGCAGCTCGCGCAGCATGACCTTCCACCAGTCGCGGAGGCGTAGCTCCTGAAGCGCGAGCGCGCGGATGATCAGTGAAGTCGCTTGAGAGCCGGAGTTTCCACCCGAGCTGATGATGAGCGGAATGAACAGCGCGAGCACGACTGCTTTGGCCAGCTCGTCCTGGAAGTGCCCCATAGCCGTCGTCGTCAGCATCTCGCTCAGAAAAAGTGCCGCGAGCCAAGGCGCGCGTTTCCTGATCATCGAGAAGAATCCAATCTGCGTGTACGGCTCGTCGAGCGCTTCCATTCCGCCGAAGCGCTGGACGTCTTCCGTGTGTTCCTCGACGAGCGCGTCGATGACGTCGTCGACCGTCACCACTCCCTGAATCACACCGTTCTCGTCCACGACCGGCACGGCGACGAGATCGTACTCGCGCGTGAGCCGAGCAACTTCTTCGCGGTCGGCGGTGACGGGAACCATTTGCACCTCTTCCCACGCGATGTCCGAGACCTTGCCGCCCTCGGGCGCGGCGAGCAGCTCGCGCAACGACATCACGCCCTGGAGGCGTCCCGCGGAATCCGTCGTGTAGATGGTGTTCATCGCCTCGCGGTGCTCGGATCGCGCGATGCGGCGCACGGCCGCGAGCGCTTCGTCGACGGGAGTGTCTTCCGACACGGAGACAAACTCCGTCGTCATCAGACCGCCCGCCGTATCCGGCTCGTACGCGAGAAGTTTCTCCGTCTCGGCACGCTCGGCGGCCGGAATCTCGGAGAGGATCTCCTCCGCGCTCTCTTCCTCGAGGCCTTCGAGCGTGTCGGCGCGATCGTCCGGCGTCATCTCCGTGACGAGCTCGGCCGCCTGACGCGCGGTCATCGTCTCGAGGACTTCCGAGCGCAGATCCTCGTCGAGGTACTCGAGAACATCCGCCGCGCGCTCGACGGGGAGCGCGGAGAGGAAGGGGGCGACCATCTCGCGCGGCAGCGCTTCCGCCAGCGTCGCGAGATCGTTGGCGTGCAGCTCCTCCGTCTCGGCCGGAATAGCGTCCGGACTCTCCTCGAGCATGACGAGGATGTCCGGCAGCAGCAGCGCTGTTAGCGGCAGCTTGTCGTCATCGACGATCGGCTGATTTTGAGTCGGCGTCTTCACGGGACGATCGGAAGCGTGCGCCCGTCGATCTTGATGTCGCCGACGGTGTATCCCGCCACCGCGATCGCAGCGCGAATATCCTCGGGGGCGACGGTTCCGTCGTGCTCGATCACCGCTTTCCCGATGCTGACGTCAGCGCGGTCGATCCCCGGCACGCCCGCGAGGGCGGTGAACACCGCGCGCACGCAATGAGCGCAGGTCATCCCGGAGATGAAGGCAGTAGTCTGCATCGGGCGAAATATATCCTCGCATCTCGGCGGCGAGACTGTGGCAGAAACGCTAGCATCCACAAAACTGAAGCAGGGAGCTCCGAGCGTTGCAGCCGGAGCTCACGAGCTTTTCTAGTCGGCGTCCAGCGCTGCGCGCCTTTGGTCCCACGCCCTAAAACAACTCGATGAAAAATCAGAAAGCCCGTGGCTTGAACGCCTGTATGAAAGCTCTCCGGCTCCGGCTTACAAGCTGACAGCCCCCTGCTTCAGTTTGTGGATGCCTAGGAAGCGCGCCGATCTAAACGCCGAGCAACGAGCGGAGAAACGGCTAATCGAGCCTGTTAGCTGGCCTCGGCACTGGCGGCACCTTCTTCCTGGACACGAACGTCTTCTCGAGCGCAGGAATGAATTTGTCGTAACGTGAGCCCGGCTCCCACAGCACCCAACCGTCGTAGCCGGAGTCGTATACGGCGCGCTTCTGCTCTTCCAGCTCGTGCGGGCCGTACTTCGGCAGCCCGATGCTGAATGCCTGGAGCCATGGGCGCACGTGCTCGCCCTTGATTCCGAGCTTCTCGTCGCGCTCGCGCGCGCGGGAGATGGCGATGTGGATCACGTCGTACGGGTCCGCGTTCGGGTGCGGCAGCTGGAACGAGCCCGGCGGATAGTGCGACGGATAGACCATTGGAAGCATCACGTCGACGGATTGCGAGAGCGGCTCCCACCTCTGTCCCACCTCGAGCGCGCCACCGACTGATGTGACGAGCCCGAAGACATCGGCGGTCGTCCGCACACCCTGCTTCGCGAAACGCTTGCGCGCCTCGCTCAGGAATTCGGCGAGCACCTGCGTTTTGTTGCGGCCGGCCTGCTCCGGAAATACCTGGGGCGGCAGGCTCGGATACGGCTCGGGAAATCTGATGTAATCGAACTGTATCTCGCCGAAACCCATCTTGATCGCTTCGTCGGCGACGCGGAAGTTGTACTCCCAGATCGCGTTGGCGTACGGATTGACCCACGTCTGGCCCTTCTTGTCGTGCCAGGCCGAGCCGTCCGCTTTTCTGATGGTATGTTCGGGATTGTTGCGCGCCGTCACCGAATCCTTGAACACAACGATGCGCGCGATTGGAAGAATTCCGTGCGCACGAATCGAATCGACGACCTCCGCCATGTGCGTGGCCTTCACCTGGGTGCCGGCATTCTTCTTCACCATCGGATCGGTGGAGTTGAAGTTCAGGCCGAACTCGTCCTTGACGTCGATCACGAACGCGTTGATCTCGGTCGAATCGGCGATTCCGATCAGGTGCTTCATGCGCCGAGGATTGGCGCCGAATCGGTAGACATAGAGTCCGCGAACAGGAAGCGTTCCCTTGATCAGCGAATCGAGCACCGGTGGAGTCGGGTGCTTGCGGACTGTCTTCGCGGCGGCGGCGCCGGCGACAACTGTGTCGGTATCAGGACGGGCAATCGATGCGCGTGGCGCCGGTCGTGACGCGCTCGTCAAACGCGGCTTTGCAAACCGCGACGACGCCGATGCAGAGTAGGCGCCGAGACAGGCGATGACTGCCGCCGCCGCGAACGCGATGGAAGTGGGCTTCTTCAAGGACATTCTTGTTGTAGAGTGGGAGACGGGACGCTGGAATCTAACGGTAGAGAGGAAATTCGTCCTATCTGAATCGGTATATTTCGCTCCAAATGCGATACCCCACAGTCCTCTCGCTGGTCCTGGTCGGCGCCTGCACGCTGCCACCCCCGACGCCGCCTACGGCAGAGTTTCTCGTGTCCGCCGGCGACCAGACATACTGGGTGAGAAGTGACAACGGGGGACTCAGGATTCGGGGCTCACCGCTCATCCTCGCCCGGACCGGGGGCCGCTACTACGAGATCTTCGTCAGCGAGATCGATCGCTCGTTCCCGAGGGCGCTCTTCAGTGGCGAGCGAGTCTTCCGCAGGGCGCTGGCGACCGGGGACTCGACGCTCATTTTCGACGACACCACGATCGTGAAGCTCTCGACCGAGTACCACCAGCAGCACCCGCGGGCGCCGCTTCTGGGGCCGGACGACGATCCGGATGACGACATCGACATCAGCGCCGTCGGCGAGACGGACATCCTGAACGTCCTCGGTCCCTACGTCGCGCTGGAGCACCGCGTGTCGATCGAGCGCGCCGACGATCACAGCCAGGACGATACGACGCGCTCGGTGGTCGATCTGCGCAACGGCCGGTCGGTAGCGTTCGATCACATGCTGCGGGACACCACCGTTCAGGAAGCCGCCGGCGAGGGCGGCATGGTGAATCGCAGATGGCGGCACGAGGGTTATGACGTCGTGTCGCACTACGACTCGATCCACAAGGCGAACTCTCTCGCCCTCCGCGACAGGCGCGGACGCGAGTGGAGGCTCGGTCTCATCGCCTCGAGCTACGTCCAGATCTTCTGGCTCGACACGCCGAAGCTGGATGAGCAAACTCGGCACGCGCTGGCGCGGGCGTTCAACGACGCGACGGCGTACGGCGAAAGGATCCAGCAGGTATCGCACAAGCGTCGCGCCAAAACCAACCATGTGCCTTCGGGACATCAGACGTGAGCAAGTCAAAATCGAAGCAAGGCCCGGAAAAGGCGGCTGCATTTTCCGGATCTAGTATCTCCCGAGGACCGGCGCGCACCGTGCGCGAGACCCAGCACGATACCGCGCAGCTGATGATGCCGCAGCACGCGAACGTGCTGGGGCACGTATTCGGTGGAGTCGTGCTGTCGATGATGGATACAACCGCGGCGGTCTCGGCGATCCGGCACGCGCGGCTCACGTGCGTGACGGTGTCGGTCGATCGCGTGGATTTCCGCGAGCCGATCTACGTCGGCGATCTGCTCATCATGAAGTCGAGCGTGAATTTCGTGGGCAGGACGTCGATGGAGATCGGGATCCGCGTCGAGGCGGAAAATCTTCTTACCGGAGTTCTACGCCACACGAACTCGTGCTACCTCACTTTCGTCGCCGTCGATCGCGATGGGAGGCCGGTGCCGGTTCCGCCGCTCAAGCCCGAGACGCCGGAGGAGATTCGCCGCCACGAGGCAGCGCGTGAGAGGCGCGAGAGCCGGCTCAGGGAGCGCGTCTCAGAGGAGGCGCGGCTCAGGAAGCGCGATTGACGACGGTGAGCGGATTCGAGACGAGCATCGATCTCCGAAAGAGCAGCGCGAGCTTTTCATCGGTCATCGACTGCATCACTTTCTCGGCCGACACGCGTGAAGTCACGCTGCGCGATTCGGGGCCGGTCCAGATATCCCAGGCGTAGCGATCGAGCCGGGCGGTTTTTCCGCCTGGATGGTGGAAAACGATCATCGAGCTGCTCGCGCCGGGCACCTGCACCTCGACACCCCAGTTGGTCCCGTCGGGGGTGCGAAACGGTCTGATCTTTCTTGCCATGTAGTCCTTAGTGTGATGACAGAACGAGGGGATGCAGGCGCTGGCGTCCGATAAATCCGGCGTCGACTTCGTGCCAATATCCAACAGCAGGCTCGCCCAGCTTCCAGCAGAAGAAGACGTCGCGGCCGTCGATCTCGCCGGGGAAATCCACGAGCCCGGTTCCCATCCCCTTGCAGATGACGCCCAGCGCGGCGAGCTCGGCAATATAACCTTCGATGTCCTTGGCGAGCCGCTGCGCTTCGATCTGAAGCAGCTCGGCGATCGCGTCGGGACGGTCGGGACTTGCGCCGACGGTCGCGAGCTCGAATTCGCGAACCTTGTCCTCCCACATGCCATGTTCGCGCACGAGATCCTCGACGATCCTGCTGACAAGGGGCAGCGTGCGATTTGCTTCTTCTACCGTGAACTTCTTTTGCATGCTCTTACTCTCGTTGATTGCTGTGCCCGCGGTCAAGTGCTAGACGTGCACGCTCGTCTCGAATGGGACTTCGATTTCCATGCCGTCTCGCGCGATTACGGTGGCTGGGAAAACCTCGCGCGCCTCGCGCTCGAGGTCGGAGGTGTCGCGTGAATAGCGGGCGGAGACGTGCGTGAGCACGAGTTTCTTTACTCCGGCCTTGAGCGCGACCTCGGCGGCTTCGCGAGCCGTCGAGTGTCCCGTCTCCAACGCGCGTGGGGCTTCCTCCTCGGCGAACGTGGCCTCGTGGATGAGGACATCGGCGCCCTCCGCGGCGGCAATCGTTCCTTCGGATGGGCGCGAGTCACCGGTGAGAACGATTCGTCGGCCCGGCCGCGTTGGTCCGACCAGCTCCGACGGCTGGATCGTTCTTCCATCGGTGAGCTGCACCGCTTCGCCCTTGTGAATTTTTCCCCACAACGGGCCTTCGGGGATGCCCATCTCGCGCGCCTTGTCGGGATTGAATCTTCCGAGCCTCGTCTCCTCGATGAGCTGGTAACCGATCGCCGATCGATCGCCGTGCTCGACGGGGAACGGAATCACCGAATATCCGTTTCGCTTGAGGGGAGCTTCGGGGCTGACCTCGACGACCTTGATGTCGAAGTGCTGCTTCTCGCTGCCGAGTGTGATGGCGCGCCAGAGAAGGCTCTGGGAGCCGACCGGCGCGTAGAGATTCATCGGCTCGGTGCGACCCTGGAGCGCAAGGGTACGGAGCAGACCGGTGACGCCCAGCATGTGGTCGGCGTGCATGTGGGTAAAAAAAATGTCGCACAGCGCGAACGAGATTCCGTAGCGCATCATCTGCCGCTGAGTGCCTTCGCCGCAATCGAACATCAGCGTCTCGCCTTCGCGGACTATCGCGAGGGAGGAGACGTTGCGCTCGACGGTGGGGCGCGATGCCGAAGTTCCGAGGAAGCGAAGGGTGAGCGACATGCGGGCGTAATATATCCTGGCCCGGAAAGGCAAAAACGGAACTGCTAAGAACGCGAGGCGAGAATTTAGAGGCACAGATACTTGATCTTGGACAACGGCTTGAGGACCCTCTATCTCGGGGAAGGAAGGGTGCATCGTCCGGTCTTGCGGTCGTCTCCGGGATCTGATATCCGTGCCTCTAAATTCTCGCCTCGCGTTCTTTTGGCATTTTGTTACTTCTTTACCCCGAGTTCGTCCTCTACCTGTATGCCCACCATGTATCTTGTGGTAAGGCATAGAGTTACAGGTCTGAGGCTGCATTTGGGCCTTGACTTCAGGCGCGGATCCGCTACTTTAATAGAAGAGCGGCCCCGCGTTGTTCCGCGGGGCTTTTGCTTTTGATCCGGTGCGACGGGTCAGCTCGAGCGGTTCGAGGGACAGTCCGTCGCGTTCGCGCGGGGCTGTAGCTCAGCTGGGAGAGCGCTGCAATCGCACTGCAGAGGTCAGGGGTTCGATCCCCCTCAGCTCCACTGCTTTTTTCAATTGATTGGTTGCCCGCCGCTGTTCGGTAGGACGTAGAGTTCCAATGACGGCGCGCGTGGCACGATTGGGCGGGTAACCGCCATATAGATTCGCCGCGGCCCTTAGGGGCTGCGGCGTTTTGATTTTAGGCAGCCAGATTTCAGAATGTCAAAACGCCGCGGGCTCCTTGGAGCCTGCGGCGTTTGTGTTTTCAGGATCTCGGCGATTGCTCGCCTCTACTTTACCTCGAGATCCTTGGTTCCGGCCGACGCTCCGTTCAGCATCACTTCGACGGTGTACTTTCCTTTCGGCCATGCGGACTTCTTGTCGACGTGAAATTCTGTTGCGGTCGTCCCGCCGGTCGGCGATATCGTCTGGCTCGACTCGTTCACGACCTGCTTGCCGTTATAGGTCCACTTGGCGGTGAGCTTGGCATCCTTCGCCGCGCCATCCGTGATCACGGATACGTACATCGTGTCGCGCACGCCAAATGATGTGGTCTGATCGCCGATTTTCTTGTCCGACCCGACGCCCTTGCCCACCTGAATGTCGCTGACGCGGAGTGGCGCGGTGTCCACCGCAACGGTGGCGGTGGTCGTCCCGAGGGATGTCGTGTCCGTCACTGTCGTGTCGTTCTTCTTGTTGCATGCCGCGATTGTACCAACGAGCACCAGGGCGCTCGCTAAGGTACCAATGCGAGCCGTCATTCTCGTCATGGGTTTGATCTCCTAAGCGGCTGGGATAGTAAGCTGCAGGCCTGGATGTATCAGGTCGGGGTTCGGAATCTTGTCGCTGTTGGCGGCGTGGATCTTCTTCCACTTGTTCGCGTCGCCGTAGAAATGCTTGGCGATTTTGCTGAGACTGTCCCCCGACTTGACGATGTAGGTTGTGCCTTCCGTCGGGGCGGTAGTGGAGCTGCCGCCGCTAACGTCCGAGAAGTCGGCCGCGCCGCCACTCGATGTGGAGGAGCCGCTCGCGTCGGAGAAATCGGGATTCGGGTTGTCGCTGGAGACCATCATGGTGCACCTCGCTTGGATGAGGCGGTCTCTCGACCGCTAACTCATCAGTTTGGCAGAATACGTGCCCAAACCTGGCAGCTCAACAACCAAGCACGTGAGGCGAGAATTTAGAGGCTCAGATAATCGATCCCCGACGCAAACCGGAGGACCGTTAGTTGTGGCGCGAGAGGCGTCTTTGTTATGATCGCCGCGCCGGACGGTCCTACGGTCGTTTCTCTGATCCGCTATCTATGCCTCTGAATTCTCGCCTCGCGTTCAGTTCAGATTGTCCGACGATGCATGATGAGCGAGCAGATGTCAGACGCTCAAACTGTCAGACCCACCACGGATCGAAGCAGTCATAGTTGTGCTGCCTCGCGATCTTGCCGTCGCGGAATTCCAGCCACACCGAGAGATGCGCCCGCATCTCGGAATCGGCGGGTAGTGTGTCCACCGGCTGCGCCAGGTACCCGCGCCACACGATCTCGAGCGCGACTGAATCGCCGTCGACGATCGTGTTGAGGATGTCGTACTTCTGGGCGCGCAGGGTCTTCTTGCCCTTCTTCGCCGCGTCGAGGAGAGCGGAGAGATCGCGGTGGGCTCCAATCGGCGAGAGCCGATTCGGAAACTCCTCCTGAACCACATCCTTCGTGAAAAACTCGGCGAGAGCGCTTCCTTCGGCGCCGCTCTCCAGCGCTTCGAGGTACCGGCGGGCAATTGCGAGATTGTCGGTCGCGGTCATAGGCATGACATGATCTCGAATTTTGGGTTTTCGTGTGCGTCGCTTACGATCGGCCCCGGAAGCGACAGACGTTTCCTCTCTGCGAATGTACAACGCGTGTCTGGCTTTCGCTCGGAAATCTCACACCGATTCAGCTTCATGGGGAGGAGTATTGCAGGGCTCTACTCACAGCCCATAGCTCCGGGCTAACTCAGAACTACCTGGTATGGGTGATAGATATGGGTTACGGGTTCCGGGGCACGGCGTAAGACACGGAACCCACAACACGTATCTATCACTCGCAACAGGTAGTTCTGAGTTTGCAGTTTGCCTACTCGCAGCAGGTAGTTCGGAGTTTGCAGTTTGCCTACTCGCACCAGCTCGTTTTGAGTTGACGGTCTATCTCTACTGAAGCAAGGCGGTGACATCCAGCCTCAGCGCCCGGAACGCGTCGGCGTTGAATCTGTTTGCCTCGCGCTCGGAAGGGCCGAGGAAATCTCCGACGGCGGTGCCGCTCAGTCGATTGAGGAATCGAAGTATTCCGCTTTCCTGAACCACGAGGGAGAGCCTGCGGTTGAGAAGCGTCTGGGCTCCCGGCGTGTCTCTGATCGAGATCCGGATGGGAATGCCGGGATCCTGGAATGGCCGGCGCAGTGGGGCCTTGAGGAGATAGCCGACCGTCGGTGGGAGCGTCCAGTTCGGCTCCTTCGCAAATCGCATCGACCATCCGCGCTCGTGCGGGGTGTTGATGAACTCGAAGTCGCCCATCATCTCGGTCCATCCGACGGTGAAGATGAGGATCTTCATCGACATGTCGATCTGGATGGTGAGATTCTCGGGCATCTTGCGCACCGGTCCCTCG
>Ga0207707_10003648_pt1 | contig 13653 bp, 16 predicted proteins | sample KBSC83BmetaG_FD_184336 | JGI IMG/M metagenome (GOLD analysis project Ga0207707, IMG submission 184336) | Corn rhizosphere microbial communities from Kellogg Biological Station, Michigan, USA - KBS C8-3B metaG (SPAdes) (version 2) | ecosystem: Host-associated > Plants > Roots > Rhizosphere ...
ACCACGTGGCGGGCCTGGAACGCCTGTTCCACTCGTCATGGTTCGAGCCGGCGCGTCGCGGCAGCGTGAAGCTGTTCGTGCATGCCAACCTGGTGCCGATCCTGCAGGCGCGCGTGGCCGATTACCCGGGCGCCGTCGCCGAGGGTGGCGCGAATTTCTGGGAAGGCTTCCGGTTGATCGTGCTTTCGCGCGGATTCTGGCTGGAAGATTTCTGGTTCGACGTCTTCGCGACGCGCCATCACGTGCCGGGTACGTCTTTCGGCGTCGCTTTGCGCGGTTGTTTCGCGTGGACCGGCGACACACGGCCGATTCCCGAAACACTGTCGGCGCTGGCTGACGAGCACATGCTGATCGCCCACGATTGCGCGCTCGCGGGCAATGCCTCGCACACCGGCGTCGATGACATCGAACGCGAATATCCGCGTGCGTTGCGCGACCAGTTGCTGCTGTACCACTACAACAGCTTGGCGGAAGCGGAGGCGCTGCGCGCGCGCGGATTCCGCGTGGCGGCGCCGGACGGGCGCTACCCGCTGCATGTGCCGCATCCCTCGCGCGCCGAGGCGGGTTGATGCGGCCCCAGGCACCCGTCGCGTTGCAGGTCGCGTCCGCACCGCCGGATGCGCTGGGGCGCACGCTTGCGGATTTGCGGATTTCGGTGATCGACCGCTGCAATTTCCGTTGCCCGTACTGCATGCCCGAGGAAGCGTATCCTGCCGACCACGCGTTCCTGCGCGCGCGCGAACGGCTGGACTTCGACGAGATCGAGCGCATCGCGCGGGTGTTCGTCTTTCTGGGCGTGCGCAAGCTGCGCCTGACCGGTGGCGAACCGCTGTTGCGCCGCGACCTGCCGCAACTGGTTGCGCGGCTTGCGGCGATCGAGGGAGTCGAAGACCTCGCCCTCACCACCAATGGCGTGTTGCTGCAAAAGTTCGCTCGGCCCTTGCGCGATGCGGGCTTGCGGCGCGTCACCGTCAGCGTGGACAGCGCCGACCCGGAAATCTTTCGCAGGATGTCGGGCGGGCGCGGCGACCTCGCGCAGGTTGAAGCGGGAATCGCGGCGGCGGAGCAGGCGGGTTTCACGCCGCTCAAGATCAATTGCGTGGTGATGCGGGGTGTGAACGACAACGGCGTGCTGGACCTGCTCGCGCGCTTCCGCGGCACCGGTCACATCGTGCGCTTCATCGAATACATGGATGTCGGCACCGTCAACGGCTGGCGCAGCGACCGTGTCGTGCCCGGCGCGGAACTGGTCGCGCGTATCGACGCGCGTTGGCCGCTGGAACCCATGCCGCGCAACCCGAATTCGACATCGCGGCGCTGGCGTTTTCGCGACGGCGCGGGCGAGGTGGGTTTCATCAACTCCGTGACGGAACCTTTCTGCGGCGGCTGCACGCGCGCGCGGCTCGCCGCCGACGGCCAGTTGTACACCTGCCTGTTCGCACGCGCCGGACATGACCTGCGCGCATTGTTGCGCGCGGGCGAATCCGATGCCGCGTTGCGTGCAACCGTCGCCGGCATCTGGAGCCACCGTGGCGATCGCTACAGCGAACGCCGCGCCGAACTGCGCGCGGCCGGCATGCTGGAACACGTCGAGATGTACAGGATAGGGGGGTGAGCCGATGCGCTTACGCGATGCGTTGAAGCACATCGCGTGCATCGGCGAACGACCGAGGCAGGACGCCGATGGCAGGGTTGCTTGGCGAGCGCCGGACGCGCGAGCCTAGCAACAGCGACAGCAGGCAAGGCGAACACTGCTTTTTCTTATGAAAAAAAAGAAATCCAAATTGACCCACATCGATACCGCCAACCGCCCGCGAATGGTCGATGTCGGCGCGAAAGCCATGGCGGCGCGCGTGGCGGTCGCCGAAGCGGTCGTGCGTTTTCCGCGAGAGGTCGCCGATGCCTTGCGCGAAGGCGGCATGCGCAGCAAGAAAGGCCCGGTACTCGACACCGCGATCGTGGCGGGAACGATGGCCGCCAAGCGCACCCATGAATTGATTCCGTTCTGCCATCCGTTGGCGATCGAGCGCTGCCGGGTCGAAGCGGATTTCGTGTCCGATACCGAGCTCGCAATCCGTTGCGAAGTGGCGATCACGCACAAGACCGGCGTCGAGATGGAAGCGCTGACGGGTGCCAGTGTTGCCGCACTCACGGTGTACGACATGTGCAAGGCGTTGTCGCACGAAATCGTGATCGAACGGGTGCGCTTGCTGGAGAAGTCCGGCGGCAAGCGCGACGTGAAGGGCGGGAAACTGGCGGGACGCAAACCGGGACGCGCGCGATGAAATATCGGCTGCTGTATTTCGCGTCATTGTGCGACGCCGCGGGCTGCGCCGAAGAAACGGTCGCGAGCGAGGCCACTGATCCAAGCGCCTTGTACACGGAGCTTGCGACGCGCCACGGCTTCACTTTTACCCCCGATCGCCTGCGCGTCGCGGTCAACGGCGCGTTCACCGACTGGAATCATCGCCTTGCCGACAACGACGAAGTGGTGTTCCTGCCGCCCGTGTCGGGAGGCTGAGGTGTTCGCCGTCAGCAATGCGCCAATCGATGTCGTGCAGATGCAGCGCGGACTGGAGGCAACGGGCACAGGTGCCGTGGTCTGCTTCGAAGGCCGCGTGCGCGACCGCAACGACGGACGTGCGGTGGATGGCCTCTCGTACCAGGCCTACGTGGAACTTGCCGAAGCCGAGGGTCGGCGCATCGTCGACGAAGCGCGCGACAAGTTTGCGGTCGGGCACATCGTTTGCGTGCACCGGATCGGCGATCTCGCGTTGGGCGACGTCGCCGTGTGGGCCGGCGTATCCGCGGCTCATCGCGCTGCCGCGTTCGACGCCTGCCGCTACTTGATCGACCAGGTCAAGGCACGCGTGCCGATCTGGAAACGCGAGCACTACGTCGAGGGGAGTTCGGAGTGGCTTCACCCTGAAGCCGAATAGGCGGCGGCCCCGCCAGCGAATCTCCGGCGCACGAGTCGACCAATACCGTTGCTGCCTTCCGGCCCTGGCGGAGTTTTCGATCTATCGTCGCGGAGGCACCGACGGGGCCACCATAGAAACTGGCGGAGAGGAAGGGATTCGAACCCTTGAAGCGGGGTTTAGCCGCTTACACACTTTCCAGGCGTGCTCCTTCGACCGCTCGGACACCTCTCCGAACCGCGCTGTTGCCCGCGGCGGACTGCGTAGGATAACGGGCATGGGGAATGCACACAAGGCGAAACGTGGTGGAGTGGCCCGGATGCAGCCGCTTTGTGGCGGAATCCGGGGGCAGGCTTTCGGGTTTCCCGGATTGACTCGCGACATCCCTGTCGCTCACCCTGCGGGTCGCCTTCGGCGTTCGCGTTTGCAATCCTGCAAACGCAGTCGCTTCGCTGCATCCGGGCTACGACTGCGTACGCTTGGTCTGGCCGCCCTGACTTGGCACAATGGGTGGTCGCCCCCAGATCGTGCCCATGACCTATCAGGTTCTCGCCCGCAAATGGCGCCCGAAGCAGTTCGATGAACTGGTCGGGCAGGAACACGTCGTCAAGGCGTTGACGCACGCGCTCGATTCCGGCCGGGTGCATCACGCGTATCTTTTCACCGGCACCCGCGGCGTCGGCAAGACCACCATCGCGCGGATCTTCGCGAAGTCGCTGAACTGCGAGAAGGGCATGTCGGCGCATCCCTGCGGCGAGTGCGCGATCTGCAAGGCCGTCGATGCCGGGCGTTTCGTGGACCTGATCGAGATCGATGCCGCCAGCAACACCGGTGTTGACGACGTTCGCGAGGTGATCGAGAACGCGCAGTACGCGCCGGCGCAGGGGCGCTACAAGGTGTACCTGGTGGACGAGGTGCATATGCTTTCCAAGAGCGCCTTCAACGCGTTGTTGAAGACGTTGGAGGAACCGCCCGGGCACGTGAAGTTCCTGCTCGCCACCACCGATCCGCAAAAGCTGCCGGTGACGGTGTTGTCGCGTTGCCTCAAGTTTGGCTTGAAGCGCCTGCTGCCCGCGCAGATCTCGGGGCAGATGCGCATGATCCTGGGCCAGGAAGGCGTCGGTTTCGACGACGGTGCGATCGAGGCGCTCGCGCGTGGCGCCGATGGTTCGTTGCGCGACGGATTGTCATTGTTGGATCAAGCCATTGCGCACGGCGGCGGCACGCTGCGCGCGGACGACGTGCGCGCGATGCTGGGCACGATTGCCGACAACGATGTGGGCGCGCTGCTGCGCGCGCTGGCCGACGGCGATGGCAAGGCGCTGATGGGCGAAGCCGAACGCATCGCCGGACTTTCGCCGGATTTTGCGGTGGTGCTGGAACAACTCGCGTCGGCGTTGCATCGCATCCAGTTGCGGCAACTGGTGCCCGGTTTCGAAGGCGATGAGGCCGAGCGCGTAACCTTGGACACGCTCGCGGGCGCGGTGGCTGCGGAAGACGTGCAGGTCTGGTACCAGTTCGCGCTGAATGGTCGGCGCGACTTGCCGCTGGCGCCGGATGTGCGTTCCGGATTCGAGATGACCCTGCTGCGCATGCTGGCCTTCCGCGGCGCTGAAGTCGTCGGAGACGGTGGCAACGCCAAACGTGCGTCGCAACCGGTGCATGAAAATGCGGCACCACGACGGTCGGTGCCGACGGCTGCCGCGGCCGCCGCGCCGCACGCGGAAGCGCGAGCTGCAGATCATCCAGCGCCCGCAAAACCTCGCACCGCCGCGCCACGCATCGAAGGCATTGCCGACTGGGAGCGCTGGATCGAACAGGCGGAACTGGGAGGTCCCGCTGGCCTGCTTGCCCGGCACGCAGTCCCGAAGGCGTTTGAGGCCGATGTCCTGACCTTGGCGGTGACGCCCGAACACATGATTTTCTGCACCGATTCGGCCAACCGGCAATTGCAGGACAGGCTCGGTGCAGCGATCGAGCGCAAGTTGCGTGTACGCATCGTGCATGAGGCGGTTGCCGAAACACCGGCCACGCGCGCTGCCAGGGCGCGTTCCGACGAGCAGGCCGCGGCCGAACGCTCGCTGGCCGACGATCCGATCATCCAGGACATGCAGCGCCAGTTCGGCGCGCAGATCATTCCCGAAAGCATTCGACCCGCAGGCAGACAGGCATGAAAGGACAAATCGGACAATTGATGCAACAGGCGCAGCGCATGCAGGAAGACCTGAAGCGCGCGCAGGAAGAAATCGCGAAACTCGAAGTCACCGGCAGCGCCGGCGGCGGCATGGTGGAAGTCACGATGACTGGCCGCCACGAAGTGCGCCGCGTACGCATCGACCGCAAAATGATCGCCGACGATCCGGAAATGGCCGAGGACATGGTTGCGGCGGCAGTCAACGACGCGGTCAACAAGGTCGCCGAAGTCAGCCAGCAGAAGCTCGGCAACGTCAGTTCCGGGATGAATCTTCCTCCGGGCTTCAAATTGCCGTTTTGACGGTAAAGCCGGGGTCAGAGTCACTTTTACAAAAGTTCGTTCGCGAGCCGCCACGCTTGGGAAAGTGACTCTGACCCCTTTCTTCGGGGAAAAGTGACTCTGACCCCGGCTTTCCCCGGCTTTCCCGGTGTCTCCGTACCTCTTTTCCCGCACTGAAACTCGCTGCCATGCCTTCGGAACCCAATCTTCTTGCCGAGCTGATCGAAGCGCTGCGCTGCCTGCCCGGCGTGGGAGCCAAAAGCGCACAGCGCATGGCGTTTCACTTGCTGGAGCGCGATCGCGAAGGCGGTGTGCGACTTTCCGGTGTCCTGCAACAGGCGATGCAGCGCATCGGTCATTGCAAGTCGTGCCGCAATTTCAGTGAATCGGACCAATGCGCGATCTGCGCGAACGCGTCGCGCGACGCCGCATTGCTGTGCGTCGTGGAAACGCCGGCCGACCTGCTCGCGATCGAGCAGGCCACCGGATACCGGGGGCGCTACTTCGTGCTGATGGGACGGTTGTCTCCACTGGATGGACTTGGGCCATCCGAATTGGGCGTCGATTTGCTGACGCGCCGGCTCGCGGAAGGCGAAGTGCGCGAACTGGTGATCGCAACCAATCCCACCGTGGAAGGCGAGGCGACCGCGCACTGGCTCGGCCAACTCACGCGTGCCGCCAGTGTGCGTGCGACGCGACTCGCGCATGGCGTGCCCTTGGGCGGCGAACTGGAATACGTGGATCGCGGCACGTTGGCGCATGCCTTCGGCAGCCGGCATTCCCTTGACGATTGAGGTTCAAACATGACCGACACCATCTTCGACAAGATCGTCCGCCGCGAGATTCCCGCCGACGTCGTTTACGAGGACGATGACATCCTCGCGTTCCGCGACATCCATCCGCAGGCACCGGTGCACGTGCTGTTTATTCCGAAGAACAAATCACTGCCCACCTTGAACGACTGCGGCGAAGCCGATGCTCCACTGCTCGGCAAGTTGCTGCTGGCGGCGTCCGCGTACGCCAGGCGGGAAGGCTTTGCCGAAGACGGCTATCGCTGCGTGATCAACTGCAATCGCGGCGGCGGACAGACGGTGTTCTATCTGCATGTGCACCTGATGGCGGGCAGGCAGATGCCGGAAAGGATGGTCTGACGCCGCGCGGCACGCCATGAAAAACGCCCGCTTGCGCGGGCGTTTTTCTGACGGTTGGCGCTCAGCCTTTCTTCGGCGGCGGCGGCGGCGGCGGCGCCGGACGCGGCACCACGATCACCTGCGGCCGGAAGCCCCACGGGCCGTAACCCCAGCCACCACAGCCCCACCCGGACCAGAATGGATCGCAAGGGCCCCACGGTCCCCACGGGTCCGGACGCTGCATGTAGATCGGCCGCTTCGGCCACAGGTAAATCGTGTTGGCCGCGACGCGCGGATAGGTGTAATCGTATTCGCCGATCTTGTGCTGGACGGTGCCGTCCAGCGAACCCGTCACCGTGATCTCGCGGCCTTTGGCAAACACTTCCGGATCGTAGAACCCCTGCTTGCACGCGACGAAGCGACCGAGGCCTTCTTCGCTGCTGCGGTCAGGCCGCGCCTGCGAATCCAGCGATTCGGCCAGCACGTAGAAACACGTTTGTTGTTCGCGCGGCTCGGTTTCGACGATCTGTCCGCCCCATCGCACGGGCGCCGCCGCCGCGGTACCGCTGCGGGCCGATTCCAGTGACACGGGCGCATAGTTGCCTTGCAGTGGTTGCGGAATCGTGGCGCAACCACCAAGGGCCAACGCGCCCAGGACGGAACCAAACAAGACACGACGTGACATGGCAAGCCTCCGGGAATGTGGATCCCTTCTGCCGTTATTTGACCACACGGCGGGGATGGAAATTGCGAACGGCCCGCAAGAACACGCGAATTCGTTCAGGCGGCGGTTCGGCGAGGGCGTAGCGCAGGGCCAGGTATTCGACGGCCAACCTGTTTACTGTAGGTGCCGAATCGGACAGTTCGGTTGCGGTACGCCGATAAAAATCGCGTGGGCCCTCGCTGGTGCCGCGCACGATGCCGATGCGCGCCAACCGGCGCTGCAGGCGCAGTTGCGCGGCGGCGAGCGCGTCGCGCGGCTTGTGGCGCGGGCGCAACGATGCCAGCAATGCGCCGAACCCCAGCGCCAGGAATACGGCAACGGCAAGGCCGATGCCCAGCATCTGCGCGGTCGCGTGTTCGATGCCGAATGGTCTGAAGAGGCGATCCTGCGAGAGCGCATCGAAACCCACCACCGTTTGCCCCCACCAGCGGTTGATCACGTCAAGGCGGTTTTGCCATGGCATCCACCAGCTGCGGTTGCCGCCGCCGACGTCGCCCGCCGCGCCGCCGGTATCGGCCAGGATGATGCGGCTCACCGCAGCGGTCGGATCGACGCGCATCCAGCCGCGGCCCGCCAACCAGACTTCCGACCAGGCGTGGGCGTCCGATTGGCGGATCAACAGGTAATGCGCGAACGCATTCCAGTAACCGCCCTGGTAACCCACCACGACGCGCGCGGGAATGCCCGCGGCGCGCATCAGGAAGGTGAAAGCGCTGGCGTAGTGTTCGCAAAAACCCGTCTTGGTGTTGAACAGAAAATCATCGATGCTGTCGCGGCCCAGCGGCGGTGCGTCGAGGTCGTACACGAAGCCGCCATCGTGGAACAGCGCCAGCGCGTCGCGGATGACCGCGGCATCGTCGGCGCCCGCCGTGCCGCGCCAGCGTTCCGCGAGTGCGCGTGCGCCCGGATCGAATTCCGCCGGGAGTTCCAGTGCGGCCGCGCGGATACGCGGATCGAGTTTTTCGGGCTCGAGCTGGTAATCGGTGGCGGAAGCGACGCGATAATGGAGAGTCTCGTCGATGGGCTTGCTCGACCACAGCGTGTGGTCGGGCCCCATCACCGCGCCTTCAGGGGCATCGACCGGCACATCCAGCGCAAACATCCAGTGGCGATGGCTGGCCAGCAGCGTGACGTCGTAATGCGTGACTGGATCGTGCACACCGACCGGTGCCGGCGACCACGGGCGGCGCGCGGCAGCGCCGGGCAGCCAAGCGCGGCCATCGAACGACCACAACACCATGCCGCGGAAGTAGCGTTGGTTTTCCGGTGGCGGTGTGCCATCGAAACCGATGCGCATGGCAACGGCGTCGTCGGTCAACAGTGATTGCAAGTCGCCCGGTGCCATGCGATCGGTCATGCCGGTGCGCGCCACGCCGTTGCCCGGTGCGCCCCACAGCGGCGTCGCGAGGCGCGGGATCAACAGGAAGCCGAGCAGCGCGGCGGGCAGGCTGACGCCCAGCAACACCGCGCCGGTCTTGAACGCGGGCAGCCAACCCGTTTCCGGCAGGCCCGGTTCGAGCGCGCGCAGCGTGGCGAGCGCAGGCAAAAGCATCAGGCCGACGATGATCGTGAAAGCCAACGCCTGGTCGAACAGCAGCGCGCTCATCAGGATGAAGCAGGCGAAGCCGATGGCCATGCGTCCGTCACGCACGCGCTCGCTTTCCAGCAGCTTCACGACCAGCAGCCCGCACACGATCGCCGCGCCCGGCTCGCGTCCGAATGGCGTGCCGTACACCGCGACCACGGCCGCCGGAACGGCTACCAGCAAGGCGATGCGCAACCATGCGGAGATGCGCCCACGCTGGCGCCTGCGTTGCCGCCAGCGTGCGGCGACGATCGCGGCGAGTACGGCGGTGTACCACGCCGGCATGTGCGGCGCGTGCGCCACCAGCACGCAAAGCACCGTGATGCACAACAACGTGAAAGGCAACGGCGCGAGTTCGGTTGGCGAGCCGTGGGTGACCGCCGGAATGCGCGGCGGCTTCACGGCAACTCTGCCAGCACGGTCAGGCAATGGTGGTAGTGCGCCGCGTCACTGCCGGGACCGAGCGTGCGTCGGTCCTCGAGGATCAATGTCCATGGATGCGCTGCGGCATACGCGTCACACACCCAGCCCGCGAGGCGCGAGATCCGGGTTTCGCGATCGAGGCCGGACAGGTCGTGCCAGTCGAAACGCAGCGGCTGCCCCGGCGCGGCGCGGTCGAATTCCCGCACCAGCAGGTGATCGTGGCGGGCGCTGGCCTTCCAGGCGACGTGCCGGATCGGGTCGCCCACATGGTATTCGCGTAGTCCCGCAAATTCGTCGCCGCCGATGACGCGTTCCTTGGGGTCGTCGTTGTGCGCGGGCGGGCGCCCGTCGCGCAGGATGCGCGGGTAAACCAATACGTGCTGGTCCGGCGTGATCCAGCTCCACGCCCGGAACAGTCCGAACGGCAGCGTGCTGGAAAACCGCATGCGCGGTATCGGCATCCACCCGCGTGTCTCGGTGGGCGCGGTCATGGTGGCGCGGCTGATGCCACGCCGCAGCGGGCAGGATTGTTCGATGTCATCGAGCGCGACGTGCAAACCCGGGCGTGCGCGGTTGTCGTCGGCGAAGGCGAGGTGGATCGGCAGACGCGCGTCGCAAAAGCCGTGATCGGCGTGCAGCGAGCGCAAGGTGAGGTCATGCAGTTCTCGCCAGGTCAGCAACATGCTGCTGGCAAGCGCGGCTCCGAGCATGCAGGTGAGCAACAGCGCGGCGTTGTTCTGATAGTTGAGCGCGCCGATCAGCATGGTCGCCAGCAGTACCGCGAAGCCGAGGCCGGCGCGGGTTGGCACGATGTAGACGCGATTGCGGTCGAGCGTGACCGGCAACGCTTCCGGCCGGCGCCCGCGCGCCAGCCCCGGAAGCCAGCGCCGGATGCGCGCCGCCAGGCTCTCGTGTTCCCGTATCGCGGTGTCCATCGTCGTTTCCGTTTACTCGACGGCGACAGTTTCCAGCAGCGCCTGCGCCAGCGCGTCGCGCGCCAGGTTGCGGGCCGGGATCAGGCGATGGCCGGCGATGGCGACAAACACCGCCTGCACGTCTTCAGGCAGCGTGTAATCGCGATTGCCCAATAGCGCCCAAGCGCGCGCGCAAGCGAGCAGGGCCAATCCCGCACGGGGCGACAAGCCGGTGCGGATGTCGGGATGCTTGCGGCTGGCGGTGACAAGCGCCTGCACGTAATCGAGCAGCGCGGGGCTGGCGGTCACCGCGCGTACCTGCTGGCGCAGCGTCATGATGTCGGGACCGGACAGCCGCGCGGCCATGCGCTCGAGCATCGCGCCGCGATCCTCGCCCGTCAGCAGGCGGCGTTCGGCTTCCGCGTCGGGATAATCCAGCGATATGCGCAGCATGAAGCGGTCGAGTTGCGAATCGGGCAGCGGATAGGTGCCGGCCATGTCCAGCGGGTTCTGGGTCGCCACCACGAAAAACGGTTCGGGCAAGGCGCGGCTGGCCCCGTCCACCGTGACCTGGCCTTCGGCCATGGCTTCGAGCAGCGCGCTTTGGGTTTTCGGCGTGGCGCGGTTGATTTCGTCGGCCAGCAGCAGTTGCGCAAAGATCGGGCCCTGCTGAAAGCGGAATGCACCGCTGTCGCGGTCGAACACGCTGACGCCCATGATGTCGGTGGGCAGCAGGTCGGAGGTGAACTGGATGCGCCGGAAACTCAGGCCCAGCGTGGTGGCCAGCGCGTGCGCCAGCGTGGTCTTGCCGACGCCCGGCACGTCCTCGACCAACAGGTGGCCGCCGGCCAGCAGGCACGCGAACGCCATCCGGATCGGCTGGTTCTTGCCGACCAGCACCTCATTGACCTGCGCGATCGCGGCATCCAGGCGCTGCCGGGTCAGGTTGTCGGCCTTGGTGGCGGCGGCGAAATTCTGATCCATGCCTGTTCCGGATTGGGTTGAACTCGGCAGTGTACGACGGCGCGTGTCGCGGCCGTGTCAGGGCAGGGGGAAGCCTGCTTCGCGCAGGAGCCGGGCCAACGCGATCAGCGGAAGGCCGATCAGCGCGGTCGGGTCGATGCTTTCGATGCGCTCGAACAGGGTGATGCCGGCGGCTTCGGACTTGAAGCTGCCCGCGCAGTCGAGCGGGCGCTCGCATTCAAGGTAGCGGTCAATCTCGGCGTCCGTGAGCTCCCGAAAGACGACGCGGGTGTGGTCGAGCGCCGACCGGCTGCGCCCGGTGCGGGTATCGAACACGCAAAGCCCGGTAAAGAAATCGACGTGCTTTCCGCTACTTGCGCGCAATTGTTCGCGTGCAACCTCGATGCTGCCGGGTTTGCGCAACACCGTGTTGCCGAGTGCGGCCACCTGGTCGGAACCGATCACCAGCGCATCGGGGAGATTCGCAGCCGCGACACATGCCTTGGCTTCGGCCAGCCTTGCGGCCCGCGCTGGAGGCGCTTCTTCCGGCAGCGGCGTTTCGTCGGTGTCCGGCGCGACCTGCTCGAAGTCGTCGATGATGCGGTGCAACAATCCGGCCCGGTAGCGTGAGGTCGAGCCGAGGACGATTCGTGGCACGCTCATGGCTGTTGCGACAAGTCTTCGATCTTTTCGCGCACCGCCGTTTCCAGCGCGCGTTGCGCGGAATCCAGTTCGCGCAATTGTTGCCCCAGCGCGCCGCGCGCCTTGCCCATTGCCCTGACCGCCGCATTCAGTTCGCGCTGGCTGGCATTGTCGGCTTCGTCGCGCAACCACAGGCGGTGCGCCAGCAACTCGCGCAGCGCGGCATCGATCGCCAGCTTGGCGTGGGCTTCCCCGGCCGCGGGTTGGTCGGGGCTGAGCGACATCGAGGCGTGCGCGCGTTGCAAGCGCTGGCGGCATTCCTTCAGGTCGTGTTCGATGCCATCGGCTTCGAGGTAAAGCGTGCGCAGGGTGCGCTGGTGCCGCATCTGCCGCAACAGTAGCCAGACAACGACCGCGCAGGCGGCGACCGCCACCAGCGCGGGCAACAGGATGGCGAGCAGGGTGGCGGAAGGGGAAGGCAAGCGCGAACCTTGCGATACTCGGTACACGGGAAAGGCAAGCATGATACGGGCCAATCCGCGGGCGTGCCCGGCGGTTGACTTTGTGCAGTGCGGAATTTAGCATTCCCCGCTTATGTCCGCGTCCCTCCCAGCTTCTGTGGACGCCGAACGCATGGTGGCCGGGCGGCGGTCGTTCCAGGGTGTCTTGTCGGTCGCGGAATTGCCGCGACTGGTCGAGTCGCTGGCGGAGGATTCCGGCGAGATTGCCTACGATCTCGATTTCGAGCAGGGCGAACTCGGTGACCCCGAATTGCATGTTCGTCTGGCTGCGCGTCTCACGCTGGAATGCCAGCGTACGCTGCAGCCATTCGAATGGCCGGTCGAGGTCGATTCGCGGCTGGGGTTGCTGGCCCGCGAAGAAGATGCGGCGGCACTGCCGGAGCAGCGCGAGCCGTTACTGCTGGAGCATGGAACGCTGCAGCCGCGCAAAGTAATCGAGGATGAACTGTTGTTGGCGCTGCCGCTGGTGCCCGTCAAACCCGGCAGCGAGATCCTGCAAGGCGACTGGACTTCGCCCGAGCAGGAGCCGCAGGATGCGGAAGGCGGGGAAGCAGTGACGCATCCGTTCGCGGACCTGCGCAAGCTGCTGGAAGACCCCGGGAAACATCGCTGAAGTAGAAGTATTCGTCAGGAGAGCCATCATGGCCGTTGCAAAGAGCCGCACATCCCCCTCCCGCCGCGGCATGCGCCGCGCGCACGACGCGCTGGACCAGGTCCAGCTCGCCACCGATCCCACGTCGGGCGAGATCCATCGTCGCCACCACCTCACCAAGGACGGCTATTACCGTGGCCGCAAGGTGATCGAGGACAAGCAGGCGGTCGTCGACGAGGATTGACCTCGTTGGCCGCAAAGCTGCAAACCCGCGCGCGGCGCCATGAAAGCGCCGCCGTGTTTTTTTGCGCGCCAAGCACCCTGGGAATCGCACCTTGACCTACGCCCGCATCCTCGCCACCGGCAGCGCGCTGCCGGAACGCGTCGTCACCAACGCCGATCTCGAGAAGATCGTCGATACCAGCGACGAGTGGATCCGCACGCGCACCGGCATCCGTGAGCGCCGCATCGCGGCCGACGGAGAAACCACGGGCGATCTCGCGTTTCGGGCCGCACAACAGGCCTTGCAGGATGCCGGCGTCAAGGCCTCCGACCTCGACATGGTGATCCTGGGCACCACCACGCCCGACATCATATTTCCCGCCACGGCGTGCCTGATCCAGGACCGTCTGGGCGCGAATGGCTGCATGGCGTTCGACGTCAACGCCGCGTGCTCCGGTTTCGTGTACGCGCTCGGTGTCGCCAACAATTTCGTGCGCACCGGGCAGGTAAAGCGCGCGCTGGTGATGGGTGCCGAAACGCTCACCC
>Ga0207707_10003649_pt1 | contig 13651 bp, 11 predicted proteins | sample KBSC83BmetaG_FD_184336 | JGI IMG/M metagenome (GOLD analysis project Ga0207707, IMG submission 184336) | Corn rhizosphere microbial communities from Kellogg Biological Station, Michigan, USA - KBS C8-3B metaG (SPAdes) (version 2) | ecosystem: Host-associated > Plants > Roots > Rhizosphere ...
CATAATCGGCGGCGCGACATGTGACGGCAGCAAGACGGTCGCTCCGCGGTCATGGCCGGCAGCCTTGCAGACGAGGCTCGCGTGGATTCTGGACGGGGACTTGCGGAGAGCGCGTGCGTACCGGACGAGACATGCTGGGGCGTTTCCCTCAGCCGACAGCCTGCATCTGCTATCCGACAGTCTCATTCGCTTTCGTATGGTTTGGGCTCGTCCGGACGGCTTCGCGATCGAGGCGTTCGCCCCGGCGCTCCGGGGCGTGAGTTGTGTGGTCTGGGACGGCGTCCCTGACGGCCGCGCACCACTCACAACCGCAGGACAGCAGGTCGTACCAGCCGGCGTTGCGACGTGCGACGACTTTGCTTCGGCGAAGCGGGGCACATGACGACTTCGTCGAGCGAGGTCCGGCCTGGCCGCGGTTGGGCCGTCGCCCTCAGTCTGAAACAAGCCACGCGGCGACTCATCGGTGCCCCGTCCTTCGCGCTGACCATGGTCGGCACGCTCGCGCTTTGCCTTGGCGCAAGCGTCACACTTCTGAGTTTTCTCATCACGGTGACCTGGCGTCCGCAGCCGGGCGTGCGAGACGCAGGACCCTTGATACAGATTACAGTACACGACGCGCACGGTCGACTCGATTATGCCCAGGCGTTCGAGCTGCGAACGCTTCGTGCGGCCGGCGCACGGACAATCGCGCTTGGGTCCTACGCGCCGACCTTTGCGATGATCGGAGCCACTCGGGCGACCGCGTCGCGAACGCTCGTCGAGCTCACGTCGCCGGCGTTTTTCACTCTGCTCGGCACGCGCCCGTTGATCGGTCGTCTGCTGGCTGCCGGCGATAGTAGCGCGGCCGAGGTGAAGACGCCTGTGGTCATCAGCGAGCGCCTGTGGCGGAGGGCGTTCGCTGCACGGCCCGACGTCGTGGGTCAGCCAATCGACGTTGACAGCCGCGCCGGCTTTGTCGTCGTCGGTGTCGCCGAGCCGGGTTTTCACGGACCCGAAGGGCTGGTGCAAGCAGATGTGTGGCTGCCACTCGCCGATCCCACAAAAGAGTACGGCGCGCGTATCCTCGGGCGGCTGCATCCCGGATTCGATCTGCGTGCCGCGCGAGCGGAGCTCGGCGTACTCTGGCAGAACGTGCTGCGGCAGGAGGCCATCGCCGTACCTGATCGAGTACCGCATCAGACGATACTGGCGGTTGCTCCTTTGCGCGCTGGTCTGCACCCGGAGCAATCCCCGGTGATGCAACGCCTCCTCGGCGGAGCGATTGCGGTGGCGTTGTTGGTGGTCGTGATCGCCTGCGTGAATCTCGCCGGTCTCACCTTATCGCGAGTGCTGGCGCGCGGCCCCGAGATCGCCGTTCGCGCGGCGCTTGGCAGTTCGCGCGCCCAACTCTGGGTGGACGTCGGCGCCGAGCTCGTGTTGCTCTTCCTCGCGGGAACGACACTCGCGTTTCTCATCGCGCCGCTCATCGGCCGAGGTCTCATGCTCGCGCTGGCGACGCCGTTTGCTTTTACGCTGGACGTTCACCTCGACGGAGCAACGCTCGCCCTTTCGTTCATCCTGACGTCGTTGGCCGTGATCGCGGCGACGCTGGTGCCGGGGCTCCAGGCCATGCGAGTCGCCCCGGCTGGCGTCCTCCGCGCCGAGACAACGTCGGCTGGCGAGTCGAAGGTCGTGCAGCGCGTGCAGGGAGGATTCGTCGTTGGGCAACTCGCGTGCGCGGTCCTGTTGATTGCGGGCGTCGTGTCGGCGGCCGCCGCTGCGAGACGTATACTCGAGCTCAATCTCGGCGTCGCGTCACCCGAAACCCTGGTCGAAATCGAGAGCTTGGCGCCTTCAACGCCGATCATACCAGATACCGCCGGCCGGGATCTGCTCCTCGAGCGCGTGCGCGAACTTCCGGCGGTGATCGCCGCGGTCCGCGCCGTTCAGGTTCCTGCTGGCGGGGCACTGCTGGGCGCGCGAGTGCGTCGTGTCCACGGGGCACGCGCAACGGGAGTGGCGACCGATTCCGCAGTCGCAGCACAAATGAACATCGTCTCGGCTGGATTTTTCGCGGCTGTGGGCGCGCCGATTCTGCGCGGCCGCGAATTCACGTTGACCGATGGCAGGGGAGCAACACGCGTCGCCGTGCTCAGTCGAAGTGCGGCCGCACAACTCTTTCCGGGAAGCGACGCCGTCGGACGCGAACTCGCGGAGGGAGATAGCGCGCGACCTATGACGATCGTCGGCGTCGCGGAAGATGTTCTTTACGACCCGAGCAATCCCGACGACCAGCGCGTCATCTACCTGGCGGCGTCGCAAACAGGCGCGGGCAGTCGCGTGGTTCTCGCTCGCGTTCGGCCACCGGGACGGTCATCTGCACGCGCGATCGATGTGGCGTTGAACGGTACGCGTGGACCGGCAACGTCGGCACACCCGATCGACGAGTTGTTCCGGAATTCGACAAGCTCGCTCAGAGCAATCTTCTCTCTCCTGCTCGCTGCCGCCGCGCTCGCAGTAGGGCTTGCACTCGCTGGCGTGTATGGCATGGTGGCATACAATGCGCGCCGTCGGCAGCGAGAGATCGGTGTACGACTGGCGCTCGGCGCGAGCTCCACGGGCGTCGTTCTCTTATTCGGACGTAGCGTGTTGGTGTACGCCGGGCTAGCGATTGTGGTGTCAGCAAGCGCTTGGCCGATTGCAGCGCGCATTCTGCCAGACGCGATGCGAGCCGACCAGTCGACGCAGTGGCTCGCGCTCGCGATCGCGGCTGTCGTTTTGTCCAGCGTCGCGGTGGCTGCCGCGCTGGTCGCGACATGGCGGCCGGCCCACGTCGATCCAATGCGTGCGCTACGTGCTGAGTGATGAGTGGTGTTCCTGCGAGCACCGTGACCGACCGGATAGCGATCGATCGGACACTCAAAAAAACTCTAGTCGTCAGGCGTCAGGGTCAGTCGTCAGGCGACAGACAACAACAAAACGGGTCGGCGCGAAGCGCCGACCCTTCCTTGTTCAGACTGACGCCTGATCCTGACGCCTGACTACTGGAGTGCTCGTTCTCGCAAGAGATCGTTATTCGTGCGGGCCGTCTTTCAGCGGCCTCCCCAGTTGAATCCGAATCCAAACGATAGGCCGAATCCGCTCGGGTTCAGCATTCCATCCCTCTCTCTGAACTGACTCATGGCGTTGTAGTCGCCTTCGAGCGAGAGGAAGAAATGCTGCGCGACGAACCAATTCGCCCCGATCGCCGAGCGAATGCCGGCCACCGATTCGACGGTGCTGCTGACGGTGCCGAAGGACTTGACCTCGTCGACGGAATGGAAGTACGGGCCGGCGGCAAGGGCGACGTATGGCCGCACCGTCGACGACACCGCGAGCGCGCGCGGCGAGTAGCTCACGCCGAAGAGCACAGCCGTGACCGAGCTCGTGCTGACGCGAGCGCCCGCGACGTTTGCTTCCGCGCTCAGCGACGCCGCACCAATCGTGATCGCGACTTCCGGACGGATCCAGTGCGCGAATCCGAGCGACCCGAGCTCGCCCGTGACATGAGCGCCGACGCCGCCGAATCCAACGCTGGCGGATCGCTGGCCCGTGAGGCCGATGCCGAGATTGATGCTCGATCGACCTGCGAGGCTCAGCGTGTCGATCGCTTGTGCGCCGAGGACAGCCGGCAAACCCAATGCGACGAGTACTAATGCTTTGGACCGCATGAGCGGGACTCCCGGTGTGATGTTGAGTCTAGTAACGAAATGCACCGGCGCATACGGTCACGCCGAGCGGTCTGGCTTCAGAAAGTGCTGGTGGACTGCTCCGAGGCCGACGGTTGCATGATCGCGCGCACTTCGTCCCCTTCCATCTTCGTTGGATCGTCGACGTCGCCCGATCGCCGTTGCACACCGCGCACCACCGCGTCGACCGTCACCAGTGGCGCATCAGCCTCCGCGACGATGTTCGTTTCCCATTTTCCGCGGTCTGGACCCTTCAGAGTATGTCGATAGCGCGCTGTATAGACGACATGACGCTCGGTCGTCGCGCGCGGCGCCGAAACGTTCGTGTCCGACACGTCGCCGACTGACACATCGCTCGGCGGATCGGCGACCGGCGAATCGGCGACGAGCGTCTCTGGCCACGCCGCGACGACGGCGACGCCGCTCTCGATTCCACCCTGTTTGATCGGCGGAAAGAAATGGACTTCGGCGACGCGATCCGCCGGAACGTCAGCGACGATGGCGCGCAGAAAGCGCTCGCGAGTCTCGGTCAGTCCGTTCATCGGGCACCCGATGTGGCTTTGACGGGGCCGCTCGTACCGCGGGCCTCGAGCTCGCGCTCGACGTAGAGCCGCAAGATGTGCATGAAATCCTGAGCGTTGGTGACGACGCCGAACGCCTGATGCGTTCCGCGGTCTTTCAGCTTGCTCACGACGAACTCCGACGAGTCGACACAGATCGTCGCGAGCTCGCGCATCGTGCCATCGGCTTGCGCGACGAACGCGGGAAGCATGTTGCCCGTCGCGATCGCGTGCAAGGCGGTCGCGATGAGAATCGCCATCGTCGCTTTGATCGCGTGGGCGCGCATGGCGTCCTGCGCCGCGAGCGCGTCGGTGATCACGTCGGGCAACGGGCCGTCGTCGCGAATCGATCCGGTGAGCACGAACGGAATCTTGTTCTTCACGCACTCGTACATGATGCCGTCGGTGATGATCCCCTGCGCGACCGCCGCTGCGATGGAACCGGCGCTCCGCACCATGTTGATGGCGCGCATGTGCAGGCCGTGGCCGCCCTGCGTGATCTCACCGGTGTTCGTCATGCCGAGCGTCGTGCCGTAGATCGATGCTTCGATGTCGTGCACCGCGACGGCGTTGCCAGCGAGCAGCGCGCCGACGTAGCCGTTCGCGATGAACCAGCTCATGTCGGCGCGCGCGCGTGAGTGCACGAGCGCGGGACCCGTGACCCAGATCGGATAGCCGCCGCGCTCCTTCTCCTCGATCAGCAGTCGCGCCATGTGCGCGTAGTCGATCGGCTTTTCGCGCGACACCTCGCTCGACATGAACGTGAACGCATCGGGATCCGCGCCGTGCGGAATCAGCTGCGTCTGGACGAAGATGCCGTCCGAGCCGTCTTCCTTCTCACCGACGGCGACGAGGTCGCCCTTCCTGAGCCGCCGGCCCTCGCGCACCCAGAGCACGCCGTCTTTGTCCTTGAAGATCCCGGCGTCCATTCGCGGCTCGCGCGGCGGGATCCAGCGTCCGTTCATCCGGACGAAGGTCGGCAAGTTGGTCGTGGAGAAGAAACCGTCGGGAAGCACGCCGTCGGCCGGCGCGGGCGCGAATCGCGCGTCCGGGAACGCGGCAAAACGCGGATCGGAGAAATCAGGCGGGGGAAAGGTCGTCACGGCTGTGAAATCTCGCGGGTGAGCTTCGACCGTTCCACCCTTGTCGGGTCGAGATGTACAGAGTACTTTTCATTACAAAGCGCGGAGGCCGTGTGCAAAAATGGCTGAGGCGGATACGGGGTGCGGTCGGAATGGGCCTGACCTGGGCGGTCGGGTGGGGCCTCTTCGGCCTACTCATCGGAGTGACGAGCCTCCTGTTTCCAGGCATCCCAGGCTGGGACACCTTTTTCAGGATTTTCGACGCCCCACTGCCCGCGCTGGGCATGGTGGGCTTTGTCGCCGGCGCGCTCTTTTCGGTCGTGCTCGGCGTCGTCGGACATGATCGGAACTTCCATGAGCTGTCTCTCCGCCGATTCACCGCATGGGGAGCTGTCGGCGGTTTCCTGCTGAGCCTCGTGCCGGCCGCGTTCGTGGTGCTCGGCCTGGGCACCTTCAATCCGAACGTTGTGCCGACGGTGTGGCATCTCACGGGGATCATTGCCGTGCCGCTTACGCTCCTCGGCGCCGCGTCAGCGGCTGGTACGCTGCTGATCGCGAGAAGGTTCGAGCGAGGCCAATCGCTCGGGGCCCGCGATGATGCGCTGCTCCAAGCGCCGGCGAGTCACGTCAAAGCAGCGCCACGGGATCGCGATCGAACGTCACTCTGAGCTGTGCCTCCTTCGGCACGGGAAACCGCTCGAGGAAGTATCGACCGAGCCGCGTCAGATCTCGCGGATGTTCCGCTTTGATCAACAGGTGCCACCGCCAGCGGTTCTTGATCCGCTCCACCGGACATGGCGCCGGCCCCGTGATTGACAATCCTGAGATGAAACCGGACTTCTCGGAAGTGTCCTGAGAGAACGTTAAATAACGCATCGCTCCATAGGTATCGTGAATGTGCAGACACTCGGCGATGACGCACGCAGCTGGCAATTCGAGGCTTCGAGTCGAATGGAGTGCGCTTCAGCGCATCGGCTTGCGGCCCAATCGCCAGCGACCTCATCGCTTCTTTGTATCCAACTGAAGCCCCGTTTAGTATATTGTTCATTCCGAGCGGACTTGATATTCGAGGGTGCTAAGCACTAATCGCCGATGACGTCCAGATAGATGATTAAGATAAAATGAATCTTGCGAGCAATTGAGCGCGTAGCGATCATGCCGACGGAGCAGCCGCATTACACCTTTCGTCGGAGGAACTAAATGCCAGGTCAACGCAAGATTCGCCTGATGGCTCTGGGGGTTCTCGCCATGGCGGGGATCTCGCTCGCAACACCCGCCAAGTCCGAGGCCGCGGTGCCACTGTCGGATTGCGGGGTGTGCTACACGGGTTCAGACTGTCCAGGTGAGCCATACAGAGACAGCGAATGCAATTCTCTCTGCGGCACGTTCGTGGCAAGCGGTTGTACCGGCGGCATTCCCGGAGGATGGACCTGTCAGGGGCACGAGGTCTATTCGAACTTCTGGCAGTGCGGCTGACCGCTTCACCGGCGGGACGGCAAGGGTCGACCGGTAACCGCTCGGCCCTTGCGATGTCGTTCGCGAGGCATCCGGCGTTATGCACGTTCACGGTGTGTGGAAGGATCAAGACATTGGTGGAGACCAGAGAATCCAGCAACGATGTCTGCGGGCACCGGCGCGATGCTGATAATTGCGCCAGCGGCCGCGAAGCCGGCGGCCCGGCAGACGATCGCCGCTATTTCATTTCCTATTAAATGAAGCGCGAACCTGCCCTGCACCATCGCCGATCGACTCGGCAATGACGAGCCGCGACGTGAATGGCTGTGGCCCCAGATTTGAGGCTGCGACTAGCCCAACCAACAAGTGCGTTCGGCTGACTCGACGCCGGGTTGAACAACCGGCACCTGCATAACGGTCAGCAGCGGGGGACGTAACAATACTCGCATCAGTGTCGATTTGAGGGTGAGCAAGCATCCGGTCTTCCGGTATTGGTGAAGGTCTCCCGGCTGTCAAGTACGGATTTGGGCGTTCCGTTGTGAGGATCAACCAAAGACGCCTTCGAGAGACGCTAACCCGTTGCAGAAACGCAGGACAATGTGTGATGGCAGTAAGAATTTTCTGGTCGATGCAGCCGACGACGGCAGGCTGGCGCCGCCATCCATTCGTGATGGCGACCAAGACGGCGAGCGAACGGTGGTAATCGTGGATGCACGTTGGCGTGATGTCGAGTCGGCTCAGAGGAGGGAAGAAGGGTCCGATCAGCTGGCGGCACGCCGAAGCAAGCGGATCCGGACAAGAGAGATGGCACCGGTTGACTCGATACTCGCCGAAGTGGCGTCGTCATGCTGCCCGCCGATCGATGTCGCCGAGCGGTCGTATGTGGGCGCAATTCTAAGAGCGATCCACCATGCGCCATTCGACCCTCGGCTAAGCGCCGCCAAGCTCAAGGCGTCTTGCGGCACCCGTGACAACAACGTTGCGAGTGAATTCAAGCTTGCGACGGGTTGCTCGATCATGCGCTACGTTGCGTGTTTGCGGCTCACGGCTGCAGCGGTCTGCCTCCAGCGAACGGATTTCCCAGTTGCCACAGTCGCGAGACACGTCGGCTTCTCAAGTCTCCAGCGATTCTACGCGGCATTCGTGCGCCATTACGGCGACACACCGGCGCACTACGCACGAAGAGTTCGTGTCACAGGTGCGCCTAGTGCTCGGCCGGAGACCACCGATGAGCATGTTGATATCCCGGGCGCGCACGCGCCGACGGATGTAGATGACGGGCGTCAAGCTCGCTTCGATCCCAGCAACATCGCGGCGTTCTCTCCTCACCTCACAAAACAATGTCCAAGACGTTAGATGCTACCGCTACAATCCTGCTCGTGGCGTCGGCGCTCGTGATGGCTGCTCTAACAGTTCATCGCGAGTTGGGGGCGCGGCGCATCGATACGATTGGCGCGGTCCGGGCCGGGCCGCCGACCTTTCTGCCTGACTGGCAGCGCTTTGCTGCTCTCGGCAACTGGATTGGCGATAGTTCGGCGAAAGTGAAAATCGTCGAGTTTGCAGATTTTGAATGTCCGTTCTGCAAACGATTTCACGATAGTTTTCGAGTCGTTCGCGATTCAATGGGCAAGGATGTAGCGCTGCTGCTCGTGCAGTATCCTCTTGGCATTCATCGGTTCGCGAAGCCGGCAGCCTTGGCAGCTGAATGTGCTGACAAGCAGGGGCGATGGGAGGCCTTTCAGGATGCGCTGTTCGCGAAACAGGACTCATTTGGGCTGAAGCCGTGGACGTCCTACGCGCATGAATCTGGCATAGTTGACACCGTTTCCTTTGCGGTATGCGTCGCCAATTTGACGCGATCGCCTCGCATCGAGTCTGCGGTGGCCGCAGGCCAGCGGATTAACGTGGGAGCAACGCCAACTGTCCTTATCGACGGCTGGAGGTACCCGGTCGCACCCTACGACTCTTTGACTGCGATTGTTCGGCAACGGCTTCGCGCAGCTCGATAGCATGGCCTGGCGTGCGGCGTGGCTGATCATCGCGTGCTCGTCCTTCGCGAGCGCACAGGCCACAGATGTCATTCGTGGCCGCGTTCTCGATCGCCAGCAGCACGCGTTGGCGGATGTCGAGGTGATCGTTACAGCGGAGTCCGCCACGGCCATCCCATCCGCGCGGACTGACAAGAACGGCCGCTATGTCATCGCCGTACGCGAGCCGCAGAACGTGTACGTGCTCTCATTTCGACACGTCGGTTTTGCGTCACTCAGTCGAATCGTCCGGCGATCAGGACTCGCGTCGACGATCGACGTTGAAGACGTCACCCTCACAGCACGTCTCGATGTGCTGGAACCGATTGTCACCCGCTCCGCGGTCCTTGTGCCGTCGCGTGGCGACCGACCGGCATTCGGCGCCGTACAACTCGATGCCACGGGCAGCGGCGAATTTACCGTGGATCCTTCTGACGTCGCTAGTCTCATCGCGCTGCTGCCCGGAGTGCGGGCCGCTGGCGACTCCGGCTACTCCGTGCTTGGCGCCGCACCGACGCAGAACCGGACGATGATCGATGGAGCGGACTTCAGCGGCGGCCAAGTGCCCAGAGACGCCATCCAGCGGTCGAAGCTTGTGACCAACACATTCGATCCGTCCCAGGGACGCTTCGCTGGCGGCGAGGCTGTCGTGACGACTCGCCAGGGGTCGCCATCATTCGAGGGGACGCTGCGCAGTCAGCTCCTCCATCCTTCTCTCACATGGGCTGATCCGCAGTCTACAGTGAGCGTTCCTTTGCTCGCCTCACTCAGTGGCTATGCGGCCGGGCCGCTACGCAGCGATGCCCTAACGTATCTCGCCGCGGTGGACCTGAGCCGGCGTTCGGCAGATGCATCGTCGCTGCTGGCACCCCGGCCAAGAGCGCTATCGGCGCTTGGGGTCTCGCCGGACACTGTGGCCGCAGTCACTGATGCACTGCGCGGCTTGGGAACTCGCCTCATCGATGCCGGTGCACTGCGGAGCACTGAGTTCCGAGGTTCGGTCCTTGCTCGCACCGATTTCCGGAAGAGCGCGACGACGACACTGACACTCTCGTCGATCGCGAATTGGCACTCGGCGCCGCGCGCCGGTGTCGGAGCGCTCTCGTTCCCAAGTACAGCGAAGGACTGGGACGATGGCTCCATCCGTGTGCTCTTCAACGGCGGCACCTACATCGCGCACGCGTACGATGAGTTTCGCGTGTCCGCCGCCTCGGCGGTGCGACGGACGACCCCCATCTCACCCATGCCGACGGGCATCGTACAAGTGGGCGCTTCGTTCGACGACGGACGCTCGGGCTCAACTTCGTTTCAGTTCGGAGGCTCGGGTTCTGACGAGGTTCGACTGCAGGACGACGTGCTCAATGTCTCACATGAGACCTCATGGGTCGTCGGCGCTGGCCAGCACCAATTGAAGCTGACGCAGGAAGCTGTGCTCGAGCGTCAACGTACCAGTGATGGCTCGAACGTCTTCGGAACGTATACATTCTCGAATCTGGACGATCTCCTGTCCAATCATCCTGCCGCGTACAGTCGATCGCTGTCGTCGAACCACGAGGTTGCTCGAGCTTTCGGGCTCGGAGCATCACTGGGCGACGTCTGGCGGGCCGTCCCTGGTCGGCTCGACCTGCAGGCGGGGGTTCGAGTCGATGCGACGAGGTTCGGCGTTCACCCGCCGTTCAACGCCAGCACCGATTCGGTCTTCGGCCTAAGAACGGACGGCGTCCCCTTCGACATCGGCATCTCGCCGCGACTGGGATTTCTTTGGCGTCCGCGGGGAACCTCCGCCGCCCCTCTCGTACCACCAGGCACGACAATCCTGGGATCGCGAAGCAGCGCCGGTCACAGCTCGCCGATTGATGCCGCCGGGGTCGCCATACCACCCGATGCAGACGAGATCACCATCACCGGCGGCGTGGGAGCGTTTCGCGCGATCATTCCGTTGCAGCGTGTCGCTGCACTCGTGCACGCGACCGGGTTGCCCTCGACACAGCGCTCGTTGGCGTGCGTTGGTGACGCAACACCAACCCCCGACTGGTCGCCAGATGGCCGGAGTCTTCCAGCCGCGTGTCTTGGTGGGGCGAGTGTCTTCGGCGACGACGCGCCCGATGTCTCTGTTCTGAGCTCTGGCTTTCGCGCGCCAGTGAGTTGGCGTGGCAACGTGGCCATCGACGGTCTTCGGATCGCAGGCTGGGGCGTTGCTCCACAACTCACGTATGCGATCGGAAGAAACGTCGAAAGCGTCATTGATCGGAATCTCTCGGCGGCGCCCGCGTTCACACTTGCCGAAGAGAGCGACCGACCTGTGTTCGTTCCTGCGACGGCAATCGACCATGCTACCGGCCTCATTGGTCCCGCGGCGGGCCGAATCGTGCCGACCGTCGGACGCGTGAGGGAGACGCTATCAGATCTGGAATATCACGCCGCACAATTGACCATTGGTGGCGCGCCCCGAAAACCGCTTCCCGGCGGCGGACGAGTCTTCCTCGTCTACAGCTGGACACCGCAGCACGTGCTCCAACGTGGATTCGACGGCACGACCGCCGGCGATCCGCGGACGATGCAGTGGGTGACCGGCGCACAGCCCGTCCACCAAATCATCGCCGGCGCAGCGAACTTGGGGACGAGTTGGCTGCGGGTCGGAACGCGAATTTCCGCCTCCTCCGGGCTCGGGTTCACTCCAATGATCGCGCAGGACGTCAACGGCGACAGACTTTCGAATGATCGTGCGTTCGTCCCCAATCCTGCCACGAGCACCGACACGATTCTAGCGGATCAGCTGCGATCGTTGCTCGCGACTTCGACGGCGAGCGTACGTGGGTGCCTCGGGCGTCAGCTCGGGACGATCGCAGCGGCCAACAGCTGCAGGACGGGTTGGCGCGCGCGGATCGACCTCGCAGTCAATGCGGCACCTCCCGGCGGATTTGGATTCGGCGGTCGCTGGCGTGTCACCGCGACGATCCTGAATGCGGGCACTGCCCTCGTTCGGCTTTTCCATCTTGACAACACGCCGCTCGGGCGGGGATCGGACTTTACGGTCATCGATCAGCGGTTGCTTTACGTAACCGGCTTCGACAACGCCGCACGGCAGTTTCGGTACCGTGTGAACCAGTCGTTCGGCGAACCAATCACGTTCCTCGGGGCGCAACGCTTGCCGCCCTTCGAGCTCCAGGTCGGCGTCCACGTGCGACTCGGACCGTTACCATCCGCGGCGAGCTTGCCGCCATCGACCGTGAGTTCTAGCAGCGATGACGCCGCCACCCGGATTCGCAACGACCTGATCTCGCGGTTCGTCGGTCCGGATCCAGTCATCGACGTGCTCGAACATGGCGATTCGCTTGGGCTCGATGCCGACCAGCGTGAGGGCATTCGTGGCGTTGACAGGTCCTACATTGCGCGCCGCGACTCTATACTCTCGCCCGTAGCCGCTCTCGTGCTGGCACGCGGCAAGAACTTGACGAGTGAAGAGCTGCGATCGCGTATGCAAGTCCTTTCGCGGCCGCTGCTCGATCTCGGGGCACGTTCCCGGCAGCACGCCCTCTCCTTCCTCACCTCGGAGCAGCGGCAAAGGCTCGACGCATTGCTCCGCCCGCCTGCCCGGAGGCAACAATGACACGCTGGATCGTTCTGTCGGCTCTCTGCGCCGCACGCCTCGGGGCGCAGCAGAAGCCCGCGTCGGAGCTCAAGCCCGTGAATGGCGCGCTCAACGAAGCCTTTCGTGTGAAGCCCCTCAACGAGACTCTCGAGAGCCCGCGGCAGTTACACGAACTCAGCGACGGTCTTGTGCTCATCGGCGATGGCGCGCGACTGCTAGCGGCCGATTTTGCAACCGGCAAGGTAGATGTTAAGTCCGAATTGCCGGGTGGGGACCTCGTCGCGCTGCCTGGCGATTCGAGTGTGATCATGCACCCGAATGGTTGGTACTACCTGGATGGACTTCGGCCGATCGGAATGTTGCCGCCCTCGAACCCACTCGTGAGCTCGGTTCATTCGATCTACGGCGCTGACGACAAAGGGCACATCCTGATCCAGCTCCCGCAAAGACGACAGGGCGACTCAATCAGCGTCGCACTGGTTGACCGCGTAACAGGTGATCGCCAAGTCGTCACGAAGCTCTGGCCCGGCACTTCTGTCGAACGTGGCACCTTTAGGCCGGTGTGTCAGATGTTTGAGCGCGCTCTTCTGACCCGAGATGGCTGGCTCGCCGTCGTGCGCGACAATCCCTACCGGGTCGACTGGCGGAATCCGAGCGGTGAATGGGCGCTTGGCGCGCCAATTTCGGCACCCCTGATTCCGATGACGCAGCGTGAACGAGACGTCTACGTCGAGTGGCGCGCGCGAGAACACCCCACGTTACCGAGAGATACGATTCGTTCCTGGCCGGAGACCGTGTGCCCCTGGGTCGGCGGCTATGGGCCCATAGCAACGCCAGATGCTAAGCTGGTCGTGTATCGAGTGCCAACGGCCGAGGCGCCGGCGACGCGCTATGACCTGATCAACCGGCACGGCCAAGTCGAGCGACAGATCGCCATGCCGGCGTCCGATGCAATTGTGGGGTTCGGCCGAAACTCAGTATTCGTCATCACCACGGAGGGCGGGAAGCAGACCATTCGCCGACGACCGTGGCCATGAGCCTTGGAGCACTCCGGTGGCTCCTCACAGAAGTGCCACCGGATCCCGATCAAGTGTCGCGCGAAGCTGTGCCTCCTTCGGCACGGGAAACCGCTCGAGGAAGTATCGACCGAGCCGCGTCAGATCTCGCGGATGTTCCGCTTTGATCAACAGGTGCCACCGCCAGCGGTTCTTGATCCGCTCCACCGGAC
>Ga0207707_10003650_pt1 | contig 13649 bp, 9 predicted proteins | sample KBSC83BmetaG_FD_184336 | JGI IMG/M metagenome (GOLD analysis project Ga0207707, IMG submission 184336) | Corn rhizosphere microbial communities from Kellogg Biological Station, Michigan, USA - KBS C8-3B metaG (SPAdes) (version 2) | ecosystem: Host-associated > Plants > Roots > Rhizosphere ...
CAATCAGCGAGCGTTTGCCGCCTTCTCCGCGCGGTTCAATTATTTCGAGGTTCGCAAGCGTCACGGCGTCAAGCACCATGTGGTCGGCATCGCCGAAGCAATTGATCTCGGTAATATGCTCGGCCGCGGCTCTCTGTGTTTCCTTTGTGTATCTAAGGCACGCGCCTGCCGCTCTGGCGGCCTCGGGCCTTTCATCAAGACCAAAGCCGCTGAGCTCTCGTGTGCGAAATTGCTCATTGAGGATCCGCGACGAATCGTCAGGGGCAAAATAGCGATCGTCCAGCTCAGTTAGTGTGACGATCCCATTTCTTGTTTGGACCGTGTGCTTGTCCGAGGTCAAGGCAAACGCTGTTTGCCGATCAGTCGCGCCGCTAAAGGATTCCGCGATCTGTGATCTAAGTGTTGCCGGATATAAGATCTCTCTCGGAACAAAGCTCTCAAGCTGTGTCTTCAGCTTTATCCATGCATCCGTGCCTGCGATTTCCGTTGCACAAAAATCGCCGGTCGATATGTCAAGAAATGCCGCGCCGAACGTATTTCCGCTTCCAGAGATCGCGGCCAGATAGACGGATTCGTTCCCGGAGACAAGCTGCGGATCGATCGCCGTGCCCGGTGTGATGACACGAACGACCTCGCGCTTTACCAGCTTCACGCCTTTTCCAGCGGCTTCCGCCTGTTCGCAAATAGCAACGCGATAGCCTTTCTTTACAAGACGAGCGACATAGTTTGCGGCGGCATGATAGGGCACGCCGCACATAGGTATAGGATTGGCCGAATCCTTTTGCCGGGCGGTAAGCGTGATCTCTAACTCACGCGAGCCAACCAATGCATCCTCATTGAACATCTCGTAAAAATCGCCCAGCCGAAAAAAGAGTATCGTGCCGGGGTACATCTTTTTTATCTCGAGATATTGCCGAAGCATCGGCGTTGTGTTGTCCATCGTAAAGTGCCTGAGATGCGAGATTCAAAGTTTAGCGAAATCGCCTTATGTTTCAAAACCTGGCGGTTTCAATTCACTTGTGGATTTGATAAGATTTTTTATCGCAACCGTTGTAAAGGTTCGATTTTCTTGAGGATACGCGGCTCAGGTCGAATGGATCGATAAAATCATCCAACGCGGATGCGCTTACCGATCGCGTTCTCTATCGTGGTAAATAAGGCAATGAAGTATTACGTCACTGTTGCTGCAACGATAATGGTGAGCTGCGCCATGGGGTTGGGGCAGGGAACTACGGCGTCCGCTGCACCGTCGCGGGGCGCCGCTCAGGCACCGTCGGGCGGCCAGGATGATAGATATCGGATCGGGCTGCAGGACACGCTGGAGATAACGGTTTTTCGCCATCCGGACCTGAACAGGCGCGTGAACATCAATCCGAATGGAACGATAAATCTCTTTAGGCTCGACGAGCCGATCGTCGCTGTTTGCAAAACCGAGGACGAACTCGCGCAAGATATCCAAAAGGCATATGCGAAGGATTACCTTCGCGACCCGCAGGTTGGTGTCGTTGCCGTTGAGCAGAAATCACAATCGATCGCTGTGATCGGCGCGGTAAAAACACCGGGAAATTTTTACATTAACAGGCGTGTTCAACTTATCCAAGCGCTTGCCTTTGCAGGCGGTCCCGATCTCGAGCATGCTGGGACGAGGCTACTTGTGTTCAGGTCCGGCAGTACGACGGATTGCAAGGCCAACGCCGCTACGCCGGACGATCAGACATCGGCGCAGCTTCTTGGGTATAACCTTCGCGATGTGCAGGAAGGCAAACAAACTCTCTGGATGAAACCTGGCGATATTATTTCGGTGCTGGACGCAGATCAGGTTTACGTTTACGGCAACGTGAACGCGCAGCAGGCGGTCAAGATGCAGGGCCCGCTCACGCTGACGCGCGCTATCATCCTGGCAAAAGGGCTGAAATCTGCTACCGATATGAGCAACATCCGGGTCCTGAGGCAAAAGGCGGGATCTGCTGACAGACAGGAGCTTGTTTTTAATTTCAAGGATATCGTCAAGGGAACGTCACCCGATCCGCTGCTGGAACCGAATGACATCGTCGCGGTGTCGCAGGATAAGACGCAGAGCATCGTCAATAGTATCGGTCGGTCGTTGACGAACGGCCTGCCGTCGATCTTTTATCGTGTTCCCTAATCGAAAATGAAAGAGACGCGCGAAATTATTCCCGCACCCATCCGAGACGCAAACGAGCTCGACAGACCGTTTGAGCCGCAGATCGTCTCGACCGGACATTATCCTGGCTATCGCGGCGGCTACCCTGAAACGGAAGGCTTTCAATTACTGGATTATTGGCGCGCGGTCAGGAAACGCCTTTGGCTCGTTGTCGGCATAACCGTTCTGATCACGACCTGGGCAGCGATCTATATGGCCCGCAAGCCAAATATCTACCAGGCACGTGCCGTCGTTCAAGTCGATCTCGAGCAGACGAATCCTGATCTGGTCACGACGGACCGTCAGCGACCGCTTTCAAATCCCGATCCCGCGTATTTTAATACTCAACTGCAGCTCTTGGGCAGCGAGAACCTGCTTCGGCGGGTTGTTAAAGAACACAATCTCGACACCAACACAGAATTTCAGTCGGCCAAGACTGAGGGCTCGACCTCGACGCTCCGCTCGATGCTTCATGCGATCGGCCTGGCGAGTGACGACAAGAAGCGTTCGAACAGCAATTCCGATTCTTCGCTGCCTGAAAACTCGACACTTGCTTCATCAGACGAGATCGCCGAGGCCCTTCGGTTAGCTCCATTCGTTGACGTCATCAAACGCGACCTCGGCGTTGAGCCGATCCGTGAATCACGGGCCACCGTTAAGGACACGCGTCTGATCGAGATCACCTTTAAGAATACCGATCCGCAATTAGCGGCATACGTTGTGAACAGCGTTGCCGAAACGTTCGTCGAGATGAACCAGGAAAAGCGGTCGGGTACCAGCCGAAAGACGAGCGACTTTTTGGGAAAGCGTATCGCCGACCTGCAATCGGAAATAAAGGACGATGAGACAAAGCTCGTCGATCTGAAAAAGAAGGAAGGCATATTGCCGACGACCGGCGAAGGTACGATCGATCTAGATCGTTTATCCGGTCTTAATAAAGAACTCCTCGAGGCCGAGAACCAGAGAAAGAACGCCGAGGCCCAGTATGTTGCGATAAAGGATAACCCGGACGCCGTTCAGGAAATGGCACGCCAGGAGATGGCGCGCTACATAACCGAGAAAGAGAACGGCCTCCGCGACCTCAGGAACGAGACGCAGCAAAAGATCGCCGATCTTAATGCCAGTAAGTCCCGTCTTCTCCTTGAATACAAAGAAGGAGCTCCCGAAATAAAGGAGATCGACCGGCAGATCGACAGCCTCCAGAGCTCGCTCGACCGGGAGGTTAGTAAGAATACCCAGGAGCTGAAAGATTTTGTCGATCGTTCCTCGAAAACGATCCTCACAAATCTTCAGACCAAATATCAGCAGGCGAAGGATCAGGAAGATAAGGTGCGCGCGTCGTTCGATCAACAGTACAACGTCGCCCAAGGTCAGAATGAAGGCGCCGTCTTGCTCAAGCTGCTTGAGCAGAAGATCGACACTAACAAGGGATTTCTCAAAAACCTCATCGAGCAGCAAAGCGGTAATGACGTTGCGTCGCAAGGCTCGGACAACAACATAAGTGTCAGCGAGATCTCGATCCCGCCGGACACGCCGGTTTCGCCGCGTCGTCTCGTGACGGTGGCCGCCGCGTTATTCATCTCCACGTTATTCGGGATGGGTCTTGCACTTTTTCTTGAATATCTGGACGACACGATCCGGACGAGCGAAGAGATCGAAAATTATCTTGGGCTACCGGCCCTGGCCGCGATCCCGGTCATGGACTCAATGCCCAAGCGGCGATTACTGCTCGTGGGCGCCAGCGACAATGGCGATGAGCCGCGTCTCAATCAGGAGCTGTTGATAAATGCCAATTCTCGTTCATCCTTGGCCGAGGCGTATCGCCAGCTGAGGACGTCGATCCTGCTCTCGACTGCAGGGCACGCTCCGAAGTCCCTCCTCATCACATCGAGCTTGCCGTCGGAAGGCAAAACGACCACGGCGACCAATACGGCGATCAGTCTTGCACAGACGGGCGCGAAAGTTCTTCTGGTTGACGCCGACATGCGCCGGCCGCGGTTGCACAATGTTTTCGGATTTGAGAATCAGGTCGGCTTGAGTTCGCTTCTTTCGTCTGAAATGTCAGAGGCCGAAAGTCTGGCAGCGGCTCAGATCGATCCGGGAACAAAATTGAGCGTATTGACTTCTGGGCCGATCCCGCCTAATCCGGCTGAGTTGATCGGCTCAGATCAAATGGCCAACCTGCTGAAGCTATTTCAGCAGCATTTCACGCATGTGGTTGTCGATTCGCCGCCGATCGCATCCTTTACTGACGGCGTTTTGATCGCGTCGATGGTTGATGGCGTCATCCTGGTCGTTCATGCCGGTAAAAGCTCGAGGCAGGTGGTGCGGCGGTCAAAGCTCTTGCTCACCGATATCGGTGCCCGGATCTTTGGTGTTGTGCTGAACAACGCAAATCTGCGATCGCAGGATAATTATTATTATTATCAGAGCTACTATCATCGCGAAGGCTACCAGCCATCGAACGAACAGCCATAACCCTCACGAAAGACCTTTATTATGACCGAACCAACACGGGTTCTTGTAACCGGCGCCGGCGGCTTTATCGGAAGCCATCTCGTAACTTATTTGAAAGATCGAGATTATTGGGTGCGCGGGGTCGATCTAAAGTACCCCGAATTTAGCAAAAGCGAGGCGGATGAATTCGAGCTTCTTGATCTTCGGCGATGGCCGGACTGTGTTCGCGCTACTCATGCAATAGATGAGGTCTACGCTTTGGCCGCTGATATGGGTGGGATGGGGTTTATCTCGTCGCATCACGCCGAGATCCTTCACAACAACTCACTGATAAACATCCATACGCTTGAAGCAGCGAGGCAAAACGGCGTTACTCGATACTTGTACACGAGCTCGGCATGCGTGTATCCCGAGTTCTTGCAGGAAGAAACCAATGCCGTACCGTTAAAGGAATCCGACGTGTATCCGGCCATGCCGCAAGACGCCTACGGCTGGGAGAAGCTCGTTTCCGAGCGGCTTTGCATGCACTATCGCGAAGATTATGGTCTCGAGACCCGGACGGTTCGCTTTCACAATATTTTTGGCGAGAAGGGCACTTGGGACGGCGGAAGGGAAAAGGCACCAGCGGCCATTTGTCGAAAGATCGCCTTAGCAAAGCTAACGGGCGAGAATGAGATCGAGATCTGGGGTGACGGTGAGCAGACACGTTCATTTTGTTACATTTCGGACTGCCTCGAGGGCATTCATCGGCTAATGCGGTCGGATTTTCATGAGCCGCTTAATCTCGGTCAGGACCGCATGGTGACGATAAATGAGCTCGCCGATCTGATCGCTGAAATTGCGGGAATCTCGATCGTCAAAAATCATATCAAAGGTCCCCAAGGCGTAAGAGGCCGAAACTCCGATAATACGAAGCTGCGAGACATTCTTGGCTGGGAACCACAGGTGTCACTCGAGGACGGTCTGCGTATTACATATAACTGGATCGAGCAGCAGGTAGCCGCGAGCTTATCACCGGAGCAGATGCGTTCGCTTGACGCCGCCGGATAGCCCAGTGTCATGCGAGAGCAGCCCATAAAGGTCGAGGTCGTAATACCGGTCCACGATCGTCGAGAAACCACCTTACAGGCCCTCCGAAGTCTTTCGCGTATCGACAGCTCTGGCTTAGAGCTACATATAATTATTGTTGACGATGGCTCCACAGATGGGACGCGTAGCGCGATCCGCACCGAGTTTCCCGAGGTAGAGATCATAGCCGGCGACGGCACGCTGCACTATGCCGGTGGAACAAACCGGGGCATCGAAGCGGCGCTTTCACGCGATCCTGATCTCATTCTGACGGCGAACGACGACACTGTCTTTCACGAACAGTTTCTGCAGCGGATGATATCGACGACCCTTGAGAACCCCAAAAGCGTTGTCGGGGCGCTGCTTTTGTTATGGGACGAGCCGGATAAGGCTTTTCAGGTGGATTTTAGTTGGAAAAGCTTCCGCGGTGGTTGGCAGCAGCCAGTAGGCAAGTCGGCGTTTGATTTTCCATCCGAGCCGTTCAAAGTTGAGGGCCTGGCCGGCAATTGCGTGCTCATACCGTCCGCAGCGATACGCGAGTGTGGGCTTATGGACTCAAGGAGATTTCCACACGGTTGGGGCGACATCCAGTACTTCGTGCGAATGCGTAAGCACGGCTGGCAATTGCTCCTCGAACCCAGGGCGTTCGTCTGGTGCGAGCCAAATTCATATCCCGCGCCGCTTCATACCGTCTCGACACGTCGTCGGATCGAGATCTTATTCCGCGATCGTCGCCATCCGTTAAATTTGCAGCGACAGTTTATCGCGCGATGGGAATCGGCGCCGACCAAACTACTCGCTCTTGTCGGATTTACGGTCTATCTGGCCCAGCTTTTTTATAGTGCGGGCAAACGGTCGATCGGCAGATCGCGCTGATCTCGGGCCTTGAAAACCCGCAAGCCGCCGTTCGAATAAATCGGCTGAGTGTTATACCACGTTGCCAGTAGAGATTCGATCCGCGCATCGCTCCCGAGCAAAACCACCCTTGAGAAACGCTGATGGTCGCTTTCCAGCAGGTCGGTCAGCCGCGCAAACGTTTCATTGAAATGTTCCTTTGGGTCATTGGGCTTGAATGCATGCGAGATCGATACCCGATAATAAAATTGCCGGTCGTCGGCGGTATTCGTCCGAATCGGGAAAAGGGTGTACGCAAGCTCATAGTTGTCCCAGATCAATGTGTCCCGGCCGAGACCCAAAATAACGCCCAGGTTGGGCTCCGGCACAGAATGAAAGCGCATGCCATCCGCGACGACCGAAATTGTAATTATCGAATCCTGATCGGAAATAACGCTCCGCGCCGAAACCACTTGGGCTGCTATAGAGCTCTCGGCAGACGAGTATTCCCACAGGACGGAGGTCTGAAAAATGACGACTACTGCCAGGATGATCGTAACTGCGTATCGGACGACTCGAGAAGCGGGCATCCGCATAAGAGGAACCGCGAAAACGACGCCGCACAGCATCACCCGGTCTCGCAGGATACCCCCATTTGTTATCCCGAAATCATCAGGCCCGATGACCGAAAAAATGGCCCAACCCAGGAGTAGGACTAGCAATCCCGTCGATGTGTTCGCGGTAAATTTAGCTCTGGCAGCGTCTCGCAGAGTCGGCCATAGCAGGAGCACGATCGCGATAATGATCCAGAGGGTTGGCGCAAGGAACACAAATATCCATGATCTGAGGTTAGTAAAAGGAAGCGTTGTACGGCTGATAAGCGCAAAAGGATCTACTCTTCTAAGTTGATCCAGAATGGCACTGATCGAGCCGTCTCCTATCGCCCGCCAGGCTGGGGTGAATGACTCCGATATTCCGACCGAAACCCGATAGACAACGGCAAGCGTCAATGCGGGCAACGATGCGCCGGCGATCAAAGCGATCGTGCGTATTCGACCCACGCCGTTTGAGAAAACGGCGAGAAAAAGCAGGCTTCCGATCGCCATCACAAAGGGCACAATGTGACTCAAGTAAGCGATCGTCAGAGCAATAGATAGTAGGAGCGTCCGCAAGAAGTTGAGTTTTTCATGCCATCTAAGATACATCGCCAGACAGCAGATGAAGCCGATCACACCGATCGTAAAGTTGTAAAAGCCAAGGAACCACATCCAGTTGAATGCCAGAGCCGCACCCAAAACGATCACGATCGCAGACAGAGATCCGCCAGGGACGTAACTCGCCCAGAGCCAGCCGATCGAGGCGACAAAGCAGGCAAAGGTTACGGTGGCCAGAATTTTTAGCGCCGTAAACGGTGAGAAGATCCGCAGAAGCAGAACGAGAAGCCAGTGCCCGGTCGAGTTCGGAACCGCAAGGGAGTTTAAACTCAGATACCGACTTAGCTCCCGATTTCCATCTACCAACTCATTCATTAAAAAAGCGTTGTAAACATGCGCGATCCCGTCTTGGGAGACGTAATATTTGACCGACCAGACAGGGGTGATCGCGAACGCGACAATGATCACGTAGAGCAGAAACACTCGCTTTGACGATCCGGTCAGGCGAGGGACAATGTCGCGCAAATTCATAGGGTGAGCCTTTGCTATTTACAGATAATCGACGTTCGATGTCAAAATCAATTGTTTGGGTCCCGTTTGCGTATCCCAAACTAAAGCGAATTAGAATTAAATCCGCAAACTACTTACAATAAGCGCTTTGTTTATGCGCCGTGTCATTTACGCTTGGAATTATGTCGAATGGGGCGGCGCACAGATACATTTCCTGGCGCTTATCAAAGAAGCTCGTCGCGAGTTTGATGTAGTTGTGGTGCTGCCTAAAGGTACCGATAGTCAGTTTCACCACGTCTTGAATGCACTCAACGTCGAATGTGTAGAATTTGAGCCGGCCGTCGACCTGGCGCCGACGGAGACCATTTTCGATCGGTTTAGGCGCCGCCGCCGTCGCTTAAAGAGCGAACACCACATGATAAGCGAGATAAGCAGGATAGGTACCCAAAACGCGATCATTCACACCGATCTGATCCCAACGCAATCGCTGCTCTCACTTATAAGACTGTGTAGACTGACAGATGTGTTTATTACGTCGCATAACGCTCTGCCGCAGGTTTCGATCACGCGCTGGTACTGGATGCGGTGGAAGTTTTACGTGCTCTCGGCATTCGGCGGCGTGAGGGTTTTCTGCACAAACAAGCATGCAGCCGAATACTTCAAAAAACTGTATGCAAAAAAGGTCGCCAATAGGATCACCATCACCTACGACAGCATAAATCCTGAGGAAATCGAAGGTGCCCGGGCAAGCGACTTCGACCGGTCCAGAACACTGAGCGAACTTAATATTGATGCGAAAAAATTCATTGTTCTGGCCGTGGGCCGGTTTATCGATCGAAAGGGCCGCTGGACCTTTCTCGATGCAGCAAAGAAAGTCCTGTCGCAGTGCGATGACATCAATTTTGTTTGGCTAACACCCGCGATTCCGAGTGAATCCGATCGTATCGAAATAGACACTTACAACATTGGTGATCGTTTCCACCTCGTGCATGCAAGTTCGATCGGCGGAAGACGCGATGACGTGCTGCGATTTTTCCGGGTCGGTGATATATATGCTCAGCCAAGCTTTGTCGAAGGACTTCCGATATCGCTATTAGAAGCATTGGCGATCGGACTGCCATCGATCTCTACGAATGTCTACGGAATCCCCGAAGCGATCATAAATGAAAAGACAGGCTTGCTGATCGAGCCTGGCGATCCCGATTCGCTGGCTGCCGCAATACTTGAGTTGAAGAATGATCCAGATCTGCGCCGGCGACTGGCCGATGCCGGACGAGAACACGTTCTGCGTTCCTTTGACGAACGTGAAGCGGCAAGAATCGCCATTTCCGAGTACAAACGCGCCTTCAATGCACGCCAATGACGATCGATTCCACAAGCGGCAAAGTCGTCCTTCGCAATATATTCCACGGCTTCTCGGCCTGGATCCTGCCGCTTTTTCTAAGTTTGTTAGTGACGCGAGTTGTCGTCCGTTCGCTCGGCACCGCCGATTACGGACTCTATGCGCTTGTTCTCGGATTCGTTTCGTACTCGTTCAACTTTAGCATCGGTCGCGCGATCACAAAATTTCTAGCCGGTGATCGCTCGACGACGCGGTCCGCTAGAACTAACGAGATCATTTCCGCGACGATTTTGCTAACGATCTCAGTCGCAGCCTTTGGATCGCTCGTAATCATAGTTCTTTCACGATGGCTTGTAACCGACGTCTTTACGATTGAGGCATCGTCACAGGAAAAGTCGATAGCCGCGATTCGCCTTGCGGCAGCAATAATTTCGGCTCTCATGGTCGGCCAGATCGCGACCGCAGTCTTTCAGGGGCTTCAGAGATTTGATGTCTATTCGAAGATCCAGAACGCAACAAGCATCGTAACGATGCTCGGGAATCTCGTACTCGCCTTTCTAGGCTACGGTTTATTGTCGTTGCTCTATTGGAACCTCGCAGCGACGATCGTCTTTTCGGGCGTCGGACTTTTCGCCGCAAGCTCGATGCTGGACGAATTCGGCATTCTCGGTCTTCCAGGCAGGGAATCGGTTTTGACGGTTTTGCGTTACAGCACGAGCGTGATCGGCTACCAGGCGATCGGCAACGCCTTTTTCCTGTTTGAGAGAGGATGGATCATTTCGAAGCTCGGTGCCGATGAACTGACCTATTACGCCGTGCCGATGTCGATCGGTCTCTTTTTACACGGGTTTATCTTAAGCCTGAGCCTTGTGGTGTTCCCGCTTACGAGCGGCCTTGCTGCCGACCGGACCCGGTTGATCAAGCTCTACCAAACCGCAACTCGGTCAGTGATGCTGGTCGTACTGATCGTGGTGATCTCGTTAATAGCATGCGGAAAGCTATTCTTGACGATGTGGCTCGGAGCAGATTTTGGCGAACGTTCGGCAGATCTGCTCGCGGTCCAGTCCGTGGCATTCGGGTTGGCCGCGATCGGGATCGTTGCGTTTCAGACGGCCGAGGGCCTCGGGCATCCCGCGTTCAATTTTCGAAATACGGCTATCAGCGCCCTGGCGGCTTTCGCGCTCGCGGTCGTTCTTATTCGGCCGTGGGGAAGCCTCGGAGTCGCATACAGCCGCGTTGCGTTCTTTTTAATTCCATTACTGGCTGTGTTCGATCTTGAACGGCGATATCTCGGGGGATTTCATTCGGGTTTTTGGTTCAAATATGTTGCGAGATTGTTAGTAGCCTGCGTTGCGGCGTACCTCATTGAACTTGCGGCACTTAGGATTCTCGCTTCAGATTGGATCACCTTAATTGTCGCAGTCGGAGGTGGGATCGTTTCGTATGGGACGGTGCTGCTGGTGTCAGGCTACCTGACAGCGGACGACCGTTCGCTCCTCCGCCGATTGGCCGCTTGAGTTCAACCACCCATAGTCTTTTCACCTATGAGAAGTAGATTCTTGCCGAAGGGCGGTGGGATCAGCTTCTCCAGCGGACGAATGACGGGAACCGCTAGACGGTCGTAAAGCTGGACGGCTCCGGGCTCAACCTTCATCGATCCAAAAATGCGAAACTTTAGCAACCACGGAAGCACGCCGACGAGGTCAAACCATATTAACTTCCGCGTCTTAAACCCTGCCGCCTCACATTTTGCCTTAAGCTCCGATCGGCGGTATCGGCGGAAATGTCCGATATGCCGATCAAATTTGCTAAAGAGAACAGGAAGAGCGGGCACAAACAAAAAGACCTTCCCGGCCGGTGAAAGGGTTTCATAAATGCACCGAAGTTCGCTGAGGTCGTCTTCGATGTGTTCCAGAACATTTATGTAAACGATCGAGTCGGGCGGCCCCTTCTCCTTTATTTGATCTGCGACCCTCGAAAAAAGGTTGTGGATCAAATTAACTCGCGCTGTAGTCTCATCATCCTTATATTCGAGCGATAAGGACTCGAACATATTCGACGGTTCGACAAGAGTCAGGTTTTCCGGCTCGGTGCTAAGCAGAAGTCTGGAAAACGAGCCCGTGCCGGCACCCACCTCAACGATCCTCTTCCCAAGAAATGGTCTGATCAGATCAAGTATCCAGGTGTGATACGCCAAGGCAAAGTCCATTGCCTCCAGATCCTTGCCCGCGTACTCCACCTTTTGCGGTGTCATACGATATCCGTATCTGGCAATCGCTGCGGCGTCGGAGCCGTTAGCTTCGGGCGAGTCTTAAATGAACGCTTGGCGCTGCAAAAGAGGTTGTATTTGAAGACATTATAAAAAGCAACTATGCCGTCCGGCCAGTGGATCTTCTTGCCTTCTTCGTAAGTTCGGCCATAGTAGCTTATCGGAACTTCGTACATGACGCACTTTAGCTTTGCAACTTTGGCGGTTACCTCGATGCAGAAGCCAAAGCCCGACGAAGTAATATTCATGCTCCGGATAACATCGCCGCGGAAGGCTTTATAACATGTCGAAACATCGGTGATGTTTAAGTTTGTGAACAAATTTGAAAGGAACGTCAGGACCTTATTCGCGATGTAGTGATAGTAATAAAGAACGCGCGCCGCGCGCTTTATCATGAAGCGCGACCCGTAAACCACATCGGCAAAGCCCTCAAGTATCGGCCGGATGAGCTCGGGAATATCGGCGGGATCATATTCAAGGTCCGCATCCTGAACGACCACGATCTCACCTGTGGTAAGAGCAAAACCCTTTCTTAAAGCAGCTGTCTTTCCGGAATTCTTAGGCAGTCGCGCGACCTGAACAAGATCATGCTTTTCCGCGATGCGGAGAGCTAGCTCGTGCGTGCGGTCGGTCGAACAATCATCAACGACAATTATCTCGAGCAGATTGGGAACCTTTGTTAGTCGCTCAATTATTCGCGCAATGGTCGGCTCCTCGTTGTACGCAGGGACAACGATCGATAAACATTTCAATCTGCTGGTCTGGTCGAGGTCTGTATCCATTAACGCTAAAGGCTATTTGTGCCGCAGGATCTTCATCTCATTCTCCGGAACCAGCGGGATCGGATCATACCACTTGAATATGACATTATCGACCCTCGCATCGTTTCCGTAAACGATAAGATAGTTTATACGTTCGTTGCCGTCAGCCAGGCTCTTGTCGAGCCTCGTAAGCTTTTCGTCGAAGCTCTCTTCCGGGTTGTTTAAATAGAACACATTTGAGGTCGTAAGTTCAAACGCGTATTTTCGGTCCTCTAGTTGCCGCGTTATGACCGGGAACATGTAGTGACCAAGCTCGTAATTGTCCCAGACGATGGCCTTTCGATCCACGCCAATATAGTTGATCAACTGTGACGTCGGAAAAGAATGAAAACGAAGCGAGTCCTTGACCAAAACAACCGAAGCGATCGATGCACCCTCAGGGATCGACCGTGCTGCTACGAACGAACTCTGTGAGAGCGACTCCGACTCAAGCGTATATTCCCACAGTGCGAGGGTTTGATAGCAAATGACAAAGAGAAGCGCAAAACCGGCTACGATTCGTAAGATATTTGCCCTACCGATTTGAAAGACAGGCACGAAAAACACGAGGGCCCCAATTAGCACCCGTTCACGTAGAATGCTGCCATTCTGCATACCGAAATCATCTGGCCCGATCAACGCAAAGATCGCGGAGCCGACCGTGAGGAGCAGGAAAGGCGCGGCTGCCCGAATCCGCTCACGCTCTGCTGTGCGAGCCATGTAAGTCGCGATCGTCATCAGGCCTGCTGCCGCCGCGATCCAAATGACAGGCGAAAAAACAGCAAAAAGATTCGAATGGGCGTCTGTAAACGGAAAGCTCCTTCGGCTTATAAATACGAACGGATCCGCCCAAACCATTTGCTTCGCCAGCGTCAGGACTGAAATACCGCCCGCCAGCGACTGCCAGTTCGGAAAGTAAGGGTCACCCTCGCTGCCGCTTATTCGAAAGTATGCAAGAACAAATGGAATGATCGGGACAAGTGCGACCAAGGTTGCAAGGGCAGTGCGACGCCGATCCTCCCGAGCGGAAAAAAGTACAAGCACAAAGACG
>Ga0207707_10003653_pt1 | contig 13645 bp, 7 predicted proteins | sample KBSC83BmetaG_FD_184336 | JGI IMG/M metagenome (GOLD analysis project Ga0207707, IMG submission 184336) | Corn rhizosphere microbial communities from Kellogg Biological Station, Michigan, USA - KBS C8-3B metaG (SPAdes) (version 2) | ecosystem: Host-associated > Plants > Roots > Rhizosphere ...
CCGTGCGGTGTGCGCGGGACGCGCACGACGACGCCGGGAGCCGCGTCCACCCACGCCGCGGTGACTCCGGCGCCGACCACCAGCGCGCTGTCCTGCTCGCGATCATACGCGAACATGTCCAGCACGGAGCGAACGAAATCGGAGCCGATCCACGTGTGCGGCATGTCGCCAATGAACTTCGGCGTGCGCGGAACCCGCCAGACCACCTCGGCCCACTCGTTCCACGGCGCCGGACGGCGGTCAGCGAGAAATTGCGCGAGCAACCGCTGCGCCCGGTCGCGCCAGCCCAGTCGCACGAAAGTTCCGACGGTACGCAGCTCGTATGGCGTGTACGCGTCCCACGTGGTGCTGTCCGGACGGCGGCTCGCCGCCTGCCAGTAGCGTTCGAACGTCCGGCGCAGCGCGGGCTCGGGGAGATGCGCCAGCTCACCAGTGGGCGCCACCGCGATCGTGGTTGACGTGGCGTCGAAATCGCCGAGTTCCACGCTGCCGGGAATGTAGTCAATGCGGTGTGCGGCCATCGCGAGCTGAATGGACGCGAGAATGTCCCGCCGGAAGTCATCACGCGTGGTCGCGATGCGCTGCGCGTCATCAGTATGGCCGAGTACGGCGGCCGCATCGGCCGCGTCCTTGAAGCCGCGCAACACGAAAAAGTCGTCCCAGTACGAGTGCATGGGCTTCGCCGAATAGCCTTCGTGGCTGATGGACTGCGGCAGGAGCCCGTGGTAGGCGCGCGGGTCGCCCCCGTCATACTCCGGTGTCAGCCGCTCGGCGCGCAGCGTGTCCATGTACGCGACGGCGCTCGCAACATGCGGCCACATGCCGGTGAGAAAGTTCCGGTCGTGGGTGTAGCGGTAGTACTCCATGATGAGGAAGATCAGTTCACCATTGCTGTCGTTCTCCGGCACGGGGTCCGCGCCGCGCGCATCCACGCAGCAGGGCACCTTCCCGCTGGAATATTGATATGGCGCATACCACCGGGCGAAGGCACGCACGGCATCGGCATGCCCCAGGCGAAGCAGTGCGTTCGAAATGAGCGCGCCGTCGCGAATCCACGAACGCGAGTACGCGCGCGTGCCGGGCTGGATGCGCGGCCCCACACGGCTGATGAGCATGTACGCGAGCGTCGTGCGCAGCGTGCGCACGATATCCATGTCCGCGGGTGGCAGCTGGATGTCCACGCGGCCGAGTGTGGCGGCCCAGCGCGCTTCCACGGCGCGCAGCCGCCGCTCCACGCCCGCCGAGTCGCGCGACATGGCGGCGGGAGCATCCTGGCGCGCGCGCGTCGTGTCAGCGGGCGGGAATGGCAGCGCGATCGCGACATCGCGGCTGCCGTGCGGCGGAATCGTGAGCGCGAAGGCGAGCACTCCGGCCGCCCGTCCAGCGGAATCGCGTGCGCTCGTCGCCGGCGGCACGCGTCCCAAGCGCAGCCGCCAGGCTATCCCTCCCGCGTCAAAGGTCGCCGCGCCAAACGCGGATGGGTGCGTGATGGGAATGACTTGCCGAGTCCCGTTCACGATCACGCGCTCGCCCTCGCGCAGGATGCTACGGATGGGCGCCACGCCGCCAGGCACGTTCAGAAACTGCCAGGGCGGATTCACCTGGAAGGGACGGATCGCGAGGAAGAGGGTGATGCGCGTGCTGGTCGCGGCGCCATTGCGCACGCGGTAGCGGGCGAAGAGCGTGGTCGTATCGGCCGAACCATCCGCGAACGCGGTCGTGGTGAGCGTGAGATCGCCGGCGGTCCAGCGTACCGACGGCACGGGGAGATCGCCGCGCGCGAGCGATTGTCGCGGCGCGCCGTCTGCCCAGGTGATGAGCCGCCCGTTTGCAAAGAGAAACGGCTCCACGGAAAAGCTCCCCTTGTCACTCTCCAGCATGCCGTCTTCGCTGAGCAGTCCGTTGTGCAGCCCGCCGCTCACCCCCACCAGCGTCCAGTACGATTGCTCGTTGGTGAAGTAGCGCGGGTAGCTCCCCCGCGGACTGTCCGCTGCCACGTGGCGGAAGAGCGCGTTGGCGGAATCCGCCCAGCCCGTCGGTTCGATGCGCACCTCGCGCACGCCGTACCCCGCTGCGCTCGCGCCGCGCTGCATGACGATCCGCAGCCACCGCGATGCTGCATTCGGCAGCGGAATGTACGCGCGACGTCCCGTGCCGCCGTGCACCGCATGCGCCGTCACCCAGTGGCTGCCATCGGACGACGTGTCCACGGTGAATTCGCTCGCGTGCGCGCCCGGAACCCAGTCGATCGTGAGGCCACCGAACTCGCGCTCCTCGCGGAAGTCCATCGCGAGCCACTGGCGTTTCCCCGCGGCGCTGCGCCATGCGGTGGTGGAGTCATCGTCGGCTGCCTGCATGGCCTCGTGCGCACGGAGCGCGGACGACGCGCTGACCGCTGGCGTGAGCGTGTAGGGGCGTTCCGGCGGAAGTGGCCGGAAGGTGAGATCATCGATCCACACCGTTCCCTTCCCTCCCGTGCCGGCGGTGACGACGATTTCAATGGCCGCCACACGGTGCAGCGTCCCGCCGCCCACGGGACCCCAGGCGAATCCGATGTCACGCGCCCGATACCGGACCGGCGTCCACGCTGAGCTGAACGCAAAGTTCAGCGCATCGTGCCACCACACGTTGTCGCCGGTGGAATCAATGAGCTTGAACTCGAGGTTCTCCGGCGGGGCGCTGCCGCGAACCTGAAAGGCGAACTCGTAGTTGTCCGGGAGCGGAATGGCGAACGTCTTGCGCGCAATGGCGTAGCCCGCCCCGCCATGGAAGTCGAAGTCGAGCCGCATGGCACCGCCCGTTCGGCCGCTGTCGCGGCTGATGCGGAGCGACACCCCATCGGACGGATGCGCCGTCCAGCCGGACACGCTCTCGAAGCTGTCCAGTACCCGCGATGCGGCCTGTGCCGCTACGACGTGCACCCCCATGCATCCGGCCAGGACCGCCAGCGCCAGCGCGCGCCCAACCGTCATCCCTTCACGCTTCCCGCCATGATTCCCTGCACGTAGTAGCGCTGGAGCGCGAGGAACACGATGAGCACCGGCAGCACGGTCACCACCGAGCCCGCCATCATGAGCTCCGTATCCAGAATGTGTTCTCCCGACAGGCTTGCCAGCGCTACGGGCAGCGTGAATTTCGACTGGTCGCTCAGCACGATGAGGGGCCACATGAAGTCGTTCCACGTGGTGAGGAACGTCCAGATGGCCAGCGTGGCGAGAATGGGAACAATGACGGGCACCACCACGGACCAGTAGATGCGGAACTCTCCCGCTCCGTCTATGCGCGCGGCGTCGAGCAGGTCCTCCGGAATGTCGATGGCGTACTGCCGAATGAGGAAGATGCCGAAGATGCTCGCCAGTGATGGAATGATCACGCCCCAGTACGTGTTGATGAGACCCATCTCCTTGAACATCAGGAAGAGCGGCAGCATGGCGACCTGCACGGGGACGACGAGACCCAGCGTGAGCCACCGGAACAGCCTGTCGCGCCCGCGAAAGCGCAGCTTCGCGAAGGCGTATCCCGCCATGGAATTCACGAGCAGCGACACGGCGGTCACGGTGCCCGCGATGATCGCGCTGTTCAGCACGAACCGCCCCATGGCCAATCGCGTGAAGATCTCGCGATAGTGCACCAGCGTGGGATGGCTCGGCAGCAGCCGCGGCGGATAGCTGTTGGCCGCGCCGGTGGGCATGAGCGACGCCGATACCATCCAGACGAGCGGCAGCAGCGCCAGCACGGCGCCGGCGACCAGCAGCAGATAGACCAGCACGCGCGCGCCGTGCGCGCGGAGCCGTCCCGGCCGTGCACCGCTCACGCGCGCCTCCGCTCCAGCCGGAGCTGCACCAGCGTCCAGGCGAGAATGATGAGCAGGAGCACGAACGCGATGGCGGCGGCATTCCCCATGCGCCACCAGCGAAATCCTTCCGTGTACATGAACAGCACCAGGCTGGTGGTCGCCTTGAGCGGCCCACCCTGCGTCATGACGTAGGGTTCGGCGAAGAGCTGGAAGTAGCCGATCATCGTCACCACGCCAACGAAGAAGAACGTTGGCGCCAGCATGGGGAGCGTCACATTGCGAAACTGGCGCACGGCTCCCGCCCCATCGATCCGCGCCGCCTCATACAACTCCTCGGGCACGCTCTGCAGTCCCGCGATGAAGATCAGCATGTTGTAGCCGAAGTTCTTCCACACGGCGAGCAGGATGATCGCGGGCATTGCCCAGCGCGGATCACCCAGCCAGTCGACCGGCCCCAGGCCGAACCAGCCGAGCATGTAGTTGAGCAACCCGTATTGCGGGTGGTAGAGGTAGCGCCACACGATGGCCACCGCCACCAGCGTCGTCACGAATGGCACGAAGTAGATCGTGCGAAACAGCCCCTTGAACCGCACCGCACGGGCGTTCACGAGCAGCGCCGCGCCGAGCGACACGATCACGGTGAGCGGCCCGCCCACCAGCGCGAAATAGAAGGTGTTCTTCACGGCAGTCCAGAACACCGGATTCGCGAACAGCGCCGTATAGTTGTGCAACCCGACAATGCGCGCGTTCGCGAGATTGCCAATGGCGTAGATGTCGAAATCGGTGAAGCTGAGCAGGAACGCGGCCAGCACGGGCAGCAGGAAGAACAGCGCGATGAGCGCGACGGCAGGCAGGATGAACAGCCGCGCCGCCCGGGAGCGCTCCGCTTCGAACGTCATGCTATTGCGCTGCCGCCGAACGTGCGGAGTCCGCCAGGCGGGATGAATCCCGCGCCATCAACCAGCGTCGCTTGTCGAGAATGACGTTCACATCCCGATCCAGCGTGGCGAGCGCACGCGACACCGGAACGCCGCCCCGGATCGCCGCTTCGGACTGATCGATGACCTTGCTCGTGATATCCTCCCATTCGGGTACCTTGGGCGTGGCCCGCACGCGGTGGAGCTGCACCCAGAAGGCGTGGGCATACACATCCGTCTCGAGCCCGGATGCATGCCAGGCATCCTCGCGCGACGGGAGATCACCACTCAACTGGTAGAACTTCAACTGCTGCGCCGGCTGCGACAGAAACTCAATGAACGACCAGGCCAGCGCCTGGTGCGGCGAGGTGCGGAAGATCACGAAGCTCGATCCGCCGGCGAGCGAGACGCCCGACGAGTCGCCGGTAGGCCCGGGCAGCGGCGCAGTGGCCCACTTCCCCTGCATGGAATCCGGAAGGCGGCGCTTGAACTCGCCGATGTTCCATGGGCCGGTAATCCACATGGCGTAGGTCCCGCGCGTGAATTCCTGATAGATGTTCGCGACGTCGTTGTAGCCCGCCACCGGCGCGAGGCCGCTGCGGTACAGATCGAGATAGAACGTGAATGCGCGCCGGAACGACGAATCGGAAAAGGCCCCGTAGCGTCCATCGTCCGCGAGAAGTGGTGAGCCCTCCTGCATCCCGAAAATCACGGGCTGGTTCCACTCGTTCGTGGGGAGGAAGATGGCGTACTGGCGCGGACCTGCCCGGCTCCGGATGGCTTCCATCGCTCGACGCCACCCTTCCCAGGTGCCGGGCATGCTGTCGTAGCCCGCGCGCGCCAGAATGTCCTTGCGATAGAAGAGCAGCCGCGTGTCCACATACCAGGGAACGGCGTACAATACGCCGTGGATTTCGTTCGTGGCCCAGATGCCGGGGAAGTATGCGGCTGAATCCACCACCGTCGAGTGCGTGGTGAACGAGTCGAGTGGTGTCAGCGCGCCAATGGCGACGAACTCCGGAACCCAGGTATTGCCCAGTTGCGCCATGTCAGGCATCGCATCGCCAACATAGGCCGTGATCAGCTTCTCGTGCGCCGCGGTCCAGGGAATTTGCTGCACCTCCACGGTGACACCGGGGTGCAGATGCTCGAAATCGCGGGCGAGCGTGCGCACCGCATCCGCTTCGGCGCCCAGGGCCCAGAACCGAATCGTCATCGCACCCGCGCCCTGCGCACTGTGGCAGCCGCCCAGCAGCGCGGCAGCGGCAAACGCAACGACTGCCGCAAGTGGCGCGTGCGTTGCACGCGCCCCGTGCCGGGCAGACGCGTGGCTCACGGTGATGTCCGCGCTGCGGCGGCGAGCCATCCCCCCGTGAAGCCGGCTCGTCGCAGTCCGTTGATGATGTATGGACTGCGCCGCATGTAGCGCCACACCAGCTCGCTGCGGTAGTTCTCGATCATGGCGAGAATGGGACCCTCATCAATGCCGAGATAATCCACGTCGACCCAGCCCACTCCCGGCACCATCCGGCCGGCTGGAGGAGCGGCATCGGCGGGAAGAGTCAGATTGAAGGCATCGAGAAACCCATAGGTCGAGAATAGCGCGCCGCCAAATCCGCGCCGCATCGCCCGGAGCGCAGGAATCGTGATGTCCGGCGCGAAGGGCACCGAACCGCCCGCGGCGGTGGGTGTGATCGTGCCGTCATCGCGAACTTCGGTGAAGTCCGTGCCGCGGGCGGCATAGCCAAGGAAGGTACGGGAGCGGCCGGCGATCGTGCGCGTGAAATCGCCTGGTCCATCTGACGCCGAGAGTCCCCACAGCGTGTCGGAATAGCCGATCCAGCCATCGGGGTTGGCGCGCGCGTACGCCTGCTGCGCGTATGTGGCGCGCCGGGAATTCTCGAAGTAATCCATGCCGCGCGCACGCATGTACGCATCCCGGATCCCGCGGAAGTCAATCCAGAGCTGCGAATACTGGTGGCCGAACATCGGCGCGAAGCCCACGTGCGACTGCCCGTACCATGTGCCCCACCGGTAGCTGCCTGTCCACGCCGTCCACGCGCTGTCCGCTATGGGGTGCGTGGGGGACCCGAGCGCGAGCACGTAGAGGAGCATGGCTTCATCGTAGCCGCGCCAGTCGTACGTATGGAATCCGTCCTCGGGCGTCCATCCCATGGAGACCAGCGGCGCGCGCGGCTGGATCCACTGCCAGTTCACGCGCCGGTAGATCGAATCGGCGTAGGCCCGAATCGCCGCTTCATCCGCATCGGGCGCGCCAAAGTACTGCTGACAGAAGAGCACACCGCCCAGGAGCAGCGCCGTGTCGATCGTGGACAGCTCCACCGTCTGGTAGCGCGCGCCGCTCCGCATGTCCAGGAAGTGATAGTAGAAGCCCTGATACCCCGTCATGCCGTTCGCGGCCGTTCCCTCTGGCGCCTGCCAGAGGAAACGGAGCGTGACGAGCACGCGCGCGCGCGCCTGGTAGCGCGAGATCCACCCGCGTTCGACGCCAATCGGATAGGCGGTGAGGCCGAAGCCCACGGCGGCTATGCTCGAGAACGACGGCGTGGGATAGCGGTCCGGCACGAGCCCGTTGACCGGATTCGTGGTGGCCCAGAAGTACTCGAACGTGCGCTGTTCCACCGTGTCCAGGAACGCTACTGTGGCCGGCGCCGGTGGGGCCGGCACGGGCGGCACGCCGGTTGGCGCGTGCGTCGCGCAGGCCGCAGCGCCGAACACCGCGGCCATGAGGAGTATCGCGTGGAGCGATGCGCGCCGGCGTGCGCCAGAAAGACGCAGCCTGTCCGTCAGAGTCATGGTACCCAACCGGTGCGGCGTGGGGCGCTGGCCCAGAGCCAGCGCCCCGAGCGATCAGAATCCGTACTGCACGCCAATCTGCACGCGACGCTGGTCGCTGATGAAGCACCCGCCCTTGCCCCAGTGAGGATTCAGCACGACGGTGCCGGGCGTTGAACCGGGATTCGCGTAGGTCTCGTCGAAGCACCCGTAGTTGTTCGTGTTGAAGGCGTTGAACAGTGACGCCGTCACCGCGGCCTCCTGCCCGTTGAAGTTCAGGAAATTCTTGGCCAGCCGAATGTCCACGTTCTTGAACCAGTCGGACCGCGCGACGCCCACGAGCACCCGTTGATTCCCGCCGGGCGGATTGGGCAGCGGCACGAACTGGAGCTTGTGAATCGGCGTGCCCGACGACAGTTGCGCGAGGCCGCTGAACTGCAGCCCCCACACCCATGGCACATCGGTGATCCAGTTGAAGACGAACTGATGCCGACGATCATCGGCCAGCGGATGCCGCTTGTTCAGCGGCCCGGCCGTGACCTGCGGGAAGCTGAAGAGGTCTCCACCTTCCGCTTCGGCCTTGGACAGCGTGTAGGCGAGCCCCGCGCCCCAGCCGTACGAGCCGACGCGATGATAGGGACGCTGAATCTGGACGAGCAGCGCGTTGTACCAGGTGTGGACGCTGTTGTTGCCAACCAGCACGTTCTGGTACGCCGGCACGTTGTGCGTGAGACAGCAGTCGTCCGTGTTCGGATTGAGCGCGACGTTGGCCCAGTCGAAGCTGAAGCCGTCGTAGCCCCGTGTGCCGTTGTACGTCAGCGAGCTGTTCCAGCTCCCGAAGTCATGCCGCACCCCCACGGACCACTGGTTCGACTTGGGCGGCTTGAGATCGTTGGGAATGAGAAAGACTTCCTGCGGCGGCGAGATCTGGTTGATCAGCGTCTTGAGCCCCGCCGCGCTGAAGTACGAGGTATCCCACGCCACCGTACCGGGCCCTGGCGACGGACTGCCCGGCGCGATGAAGTTGATCGTGTAGTTCGGATGCTGGCGACGATACGTCTCATCGAGCGTGGCGTTGAAGTTCAGGCGGTCATAGAACACGCCGAAACTGGCGAACACCACGGTGCGACTGTTCTCATCCAGCGCATACGAGGCGCCAAGACGCGGCTGAATCGCGCCCAGAAAGAGATGCCGATCCGTGCCGTCGGTGAAGTATCGGGCAGGATCGACGTTCACGAACAATGAATCGCGATAGAGCGTGAGCGAATCACGCACGTTCTGCGGCGTGACATAGTTGCGATTGAACATGCCCGTCTCGACGTCCCAGCGCACGCCGGCGTTGATGGTCAGGCGCCGCGTCGGGCTCCAGTCATCCTGCGCATAGACCCCGAACTGCCCGTTGTTCTGCGTGATGTCGCCGTCGCCGAATCCGATCTGCGCCTGAACGGGATACTGGAACCCGTTATCCGCGGTGTACACGAACTTGGGATTCTCATTGAGCTGCTTGTTCATGTCATAGTGGGCGTGATCGTAGTTCGCGCCGATCTTGATCACGTGCGAGCCGGCCCACTGCAGTCCGGTGTACGTCCAGTCGTCGCGCAGCGACAGCCGGTTCTGCGTTAGCGCCTGTGCGGCATCGTCACCGCCAATCCAGTAATTGCCGAACGACACCTGGATCGGCGTCGTGAAATCGATCGGATCCTGATTCCAGAGATAATGCTGGTAGCTCAGCAGCGCCTCGTTGGTCCAGCTGCCGCCGAAATACGTGTGCTTTGCGGTGCCGGTGTAGACGTTGTTCCGGTGGTTCTCGCCGCCGTCATACACGCGCCAGACGTCGCCGAACTGTCCGCCGAAGCCGCGCGTATCCACCTCGTGCCGGATGTCGCCCGTCACCTCGAGCTGCTGCTTCTGATCCGGAACGTAGGTGAGCTTGGCAAAGCCGAGGTTCTCGCGGAACGGCGAATTGTGCGTGGTGTTGTTCTGTGCCTGGACCGCCGGCGGATACTGGCTCACGTCGCCCCCAAAGACCGTCGTGCCGTTCCGGTCCTGGAAGTTCCCCTCGTACGATCCGAAGAAGAACAGCTTGTCCTTGACCAGCGGGCCGCCCCCGCTCAGGCCGAAGAGGTAGCGCTGATAGTCCGGCTTGCTCTGGCCCGCGGCCCGCGAAAACGAATCGAGTGCGACGAAGTGTTCGTTCTGCAGGTCGGCAAAGAGATTGCCCTGCCAGGTGTTGCTGCCCGACTTCGTGACCGCGGTGATGATCGCGCTCGCGGACTTCTGGTATTCCGCCTTGAAGTTGTTCGTGATGATGCGGAATTCCTGGATGGCGTTGCGCGGGAACGGATTGCCTCGACTGGCATCCTGACCCGCTACGCCACCGGTGATGATGTCGTTCTTGTAGCTCGCGCCGTCGATGAAGACGTTGATCTGTTCGGCCGGCTCCGCCCCGGCGGCGAACGTCTTCCCCGTGCCATTGAGACGGTCCGGTGACACCCGCGTACCCGGCGCGAGCGTTGCGAGGTCGAGGAAGTTGCGGCTGCTCGTGGGCAGGTCGTTCACCTGCTGCTGCGAGACGTTGGTGGCCACTTCCGTGGAATGCGACACGGCCGGTGTCGCCGCCACGATCGTGACCGCCTGCAGCGCGACCGCGGTGTCGGCGAGCTGCAGATTCAACGTCACGTCCTGCCCCACGCCGACCTGCACGGTGGCGGTCCTGGGGACGGAGCCAATGCGATGCGCCAATACGGTGTACCGGCCCGGATTGAGTCCGGCCACAACGTAGAATCCGCGGGGATTCGTGCGCGCCGCGCGCAGCACGCTCGTGCTGCTGTCCCGCGCTTCAACCGAGACATCCGCCAGCGCCGCGCCCGCGGTGTTGGTGACGTAGCCCCGGATACTGCCAGTAGTCGTTTGCGCGGCCGCGACGCCGTGAACGGTGGCCAGCGCACCGGCGATCGCGACCATGCGGGCGAGTCGCCGGACCGGACGATTGATTCTCATGGTGCATGCCTCCGAAACGGACGTATGTGGCGGGCGTTCCCTCGGATGGAAACAGCTCGGCCGAAGCTCACGCCGGAGCGCTCGCGCTGGAGCCGCGAACGACGAGCGTGCAGGACACCACTTCCTGTCGATGGACATGTTCCGGTACCTCGCGCATGTGACTGAGCAGCCGCTCGGTGGCCAGCGCGCCGAGCGCGCTGATGTCCACGTGAACCGTCGTCAGCGGCGGATTCATGTATTGGGCCATTGGGATGTCATCAAAGCCGGCGACCGAGATGTCCTCGGGCACACGCAGACTGCCCGCACGCAGTGCGCTCAGCGCGCCAATCGCCATGGAGTCGTTAGCCGCGAATATCGCGGTGGGACGGCGCGGGGCCTCCAGCAATGTCGCGGCAGCGCGGAACCCCGACGCCTCGCTGAAGTCACCAGTGATCTCGAGCGCATATTCGCCCGCAATGCCGGCCTCGCACACGACCTCGCGAAAGCCGCGGCGGCGCTCCACCGAGTCGTAGTTGCGCTCCCGGCCGCTGATCATGGCGATGCGCCGGTGTCCGAGCTCGATCAGGTGTTGCACGATCGCCCTGGCACCGTCGAGGTTGTTGATCACGATCGAGTCGTATCGGTCCGCTTCTGCCGGACAGTTGAGCAGCACGACAGGAAAGCGGTCCGTGAATTCATGCACCGCCGCGCGCGCATCGAGATCGGGTGACATGACGAGCAGGCCATCCACGCGGCCGCGCATGGCGCGAAACGCGGCTACAATCTCACGCGACTCGTCGTGGGAGCTCGACACCAGCAGATGGTAGCCCCCGCGCTGCGCCGCCTGGTCAACGCCCCTGATCACCTCCGAGAAGAACTCGCCGTACAGATCGGGGAGGAGAACGCCGATGGTCGAGGTGCGATTGGTGATGAGACTGCGCGCGGCGCCGTGCGGCGTATATCCAAGCCGGGCGGCGATGTCGAGGACGTGGCGCCGCGTGTCATCGGTCACGGCTGCGCTCCCGTTGCAGGCACGGGACACCGTGGCGACCGACACGCCGGCTTCGCGTGCAACGTCCTTGATGGTCACCATGAGCGCGCTCCGCGGAGTCGGAGGAGTCTCGAACTGGTCAGCGCAGGCGGCGGCGTCCGCCATGTAAACGTTTACAGAAATCGCTTACATTTCCGGAATTGTCAAGAGTCGCTACGCCCAGGTCAGGGAATTTGCAGGACCGAATGCCCCGGCGATGGACCTCGCGTCACCGGAGGCAACGACCCACCGGGAAGTATCGGCTCGCTTGGGGCGCCGGGCATCGGGCGTCGGGTATCGGGCATCGGTGCACCGGCTGAGGCCGCCACCGCTCAGTACTTCCCCAGATACTCGTCCAGCTCCCACTGGCTGACCTGCGAGATGTACTCCCGCCACTCGAGCCGCTTGGCCGCCAGGAAGTTGGCCGTGATGTGCGCGCCGAGCGCGTCGCGCACGACTTTGTCCTTCTCGAGCTCGGCGCACGCTTCGTTGAGATCCCCGGGCAGATCATCAATCCGCAGCCGCCGCTTCTCCCGGTGCGACATCTCGAAAATGTTCGTGTCCACCGGCTCGCGATGGTCGGCCTTCGTCTCGAGGCCATCCAGCCCCGCGGCCAGCATCACCGTGAGCGCCAGGTAGGGGTTGGCGCTCGGATCCGGCATGCGCAGCTCCACACGCGTGCCCGTCTTGCGGCGCTCCGGCACGCGGATGAGCGGCGACCGGTTGTGCATGGACCAGGCGACGTTCACCGGCGCTTCGAACCCGGGCACCAGCCGCTTGTACGAATTCACCAGCGGGTTGGTGATCGCGCAGAAGCCGCGCGCGTGACGCAGCAGGCCGCCAATGTAGTACAGCGCGATCTTGCTCAGTTGCCACTGCGCCCTGGCATCGTAGAACGCATTGTCCACGCTGCGAAACAGCGACTGATGCGTGTGCATGCCGCTGCCATTCTGCCCGTACACGGGCTTGGGCATGAAGCTCGCCACCAACCCGAATGTCTGCGCCACGTACTTCACGACGAACCGGAACGTCGCGATGTGGTCCGCCGTCGTGAGTGCGTCGGCATAGCGGAAGTCGATCTCGTGCTGGCCGTTGGCGACTTCGTGATGGGCCGCTTCCACCTCGAATCCCATCTGCTCGAGCACATCCACGATCGCCCGCCGCGCATCCTCGCCGAGGTCCACCGGCGCGAGATCGAAGTAGCCGCCCACGTCGTGCGTCTCCGTGGACGGCCCGCCATCTACCGGCTGCTTGAACATGAAGAACTCGGCTTCCATCCCCGCGTTCATCGTGAAGCCGAGCTTCGCGGCGCGCGCGATCTGCCGCTTGAGCGCAGCGCGCGGATCGCCGGAAAATGGCGTCCCATCGGGCAGGTTGATGTCACAGATCACGCGCGCGACGCGATTCTCCGTGCTCCCCCACGGGAACACGCGGAACGTATCCAGGTCCGGCACGAGCAGCATGTCCGATTCCTCGATGCGCACGAACCCCTCAATGGAGGAACCATCGAACATGATGTCGCCGGAGAGCGCCTTCTCGAACTGCGTCGCCGGCACTTCCACGTTCTTGTTGACGCCCAGGATGTCCGTGAACTGGAGCCGCAAAAAGCGAACGTTGTTCCTGGCCGCGAGCGCGATGATGTCCTGCTTCGTGGCGCCCGTCGTGCTCGGCACGATGGCGCGAGTCCTGGTCTGCACCATGGTGATGGTCGCTGAGGAAACGAGAGGGGAGCGCGTGGCCGGAAGCTAGGAGGGGAATGGGCATCGGGCCACTCCCTGCCCCGCCACCCTTCCCTTGGGAATCGGCAATCTTCCACCACCCCGCCACCCCGCCCTTGGGAATCGGCAATCGGGAATGGGGAATCGTGGGAATGGGGAATGGGGAGGCCGATTCCCTGATCTTGATGAAATCGAGGGGCGGCGGGAGGGGGCGGATTGCCTTACCGATTCCCCATTCCCGATTGCCGATTCCCAGGGGCGGGGCAGCAGGGCGTGGAGCGATTGCCGATCGCGCCGATGGCCGTATCAGAATTTTTGTGTGTGAGGGTGGTGCATTAGGTATACCGCGGCTCGGGGTGAAAGCGATCGGGGAACAGAATCGCGAAGTGGACGAGGGCTGCGTGCCAAG
>Ga0207707_10003657_pt1 | contig 13641 bp, 18 predicted proteins | sample KBSC83BmetaG_FD_184336 | JGI IMG/M metagenome (GOLD analysis project Ga0207707, IMG submission 184336) | Corn rhizosphere microbial communities from Kellogg Biological Station, Michigan, USA - KBS C8-3B metaG (SPAdes) (version 2) | ecosystem: Host-associated > Plants > Roots > Rhizosphere ...
AACATTGCCAGCGTCAAAAGCCTGATCGCAAATCTGCTCATGCGTTCCTCCTGTTGATATCGTGAGATCAGAAAATCTGCCTTCGTGAAGATCAGTAGACGAGCCCGGTGCCCGGAGGCTTTTCCAGTGCCGCGGCGAGCGAGCGATATTCCGCACAGTCGGTGCCGCACAACCTGCCGATCCGGCTGAGGTGATATTGCGCAGAATCGCGGTTACCCTGTTCGAGCTGCCACAGCCCGTAATACTGCCAGGTCTTGACGTGGTTGGGGTCGGCCTTCAGCGCGCGCTCGTACCAGATCTGCGAAACCTTGTAGTCGCCGAGCCTGCGATAGGAGTAGCCGATCAGATTGGCGACATCGGCGTAGTCGTCGTGGCCAAGCGCCTTCAACTGCTCGATGGCCGAGGCGTAGTCATTGCGGTCATAGATCGTCGCATAGGCCGCGCGATAGCCCTTGATGAATCTGCTATCGTCGATGCTTGAGCTGTTACCGTTCGTCTTCTTTTCCTTCTTGGAGCCCGATGCCGGCGGCGCCGGATTGTCATCCCCCGCGGCATGGGCCGATGGAAGCAGCGGCACCGCGATCAGCGCCATCGAGAACGTCGCCAGCACCAAAAGCCTGATCGCAAATTTGCTCATGCGGGTCTCCCAATGGCGCAATCCTACACCGAAGCCTGATGACTTGAACACCCGCCGTAACCGAACATTCCCGGGCCATGGCCTTTATTTGAAAGGGGATTTTGATTTGAAAGCGGATTTTGCGGGCGATGTGCACAGCATGCAGGCCGGAACATGACCAACATGTCATGGAGATGAACGAAGTCCGTCAGTTCGCTTCAGGGTGGGTTCAGCGCGCGGCAACTAGGGTCGCAGGCATGATCAGCGAGCCCGGCCATCCGACCGGCCACCTCGCGATCCCCTTTTGAAAGAGGAGACGACCATGTTGAAGACAATTTCCGCAGCATTGCTCGCAGTTTCCATGCTCGCCGCGCCCGCCATGGCCGCCGGTTCCGGCAAGACCACCCAGGCGCCGGCCGCCAAGGCTACCCAGGTGAAGCCGAACCTGTTGAACGCCAATGCCAAGATGGGCAGCCATCATGTCAAGCATGTCCGCCATCATCGCTCCCACAAGAAGATGAGCGCGCTCAAGTCGCACCAGGTTTCGAAGGCCGCGATCAAGCACGTTGCGCCCGCCACCAAGCGCGGCTGACGCTGATCCTCGGGCGTGGCTTTTCCACATTGCCCGCCGCGACCGTGGATATCAGGCCGGCTCGCGCCATTGCTTCCCCAATGGCTGCGGGCCGGCGCTGCTTTTCGTTAGCCGGCGGTTTGCTCGATAACCGAGATACGAATTCCATTTCGCTGGCGGACGGTCTAGGATTCGCCGAAGCGCGATCCGCGATGCGCTGGGGCAAACGATCGAAAACGAGTTGCACTTGGGGATATCAGCAAAGCGCGCGGCGATCCTGCTGTTGCCGATCGCGCTCGCGGCCTGCGCGGGCAGCGATGAGGGCAGAAGCATAACCTACACCGACGATCGCGGCGTCGCCGACCAGCCCTATCCCAACAATTACCGCGCCGAAGTGCTGGCGTTCATGAAATCCTATCTCAACAATCCCGCCGGCGTGCATGACGCTGCGATGGCCGACCCGGTGCAGCGCACCGTCGGCGGTCGGTTGCGGTATGTCAGCTGCCTGCGCTTTACCCCGCGCGAAGCCGACGGCAGTTATCGCGAGTTACGCGAGCGCGCCATTCTCTACGTCAACGGCCGGCTCGATCGCATGGTGGAGAACGCCAGCGATATTTGCGCCGGCGCGGTCTATGCGCCGTTCCCCGAGATGGAAAAGCTGACCCGCTAGGGTCGCCCGGTTCCATAGTCGAGCACCGGACAGACAAATTGAGACCGACTGACGTAGCGTCAGATTCCCATGACTCAGGAAAAGACAGACCCGCGGCCCAGGCTCGAGCTGGAAGCCCAAGCTTTGGCAGCTCTCGAAGAGGCGCGCACGATGCCGCCTGGCCCCGCGCGAACCGAGGCCATGAAAAAAGCCGGCATTCTCCGGAATGCCGCTGACCTGCAGGGACTGTTTTTTGCGAAGCGCGGAAGACCCGCGAAAACGTGAACTGTTGCCGCGACGCCGCGCAGGGCGAGGCAAGCTGATGCGGGCGATGATCATCGCTCACGAGAGTGTGTGTGATCGCACTTTACGAACTATCGGATAATCGCCGCGATCAAGACCGTCAGCAACACGCGCCGAGGTCGCGCATGTCGAAGCGGCCATCGCAATCGCGTCAATATCTTTCGACTTACGTGATCACAACGCTGTATCTTTCGACGCAATTTATCACAGCGCTGTGATTCGCGCGGAACGGCACGAACATTACTTGAAACAAAACCGGGACTGGCTTTGACATTCAGGGAGCGTGGCAAATGAAACGCATCGTGTTTGGTCTGACCCTTGGTGTAATGATTGCTTGCCTTGTCGGTAGCGTGACGGCTCGTGATCTTGATGGCCGTTACGCCGATTCACCCCTTAAACCGTGGTTCGATCGTCTCGCGAGCGGCAAAGGACTCTGCTGCTCGATGGCGGATGGCGAAACCGTCGCAGACCCCGATTGGGAATCCAAAGACGGCCATTACCGGGTCCGCCTCGAGAACAGTTGGATCGATGTTCCCGACGACGCCGTGATCACCGAGCCGAACCGGGCGGGACGCACGATGGTTTGGCCGATGCGGTTTGACAATCAAATCTCGATCCGTTGCTTCATACCGGGCAGCATGACTTAGGATTGTGCGCATCGTCCGTCGTTTGAAAAATGGTCCGTCTCGGCGCGAGGCGGACCGCTGACGTGCTTTCCGATTATTTTCTCTGGCGCTATCGTCAGCCAGACTAAAGTACTTTCCCGGTCACGCGATCTCGCGGCTTCGCCTGGATTTGAGGGCCAACGGTCATTCGTCTTCCGTTATAATAAAGACCACGCCCGTCAAGGTCGCACCGATCCCGAAGATCAGCACCAGGGTGCCCACAAACACGGTGATGCCCTGACTAAGGGTTGCGATGCCCGATGGGTCCACGAGGATCAAGATGAGCGCGAATGCAAGGCCCATCGCCACGCCCATGGCTGCGTGCCCGACCAATTTCAGCAGCCCCGACGGGCTGATCAACCCTGATGGTCTCTTGGTGTGCAACAGCGACTCCGTGGTTTCAAACCGGAAACGCTTCGAGAGGCGCACGGTTCCCTCCGAGGTGCATGACAGCCCGTTGCGGGTGAACCCTGGCGAAAACCGGCTTTCATGCTGCGTTCAGGAACGCTGAGCGATGATGGCCGCATCCCCACAGGAGTGGAGCCGTGAGCAATCTGCTATTCTTTCGTCGTTCCTGTGCCTACCGCAATGCCGCGGTCGAGATGTTGCGTAAGGCGCGCGCCATGCCGCTCGGGTCAGAACGCCGCGCCGCGCGCCAGCTTGCACGGGCGCTAAGAGATTTGGCCAAGACCGAGGCGTGGCTGGAGGGGCAAGCGCCTCGCCTGCGTGCTCCGCCTTACGGCCGAGAGCGGCCGCGCAGCGCCGCCAGCTTTAGGGCCTGACATGTCCGATCGCCGAACTTGCACACCCGGAGACCGAACGTTCGATGCCGATAACTTTACGCGGTGTCCGCTCTGTCAGGGGTGGTTCGATCGAAGCGATCCGCTGGCCGTGGCGGAGCACCGGGGGCCGTTGCCCCATCCCGTGCAAAACCCCCGAACCGCATGGGCCGACGAGGACGATGGAGGTCCGGACTAGAGCGCGGATCCGATCACGCGCTGAGGTGAGAGGTCCCGCCGGGGGCTTCGGGTTTGCATGGCGGGACCTCTCTCTGCCAAGCCGCCGACAGGGGTTGATAGCGACCTAGCCGCCGAGCAACATTTTTCGGACGGGATCGTTCCTGTTTGCGCGCAGTATCGCCGCGAAAATTTCGGGATTGAGTCGGGCCCCGGACAGACGGCCAAATTTGCCATGCATAAAATTTGGTGTCGCCAGCAACAGACATCGCCAGCAACAGACATCGGCTGGCGAGCAGCCATACATTGCACCCCAATCCGCAGGTGAGCGGAGTTCGACATGGGCAGAGCGTCAAGGCCGACCACATATCTGACCATCGAAGAGCTGCACGAGATGGCTGCCGCGAAGTTCGAGGAAGCGGCGGCCCTTTCGCCGGGACCGGAACAGCAGGAAGTCCTGAAAAAAGCTTACGGCTATAGGTCGCTCGCCGACATGAAGGCATGGCTTTCTACCGACCTGCGACCGCCGACTTAGCGGCATGCCAGAGTATCGCGCCTATGTCGTTGGGCGGGATGGGCACTATCTGCGATCCCAGGCATTCGCGGCCGCAGATGACGAATCCGCGATCGAACATGCCAGGAAATTCATCGATGTGGACGACGTTGAGTTATGGAGCGGCACCCGTTTCGTTGCGAGACTGGATCACAAGGCCAAATGAATGCCATGGATGGGCACGCCTCCGGCCTCCCGGCAAGGTGAGAAGGCACCGCGCACTTACAGGAAATACTCCGCAATCGCATCAAAGCCACGCCGCCAGCCGCGCACGCGATCGAGATCGAGCGGCGTTGGCTCCGATGCCATCCTGATAATCACCAGCTCGGCCTCCGGGTGGATATAGATCCATTGTCCGTGAATGCCGAGCGCGCAGAGCACGCCCTTGGTGCGGTCGATCCGGTACCATTTGCTGCGGTAACTTGCTTGCGGGAACATGTCGGCGAATTCGGAAGCCGCCCATGCCTCGGGATCGCCGCGCTCGTTGATATCGTCGATCCACGCGCCAGGCACCACCTGCTGGCCACCGGCAACGCCGCGCCGGCGGATCATCTCGCCGAAGCGGGCGAGGTCGCGCGGCGCGACGCAGACGCCACCGGCGGCGCGCATCGCGTCGCGGGCGTCCACGGTGATATAGGCGTCGCGCTCGGCGCCAAGCGGCGCCCACAGATATTCGCTTGTTATGTCGGCGTAAGGCTGATCGCAGGCGCGCTCATAGACCCAGCCGAGCACGTCGGTATTGGTCGAGACATAGTGAAACAGCCCGCCGTGCTTTTGTCCGTCGGGCTTTTGCAGGGCGAGAAAGCTGCGCAGATCGATCGGTGCTTCGCCCGCCGGCAGCGGATCCCACCCGGCCGCGTGGCGGTAGCGGACCACGTCGCCCCTGGGGTCTTCATAATCTTCGTTGAAGGCGATGCCGACCGCCATATCCAGCAAATGCCGGATCGTGCAGCCGGCATAGACCGACGACGCCAGCTCGGGAATATAATCGATGACGCGGTCATCCGGATCGAGCAGGCCGCGATCGGCGAGAATTCCGCCGAGCGTGCCGCAGATCGATTTGCTGACGGAGAAGACGATGTGCGGCGTGGTGCCGCTCATCCCGTTGCCGTACCACTCCGCCGCGATCCGTCCGCGCCTGAGGACGACGAACGCGTCGGTATCGGTGGCACGCAGCGCCCGGCCCACGGTGGTCGGATGGCCGTCATGGCCGGTGAACCCGATGTGTCCGATCTCTTCCAGCGACGTTTCGAGATCAGCCGCATGGCCCGAGGCCGCGATGTTGGCGGTCGGGATCAGCCGGCGGACGTTGCGAAAGCCCCAGGCGCTGAACGGCGCCTTGCGCCAGTTCGAAAGTGTCACCAATCGGTCCGGCGCCGCCGGAAAATCGTCCATCAGATCGCCGGCGGACATCTGCTCCCCCCAATTGTTTGTTTTTGCCCGGCCAGCGCGTGCGGCAAACCGATCACTTTTCAGCGAGGGTTGAACCCGGATGTAGCCGTCGTCGACGCAGCATATAGCTGCAAACGGGCCCCTCTACGGCAAAAAGATCGATTCGTGAGGGAACAAACAGGCGTTGTTGCCGCGCCGTCACAGTTACGAACGATCCGTACTCCGGCATTGCCGCGAAGCAACCAAATTGAGGCCACGTTGTTTGATGAGGGTCAGACCGACAATATAATGGGGAACTACTCATGAAAAGACTTTTGCTTGGCGCAACCGCGGTGATCGCATTCGCGGCTCCGGCGTTCGCGGCGGACATGCCAGCGCGTACCTATACCAAGGCTCCCGCCTATACGGCGCCGGAAGTCGTCTACAACTGGACCGGATTTTATATCGGCGGCCATCTCGGCGGCGCGTTCGCGGGCGACAACAGCCTGGAGGGAAGCAGCGGCCGGTTTATGGGTGGCGTGCAGGGTGGTTTCGATTACCAGTTCGCGACCAACTGGGTGATCGGTGCCGAGGCCCAGTACAGCTGGCTTGCGAACAACAACAATAATGGCGTGCTCTTCCCGGGCAGCACTTTGGTCACCGCGAAAAACAGCCAGCTTGGCTCGGCCACCGGGCGGGTCGGCTACACCTGGGGTCCGGCGCTGCTCTATGCCAAGGGCGGCTACGCCTGGCGCGACAACCCCAATATCGGCGTCAGTGTCGCCGGTGTACCCGCGGCCTTCACCACCGACGGCGCCCACAAGGACGGCTACACGGTCGGCGCCGGTCTCGAATACATGTTCGCGCCGAACTGGTCCGCCAAGGCTGAGTACCAGTATTACAACTTCGGCAGCACCACCTTCACCAGTGGGCCCGCCCCGATCGTCGGCGCCCGGTTTCGCGACGACGAGCACACCGTCAAGGTCGGCGTCAACTACCGCTTCGGTTGGGGTGGCCCGGTCGCCACGCGGTACTGACGAAGATTTGCTTCGATACGAAAAAGGCCGGCCTCTCGCCGGCCTTTTTTGAATTTTCGGTGCCCGGCCGGCGTGAACGCCGCTTTCCGCCGCCGCCGAGCGGCTCGAGAGGTCCAAAAAATAATTTTGCCGTCCACGGAACTTCCGCTCCCGATCGGCTATTGTGCTGCCGCCGGTTGGTGGACAACGAACATGCGTGCCTTGTTGCTTGGTTTGATTTTTTCCGCGGTTGCGCTGCCGTGCCTTGCCCAGACCATCCTGAAATCCGAACCCCTTGTGCTGGCGCCCTATGAAATCGCCTTCGTGCAGGACGCTTCATGTCCGGTCGGGAAGGTGCTCAAGGTCACCGGCGCGATCAGGGGCCTGCACCGCAGGAAGGCCTGCGTGGCGCTCGCCGCCGAGCAGGCATCGCTGGGGGTGGCGACCCCCTAGGGCTGGCTCCTGTTACGAGCCGAGTTGGAATTCCAGTTCGGCTTCGCGCTCGGCCTCGGCCTGGTTCCTGGCGGGATCTTCCTGGGGGTCGGGCCGGCACGGCTTGATCTCGTAGTCGTTGTCCAAAACCGGCCGCGGCGCCGCCTTTTCCTCCTCCGACGCCACGTCGACCACGAGCCCGCTCAGGCGGGCGTGCTTCCAGACATCGGCCTCGGTCGGATAGGTCTTGCTCAGCTTGGCGTCATTGCTAAACAGCGCGTAGGGCATCGGATCGCTCCGTTAAACCAGCCTAACGCGCCTGATCGGATCGGGTTTCAGCCCGGCCGGGCCCGGCAGTTCACGCGGCGGTGAAACCTGAGCCCGGGAGATTGGGGCCGTTTTGGGCTTGAGTCCCTGAGTCGTAAACGAGTCCTGAATCCGGCGAAAAATATCGTGCGAGACTCGTCTCCTAGAATCGCCCGATGTTTTTCGCCGTCATGAGAACGACCTTCAAGACCTCCGGCGAGCGAGTGCATATCGCGCTATCAGTTGCGCTGTTGGCGGCGTGTGCGGCCAATTTGATGCTGGTGTGCTCGTGGCTTTAGGCGATTGACGCCGCGCCCATTCCCACCATCATGCGAGGCAAATCGCGCGAGGTGCCCCGGGGGGAGGTGGTGGCTTTGCCGGATATTGCAGGGATGGAGGCCGGGATGATCGAGGCGCTCAAGGCGCGAGTCAATGGCGATGAAGCGCTGGTCAGGCGCGGTCGGTTTCTCTCGACAACGTTCCTTTTGGAAGTCGGTCAGACCGCTTGGCTGATCTCGATCTTCGAAGGCGAGGTCGTTTCAGTCACATCAGGGCCGTTCGTCATGCCGTCGTCGTCATTCGCGCTGCGCGCGCCGGAGCAGGAATGGCAAAAATTCTGGAGCAGCCGGCCGCCGCCCGGCTCGAACGATCTGATGGCGCTGATCAAGCGGCGGGTCCTTAAGGCCGAAGGCAATCTTCAAATCTTCATGGCCAATCTCCGCTACTTCAAGGAGGTGCTTGCCAAGTTGCGTCAGGCGGGAGCCGAAGCATGATCGCGCAATTTGAGCCGATCACCGGCCGCTACATGCATCTCGATCTGTTCGGACTGAAACATCGCATCTATGTCGAGGAAGCGGGGGAGGGCACGCCATTGCTGTGTCTGCACACCGCGGGCTCGGATGGGCGCCAATACCGCGCTCTGATGAATGATGAGCGCATTACATCCAGCCACCGCGTCATCGCCTTTGACATGCCCTGGCACGGCAAGTCGTCGCCACCGCCGGGCTGGCACAACGAGGAATATCAGCTCACCTCGGCACAATACACGACCATGATTCTGGAGATCATGGCGGCGCTCGAACTCGACCGGCCGATCCTGATCGGATGCTCGATCGGCGGACGCATCGCGCTGCATCTGGCGCTCGAACACCCGGAAGCGTTCCGCTCCATCATCGGCCTGCAGGCCGGCGCGCATGTCGATCCCTATTACGACCTGAATTTCCTGCACCGGCCCGACGTGCACGGCGGCGAAGTCAGCGCCGCCATCGTATCCGGACTGGTCGGGCCCGACGCGCCCATGGAGGAGCGCTGGGAAACGCTGTGGCATTACATGCAGGGCGGCCCCGGGGTTTTCAAGGGCGATCTGTATTTCTACAAGCTCGATGGCGATATCCGCGACCGCGTCGCCCAGATCGATACGCGCCGCTGCCCGCTGTTTCTGCTGTCAGGGGAATACGACTATTCCTGCACGCCCGAGGAAACGCTCGCGGTGGCCAACAGCGTCCCCGGCAGCGAGGTGACCATCATGAAAGGCCTCGGGCATTTTCCGATGAGCGAAAACCCCGCGGAGTTTTTGAAATACCTCTTGCCCGTGCTTGAGAAGATCGGCGGACGGGATCGAGTATGAGTGGGTGCCGGTTCAGAGGATTGAACTCCCGACCTTGGGTCTGGAAACCGTATATGAAGTCAAAAAGCAGACAGACAGCTTCGGAGGGCGGAGCTGGTGGCTACATAGGCCAACGGGAACGAGATGCCGGATTTTACTGCGCTTGAGCGGGCTGCGCTGGAGGAAATTTGCACGCACTCCCAGGAGCGGCCGGCGCTTGAAGGTCAACTTGCGACGGCGAGGGTGAGCCGTCGCAGGAATACCGGAGTCGGGTTCATCACCTATTTCGAGGTAGATAGGAACGGCCCACCGCTCGCGAGCCGCTGGAGAGTCCTCGGCAACGTCGCCGCGACGATCGCAGGCTTCGAGAGGCCGCTCCTGCTTGCGCTGTTCATGAGCAAAGATGGGTACGCCAACATGCTCGAGGCGACGACCGCGGGAGACAGCACCGTCGGTATCGATCTCTCGGCCGTTCAGTTCGAAATTGATCCCTCCTGAAGAGAAACATTTATTACGCGGTCAGCGAGCTTGCGCCTTACTTTTTAGGTGCATCCGGAAACGATAATCTGGCTTGCTTGACGCGCGGGGTGGGGCCGCCGGTAATTGCCCAAAAGGACCGGCGACCCCGATCGCGCAATTGAAATCGTGGTGGTGATGCGACTCACGCCCAACTCTGCACGACCCTGAGAATAAGTACCCGAAACCGGAATTTGGTCCGCCATTTCGTCGTTCAAAAATCGTTGATCAGGGCAAAACAATCGGAACTCGCTTCCGGATGAGACCGCAAGGTGTTCAACCTGAATTTGTGCTTTCGCTGCGCCGCGCTCAACGGTGAATGGGGGGCCCGCGATCGAAGACGATCGCGTGCCCTGGCATCCGACTTACACGCTCCGTAAGCGACCGTCGCCTTACACCATCCGTGCCGATGACGTGCCGCAAAAGGTCGCCGCGCTGATCCTGTTCAGTGCGATCGACGAAGTCTCTGATTTTGTCGGGGGCTCCACCTTACTGGACGCGGTGCGGTTCGGTATCATCGTCGCTCGCATTACACCGCGGACACGGCGCTCCCGCACGGCCGCGGGTGCAGGCCCGTTCACCCTGAAATGGCCTGTCGGGATGGTTTTCACACACCCAGCCGGTAATTCTCACAAACGAACCATTTCATGGTTTGCGTCCGCGCGCCGGGCCTTTCTTTTCACTCGACCAGTCGCATCACCTTGCGCCGCTTTATTCGATCAAGCGCATGTACAACGTCGCTCCTATCGAGCACGGCAAGCAGACGTTCCACCGTTCGCTTCGCGTCCCCGCGGTATTCCCCCAAGATGCGCCTAGCGTCCTCAACGGCGCGGATGATGGTATCTTGGTCGGGATTGTTCATGACGGTACGCAACTCCATGAAAGCGGGAATCAAGACTGGTGACAAATTTTCGTTCCCGTTTGGCGCTGCGGTTTTATGTCTCGGAGACTATCGCGACCCGTCGCGCGTTCAATCCATAGCCGTGTCGGACTCATTAAGCCCGCGCGGTTAGCCCGGCGTCCCATGAGGATGGATGGCGTCGGGCCGTACCCGAATCATCGATCCCTCGCCAGCTTCCGGTGGCCCCAATGGTGATCCTTCCTGTCGGGATTAAACACGCGCTCAACGTGGCGGTTTACCGCTCGCATGACGCCGATGCGCGCTAACATCCTCGGGCCGCCCGACGTTGCGACCAGGATCAACGCTGCCATGGCGGCCTGCTATTCCGGGGCTTCATGCTCGGCCTTGGAAAGCCCGCGTGATTAGCGCCCTGCATCCTCGAGCGTGGCAAGCTGGCGACCGTGCGGCAGTGGAATCGGTTCGTCAAAGCGTCGCTTCCACCCGCCGTCAGCCACCGGATTCGACCGGCTCGCGCAGCCGCTTCATCGTGAATTCGATATTCTGCGATTGCAGGTGGCGCCAGCTTTCCACTTCGGTTTGATACCGCAAGAAAACACTTTGTTTTCAGGCTTAAACGGTGGTGCCGGTTGAGAGGATTGAACTCCCGACCTTCGGTTTACAAAACCGCTGCTCTACCGCTGAGCTAAACCGGCGAATTGAAAAACGCTTCGTGTCCCGCGCGATCCGGACCTGATTCCGCTGATCTTTCGCTCGGTCGAATATCAGACTTGCCCGCAAAGGGCCAGAACCCGGCCGCACCCTTGGGGGCCGCCGGGCATCTGCCGGCGTATGAAAAAAGGGCGGCTCGCCGCCGCCCTTCTCGCGTTCGCTATGACGAGGCCTTACTGGCAGAAATGCCGGCGGCCGTCTTCACCCTTGAACCAGGTCCCGGGCTGGCAGACGAAGCCGTTCAGCGTGGCATAACGCTGCGGGGCGTAGCCCTGCTTGGGGCCACCGCGATAGCCGTTGTTGTAATAGCCGTAGGAATCGTCGTTGTAGTAGGCATAGGAATCGTCGCGGAACGGCGCGGTCGCGATGGCACCGGCGGTTCCGATCGCGCCGCCGACGACGCCAGCCGCGACATCGGCGGGCCAGAAGCCGGAATCATAACGGCGGTCCCAGCGGTCGTCGTTCCAGCTGTAATTGCTGCGATAGACGGTCCGGCGCTGATAGTCGCCGGTATAGGGATCGCAATTGGCGTTCGGATAGAACTGCGTGCAATAGCCGGGATTGTTGTAGATCACCTCCTGCGCCATCGAAGGGCTTGCCAGCGCGGATGAGAGAGCCACGGCAGCAGCGCCGAGAAGTCCGAATTTCGTCATGGGTTTCTCCGTTTCAGTGACCCCACGCTAAAGCGCAGGCCCGAACCACGTTCCTGAATTTCTCGCACCTGGATTCAAACAGATGTGATCGCAGCGAAGACAAAAAGGCGGTGGTGTGGCCTTTGGTTATGCCGTGTTCCCTAGCAGGGATACCAGCGTCCATCCGGTCCAAGATATGTCGCGCCGGACTGCAAGCCGCAGGTTGTCAGGCGGGATACGGGTCTGTCCCCATAGTAAGCGGCGTAGTCGTTATCCGTTGCATCCGTGACGCGGAGCGGCACCGTGGCAATCGCATCAACCGTTGCGATGTTGGCGGCTACATCGCCCGGCCAGAAGCCGGGTCGGTAGCGATAATGATAAACATTGACCCACGGATGCGCCTGCGCATAGACGCCGGGTTGCTGCATCGCGTCCTGCGCGATCGCAGGCGCCGTGATAACGGCGGCCAGAAGCGCCGCAGCGCCGATCATTCTTGATGTCGTCATTGCCGATTTCTCCAAAGCAAGGGAGCGAGAGAGAAACAGCCCATGGTAGCCGGTGTTCCGAATCCGCCTTGTGCCGTTATCAAACCGATGTGAAGTTCCGGCTCCGCTGTTCCCGGGAGTGAGGCAACCCGCCGATGCAAACGCAGACATCGATTAGCGCGACGGGACGGTCGATTTGCGCGGCTATCTCGCCTTCGATCACCAATCCGGCAGCGGATGGTTCGATGATGCGCACCGCGCGCAGGCCGACCGCCGCGCGTGGGCGTCGATGCGAAGCCTTTCGATGAGGTGTGATGAGGTGTTCGGCGACGATGTCTGCCGGGCCTGACCATTCACGCCTGAAGTAAAAAGGCGGCCGTTGCGACCGCCTTTTTTAGATGCATCAAGAGACGCTGATGAAGCGACTCTCGTCTGGTTTATCGCTTGGTGCGAAGGTTCGAACCGGTGGTCTGGTGGCCGGGAGCATACCCTGATGCTCCTTCTGTGCCCGACTTGGAACCCTTGGCGTGCATTTCCTGTCCCGGAGCGTAGCCCGATGCGCCGGGGCTACCCTTTACCGAACCCTTTTGCTGCATCTCCTGGCCCGGAGCCTTGCTTGACACGCCTTGCGCGAAGACAGCCGGCGAAGACGCGATGAGAGCGGCTGCAGAGAGTGCGATGATCGTAAGCTTCATGTAGTCCTCCTTGAAAACCCCACCCGACAACGAAGCCAGGGCAGACCCGTTCCATGAATGGCGGTTCATCAAGCTCGGTTCCCTCCGCACGGGCCAAGTTTGTCGTCAATGTGTCTCTCAGGCGATCCAGCGAGTCGGCCTGAACTTTGCTCTGACAAGCCCGGCAGCGGATGTCATAACAATGCTGAGGCGGGCAGAGGGCACATGTTCGGAATTCTGGGGCTGGGGTTTTTGCTGGGCATGCAGCACGCGCTGGAGGCCGATCATATCGCCGCGGTGTCCAGCATCGCGGCGCGCCGCAGCGATATCGGCGACATCGTCAAGCACGGCCTGACCTGGGGCCTCGGCCATACCCTGACATTGTTCGCCTTTGCCGGCGCCGCGATTCTACTCGGGCATGCGCTCCCGGAACATTTCGCGCGGCCGATTGAAACTGCCGTCGGCATCATGCTGGTCGGTCTCGGCGCGCATGTGCTGTGGCGGCTGTGGCGCGACCGCGTGCACTTTCACCGGCACGGCCACGGCGACGGCACGGTGCATATCCACGCCCACAGCCATGCCGGCGAAAACATTCCGCATATCAGCGCCGCGCATGCCCACGCGCACGGCTTTCGCTGGCGCACGCTGCTGGTCGGATTGATGCACGGCATGGCCGGCTCGGCGGCGCTGCTGATGTTGGCGGTATCGCAAGCCTCGAGC
>Ga0207707_10003662_pt1 | contig 13633 bp, 13 predicted proteins | sample KBSC83BmetaG_FD_184336 | JGI IMG/M metagenome (GOLD analysis project Ga0207707, IMG submission 184336) | Corn rhizosphere microbial communities from Kellogg Biological Station, Michigan, USA - KBS C8-3B metaG (SPAdes) (version 2) | ecosystem: Host-associated > Plants > Roots > Rhizosphere ...
TAGTATTCTCCACTGCATTCCCCGCAGTACAAAGACACTTCCCTGCTCCCCATTGTCTCCAACAAATCTCTGGTCCAGGCTGCCGATTATTTTTTTAGATGCAGTATCAAAGACCTTGAATTTTAAAATGTCGGGAATTGTAGATAAATTTTCAAAGTGATACCTAAACGAGCGCCCCCTTTTTGTAAAGGTCATCTCGTCCTTGTCAAAGAAAACGATATTTCCATTATGCAAGACTTCGAGCACCTCGATGAGCTCTGTTATGGTAACATTTCGAAACGAATAGGCCTGTTGTACCATATTCAACGCCATGTCAAGCGAGACCTTGCCAAACTGCATGCTCATCCCAACCAGATGGTGTGCAAGAACATCTAGTGCACCGTCATGGACAATCTGGTCCTCAATAGATTTCTCCTTGACACGCTCCAAGATGGCAAGAGCTTCTATCTCATCATCAGGATTGTTTGTCACAATCAATCCCTTTGCGGAGGACCCGCGGGTGTGCCTGCTTCGTCCAATTCTTTGCATGAGTTTTGAGACCTGCCTTGGGGAGCCATAATGAATCACAAGCTCAACAGAGCCAATGTCAAGTCCCAGCTCAAGTGATGATGTACATACTACAATTCCAGGCTTGCCAGCTCGTAGGGTGTCTTCAGTCTCTTCACGAACTTGTTGTGAAAGAGAACCGTGATGCAGTTCAATTGCTATACTAGAGCGTTCTTTTAGTACCGATGCAATATACTCTGATTCTCCCCTTGTATTTGTAAACAACAAGACAGGAGATGACGGATAGTTTTTGGATACATATTCAATTGTATAATCAACAACATCTGTTATGGTTCCCTCGATGTATTTTACCTCGACATCATATTTTCGAATCGAGTGGTCTTCAATTATTTTGCATTTTCTTTTTGTACCTACCACAAATTTTGCAGCCTCTGCGGTATTTCCTACAGTTGCAGACAGTCCAACTCTTGTTATTGGATATTTTGTGTTTGCCTGGAGCCTTTCCAAGCTAAGTGATAGTTGTGCACCTCTTTCATTTCCCAAAAGTTCATGCACTTCGTCTATTACCATCCATTCAATTTCGTCAAGTGCCTTTAGCATTACAGGCTGTGTCAGCAGTATGATTAGAGTTTCAGGTGTTGTAATCAAGATGTCCGGCGGAGCCAGATTTATCTTGCGTCGCATTGCCTGAGATGTATCACCGTGTCTTACCTCAATACGGAGTCCCTCGTTTTCAGCATACTTGATTATTCTTTTAAAGACATCTCGGTTTAGTGCACGAAGTGGAGTGATGTACAGTACTTTTATCTTGCCCTCTTTTCTAGAGCGCGAGACTCGAGAAAATATTGGAATTACCGCAGTCTCTGTCTTTCCAGATCCAGTTGGTGCAACTACAAGAGAATCAATCTTTTGGAATATTACTGGAACAGCCTTTTGCTGTATCTCGGTCAGGTGCTCAAAACCAAGACTACGAAACTTTGCCTCTAACTCAAGCAGTTGATTCGGGTTCTTTGCTTTGTCTTGTTCTAGATCGTTCGTATACCATTACACCAACTAAACCAATACCAAATAGGGCAGCAGCGATAATTGGTATATCTGTAAAAATTCCTGCCATGGTATCATGAGTATCATCGAGTGATAAATAGCTTAAGGTGTGGATTCCACCAATCCCGCTTCTGTTATGGTATAACGAATCTCTTTTCTTTTTCCAAATGAAGGCAAGACCTGGGCCTTGAATGTTTTACCGTCTTTTTCAAGTTTTATTTTCTGGTGTGTAAACATGCTGATTGATTTTGACAGGCTTTCAACTTCCTGGCCATCCATATTTCGTATCATGTTGGTCACAACAATAGGAATCTTCATACCAAACGATATCATGCTGATGTCATGCATGTACTGCATGAATTTTACATGTTTTTCAAGCAGGCTTGAATCCCTAGAATATTCAAAGGTAAACAAGTCTGTGATGTTTTCAATTACAACAAGTTTTGGTTCTAATTCAGAAATTTTTTTCACGTAATCAAGTTGCTCTGCTGTGTTTCTCATCCTTGCCACGATTACATCATCTAAAAGCGACGGTTCCAATCCCTGCAATTTTATCAGCTGCAGCATCCTCTCAGGTCTAAACCCACCAGTTGAATCCTGGTATAGAACGGTTCCATTTTGCAACGAATTTAGAGAAATTTGCATGGCAAGCTGCGTCTTTCCACTTCCACCGGGTCCAAAAATATCGATTATCGTACCAGGTCTTATGCCGCCACCCAAAAGATCATCAAGTCCCAAAAGACCAGTGGAAATCAATTTGGTTCTGTCAAGTTTACGGCTCATACCATCAAACCCAACTTGCTTCCATCCACTCGGAGGATTATTGGCATTGCTTTATCCAAGTTCCCCTTCATTGCTTCATCTGAAAGCCCACTAGGATTGCAGAACTTTTGCAACCCCTTGTAAGATATGTTCATAGATGCTACTACATCTCTATCCATTGTTCTCTTACAACTACTGCACCACAATTGACGATGTTGGTACCTGTCCTCTTGGGTTCTACTCCCGCATATTGGACACAGTATGCTGGTGCGCACTGGCGATACAAATCTCACTGGGATTCCCTCCCATGCAGACTTGTATTGTATTTGCCTTTGTAATTCATAGAAAGGCCAGGAGTTCATCATTGCTCTATGCTCTCTACCTTGATAGTTTCCTTTTCTATACAATTTCCTGATCCCTTTAATGTCTTCAAGTATAATCATAGAGTTTGATTCTTTTGCTTTTTGTACAATATCTTTTGAGATCCTATTAAGAAACTGTTTCACTCTTCTTGCTCTTCTGTTGCCTAGTTTTGAATAGATCTTTTGTCTTATTCTGGAATCATTTCGTTTGAAGGAAGATATTACTTTTTTTGTCCTATATGCAATTTTGGGAAGATCTTCCATGTCATATATTGTAACTTTGTTATGGTTTCCAATTGTAACATTTCTCAAATTTCTATCTATTCCCATAATGTCGTTACATTGAATTTCCTCTACTTCTGCTTGTATGCCAAGGCTGATTGAATCTGGTGTGATCACAAATGATTTAACCCTCAATGACTTATCTGAGAGAATTTGCTGTGTATAGTGGTTCAGTATAACATCAACATATTTTCTATTTCCTATTGGAATTGATAATGATGTTTTGTTGATCTTGAATCCATAACATGAAACAAGATATGGTTTCTGTATGTATGGTGTCTTTGGAGTTTTACCTTCACGAATTGAGCGTTTCATCTGCGATAACCTTCCACAGGCCTGAGACATGGCAGTAAGCTTGTATTTTGCTTGAATATCGTATTTTTTGAGAGCATGATAGTGATTTGATGAAAATTTTCCCAGAGTTGATATGTTGCTATCAAGACCCATTCTAATGCATTCATTTACCATTTGCCTAAATGTTTCCATCATGTTACAAAGTTCTGTAGTTGAGGTAAACTGTTGTTTTACTGCTTTGTATGTAAACAAGTAGAAAGTTTTATGAGTATGATCTAATAATTCAGAAGGTTATTTTGTAATAACTGCGATCTATTTGATAGTTCAAGGATCATTAACTTGAGAGCCTAATTTGTAAGATAATAATGGTAACAGAACCCTTTTATTCCCTATTTCAAGCAGTGGTGACAAGTGATGTGTGATTGTCACAAGCAGCAACTCCAAAAAGACCTTTAACAACATTGCAAAAAGGCATTAACAAAAAAGTTACCGTCCGACTAAAAAGTGAAATCGAATACAAGGGTAAGATGAACAACGTAGATTCTTACATGAATTTAATCATGACAGATGCAGAAGAGATCAGCAATGGCAAGATCATCGCAAATTATGGCCGAGTCATCGTACGAGGAAATAATGTTCTTTTCATAAAATTAGAAAACGAGTTATAGGAAATTTTATCATGGCCTCGCCTAGAAGCTATCTTTTTACTTCAGAATCAGTTACCGAGGGTCATCCAGACAAGATCTGCGACCAGATATCTGATGCAATACTAGATGAATTTCTAAAACAAGATCCAGATTCCAGAGTTGCAGTTGAAACACTAACCACTACAGGTGTTGTGATGGTTGCAGGCGAGGTTACATCAAAGGCAAGATTTGACATTCAGGATATAGTTAGAAAAACAATCAAGGAAATTGGATATGACAATCCAGTATATGGTTTTGATTCAGAATCATGCAGTGTACTTGTATCGCTTCATGCACAGAGTCCAGACATATCCATGGGAGTCACAGCTAATGACAACAAGGACCAAGGAGCAGGAGACCAAGGCCTCATGTTTGGTTATGCAACAAATGAGACAGAGGACTTGATGCCCATGCCAATTTTGCTTGCACATAAGCTTACAAAGCGTCTTGCCGAGGCAAGAAAAAGTAAGGAACTTCCTTGGGCAAGACCTGACGGCAAGTCCCAGGTTACAGTAGAGTACGAGGGAGGCAAGCCAAAGAGAATAGATGCAATTGTTATTTCAACTCAGCATTCTCCAGAGATTACAAATGAGCAGATTAGAAAAGAGATAATCGACAAAGTGATCAAGCCAGTTTGCGGGCAATTATGGAATGACAAAATAAAAATTCACATAAATCCAACTGGCAGATTTGTCATAGGTGGTCCACCAGGAGATGCAGGGTTAACCGGAAGAAAAATAATTGTGGATACATATGGTGGCATGGGAAGACATGGAGGCGGTGCATTTTCAGGAAAAGATCCATCAAAGGTGGACAGGTCAGCATGCTACATGTGCAGATACATCGCAAAGAATGTAGTTGCGGCAGGACTTGCGGACAAGTGCGAAGTCCAAGTTGCATATGCAATTGGAGTGGCAGAGCCAGTATCCCTTGCAGTAAATACATTTGACACAGGTAAGATTCCAGAAGAAACCATTGAAAACATAGTAAGAAAGCACTTTGACATGCGTCCTTCCGCTATTATTTCTCAGCTAAAACTAAAGAATGCAATATACAGAAAGACTGCAGCATACGGCCACTTTGGAAGAACAGAACCAGAATTTAGTTGGGAAAAGACAGACAAGGCATCTGTTCTAAGACAGGCTTCTGGACTGTAACACTTCATCATATCTTGTGAATCGCATGGATACAAGACTGGCAAGTTTTTTGTGGTCTCCAATATAGTCACCTGCCATGATACTGAGGTCATCTACGCCAAATGGACCCTTGTTATGCAAGGCATCATGATATACCTTCTCAAAGTTTATCTTTTTTATCTTGATTTTTCTTCCCTGCAAGAATTTTTTTACAAAGATACCATAGCTTACTATTTCAGGTCCCACAAGGTCAATTATTTTGTTAGAGAATTTTTTCCCTGTCATAGACTGTATCATGATATCAGCCACATCATACACAAAGATTGGCTGGAACCTATAATTTCCAGAGCCAGGGATTATCATCTCCCTTTTTTTTATCTGCTGTTGCAAATTCTCTGACAACGGATCGTTATCGCCTATGATATATGATGCCCGAAAGATTGTATAATCAAGTCCAGAGTGGATTATCTCCCGCTCTGCCTTGTATTTTGAAATAAAATATCCCAGTGTTGCATTCTTATCAACTCCAAGACCGCTGATGTAGATTATTTTTTTTATCTTTGCCTTTTTACATAACGCAACTGCATTTTTTGCAAGTGAAACATTTACGGTATCATAATCAGAATCTACAGTCTGTCTTCCCTGACCTATGAAATGCAAGAATGCACTAGCACCTTTAATTTTTGATACAAGGGTACCTTCAGAAAGGTTCTCAGTTGTGATCACTTTACCAAAGTTTACCGCCTTTCCCTTGCGCACAAGGCTGATGGTTTGAAATCCATTGTTTTGTAGAAACAAGCTAACATTTCTTCCTACAAAGCCATTTGCGCCTGATATCACAACTGACGGATTCATGCAAGAGCACAGATTATGCCGACAAATTAATTTTGGTCTTGGTACCATGGTATATTCATACTTGAATACAGCAGACTGCCACCAGATACTAGGAGTCCAAGCAGGAGCATCCCAAAAGGAGATAAAAAATGCATACAGGCAGCTCTCTCTAAAATATCACCCAGACAGGAACAAAGATGACTCCAACGGTGAGAGGTTCAAGAAGGTAACAGAGGCATATCAGCAACTAAGAAGCGAGGAAAAGAAAAAGGACAAGATCTCAGAAAGTGAGGTGGCAACCAAGTATTCCGACTTTTGGAAAAAATATGACAAGACTCCAAGTGAAGAGTTTCACTTTGGTCCAAACTTTGCAGAGTTTAGGCGAGACTTTGGAGCCCAGGCAACCCAAGATTATGAACATAATCAGGAAAAGGAAGGCTCCCCAATGAGCACCCACATCATACTTTATGGAGGGCTTGGAGCAATGGCACTATGGATAATTTTGTCAACCATACTGAAATAAAATAAATGGATTAATACGCAAGAAATCCAAACTCATTTCATGTCAGAAGAAGACAAGCCAGAGGGAAAGATGCGAACAGGCTTTACCACCGGAACATGCGCAACTGCTGGAGCAAAGGCTGCACTGCTTTCAATCATGAACCAGACCAAGACAGATTCCATAGATGTAACACTGCCAAAAAAATCACAAATCAAAATAAAAATCAAGGATTGCAAATTTTCAAAAAACACTGCTATGTGTATCGTAATAAAAGATGGGGGAGACGACCCTGACGTAACTCACGGCGCAGAAATAATAACAGAAATCACACTTACTGAAAGACCTGGAGAGATTGAGATTGATGGCGGAGAGGGAGTAGGCAGAGTTACAAAACCAGGACTTGGGCTAGAGATTGGCTCTGCTGCAATAAACCCGACACCGAAAAAAATGATTCGAGAAAACATTTCAGAGATTGCTCAAGACCTTCTTGGAAACCATGGAGTCAAGGTTATGATATCTGTCCCAAAGGGAAGAGACCTTGCCATGAAAACAGACAACCCAAGGCTTGGAATTATCGGAGGCATCTCTATTCTGGGAACAAGTGGTATAGTGGTACCATATTCCACAGCGTCCTTTGCAGCCTCAATTAGGCAGAGCATCGAGGTGACACGAGCTATGGGTGACGATACAGTTGTCTTGACAACAGGTGGAAGAAGCGAGGATTTTACAAGAAAGTTGTTTGATCTGCCAGACCATTGTTTTGTCCAGATGGGTGACTTTTCAGGATACACAGTCCAGGTTTGCGCAAAGAATGGAATCAAAAAGGCCTACGTTGCAGGATTCATAGGAAAACTTGCAAAGATGTCAATGGGTGTCAAGCAGACCCATGTCAAGGGCTCAAAGGTTGACATGGAATTTCTTTCAGGACTTGCAAAAAGGTGTGGCGCCCCACAAGATGTACAGGATGCCATAAAAAAAGCAAACACTGCAAGGCACGTATTTGAAATAATAAATGAAAAAAATATCTCAGGCTTTTTTGATACCATATGCGAAGAGGCACACAGACAACTAGGAAAATATTCTGAGAACAAGTTTGAGATCAAGGTTATCATGTTTGATTTTGACGGCAAGACAATTGGCACTTGGCCAAAAAAAGAGTAACAATTATCTTGAGACCTAGCAAGACAAAATTGTGGACAATGTAGCTATAATTGCAATTACAAAAAACGGTATCGATACAGCAGTTACACTCAAGGAACATTTCCCATCATGGAAGATTTTTTCTCCTTCAAAGCTACGCCAAGACGGAAAAGAGATCCATTGGTTTGACGAGTCAACCACCCTAAAAGTAAAAGAATTGTTTGAAAATAACGAGGCGTTAGTTTGCATTTTCTCCCTTGGTGCAGTGATAAGATTGGTTGCGCCTCACATGAAGGACAAAAAGACAGATCCTGCAGTGGTAGTCATAGATGATACTGCCAAGTTTGTCATAAGCACCCTCTCAGGCCATCTGGGTGGTGCAAATGAACTCTCAGAAAAAATTGCTACTACACTTGGTGCCATTCCAGTAATCACTACGGCAGCAGATGTCAACAAGACAATTGCAGTAGACTTGGTTGGAAGGGAGTTTGGATGGGAGATTGATGATTCCTCCAGCGTTACCAAAGTCAGTGCATTTATGGTAAACGAAGAAAAAATTGGAGTCTTCCAAGATGCAGGAGAAAAAGATTGGTGGATACCAAAAAAAGAGTTGCCAAAAAATGTCCACATTTACAAATCACTTGACGAGATGGCATCATCTGACTGCAGTGGATTTTTGATAATTTCAGACAAGGTAATTGAAAACAAAGAGTTTCAGGGCCGTTGTGTAGTTTACAGACCAAAGACATTGGTTGTTGGAGTCGGATTACACTGGGATACAACCAGTGATACTATCAAGGAAGGAATGAATTTTTGCATATCAAAGTACAAGCTCAGCCCAAGATCAGTTGCCAAGTTTGCGTCAATCAAAAAAGAAGCTGATGTGAAAGGATTACAGGAATTATCAGGCCAGATGAATGTACCACTAGAATATTTTGACAAGGCAGACCTTGCCGGAATCAGCATACCAAACCCCTCAGATGTAGTACAGACCTTCGAGGGAACACCAAGCGTATCAGAAGCATCTGCAATCAAGGCCTCAGGCGGGGAACTGATTGTCCAGAAACACAAATTTCCCCCAAATCTCACAATTGCAATAGCGAGGAGATCAAGTTGAAGCGAGGCCTATTACTAATAGACAGGGGAAGCAGAGAAAGAGAGGCAAGCGAGGAGCTTGAGACAATCTGCAAAGAAGTAAAGAAGAAGGGAGGTTATGCTTTTGCAGAATATTGTTTCCTAGAGGTAACGTTACCTTATATCGATGACGGAATGAAAAAATGCCTACAAAGTGACATTGATGCGCTTACAATTGTTCCATACTTTTTGTATCCGGGAAAAAAGGTCAAGGCAGCAGTTACTGAAGCCATGAAATACCAATCAGGTACCAATGTAAAATTTCTTGTAACAAAGCCCATGTCAATGCACATGACTCTAGTAAAACTAGTCCAGAGCAGAATCAAGTCTGCACTTGACAAAGGTGGAGTATCACTACCAGACAACAAGGTAGACGTATTGGTAATAGGTCATGGAAGTAAGGATCCTAATGCAAAGATGTCAATACAGTATGTAGTAGGAGAACTTTCCCACTCGTATAGAAATGTAGATTATTGTTTTCTTGAGATCGAAGAGCCAAACATAGAGCAAGGGATAGAATCTTGCAAAGAAAAAAATCCAGAGGTCCTAGTAGTTGTTTTTTACTTTTTGCACGAGGGTGCACATGTAAAAACAGATATCAATGCAGACCTCAGGCCAGCATTAGAGAAGCACAACTTGAACAAGGTCTTGATAACACAACATATTGGAGCAGACCAAAAAATGATCGACCTAATCATAGAAAGAGCCCAAGAGGTAGAGACATGATCACTCAGAAGGGCCAATCAATTGAAGACAAGAGCATGGAGATAATAGATAACGAGATAGGCTCGCATCCATATTCACCTGAAGAGTGGATAATCGTAAAAAGAATAATTCACTCTACGGCAGATTTTGATTTTGCAAGAGAGAACAAGGTTGTATTCCATAAAAACGCAATAGAGAGTGCAATAGATGCACTGCAGAAAGGTTGCAATATCATAGTGGATGTAAATGGTGTCATAGGTGGCCTCAACAAGGACAACATGAAAAAATTTGGAAACCAAGTGGTATGCAATATATCAGATCCTTTGGTGATAGAGGAGGCAAAAAAACACAACAAGACACGTGCCCAGACATCCATGAGACTTGCTGCAAAGCAGATGGACCATGGAATTATAGCCATTGGAAATGCACCAACTGCACTTGTAGAGGTGATACAGATGATAAAGGAGGGAATAACTTCTCCTGCACTTGTGATTGGAATTCCAGTTGGATTTGTCTGTGCAGTGGAATCAAAGGACGAGCTTCGTGGTACCAACGTTCCACATATCACAAACATTGGCAGAAAAGGAGGCAGTCCATGCGCTTCTGCAATAATTAATGCATTATACAAAATTCTTGCAGCAAGAAAGTCCACCTAGATTATTTTCTCGAGTAAGAGATGCATGAGTTTACAAAGTTTTTAGCAATTGGCGAGTTGGCAAAATGCACATGCATGTATGATGCAAGTGTATTGTGTACAGTTAGTCCATCCTTTTTGTTTTTTATACCGATTCCAATTGACATATCATATGCAAATTTTGAATCTTTTCCCAGCTCATCAAGTTCAGAGTAATGAAACTCGTGGCCCTTGACAATTTTTGATTGTAATGAAAACGGAGATTTTCTAATCTTTGCACTGGTATAGTTGAGCTTTAGTCTCTTTTCCATTATAGTTACTGCATCAAATAGTCCGACCATGTTAAACTTGCCAGACTTGTAGCTGATGGATCTTGTCAGATACATCAGTCCACCACACTCTGCATAGATTGGCATATCATCTTGGGCATGTTTTTTTATCAATTTTTTCATGGTCTCGTTTCTTTGAAGCAGGTTTGCCTTGACCTCTGGAAATCCACCACCGATGTAAATCCCATCACAATCAGGTATTCTTTTGTCAGAGACTGGACTGAAAAAGACAAGTTCAGCACCCAAATTTCTTAGAGAATCCAGATTGTCTTGATAATAGAAATTAAAGGACTCGTCTAGTGCAACTGCTATCCTAGTTTGTGTCTTTTTGTTTTTCTTTTCAGGAACAGATGGTAAACTGGAAATATTTTTTGCAAGTTTGATTATCTTTTCAATATCAATAAATCCAGAGAGTGATTTTGCAACTGACTTGATTTTTCCATCTAGTGATTTTCTCTCACGCACAGGTATGAGTCCTAGATGTCTTGATTGTAGACTGATACCATCATCCCGTGGAATGACTCCAACTATTGGCAGCCCGACTTTTTTTAGCGCATCCCTGCATAACATTTCATGTTTTTTGCTTCCAATTTTATTCAGTATGATACCACATATTCTAGAGTTTTTCTCAAAAGTTTTGAATCCAAGTGCAGTTGCTGCAACAGAGCGAGCAGCCTTGCTTGCATCCAGTACCAGTATAACATTTGATTTTGTTATACTTGCAACATCATAGGTACTTGCAAAGCTTGACTTGCCGCTAAATCCATCATAGTATCCCATCACTCCTTCAATTATGGAGACATCTTTTTTCGAATTTTTTACAAAGTTTTCAAGGACTCCCTTTTTTCCCATCATCCAAGAATCAAGATTGTGTGCAATGTTCCCTGAGACAGAGCTGAGATAACTTGGGTCGATAAAGTCAGGCCCCACCTTGAAGGGCTGGACCGAGTATCCCTTGTGCTTGAGACCATGTATTATTGCGGTTGTGATTGATGTCTTTCCTACTCCGCTTGTGGCACCTGCAAGAACAATTCTTGGAATTTTCATTCTTGGTCTTTTCCAGAGTTTTTCAAGAATTGAAATAATTGCCGAAATGCAAGTTTTGGATGGTGTGCCGCAAGCTTTAGCATGTCTGTCATGCCAAATTCTGCCTTGATAAAATCAAGAAATTCTTCAGCAGAAAGTTCGCCAATTATTTCGATCTCTTTATCCCATTCTTGGTCACTAAGATTTAGCCATCTATACTGCACCTTTACTGCAGCAGCAATCTTGGATCCTATTGCTTTTTTCATCGTTGCCTCATAGGATCTCAAATATTCCTTGGATGTATCAACTTGGAGCACGGCTTCTGCGCCAATTTTTCCTGCAGCTCTGCCAAATTCAATTGCATATCTGATTCCCTCAAGGACCAATGGGTTTGCCTGTCCTGCAGAGTCTCCAACCATTATGAGATTGTCATCAATGGTAGATTCCCGAAGTCCTTCGTTTGGAATCAATCCATAGTGATATTCCACTGGAACAATTCTTCCAAGGTCATTTAGCGGTCGCGGTCTTTTTTCTAGCAGTTCAACCAAAAGTTTGCTGGCATCTGCCTGTGAGTTTGGTTTTCCAACACCCACTCCTATGCGAACCTTGTTCTTTCCAAGGGGAAAGACCCATGCATATCCCGCAGGAGAGTACTGCGAGCCCACCATGAGATGCCAGGTATCCGAATCAACCTTATCCACGTATGCCTCATATTCTGCACCTGCCCCAAATCTTTTCCAAGGCAATGCAATTCCAAGAGATCTTCCAACTATAGAATAGAAACCGCTTGCGTCGATTACAAGTTTTGAATTAAAAACAACTTCCTCTTTTTGATATGTCGCCTTGACCCCACCTAGTTTTCCCTTGTCATTTTTTACCACATCAGTCACAGTTGTTCGCAGAAAAATGTCTGCACCCTGGCTTGCTGCCTGATATGCAAGAAACTGGTATGTCTTTCTTACATCCAATACTACAGCTTGAGCAGTCTCAGTTTTTTTTATCACATAATTATTTGGAGAGTAAAACGCATAGTTGTGAATCTCGTTGTAACATTCTGGTGGAATACCAAATGATTTTGCCTCCGTAATCCATGTTACACCACTTGTCCTAACATTTTGTCCTATTGCTTCATCTCTTTCAAGCACTGCAACACGAAGTCCTTTTTTTGCAGCACTCCATGCTGCAGACAGACCTGCAGGACCTCCTCCCACTATTGTTACATCATAATCATAACTTTTAGCCATGTTTTATCACTCAAATTTTTGTCATGCAACATTTTAAGCTGTGGTTTTGCCAATTCTTTTTTGAACCCAATCTTTTTACCTAGCGCACAAAAAATATTCTTGTTGACAAAGGGCCTTGTCATAGTTTACACTGGAAAGGGAAAGGGGAAGACAACAGCAGCACTTGGAATGGCTCTTCGTGCAGTAGGCTATGACCATAAAGTTTGCATGATCCAGTTCATCAAGGGCTCGTGGCATTATGGAGAAATGACCTCATCAAAGAGACTAGAGCCAGAGTTTGAGTTAACAGCAATTGGCAAGGGCTTTGTTGGAATAATAGATGACAAGAGTCCAATTGAAGACCACAAAAAAATTGCACAAGAGGCACTAAAAGTTGCACAAGAAAAGATCAATTCAAAGATATACAATATCGTAATACTAGACGAGATAAATTATGCAATAAATCTTGGACTGGTGGATTTAACAGATGTCTTGGATGTTATCTCAAACAAACCAGATGATGTCAACTTGGTCCTGACAGGGAATCATGCAAAAGATGAGATCATAGAAAAAGCAGATCTAGTTACAGAAATGAAGGAGATAAAACATCCATTCAAATCCGGAATTAAAGCAAAAAAAGGAATCGACTTTTAGAATATTCTGTAAATTCAATGATATGAAACATCAACAACATTAAATTATGTACAATAAATTTGAAAACCATGACGACAACTGTCCAAGATTTCCCAGAGGTGGGAGAGATTGTTATTGCTACAGTAACAAGGATAGTGGACCAAGGGGCATATGTCTCCCTTGATGAATTTAACAACATACAAGGATTCTTGCATGTATCCGAAATTGCGACAGGCTGGATAAGAAATGTAGCCAAGTTTCTCAAGATAGGAGAAAAAAAAGTATTACTTGTAAAACGTGTAGACCCAAGAAGATCCGAGATAGACTTGTCACTAAAACAAGTATCATCTGATCAAAAGAAAAAGAAACTTTTAGAGATAAAGAAAGGCGAAAAAGAAGA
>Ga0207707_10003663_pt1 | contig 13633 bp, 11 predicted proteins | sample KBSC83BmetaG_FD_184336 | JGI IMG/M metagenome (GOLD analysis project Ga0207707, IMG submission 184336) | Corn rhizosphere microbial communities from Kellogg Biological Station, Michigan, USA - KBS C8-3B metaG (SPAdes) (version 2) | ecosystem: Host-associated > Plants > Roots > Rhizosphere ...
GGGAGCATCGGGATCACGCAGCGCGTCCACCCGCTCCCTGGGCGCCAGTTGCCCGCGCTCATGCATGCGCGCAATACGCTTGGGGCCCCCACCCTGCTCCAGGCGGGCAGCCAGCACGCGGTATTGGTCGGTCAGCTCACGGAGGCGGCTGGGCCGTTGGGAGGAGGTTGTCATGAGTCGAGGGTCAACGGTCAACGGTCGACGGTCGACGGTCGACGGTCGACCAAGGCCACCAGGCCCGCATCAGTCGGAGAGATTCGCCGCGGCCCATGACTCGATGTAGTCAATGAGTTGAGAGGTGGGCGTCCCGGGGCCGAACAACCGGCCCACGCCGCCCGCTTCCAGCTGCTCGATGTCCGCATCCGGAATGATGCCGCCACCGGTGAGGAGCAGGTCCTTGCGACCGGCATCATCCAGCAGCTTGCGGACGCGGGGAAACAGCGTCATGTGGGCGCCGGACAGGACCGAAAGTCCCACCACATCCACATCCTCCTGCACCGCTGCCCGCGCGATCATCTCGGGCGTCTGGTGCAGCCCGGTGTAGATCACTTCCATCCCGGCATCACGGAGCGCGGCAGCCACGACCTTGGCCCCGCGGTCGTGTCCATCCAGCCCTGGCTTGGCCACCAGCACGCGGACCGGCCGGGCAAGATGGCGGGGAGCAGCTTCGGTCATCATCATGTCGAATCTTTCGGCGAGACGGTCAGCGAAACCGGAGCAGCGCCGCCAGGCCATCGGTGCGGCCCCGCGCTTCCGGTTCGAACACGACATTCAGCTCCACCTGCTGGCGCAACGCATCTTCAATGGCGTCGTCAATCACATCGATCACCGGCATGGCGGTGCCCTCACCCTGCAGGTCCCGCTCGGTCAGCGCCAGCCGGCCCGACTCCGAGGCGCGGAACCCGGGCATCGCCGCGTCGGCATTGACCAGAAGCGACCGCACCTGTCCCCGGGAAAGCGCCGCCAGTGTCTCGTCAACACCATTGACGGCCCAGCCGTTCCCCAGGCCGTTGGCGACGTCCTCCACCAGCTGCCGTTCGGTGGCGCGCTCGAATTGCTCACGCACGCCCAGCACCGCCGCATGCACCTGCGGCGGCGTCACGGTGCGCGGATTCAGCTTCACGGTGCCGATGGCGCGCTCGACCAGGTAGGCGTGGAGGAACGGCTCCAGCGCCGTGGCTTCAGTCCCCACCGCGGCCACCACAATCCCATGCGCCGGCTGCCGCCGATCCAGCTCGAACAGGCGGCGGGCCACCAGCTCGTAGTGGCGCTGCTTCTGCTCGCGGATCCGGTTGTTGTACGAATGCTCACCCCAGTGGCCGTCCTTGCCGCTGCCATGAAAGCGGCCCCGGGCGCTGGCCGGCGAGGTGATGGAGGTCAACTCATGCGCCTCAAACGCGCCGACTTCGAAGAACCGTGCGCTGGAGCGATCCAGCACCACCGCCAGGATGCGCCCGATTTCATCCTCGACCGACGCCAATTCCCGCACCAGCGGCGAGGCGTCCACCGCCAGGCGCGAGCGGTACACCGCTGGCAGCGCCACGACTTCGAACAGGTCCAGCGGCTCGCAGGCGAAGATGGCGACCCCGTTCGACGGCGGCAGCTTTTCCGGAGTCCGCAGCTGCTCCATCACCCGGCCCAGGTCTCGGCGCACCTGTTCCAGGGTGGCCTTGTCGAGCTGCAGCCGGGGCAGATTTTCTTCGACTGCCCGCAGCCGGTTCTTCAGCTTGATGGCGTACTTGTTCCGGGCGCGATCGCGCTGCTCGATCTTGAGGTAACAGGTGACCACGCGATGGCGGCCCGGCTTGAGCGCCGCGAGGCGCGCGAGCTGGGCCTGAAAAGGAACCGTGCTGGGCCGCTGGCGGCGGACAGGCGCGCTCGGGGCCACCACATCAGAAGAAGACTGGCTCACGATAACTCCCATATATCTGCTCCAGCGTCTGCCGGATTTCATGCAGGGTACAATAGGCCCGGGCACAGTCGAGCATGGCCGGGATGACGTTGCGGTCCTCACGCGCGGCGGCGGCGAGCGCCTCGATGGCCGCATCGGCGGCAGCATTGTTTCGGGTCGCGCGCAACTGGGCCAGCCGTTCGCGCTGCCGGGTTTCCGCGGCGCTGCCGATGCGAAGGATATCCACCGGCTGTTCATCACTTTCGACAAACTCGTTGACGCCCACCACCACCCGCCGGCCGGTCTCCACTTCATTGACATAGCGCATGGATGAGGCGGCGATCTGGCGCTGGAACCAGCCAGCATCAATGGCCTTCACCACGCCTCCCTGCGCCTCGATTTCAGCGAAGAGGCCTTCGGCTTCCTGCTCCAGCCGGTCGGTGAGCGCCTCGACGTAGTAGGAGCCGCCGAGCGGGTCCGCGACGCTGGCGATGCCGGTTTCGTAGGCGAGCACCTGCTGGGTGCGCAGGGCGATCCGCACCGAGTCCTCGGTGGGCAACGCCAGGGTCTCGTCATACGCGTTGGTGTGGAGCGACTGGGTGCCACCCAGCGCCGCCGCCATCGCCTGGTAGGCCACCCGCACGATGTTGTTGCGCGGTTGCTGGGCCTGCAGCGACACGCCCGCGGTCTGGCTGTGAAACCGCATCTTCCACGAGCGCGGGTCCTTGGCGCCGAAGCGATCGCGCAGGTGCCGGGCCCAGATCCGGCGGGCCGCGCGCATCTTGGCGATCTCCTCGAAGAACTCGTTGTGCACGTCCCAGAAGAACGACAGTCGCGGCGCGAACGCATCCACGTCCATGCCACGGGCCACGCCATGCTCGACGTAGCAGAATCCGTTGGCCAGCGTGAAGGCCAGTTCCTGCGCCGCGGTGGACCCGGCTTCCCGGATGTGATAGCCCGAAATCGAGATGGTGTTCCACTGCGGCGCGTGTTCCGCCGCCCACTCGAACATGTCCACGATGATCTTGAGCGCGGGCTCCGCCGGATAGATCCAGGCGTGCTGCGCCATGTACTCCTTGAGAATGTCGTTCTGCACGGTGCCACGGAGCTGTGCCGGCGGGACGCCCTGCCGCTCCGCCGCCGCGACATAGAAACAGAACAGCATGGCCGCGGGGCCGTTGATCGTCATGGAGGTGGACACCTCGCCCAGCGGGATGCCGTCAAACAGCGTCTCCATGTCCGCCAGACTGGAGATGGCAACTCCGCACTTGCCGACCTCGCCCTCGGAACGGGGGTGGTCGGAGTCATAACCCATGAGCGTAGGGAAATCGAACGCCACCGACAGCCCGGTCTGCCCCCGCGACAGCAGGAACTTGTAGCGTTCGTTGGTGTCCTCGGCGGTGCCGAACCCGGCAAACTGCCGCATGGTCCAGAGGCGCCCGCGGTACATGTTGGGGTGAATGCCGCGTGTGTACGGGAAGGTGCCAGGCAGCCCCGCGCGCTCCGCCAGCCCGGCGGACACATCCGGAGCCGCATAGGCAACTTCCAGCGGCTCACCCGAGATGGTGGTGAAGTCGGTGTCGTCGCGCACCGGAAGCCGGCTCGCCCGCGCGCGCCACTCCCGCACCTCGCGGCGCAGTGCTTCGAGTTCCTGTTCCTGCTCGCGCAGGCGTTCCGCGAGCTCGGACGGCGACATCGTGGTCATGCGTGAATCCCCTGCTTGAGTCCGTCCAGCACCTCGGCGGCCACTTCGTAGGGCGAGACTCGTCCGGCCATCTCGTCCTCCAGCCGCGCGGCGAGGCGCGCTTCTGCATCGGTCTCGCTCCAGACCCAGCGCCGGAGCGCGCGTTCGAACACCTCGCGTGAACGCTCCAGCATCCGGCGGCGGCGGCGCTCCTCCAGCGCACCCGAGCTCTGCAGCCACTCGAAATGAAGCTCCAGCGCTTCGAGCAAGGCACTGGTGCCTTCATCGCGCGCGGCCACCGTCTGGAGGACCGGCTGCTTCCACCGCTCACTGTCCGTTTCCATCACGGCCATGCGCCGGCCCGCGCGGATCCCATGATGCGCGGGGACGTGCCGGAACGCGTTGCCCCGCCGGATGCCGAGCGTGATCTCGATTTCGCGTATCAGCTTGTCGGCGCCGGGGCGGTCCGCCTTGTTCACCACGAAGAGATCAGCGATTTCCATGATGCCCGACTTGAGTGCCTGGATGCCGTCGCCCGATTCGGGCACCAGCACCAGCACGGTCGAGTCCGCCGCCCGGGAGACGTCCATCTCCGACTGCCCGACGCCCACCGTCTCGATGATGATCCGCTCAAAGCCCGCTGCATCCAGCACATCGCAGACTTCGCGCGTCGTCACGGCCATCCCGCCCAGCGATCCACGGGTGGCCATCGAGCGGATGAAAACGCCCTCATCGAGGGCGACCGATTCCATCCGGATCCGGTCACCCAGCAGCGCACCACCGCTGAATGGGCTGGTTGGATCCACCGCCACCACTGCCACGCTGCGCCCCCGGGCGCGATAGCTTCGCACCAGCACCTCGGTCAGCGTGGACTTGCCGGCGCCGGGCGGGCCGGTGACGCCGATCCGGTGCGCCTTGCCCAGCCGCGGGTGGATGCTGCCAAGCAGGCGTTCGAATCCGGGACGGCCGTTTTCCACCAGCGAGATGGCGCGTGCCAGTGCGGCCGGCTGGCCGGCGGTGAGATCGGCGAGTAGCCGGTCGAAATCCATGCTTGGAAAGTGTCTGAAGCCGAGGGTTGGGGCAAGCACGACGTGCGATTCAGACATCCTCTTCGACAAGATGGCGCCGGCGAGCCGTTCGCTTGAGGACGACCAGCACCACGATGCCCAGCACGACACCGCCCAGCAGCAGGAACTCGATACGGTGAACCCGTCCCAGCAGGGCCTGGGTGCTGCCGCTGAAGAGGTAGCCAAGCCCGGCAAATGCGGTGGTTCCGGCCAGGCAGCCCAGTGCGTCAATCATGGCAAAGCGCGCCAGCGGGAGGCCGTGAAGGCCCCAGAAGAGCATGCTGGCGTTCTTGGTCCCGTAGATGAATCGGGCGGTAAGCAGCTGCCACGGGCCAATCCGTTCGGCCAGCCGCTCCACCCGGTGGCCCACTTTCTGGTACAGTTTGCCGCCGCGAATGCGGTGCGAGGCCTGCCTGCCCGCGGTGTACCAGAGGAGGTCGGAGATGAAGCAACCTACGCTGCCGACGGCCACGCAGAGCGGCCAGGAGAAGTACCCGAGGTGCGCAGCGACGCCGCCCAGTATGATCGTCAGGTCGCCTTCGAGCGCGGCGCCCACACCGACGGCCGAGAGTCCGTAACGGGCAATGAGTGATTGCAATCCCACGTCAGAGCCGGAACGGTGGGCGCCGGCGGTGCCGGAGCGGATTCTGAAACAGATGACCCGGAAGCACCAGCACCAGGAAGAATAGCCCGGCTGCAGCCAGGCAACCCACCAGCAGAACTTCCAGGTGGCGGGTTGCGCCGTACACGATGGCCGAGACCACCGCGAGCGTGAGGGCGCCCGCCGCGAGCAGCAGCCGGCGCACCTGCTGCGAAATGGTGCGGCGCAGCTCCAGGGTGTCGCGCTGATGCCAGCGGACCCTCAGCTCATCTCGCTCCACCCGGGTGAGCAGCTCCCGCATGGTCCGGAAGGCCTGGGTGGCTTCGAGCGTCCAATCCGCGAGCAGGGTGCGCGGATCCCGGTCAGCCTGGCCCCGGAGCAACGTGGCGGCGGCGCGGGCCGCCATGGGCCGGGCCACCGCGATGGTATTGAACTCCGGGTCGTATCGCAGCCCGATGCCCTCGACCAGCGCTGCCGCGCGCCCGAAGTACACCAGCTCGGCCGGAAGCATCAGGGGCCAGTCATAGAAGGTGCGGAGCACGTCCTCGACCACCCGCTGAATCTGGGTATGGGATGCGTCGCCCCGCAGCGTCACCGCCAGCAGGTGCCGCGCCGCGTCCCGCACCGTGCCGCGATCAACATCGGGATCGAGAATGCCGAGTTCGTAGAACCCGTTGATCACGCCATCCACATCCTGGCGGGCTGCCGCGAGCACCGTGGACACCAGCCGGGCCTGGGTCTCTCGCTCCATCCGCAGCACCATGCCGAAGTCGAGCAGTACCAGCCGGCCCTGCCGGTCCACCAGCAGGTTCCCGAAATGAGGGTCGGCATGAAAGAACCCGTCCTGCAACATCATCTTGATGTACGCTTCGATCAGCGTGGTGAGCACCGCATCGAGGTGCAGCTCCCCGCTGGCCAGCCGATCACCCAGGCGGTCAATGCGGGTACCATCGAGGTACTCCAGTACCAGCACCCGTGGACGCACCATGCCCTCGATCACTTCCGGGATCACTACCCGGGGCTCGCTGGCAAAGTTCTGGCGCAGCCGGGTGGCGTTGCGCGCTTCTTCGCGGAAATCCAGCTCCTGCCAGATCCGGCGCGCGAACTCCTCCACGATGGTGCTGATGGCGCGGACGTGGTGGTTCCGGAAGAGCACGTTGAGCACGAACAGCACCCGGAACGATGCCTGCAGGTCCTGGCGCACTTGGTCTTCCACGCCGGGCCGCAACACCTTCACCACCACGTCGCGGCCATCGTGGCGGGCCCGGTGCACCTGCCCCAGCGACGCTGCCGCAAGCGGTTCGGTATTGAAGGATTCAAACAGCTCGCCGACCGGCTGGCCGAATTCTTCCTGGATCACCACCTCCGCGGTGCCGGGCGCCAGCGGCGGGACGCTGTCCGTCAGCGTTCCGATGGCGCTGAGATAGGGCTCGGGCAGAATGTCGGCACGGGCGCTGAAGACCTGGGCCAGCTTGATGAAGGCGGGTCCCAGCTCCGCCACCGTGCGGGTGAGGCGCTCGGCGCGCCGAGCATGATGCGCCGCGGTGCGCTGCGCGGGACCACCCACCACGATGAAGCGGCGGCGATCCCGCCAGAAGGCGAGCAGAAAAGGCGTCAGCCGGAAAAAGATCACGAAGACCCGCATGATCAGAGCAACAGCAGACTGGCGAGCCAGAGCAGCAGGAAGAAGCCGCAGACGTCCGTGAAGGTGGAGACAAAAATGGACGACGCCACCGCCGGGTCCACGCCGCGCCGCTCCAGCACCATCGGAATGAACGCGCCAGCGAGGCCCGCCACCAGCAGGTTGCCGACCATGGCGAGAAACACCACGACGCCAAGCATCGGGCCCTGGTGAAGGAAGAGGGCCACGAAGGCGACGATGATGCCGATGACCACGCCATTGGCGAGTCCGACCAGCGCTTCCTTGCCGATGACGCGCATGAACTGGTTGCGCGGGATCAGCCCCAGTGCCAGCCGCCGCACGGTGACCGCCAAGGCCTGGGTGCCCGCATTGCCGCCCATGCCGGCAATAACCGGCATGATGACGGCGAGCGTGGTGAGCTGCCGGATCAGCCCCTGATAACTGAAGATGACGCTGGCGGCGAGAAAGGCGGTGGCGAGGTTGATGAACAGCCATGGCAGCCGGCTCCGCACCGCATCCCGCCACGGCGCCTGCAACTCTTCATCCGGCGAGGTCCCGCCGAATTGCAGGATGTCCTCGGTGGTTTCCGCCTCGACGACGTCAATCACGTCGTCGAAGGTCACCCGTCCGACCAGCCGTCCATCCGCGGCGACCACCGGCACGCTGGCCTGGTTGTACCGGGAGAGGAGCCGGGCCACTTCCTCCTGGTCCATCTCGGGCGGCACCGTGACTTCGGGTGCATGCATGAATTCCTGCACCGGCCGGTCGGCGCGGCTCACGATCAGCTGCTGCAGCGAGAGCACACCCTTGAGAACCCCCGCGTCATCCACCACAAAGACCTGGTAGAAGTCGCCCACCTCTTCCGCCTGGCGCCGGATGCTGGCGAGCGCCTCGGCGGCGGTATCGTGATCCAGCACCGAGACCGCGTGGGTGGTCATGCGGCCGCCGGCGGTCTCGCCGGCATAACCGAGCAGGGTGTCCACGTCGCTGCGGTCGGCGGCCGCCGTCAGGATGTGCTGGGCGGCATCCGGTTCCAGCCCCCGCAGCAGCTCGGCGGCGTCGTCATCGTCCAGTTCACGGATGATCCCGGCGGCCTGGTCGCGGGAGAGCGCGGCGAAGGTCTCCGTCGTATGGGCTTCTTCCGGCATCTCCACCAGGGCGTGCGCCGCGATCTCGGGCGGCAGCGCGGCCACCAGCCGGAGGCGCTCCTCCTGGTTCAGCTCACCCAGCGCGTCGGCGAGGTCAGTGGGCTCGAACTCGCGCGCCAGCCCGACGGCGGCAGCGATGTCTCCATCGCGCATCCGCTCGAGCAGCTCATCCATGAGGGCCGTGCGCTCGGTCATGGGGCGCCCAGTCGCAGCGGGAGTGGCGGCGCCCGGCGTACGATCATCCGTTCGATGCGTGATGGCGACGCCTGAATCACGTCGACCTCGAGCGGGCCGACCACAAATCGTTCACCTGCGGCGGGAATGCGGCCCGCCAGCTCGCTCACCCGTCCACCAAACGTGGCCGCGCGCCCGCCCGGAAGCTCCACCGCGAAGCGCTCCGCTACGGCCTCGACCGGTTCGGACCCGTCGGTTTCCAGGAGGCCGGAGGCGGGCAGTGGAGGTGGGACGGCGTCTTCATCGTGCTCGTCGAAGATTTCACCGACCAGTTCTTCCAGCAGGTCTTCCAGCGTCACGACGCCCTGGGTCCCGCCGAATTCGTCAATGATGACCGCCAGGTGGCGGCGTTCCCGCTGCATGTCGAGGAGCAGGTCACCACACACGCGCGTGGCCGGTGCAATGGCCACGGGCCGGATGGGCAAGGCGTCCTGCGGGCGGAGCTTGAAGAGGTCGAACGCGTGAAGCATGCCCACGATGTCGTCGAGGGTCTGCCGGTACACCGGAATCCGGCTGTAGCCGCTCTCCAGGAACACGCGGCGCATGTCTGCGAGATCGGCGTCCTCCGGCACCGCGACAATTTCGGTGCGCGGCGTCATGACATCCCGCACCTGCCGTTCGGTGAAGGTCATGACACCGCCGATGAGCAGCAGCTCGTTGTCATCAGCGCCAGCCGCGGCGGCCTCCCGCCAGACCGGGCTGAGATCGCGGTGGCGAGCGCCGTGACGCGCGGGAAGCACCAGGCGCAGCAGACGAGCCCACGGCCGGAAGACCGGCATCACCGCGTCGAGCACCGCCTGCGAGCGCGGTTCGGTGAGCCAGCGTGGAATCAGGTATCCTGCGGCCAGCGCGACTGACATGGCGATCAGCGCTACCCCGAGCAAGGAGAGCACGACCGTCGAACCAATGACGCCCGGCAGCGCCATGGCCAGCAGGATCACGCCGAGCGACGTGGTGGATGCGGCGACCGTGAGGCGATCGTCCGCTTCGATCAGCCAGTCGAGCGAGGGGCCCCGGCCGCGCAGGCGCCGGGAAAGCGTCTGGGCCAGCTGGCGCTTGCTCACCGACATCTGGGCCGCACCGGCGGTCGCGCCGAACACCGTCAGCACCAGTCCCAGCGCCACGGCGATCCAGGTCACGACACCGACTCCGCCGGCGGCTCGCCCTGTACCCGGCGCACACTCACCCGCTTGACCCGGCGCCGCGCAACCTGCTCGACGACGAGATCATACCCGTTGACCCGGATCTGCTCGCCGCTCTTTGGCACCCGGCCGAATTCGGCCAGCACCAGCCCGCCCACCGTCGCCACATCCTCGCGATCGAAGTCGTGGTTCAGTTCTGCTTCGAGCTCCGCCAGCGCGACACCGCCCTGCACCCGCACCTGATCGTCCGACACCCGCTGGATGGGCGGCACCTCGTCGGTGTCGTATTCGTCCTGGATCTCGCCCACGATCTGCTCGAGAATATCCTCAAGTGTCACGATCCCCGCGGTACCGCCGAATTCATCCACCACCACCGCGAGGTGGGCCGGCCCGCGCTGGAAGTCTCTGAGCTGCCGGTCCAGCGTCTTGCCTTCGGGCACGAAGGCGGCGGGCCGGATCAGCGACTGCCATGGCTCCTCGCCGATGTCGTCCGCGAGGTGGGCCAGCATGTCCTTGGCATAGATGACGCCCGAAACCACATCCGGCGTGTCGTCGGAGACCAGCAGCCGTGCGTGTTCCGACTGCCGCAGCACCCGCACCACCTCTACTCGCGGGTCATTCACGTCCACGCCCACGATGTCGATGCGCGGAGTCATCACTTCGGCGACCGTCATGTCGGCCAGGGAGAAGACCCCGAGCAGCATGTCGCGCTGGGCCATGCCGAAGTCGGGGCGGGCAGCGATGCGGGACGGCATGACCCGCGAATCCAGTCGCGACACCAGGCGGAGCAGCGGAGCGAGCGGCACCAGCGACCGGACCGCAAAGCGCCGGACCGGGCTGGTGAGCTCGGGGGCAATCGCGGCGAGCAGGCGAGGGAGCAGATCGCCCAGGGCCCACACCAGCACCACGCCGACGGCCAGCCTCGGCACCGCCCCGCCTGCTCCCCGGATCCACCAGAGCGCCGACCCACCGGCCACGACACCGGCCACCGACATGAGCACGAGGTGGGCAATGTGCAGACTGCGCTGCACCGGCAGAGGGCCGGTGCTGGCAGCAAGCTGCCGCGCGAGCACGCGGGGCAACTCGTCCTCCGCCTCATTGGAAAATGCGATCAGCCCGGCCCACAGGGTCAGGAGCAGCATTACGAGCGGCGCGATGAACTGCCGCAGGGCATCCATCACGCGAGCCGCCTCAGGTAGCGCTCCTGGCGCTGCCACATGGCCGACTGCTCGCGCCTCTCTCCCTCAGGATGATCGTGCCCGAGCACATGCAGGGTGCCGTGCACCACCAGGCGGGCCAGTTCACGGCGGAGCGGAACACCGAGCCGGGTGGCATTTTCCCGGGCCACCGATGGACACACGTAGATGTCGCCGAGCAGAGTGCCACCGGGTGGCCGCAACGCAAAGGCCAGCACGTCGGTTGGACGATCCTTCCCCTTGTGCTCACGGTTGAGCGCCCGCATCGCCGGGCGCCCCACAAAGCTCACCGACACATCGGCAGCCCGGCGCTCCCCCTCCAGCACCGCGCGCACCAGACGCTGCACGGTGGACCCGGGCAGCCCGCGCGCCCGCCCCCCCACCATCACCTCACTCACGGGAGAGCATCTCCGCGCTGGAGCGGAAGACCCGCGATTCGGCGGGTGCGCCGGGATACTCGATGCGGGTATGAAACTGGGAGGTGAGTACCCGGGCAAACTCTTCGCGTACCGCATCGAGGTCGCGCAGGGTGAGTGGTGCCTCGTTGAGCTGGCCGGAGGCGATGCGCTGGCCGATCATGTCGTTGATGGCGGCGCGCACCGACTCAGGGCCGGGCTTCTGGAGCGTCCGTACGATGGCCTCCACCGAATCCGCCAGCATGACAACGGCGGTTTCGCGCGACTGCGGGCGCGGGCCGGGATAGCGATACGCGCTGGTGTCCACGTCGGCCGGGTTGCGGCCCTCACTGGCGCGGTGAAGGAAATAGCGGATCTCACCGCTGCCATGGTGCTCCGGTATGAAGGCCGCCACCGATTCGGGGAGTCGCGCCTCGTCGGCAAGCCGCATTCCATCGGTGACGTGCGCCCGGATAATGGCCGCGCTTTCGTCGGGAGCGAGCGCATCGTGCGGGTTGACCCCCCGTGCCTGGTTCTCGACGAAGAACTGGGGCCGGTGCAGCTTGCCGATGTCATGGTAATAGCAGCCGACGCGCGCGAGGAGCCCGTTGGCACCGATCACGGCGCAAGCCGACTCGCACAGGTTGGCCATGGTGACGCTGTGGGCCCAGGTGCCGGGCGCCTCCACCGCCAGCCGGCGGAGCAGCGGGCGGGACGGGTCCGCCAGTTCCAGCAGGGTGAGGTCGGTGGTGCGGTGCGTGGCGGATTCCGCAAACGGCAGCAGCAGCATGGCCAGTGATACGCTCACCACCGCGCTGACGTAGCCGGCAAAGAGGCTTTCCACCAGTTGCGGTTCGGTCCAGCCGAGTTGCACCGCGGCCGCGATCGAGGCAAGGGCATAGGCACACGCCAGCAATCCGACCGTCACATAGACGCGCGAGCGGCGGCGGATGGCCCGCACGCACATCGCCGCCGCGGTGCCGGCCACCACACCGAAGAGCAGTGCCGGGGTCGGCTTGAGCAGCCACTGCTGGCCCAGCAGGGCGGCGAGGCTCAGGGCCGCCACCACGGCGATACGGCCATTGTACAGCATGGCGATGATCAACACCGCCAGCGGAACCGGCAGGAACTCGGTACGCTCCGGGAAGGCGCCAAGCACACCGCGCGCAAGCAGCACGGTCGCCACCAGCAGGAGCGCGAGAAAGGCCATCTCGCGCCACGACTCGTACGTCTCCCGCCGATAGAGCATGAGCAGCAGCCAGAAGGGCGCGAGCAGGAGGGCATTGGCCAGCAGCCCGCCGGCGAATCCGCGGCTCAGCACGTCGGTAGGTCCCATCTGGCGCAGCCGGCTTCGAAGACTCACCAGCTTGTCGTGGACCTCCGGGGTCACCAGGTCGCCCATGCCCACGATCTGTTCGCCCGCGGTGACCCGGTAGCGCAGCGAGTCCACTCCCAGCCGCTGCTGGCCCCGGCGGCTGGCGGTCACGTCCTGGTCAAAGACGATGGTGGGGCGGAAAAAGCTGGCGGCGATCCGGCGGAACACCCGCTGCCCCAGCGCATCGGCATCAGGCACCGCCGCGCGATCGGAGCGCTCGACGAAATCCGAGAAGGTGATGAGCGAGGCGCGCGGCACCAGCCGCTCCCGGTCACCCCGGATCAGCGTTACCGCTTCACTGGCTTCGCCGCGGACCTGGCCGGCATCGGCCACGCCCTCCGAAAGCATGCTGGACACGAAGCTGACCAGGCTGTCCGACATCTGACGCCGCAAGGGTGAGCGGGCCAGCCAGGCCGCTTCGTCGGCAGAAAGACTGACGGAGCGGGACTCGCCCGCGCGGGCGACGATGGCGGGCCCCGACGGCGCTGCCGCATCCACCAGGCTGAGGAAGCGCCGCAATGCCGCGATCGCTGAATCGCTGGCGGTTGCGTCGAAGCGGTAGACCGGCGGGGTGGATTGCGAGCGCTCGGCCTGCTCCCGCGCGATTTCATCGTCGGACTTCCGCACGACATAGGAAACGGGTGCCACCACGGCGCGATCCGCACGGGCACCAACCTGCCATGTGGGCATCGTGACGACATTGGGCGATGGGAACGCCAGCTGGGTGACGAGCGCCACCAGGAGGAGGAGCCCCAGGCGAGGCAGATGGTCCCGGGTCCCCATGGACATCAGCCTCCCTGGTCGTCGGCATAGGCGCGAATGATTTCGCGCACCAGCCGGTGCCGCACCACGTCCGATTCCTGCAGATAGCAGAATCCGATCCCGTCAATGCCCTGCAGCACGCGCTCGATCTGCAGCAGGCCGGAATCTTCCCGGCGGGGCAGGTCGATCTGCGTCTTGTCGCCGGTGACCACCGTCTTGCTGTTCACGCCCAGCCGGGTCAGGAACATCTTCATCTGCGCCACCGTGGCATTCTGCGCCTCATCCAGAATGATGAAGGCGTCCGCCAGGGTGCGCCCGCGCATGTATGCCAGCGGGGCAATCTCGATGGTGCGCGTCTCCAGGGCACGCTGTACCCGGTCGTGCGGCATCATGTCTTCCAGTGCGTCGTACAAGGGCCGGAGATAGGGATCCACCTTGGCCTGGAGATCGCCAGGAAGGAATCCGAGCGATTCGCCCGCCTCCACTGCGGGGCGGG
>Ga0207707_10003664_pt1 | contig 13630 bp, 10 predicted proteins | sample KBSC83BmetaG_FD_184336 | JGI IMG/M metagenome (GOLD analysis project Ga0207707, IMG submission 184336) | Corn rhizosphere microbial communities from Kellogg Biological Station, Michigan, USA - KBS C8-3B metaG (SPAdes) (version 2) | ecosystem: Host-associated > Plants > Roots > Rhizosphere ...
GCTGAGATGAACGTGTTCGATGCGGCGCTGGCGCTGATCGCGCTCGGTCATCTCGGCGCCGATCCCGCCGCCTTCGCGCCGGCGCTGCATTGCATCCTCAGCCAAACCGGCGAAGGCGGCCGGCATGGGCCGTTTCGGGCCTATGAGTGGAACAAGATGAAGACCCCGACGCGGATTCTGGTCGGCGGTCCCGAGGTCACCTCGGCGTTCGTGCTGATGGGGCTAGCGCTGGCGCGCCGCGCCATGATGGGGGCGGGTGTTCATTGAGTTCAATCTGTAAAAAGCATCGAGAGTTCGTCACCTCTCCCATAGGGAGAGGTCGGATTGCCTCGGCGATGCGAAGCATCGTCCGGTGCAAACCGGGTGAGGGGTTAGGACCTATCGATAGACCGTAACCACCCCAACCCTCTCCCATCGAAGTCGGATATATCCGACTTCGACAGCTTAAAATGCCCAACTCGGGTAGACCCGAGTTGGGTGGGAGAGGGGGCGCAATTCCGTTGCCGAGGCGTCGACGTTCAGCACCATATAATCGCTTGTCATCGCGTTAAGTTGAAAGCGGGCGCGGTGCCGGCCGCTGGTATGCCGGCCCGATCCGCCCCACAATCGGAGACTTCTGATGCTTGCGATTCCTTGAAGACGGCCGCTTTTACATGTTGATGAAATTCCTGATTGCGCTTTTGCTGTTGCTGCTGCCGGCGATCGCCGACGCCGCCGACATCACCGGCGTCCCGAAGATCCGCGAGGGCGACCAGATCCAGATCGGCTCTAGCCGCATCCGGCTTGGCGGGATCGACGCGCCCTCGGTGGATCAGCTCTGCCTCAACACCAAGGGCGAGCGCTGGACCTGCGGCGTTGCCGCGCGCGACGAACTGATCAAGCATGCCGACAACAAGACCTGGACCTGTCACACGCGCCAGGTCGCGGACCGTCGCGGCCGGTTGGTGGCGCGGTGCGAGGTCGACGGCGAGGACATCCAGAAATGGCTGGTGCAGAACGGCTGGGCGCTGGCCTATGCGCGGTTTTCACATGACTACGACGCCGACGAGAAAGCCGCGCGCGAAGCCAAGGCCGGGATGTGGCAGGGCGCCTTCATCGCGCCGTGGGACTGGCGCGTGCGCAACAAGAAGACCACCATTCTCGGCGCCACCAAGCCGCCCGACAACGCCAAGGCCATCCTGCTGGCGTCGGCCTCGGGACCGGTCGCGCCCTCGCCCGACTGCACCATCAAGGGCAACGTCAACCGATCCGGCGAATGCATCTATCACAAGCCCACCAGCCGCTGGTATGCGAAGATCCAGATGCACATCAGTAAGGGCACGCGCTGGTTCTGCTCGGTCGAAGACGCCGAAGCCGCGGGCTGCCGCGAGACCAGGCGATAGATGTTTCCTCCGTCATTGCGAGGAGCGAAGCGACGAAGCAATCCAGTCTTTATAGTAGCCAATGGATTGCTTCATAGTAGCCAATGGATTGCTTCGCGGAGCTTGTCATCGGGCGCGCATTCGCGCGACCCGTTGGCTCGCAATGACGGCTTCAATTCATTCTCATCATGTTCTAGCTTGAATTTTCCGTCATTCCCCTGCATCCCTTCCCCTCGAGCTTACTGATTAAGGAATAACAACAATGGTCGTTCGCGCGGGCCGGGAGTTTCTGGCGATCCCGGGGCCCACCACCATGCCCGACGAAGTGCTGCGGGCGATGCATCGTCCGGCGCTCGACATCTATTCCGATCAGATGATCGGGATGACCGACAGCCTGCTGCGCGATCTCTCAAAACTGTTTGCCACCAAGGGCCGCTCCTACATCTACATCGCCAATGGCCACGGCGCCTGGGAAGCAGCGTTGAGCAACGTGCTGTCGCGCGGCGACAAGGTGCTGGTGCTGGAAAGCGGCCGCTTTGCCATCGGCTGGGGCAATGCGGCGGCGGCCATGGGCGCCGACGTCGAGGTGCTGAAGGGCGACTGGCGCCGCGCGATCCGCCCCGATGAGGTCGAAGCCCGCCTGCGGCAGGACAAGGATCACAGCATCAAGGCGATCCTTGCGGTGCAGGTCGATACCGCCTCCGGCGCCTACAACGACATCGAAGCCATCGGCAAGGCGATCAAATCAACCGGCCATCCCGCGCTGTTCATGGTCGATGCGGTGGCATCACTCGGCTGCATGCCGTTCGAGATGGATGCATGGGGCATCGACGTCGCGATGTCCGGCTCGCAAAAGGGGCTGATGGCGCCGCCGGGCCTCGGCTTCGTCGCCGCCAACGACCGCGCCCGCGAGGTGCACAAGACCGCCGGGCTGCGCACGCCCTATTGGGACTGGACCGAACGCGAAGGCAGCGAGCATTACCGGAAATATGCCGGCACCGCGCCGGTGCATCTGTTGTTCGCGCTGCGCCAGGCGATCGACATGCTGTTCGACGAACAGCTCGACAACGTGTTCCTGCGCCATCGCCTGCTGGCCGAAGCGGTGCGCCGCGCGGTCGCGGTGTGGGCCGAAGGCCAGGTGCTCGGCTTCAACATCGCCGAAGCCGCCGAGCGGTCCGACACGGTCACAACAGTGGTGATGTCGAACGGCCACGATCCTGTCGCTCTGCAACGCTATTGCAAGGAGAAATGCGGCGTCGTGCTCGGCGTCGGGATTGGCGACCTCGCGGGCCAGGCGTTCCGGATCGCCCATATGGGGCACGTCAACGCCCCGATGATCCTGGGCACCCTCGGCGTCATCGAAGTCGGCCTCAACGCGCTCGATATACCCCATGGCAAGGGCGGCCTCGAGGCCGCGGTCGAGTGGCTCGGCGAAAGTGTAAGTCCTTAAAAGGCGCCTGAGCCTTTCCGGCGCCCTTTCATTCGTGCTTATATTGATCCAGCGATAAATAACAGGCCGACAACGGCGCGAGCGCGCATTCCGCAAAAGTGGATACCGGTTTTGCGATCGGAATGCGCGTAGAATAACAGGGAGGAATGTGATTGGCGTCGGTTGATTTGCGTGGCCTGACCAAGCGCTTCGGATCGCTTGCGGTGGTCGATAACGTCTCGCTGCGAATCGATCATGGGCAGCTGGTCTGCCTGCTAGGCCCCTCCGGCTGCGGCAAAACCACGACCCTGCGGCTGCTCGCCGGATTCCTCGAGCCCTCGGACGGCGAAATCCTTGTCGGCGACCGGCTGGTGTCCTCGCAGGCGCGAACCCTGCCGCCGGAGCAGCGCAAGATGTCGATGATCTTCCAGAGCTATGCGCTGTGGCCGCACATGACGGTCGCCGAGAATATCGTCTACGGGCTCCGGCTGCGGAAACTCGACCGCGACACCATCGCGAAAAAACTCAAACTGATCCTTGAGACCACCAAGCTCGAAATCCTCGCGCAGCGCTATCCCGGCGAACTATCCGGCGGACAGCAGCAGCGTGTGGCGCTGGCGCGCGCCCTGATCGTCGAGCCGGAGACGCTTCTGCTCGACGAGCCGCTGTCCAACCTCGACGCCAATTTGCGCGAAGAGATGCGTTTTGAAATTCGCCGGCTGCACGACCAATACCGCTATACGACGGTTTACGTCACCCACGATCAGTCCGAGGCGATGACCACCGCCGACCTGATCGCGGTAATGAATGCGGGGAAAATCGATCAGCTCGGCACGCCGGAAGATATTTACGACCGCCCGCAATCGGAATTCGTCGCGCGCTTCATCGGCGCCAGCAATGTGATCAAGGGCATCGCCCGCGACGGCAATCATGTCGCCTTTGCCGGCGCAACCCTGCAAGTGGTGGGCGCGAAACTCAACCCCGGCCAAAGCGCCGTGGTGGCGATACGCCAGCACGACATCCAGCTTTCAACGCAAATGCCGCAAGATGCGCAGAACGCGGTCAAGGCCACGGTGACGCGACAGGTGTTTCTCGGCGCCAGCCGCGACTACATGGTCGAAACATCCGATCGCACGACGTTGCGCATTGTAACGGGCACCGAAACCGCCGTTCCCAAAGGCAGCGAGGTCTGGCTCTTTCTGCCGCCCGAACGCTGCCGCGCGCTCGGCCGATAATAAGATGCGGAGCAAGAGGATGGACGCGATGAAGAAGCAAAGACTTTCTCGACGCGAGGTGCTGAAAGGCTCGACCGCGTTTGCGCTCGGCACCGTGTTCGCCTCTGCCGCTCGCGCCGAAGCGCCGCCGGCGCAAGCGATCACGCCGCAATTGATCGAAGCGGCCCGAAAAGAAGCCAAGGTGATCCTGTATTCTTCGATGGATCTTCCTGTGGGCGAGAAGCTCGGCAAGGCCTTCGAGGCGCAATATCCGGGCATCCAGGTGCAGATCGAGCGCTCCGGCTCCGAGCGGCTGTTTCAGCGCATCGACCAGGAATTTTCCTCGGGCATCCGCGCCGCTGATGTCGTCAACAGCTCGGATGCATCGCACTTTATCACCTGGAAGCGGAACGGCTGGCTGGCGCCGTTCGTCACGGAAGATATCGCGCAGCATTTCCTCCCGGAATATCGCGACCCCGATGGCATGTCCGCCACCACGCGGATCTATCTGTCGTCGATCGCCTACAATACCAACCTCGTGAAGCCCGCCGACGCGCCGAAAAGTTTCGCCGATTTGCTCGACCCGAAATGGGCCGGCAAAATGGTAAAAGGCCATCCCGCCTATAGCGGCACCATCATGACCACCACCTTCCAGCTGGTTCGCGAGCTCGGATGGGACTATTACGAGAAGCTGTCGAAACAGCGCGTGATGCAGGTGCAATCGTCGACCGATCCGCCGAAGAAGCTGGCGCTGGGCGAGCGCGCGATCATGGCTGACGGCAACGAATATAATGTCGTGCTCTTGAAGGAAGCCGGCCAGCCGGTCGAGCCGGTCTATCCGAGCGAAGGCACGCCGACGGTCTCGGGGCCGACCGGAATATTTGCGACCGCACCGCATCCCAATGCGGCACGATTGTTCCAGGCATGGCTGCACACCCGCGAAACCCAGCAATTCTTCATCGATTTCACGGCGCAGTATTCGGTTCATGCGCAGGTGCAATCGAAGCCGGGGCGCCGGAAGATTTCCGACATCAAGCTGATGAAGGAAGACGCCGCCGGCGTCGAGAAAATGGCGGAAGAGATCAAGACGCGCTATGCGCGGCTGTTTCGGGTTTGAGACCCTCATGGTGAGGAGGCGCGCCAGCGCCGTCTCGAACCATGAGGCAACGGTACCCTTGCTCATCCTTCGAGACGCGTCGAAGACGCCGCTCCTCAGGATGAGGGAAACATCTGACTCGCGGGCAACATGACCGACACCGCCAGTATCGTTGTTCTTTCACCTCTCCCCACACGCGGGGAGAGGGAGCTTGCACGGCCCGTGTCGGGATGAGGAAAGATTGAAAACAACATGACCATCACCGCCAGCATCCCCACCGCCAAAGCGAAAATCGACTGGACCAAGCCGGTGCTGTGGCTGTTCGCGGCGTGCCTGGTTGCGCTGATCGTGTTGCCGCTGTCGTGGCTTGCGGTCTACAGCGTCACCGACAAGGCCAATCACCTGACGCTACAGAATTTCGTCAAGCTGTTCACCGATCCCGATTTCCTCGATCCGTTGCTGACCACTGCCATCATCGCAACCACGTCGGCGGCGATCTGCTGCGTCGTGGCGGCGCCGATGGGATGGCTGGTGTCGCGCACCGACATGCCCGGGCGCCAGTTCATCCGCGCGCTGGTCACAGCCTCGTTCGTGACGCCGCCGTTTCTCGGCGCCGTCGCCTGGGAATTGCTGGCGGCGCCCAACAGCGGATTGCTCAACCAGCTCTATCGATTGGTGACGGGCGTCGAGGCCGACGAGCATCTGTTCAACATCTATTCGATGACCGGAATCATTTTTGTCATCTCCTGCTACACATTCCCGTTCGTATTCGTTCTGGTCGCCAATGCGCTCGACAACATGCCCGGCGAACTCGAGGATGCTTCCGCCATTCTCGGTGGCAAGGCCTGGACCACGGCGCGGCGCGTCACGATTCCGCTGGCGCTCCCGGCCCTCGTCGCCGGCGCTTTGATCGCGTTTCTGCAAGCCATGACCCTGTTCGGCTCGCCGGCGATCCTGGCGCTGCCCGCCGGCTTCCACACCATGACCACGAAAATCTGGAGCCTGTTCCAGTATCCGCCCAAACTCGAGCTCGCCGCCGCCGCTGCGGTGCCGCTGCTGCTGTTGACCATATTGCTGCTGCAGGCGCAGAAATTCATCCTGGGCCGCCGCGGCTACTCGGTGGTCGGCGGCAAATACGGCGCGCCGCGCCGCGTCGAGATGAAGAAGTGGCGCTGGGCGGCGCTGGCGTTCTGCCTGGTGGTGCTGCTCAATCCCGTGTTCCTGCCGTATTTCGCGCTGTTCAACGCGGCATTCTCGCCGAACGCGACGACGCTGGTGACGCCGTCGACGTTCACGCTGCATAACATCGTGTTCGTGTTCACCGAATTGTCGTCGACCCAGCTTGCGCTCAAGAACACGGTGATCCTGGGCACCGCGACCGCGACCATTGGCACCATGATGGCGCTGGTCATCGCCTATGTCACCACGCGCCGCGTCATCGCAGGCTCGCGCGTGCTCGGCTTTCTCGCCACCGCACCGGTCGCCGTTCCCGGGATCGTGCTCGGCGTCGGCTTGTTCCTCAGCTACACAAGGCCGCCCTTCGTATTATACGGAACGCTGTGGATCCTGCTGATCGCGTTCCTGACCATCAACCTGCCCTCGGCCTATCAGCAATTGCAGGCCGCGTTCGCCACCATCCATCCCGAGTTGGAGGACGCGAGCCGAATTCTCGGCGCGACGCGGCTGCAATCGCTGCGCCAGATCACCGCGCCGCTGCTGCGCACCGGCGTGATCGCGACCTGGTGCTTTATCTTTATCGGCGTGATGCGCGAACTTTCCGCGGCGATCGTGCTGTTCACGTCGCAGACCAAGGTGCTCAGTGTATTGATTTACGACCTCAACGAAAGCGGCGATCTCGCCGCGATTTCCGTGTTGGGCATCGCGATGCTGGTGATCACATTCGCGGTGGTGCTCGCGGTCAACCGGATTCCGGTATTCGGCGCCAACGCCGGCGCGCGGTTGCGCAATGGGTAGCATACGATCGTTTCTATTTGATGCGTCTCAACAACGGCAGCGAGTCCCCCCTCTCCCTATGGGAGAGGGTTGGGGTGAGGGGTTACGGCCTATCGTTAGGCTGTAACCCCTCACCCGGCGCTGCGCGCCGACCTCTCCCTATGGGAGAGGTAAGGTAGAGTTCGCGGAGAGTTGTTTTGCCTACCGCTCGACATCATCGACCCGATACGCCTCGATCTGTGCCTTGAGCCGCTACAGCGGCGTCGTCGGCGCCGCGCGGTCTACGACATATTTTTTCGCTCCGCCAGCAGCGAAAGCACTTTCAGGTCGATCGCGGGCGAATGATGGCGATGAGGCGGTGATGCGGGTCTGGCCCAATGGCGGCGCCTCTGGCAATTCGCTAAATCCAACCGATATGGCATTGGGGCGGCGGCTGTACCCGCCACGAAAGAGGACCGAGTGACACAAGCGCTGAACAAGCCCAACAAGAAAAGTCCGCAGCAGGCGCCGTCAGCGCCGCGCCGGCCGTATTCATTCACCGCCCACGGCATTACCGTCGTCGACGATTATGCGTGGCTGAAGGATGCCAACTGGCAGGAGGTGCTGCGCGATCCCTCGGTCCTGAAGGCCGATATCCGAACATATCTCGAAGCGGAGAACGACTACACCGAAAGCCTGCTCGGCCATACCGCCGTCTTGCAAAAGAAGCTGGTCGCCGAGATGCGCGGGCGGATCAAGGAGGACGATTCCAGCGTGCCCGCGCCGGACGGCCCCTATGCGTATTTGCGCAAATTCCGCGACGGCGGCCAACACGAGATGTTCGGCCGCTGCCCACGCGACGGCGGCGAGATCGAGATCGTGCTCGATGGCGACGAATTGGCGACGAACCATAAATATTTCAAGTTCGGCGGCGCCAGGCATTCGCCGGATCACCGGCTTGAAGCCTGGAGCGCTGACATCAAGGGCTCGGAATACTTTACAATTCGCGTGCGGGACTGGAACAGCGGCGCGGATCTTGAAGATATCGTCGAGCAAACCGACGGCGCGGTAGTGTGGAGCGGGGATGCCAAAGCGTTCTTCTATGTCAAGCTCGACGACAACCACCGCCCGATGCAGGTCTGGCGTCATCGCCTGGGCACGCCGCAGACGGACGATGTGCTGGTGTATGAGGAAAAGGATTCCGGCTGGTTCACCCATATCCATGAAAGTTCAAGCGGCCGCTTCTGCGTAATCGCCGGCGGCGACCATGAGACCTCCGAGCAGCGGCTGATCGATCTGGCCGATCCCGCTTCGCCGCCACGCCTGATCGCGGCGCGCGAAACCGGCGTGCAATATTCGGTCGCCGACCGCGGCGATGAGCTGTTCATTCTCACTGATACCGATGGCGCGATCGACTTCAAGATTGTCACCGCGCCGCTGCAATCGCCGCAGCGCGCCAATTGGCACGACCTGATCCCGCACCGGGAAGGCGTCTATCTCATCGACATCGAGCTTTATGCCGGCCATCTGGTGCGGCTGGAGCGCGCCAATGCATTGCCCGCCATCGTCATCCGCGATCTCGCGTCCGGCGACGAACACGCCATCGCCTTCGACGAGGCGGCGTATTCGCTGGACACCATGGGCGGCTATGAATTCGACACCACGAATCTGCGCTTCTCTTATTCGTCGATGACGACGCCATCGGAAGTCTACGACTACGACATGGTGAGCCGGACGCGAATTTTGCGCAAACGCCAGGAAATCCCTTCCGGCCACAACCCGGCCGATTACGTCACCACCCGCATTATGGCGACCTCGCATGATGGCGCGCAGGTGCCAGTCTCGATCCTGCACCGCCGCGATCTCAAGCGCGATGGTCGCGCGCCGCTATTGCTGTACGGCTACGGCTCCTACGGCATGGCGATGCCGGCGTCGTTCTCCGCCAACCGGCTGTCGCTGGTCAATCGCGGTTTCGTCTATGCGATCGCGCATATCAGAGGAGGCTCCGACAAGGGCTGGGGCTGGTATCTCGACGGCAAGCGCGAGAAGAAAACCAACAGCTTTGACGATTTTTCCGCCAGCGCGCGGGCGTTGATCGCAGCCAAATATACCGGCCCAAAGCGGATCGTCGGCCATGGCGGCAGCGCCGGCGGCATGCTGATGGGCGCGGTCGCCAATCGCGCCGGTGAATTGTTCGCCGGCATCGTCGCCGAGGTGCCGTTTGTCGACGTGCTCAACACCATGCTCGACGACACCTTGCCGCTGACGCCGCCGGAATGGCCGGAATGGGGCAATCCGATCGAAAGCGCAGCCGATTTCAAAACCATCTTGTCTTACTCGCCTTACGACAATGTCGCTGCCAAAGAATATCCGGCTGTTCTGGCGATGGGCGGATTAACCGATCCACGCGTCACCTATTGGGAGCCGGCGAAATGGATCGCGCGGCTGCGCGCGACCATGAGCGGTGGCGGCCCGGTGTTGTTGCGCACCAATATGGGCGCCGGCCACGGCGGCGCATCCGGCCGCTTCCACCGCCTCGACGAAGTCGCCATCGCCTACGCGTTCGCGCTGTGGGCGGTGGGATTGGCGGATAAGGGCGAGGTGTGAACTCGTAGCGCTGCTCTCTCTTTTCCCTCGCCCCCTCTTCGCCGGGAGAGGGGAGAGCGGGATGAGATTAGGTTGAAGCAGCCAGCGGCGAGCGATCACTTCTCCCTCTCCCCGCTCTTCGCGGGGTCGAGACGAGCGAAGCTCGCTCTTAGAGGGTTGGGGTGAGGGGCTGCTTCCGCAAATTCCGAACATAGGTGCGCGCGGTGACTCCCCCTCCCCCGGATTGCTTCGGACGATGCTTCGCATCGCCGAGGCAATCCGACCTCTCCCCGCAAAGAGCGAGGCGAGGTCGGACCCGTGCGTCGATTCAACTCAACGTCATCAGGCTCTAGAAGCGGCGCGAGCTCGATTTGGATTACGTGTCCCGGACGCGGTGCAGCGCTCTTGGCGATGCACCGCAGAGCCGGGACCCACTGTTATAGCATATGGACCGGATTGCAGGGCGTAAGCGCCAACCTCAAGGATTCCGCTGGGCGGTCATCACGATACGGATGAGATCGGCGGCATTGCGGGCGCCGAGCTTCTTCATGATGTTGGCGCGGTGATCCTCGATGGTGCGCGGGCTGATCCCAAGCTGGCGCCCGGCCTCCTTGTTGGACGCGCCGGATGCGAATTTCTCCAGCACTTCGCGCTCGCGCTGCGTCAATGGCTCGCGCCCGGGAAAATGCAGCGATTCGATTTTCGACGCCGAGTTCTCGGTCTGCCGGCGTGCATATGCCCCGATCGCCTCGTCCAGCCGGGCCACGATCTCGCTGCCCCGGAACGGCTTCTCGATGAAGTCCAGCGCGCCGTTCTTGATCGCACTGACCGCCATGGCGATATCGCCCTGCCCGGAGATCATGAAGATCGGCGCCGGATAGTCCTCGCCGTGGAGCTCCTTCAGGATATCGAGGCCGGATTTGCCGGGAATGTGCACATCGAGCAGGATGCAGCAGGGGGTCCTGGTTCGCGCCACCGCCAACAGCGCCGCGCCGTCCGCAAAGCAGATGACCTGATAGCCCCCCGCCGACAAAACTATCGAGAGGGTTTCGCGGACGGCAGGATCGTCGTCGACCACGAAAATCTCGCCGCGGGAAAGTGAATTCTCGGCCATGTGCCATCGTCCATAGGCAGTGAAAACGTGACGCGCACGCGCCGAATGGTACCGCGTCCGGCACGGATTCGACGGAGACCGTATTTGTACGGGACCGTGACTTAACGCACAAGTAGTACCGGCCGGACCAGAAATGCAAAGGAGGCATAAGAAATGCGATGAAGGAGAGCACCCATTGCAGACGGCAGCGGCGCTGCGATCCAGTCCGACGATCAAAACGACGGTTGTCGCGATGCCTTCAGGCGGCGATGAGAGAATCCTGACCTGACGAGGTGCCGGGTCTCTTTTTCTTGTTCTTTCCCTTCAGAAATTGGACGTCAATTTCCGTGCCGTTGACGCGGACAAGTTCGCAGCGGCGATAGGCCAGGCCGGTCGACGACAACAGCAGGAAGAACTCCCTGAGATTGAGGCCCTCAATGGTACCCTCGACGGTAAGCATGGCGTCGTTGTCCGAGATGGCATTGAGCAGACAGTCGCGGCGCCATGTCCCGTCAATCCCCATGATGCAGACGCCATATCCGCGGCTGAACGTCACGCGCTCCGGCGCTTTGTTGTCATCGGTCATTTGTCAGAGACCCGCCATGACGATATCCAGGCATTCATCGTTTCCGTCAAGAACTCCCGCAACAGATCGTCCATCGGAATACGCCTTCCAGCCATGAGTATTGCGGTCGATTCTCAACCGTTCTTCGATAACCTTTCGGCTTTGCATTGACGTTAATTTCAAACTCCGTGTTAATACGGGGCAAGCGAAACGCGGCGACGCGCGAACGCTGTACCACCCATGCCTGGGCTTGCAGCGCGATCAATGGCCGTTGGGCCGGCGGGCTATCGCGGCCCCCGCCTCGTCCATCGCCGGTCCGTGCGCCGCTGACGAGTCTATCCTCTTTGAGGGTTAATTTTTTACTCGGTAAGACTACGGTGAGCTTCGGCACAGGCCCAAAAGCAGGAGCGTCGCCGTTGCCGGAGATTTGGCGCGAATCGTCCGTGTATTGGGGTGAATATTGCGACAACGGATCGGATCTCCTTAGCACTACCTGCCGTAGAAATGCCTTTGGCGGGAACGCGGATGCGGGTAGTTCCACCGACCTTGGATTTACCTCTTAATCCACCACGAACCCTTTTCATGGTTCGATGCACGCGCGGTCACGCCTGCACGCGGCAGGCCTATCACGGAATCAAACTGCGGAAAATTACGCTGCAATGATAGAGGCCCCCGATCGGATTCAGGAGTATTTGAAGAGGCTGACGCCGTTGGCGCGCGGCAACCTTCTGATCGAGCTCGAGCGGCTGGAAGTCTGCGGCAGCGAAATACCCGGCTCCGTGGATATCCTGGCCAGACTGCGCGCGGAATTCCGCAGTGATGGCTCGACCCAAAATCGCGTCGGCAATCCCTCGCGGTATTTTTTTGCACCGCTGGAGCCGCTGCTCGTCGATGGCGCGCCCGAGCATGCCAATTCCGGTCGCATCCTGCGCGGTTCGCTGTCCCCCATCTGGGAATGGATCAGCCGAGACCTGTTGCCGACAATGGCGCGCGACTATGCCAAGGGCATAGATGGGTTGATGGCCGCGAACAATCAGCGCGAAGCCCGGCAGCTCGCCGCCACGTTCCAGACCAAAATCGTCAAATATCTCGAGAACACGCTCGGCTCGGTGGATGGCGCCGATCAAACCCGCGTCAAGCTCGCGACCTACACGGCTTCGCCTGCGGCCTATGACGACCTGACCAAAATGCTGTGTGTGCTGCGCGCGCGCGATGCGCTGGCGAAGTTCAACGACGCGCTGCCGGCCACCATCAGGAAGTTCGATGACGCGCGGGTCGCCAAGGTGGCTGCCTTGCTGGATGGGTTCGGAAAAAACCACGCCGAGGCGCTTCCCTTTGCGCTGGCGTTGGTAGCCAAGCGGCTCAAAACTCCCTGGCAATTGATCCGCCTCGCCACCAAGGCTGCGCCCAGCAAGAACGCCGCGGATATCGCCGCCACGTCTTATGCGATCGCGGTTTCGATGGTGCTGGACCGGTTGGACGACAATCGATCGGCGTTACGCGTGGCCCTCCGGAACAACCGGGTCCTGGTCTGCAGGGAAATTCTGACCGGTATTTACGACACCGAATACGCCTTGCAGGTCCGCATCGATCTGCTCGACGAATCCGACTGGGGAGAGCGGCTTCACAATCTGATGAACGCGATCGCCGCCCTGGTGGAAGCCGAGGTGAGCAGGTTTCCCGATAAAATCGGCCATGTTCTGGGATCGCGCAGCCTGCGCGGCCATCAATCCCTGGCCGGTCGCCTGACCTATTTGGCATGGAAGGGGCGCGATGCCGTGAGCGGCGGAGCGGCCTATTGCAAGAGGCTGGTCGGCCAGTCCTAGGAAACCTCGGGCTGAGAAAAGCGGCGACGATCGTCGTCCCGTCGATCGCGTGGTTCACTATCCAACGCTTTCGCCACAAAGGCGTCGTATCGCAGATTCAGAAATTTCTCGAGAAATCGCCCTGAGAAGACGAACCTGAACCACCAATACGCCTTGCGTCGCAATTTCATGGTCTCGTCCTCGATGCTGAGAGGCCCCGACGGCGTGATGGATAGCGCCGAATCCGGCGACCCGATGTGACATGCTTCACATTGGGCAGCACACAAACCGGTGAGATTGCGCCCCGCCGCGCCGGCCTTGAAAGGCGGATTCCGCCGGCCTCGCGCTGCTGCAGAGATGGCCGGAATCCGTTTCAGCCGCGTCTTGCGGCAGAGTCCGGTCGGCGACAGAGCCAGGCCCGCTCCCTGTCTTTTTTGCGTTTTCCTTCGCCGCCGCCGGGAACCTGGACGCGAGGTCGCAAGTTTCCCTGCCAAACTATCCATGGGCTTGGGGAGCGCCGCCGGAGAGCCCCTTCATGACCGTGTCCAA
>Ga0207707_10003669_pt1 | contig 13620 bp, 11 predicted proteins | sample KBSC83BmetaG_FD_184336 | JGI IMG/M metagenome (GOLD analysis project Ga0207707, IMG submission 184336) | Corn rhizosphere microbial communities from Kellogg Biological Station, Michigan, USA - KBS C8-3B metaG (SPAdes) (version 2) | ecosystem: Host-associated > Plants > Roots > Rhizosphere ...
CGCATGCGGCCAACCTTGCCTTCGGCGCGGTTCTTCAGTCCTTCAGCCGACCTTAAACGTTCTGAAACTCGGCGTTCGAACGCGCCCAAGTGCCCAGAGCGACGAGATGGCACCAGCCGTAGCGTCGTTGGTGTCGGGTCTGGCATTGCTGACCGCCACAACCCGACTGGGGTCGAGTCGGCGGACGAGCTGACGCTGCCGAGCGGTGCGCTGTGCGGAAGCGGAGACTCCCATCGCGTGATAGGTGCGATAACCGCTCACGCGACCGCGAGAATCGGTGGCGGGCCCGCTCTTCGTCGCTAGCTGCCTTTGGCGCCGCTAGTTCAATCGGCGAAGCGCATCGAGAGCCATTTATCGGGCGGACTGCGCACGTCGCAGACCGTTCGACAATTCTGCTCAACGGAGATGGTTGCGGGGCAGAAGCAAAGCTAATACGCAGCCCTTCTGTGCGGTCGCTTGATCCGGATCTCCAGCTCCTTCCCGACGGCACGCGCTGCTTTTGATAAGCGTGCCTAGCTGCACTGATACGTTCTCGGGGTCGAGAATGCGGTCAAGCTGAGAACGGCTCGTGCCCATTTTTTTTGCCATCTCAGGCTCGGTGAAGCCGTGAAGCAGCATCATCTGCGCACCATCGACCGCGAAGAGCGTTCGCGCAATGCGAGTACCCAAATTCGTGCGCACTTCCCAAACGGCACTACGCAGGTGATCGACACGAGGCTTGCCAATCGGCCACTTGAACTGAACGTATGCAATGTCCTCGCCGACTGCCTTTCGCTCGTCCTTGGAAAGGCGCTTTAACCAATCGCGAACTGGTTCGAGGCGAGTAGTCTGGCTTTCTTGCAGCAGCGGTAGCCATGCGCGAGGGAGATGAGGAGATGATCTGCCACGGAGAGCATTCGGTCGTCGAAGTGCCGCAGCAGCCGCACGTACGCGGTGGCAAGGCAGTTCCGCTGCTCAACGCGCGACGTCTGCTGAATCTCCCGCTCAACCAGCATAGCGAGCGGGTCACGGCCGCCATCACTCGCGAGTGCGCGTACGAGCGGATGCACGAAGTCCCTGCTTTCGTCGTCTTCACTCTTGTCGAGCCGAACCGCGAATACAACCGTCCGCTCTTCGTAGCGAACAAGCTTCTGATAGAGGTACGCGAGCACTTGTTCCTGGTCGGTCCGGCTCGACCAGTCGACGGCGTGGTCACGGCGCCGACCAATTTCGGCGGCCATCACGAACGCCTCGCCGACAACGTCTTCAAACTCGTATTCGCCGGCCGTACGGCGCGCAATCCTCGCTAAGTCCTTTTTCCGCTGTGCAACGAAATGCTCGAACCTATCCATCGGCACGCGTTACGAGTTCCTGCTGGATGCTAGCCGGCAAGCAGAGTATCAGATGAGTCGCGTCGCCGCGGCAGCAACGACCATCGGGTTCTTTCCCCGACTGCATGATTACGTCAATGCGAAGCAAGGCGTTGATTCTCTGGCGTTCCACGAAGAGTGTGACATCGACACGGCGCGCTCGAATGAAAATTTGCGACACACTTTGGGCACAATCTGGTCACAATCGACGCAAAGAAAAAGGGCTTGCATCGCTGCAAGCCCTTGATTTTATGGTTGCGGGGGCCCGCAACCGGACCCGTCTACGCATCGCTTAAAAGCAGGATGCTTCGCAATCTAGTGCGTAGTCTCACTCGCCTATGCTCTGAAATCTATATCCGCGATCTGGGAGCAATTTCGAAACCACAACAACTTCGACGCTTCGAGCGCTATTGGGAATCACAACGAATCGTACTTTCTTACCCTTGGCATCCGTTGATATCCGATACGTTCCCTTCTGGCCGCGAAGATCGGTAACTTCCTGACCATCCTTCAAACGCGAAGTGCACTTGCGTTCCGAGGTCGGCACGAAATGTTCACCGCAGAAATAGTAGATCGCTGCGCGTAGGTAGTAGGCAGGCACCTGCGGTCAACCTGTGACCCTTGGCTTCCTCCGCATCGCCGAAACCTTCATGCGCTTCGCCATGGCGGTCCACTCCGACCACCAGAGTTCGTTGTCGCCTTCGTGACCGAGTAGCTTTTGGCCGATCTGATCGATCTCGCCGAGCGACGCCGCCCCCCCAGGCCGACGCCTCGATCCCGAACATCATGCCCTGCGACCACAGGTGGTCGCAGGGCAAGTACTCGAACCAATGACTCATCGGATCAGCCCGGGTAAAAGGCAAGCCGCGTTTGATCGATCTTGAAGATATCGGCAAGCCAGTCGATCATCAACTCCTGGCCAAGTGTCGGGTTGTCGTGCTGGCAGTGCTCAGCTCCCGTTTCTTCTTCGCTCGTCAGGCGCAGCGAAGCTTTGACGCCGTGACGTACAGCGTAGTCGTACACCTGCTTCACGGATTCGACGCCGAGAACGTCGTGGCCGCCATGGATGATGAGATAGGGGCACTTCATGCGCTCGAGCACACCTTCGAGCTTGAAGGGCTTGGCGATCTCTGTCGCTTCGGTCATGGTTTTGGCCCCGAACACCCACTTGATGTGGCCAGCCAAGCCGTGGCTTTCGTCGCGGGTCTTCCACCGCTCATGGATGTCCCAGATCGCACCATGCGAGATGCAGGCGGCCAGTCGCGGCTCCATTGCTCCGGCACGCGCTGCATAGTAGCCACCCAGGCTTGATCCGCTTACTGCAATTCGCGAGGCGTCGACGTCGGAGCGTCTCTCGAGCCAATCAATACACTTTCCGATCGGAACCTCATAGTCCGGCCTGGTGACAAGGCCATGTCGACGCAGCGCGCCTCCCTGTCCCGGACCGTCAACCAACAGCACTGACATCCCACGCTGCAGAGCGCCGCGACCCGTCATGAACCACAGTTCGTCCTTGAAGGAATCGAGGCCACCGACGGAGATCAGCACTGGCTGGCGTTCTCCACCGTTGGCCGAACGGATGAAATAAGCGGGCAGCGGCTTGCCCGTTTCGTAGGGAATCTCAACGACCTCACCTCTTGGCGTCAGGTGGGCGAGGAACTTGTGAGAGGCCTTCTCGCAGCGATCGAAAGTGGCGAGGCGCCGTGGGTCATCGGCCTTCAGCCAGAACTCGGCTTCACGAAAGTAGTTGGCCGCACGAAGCCAGCAATTCATCGCGCTGCGCACGTGGTGCGAGGCGATCTCGTCATCGCCGCGCCTGTCATTGCGCTCCGCGATATGGGTCCACTCCCGAAACCAGCTCTCGAAGTCGTGAGCGCCGATCTTGCTTCCGGCCTGAAAAACCTCGCTGACCGCCCCGCCTCCTTCCTGCGTCTCACCGAGCCCTCGCCGGAACTGGTACGACATCCAGAAGTCATTGTGCCAGTGATGCCAGCCGAAAGGCTCGTAGCTAGGCGACGGCGTCACGTTGTTGTCCATGGCAGTAGTCGTCATTTCGCTTCAAGCCAGCGAGGTGGGGCCGCGGGGTCCGGTGTGCCGCATCCAGTGCCGCAAGCCGCGCCCAAATGGCCATGAGCAAATCCTAGGATCAACGCACGAGCAATGTCAAACAATGCTCCGCATCTTCCCAGTTATTGAGAACGTCACCGGTGAAAACGCTAAGGTGCATCGCGTCGATGACCGATTTGTTGGTAAGGTACGCTTCGCAACCGGGAGACGTGGTTGTGACCGTGTTTCGATCCGAGAGGACGAAGACGAGAAACTGAACGTTTCGATCAACGTCGTGGACGCTTTGTTGGCCGGCTTGCTTGGCTTGCGCATCGATTTATCAACTATTGAGAACTCGGGCTTGACCTCACCTTCCGTCGCCTCGCCCTCGGCCCAGACGGTCGGCCGCGCGGTCCAATTGCTCCGGCTCATTGCTTCGAGTCAGACCTGCAACCTGCGCCTTGTCGACATTGCGGCCATGGCGTCGCTCGACAAGTCGACAGCGCACCGGCTGCTTCAGCGACTGGTGCACGAACGCCTGCTGGCTCGCGATCCAGTGCGCGGCTACCGGCTGGGTCCCTTGCTGTACGAACTGGGGCTGGCCGCGCTTCCTGAGACAAACCTTCGCGAGTTGTCGCAGGCCGCGCTGTACGAGCTGGCGCAGGCCACTGGCGACATGGTTTTCCTGATCGTGCGCAGTGGCTTCGAGACGGTCTGCCTCAATCGGATCGCTGGCAATTTTCCGATCCAGACCATGACGAGAAGCGTGGGCGATCGCCATCCGCTTGGCGTCGGCGCCGGAGGCCTTGCCATTCTTGCGTCGCTCAGTGACGCGGAGATGAAGATTGCCATCAGGGCGGTTGCACCGCAGTTGCATCCGTACCGGCTCTCCGAGAAGATGCTGTTCGACGCGGTGGCGGCCACACGGGCGCGCGACGGCCATGCGGTCGACGAAGGCAGTGCGGCACTCGATGTCACGGCCGTCGGACGCGTCGTCCGCGATCGGACGCAAGCGCCGGTGGCTGCTGTCTTTGTTGCATCGATCCGTAAACGCATGACAGAAGAGCGTCAAGAGAAGGTGGCCAGGCAGCTTGTCGACTGCGTAAACGCAGTCGAGGATGCGCTTTTGCCCTGACCCAGGGATCGATGCGGAAAGTTTCATGGCCAATCAGGCGTCGGCTGCGCCAGTTGTCCAATTCATGGATGGCTACACGCGTTTCGGATCCGGATAAAAACTCGGAGTCTCCAGTGACCAAACCCGCCGTAACGGTGCTAACTCTCGGCGGGCGCCATTGCCATGACTGAAAGTCCTCATCGCGGCGCAGTGCCGATCCTCACCGGTGAGAAATTAGTCGAAGCGGTGCCCGGTCTGGGCAATCCTGACCAGGTGGAGGCGCGGTGCTTGCGCCAGGTTCCCGGGGCTCACCTTCAGTTCGATGACCTTGCGCATCACCGTCGCTGAAACGTGCAGTCGCGCTCGTCTCCTTCAATGCGTGCAAAGATGATTGATGGAAAGGGGTGAAGCGGCAAGACCGCTGCAGAAATGGCCGACGTGCGGCGCGAGCATATCCGACAGCGCGCGGCTCCGGGCATTTTCATGCGCAAGTCGTTCGGCCGCCTCCTGCGCCTGACTTCGTAGACGCGGGATGTCCACGTTAACTAACTCTCGCTCCTTGAGAATCAGGCGCCCGCCGACCATTACGCTTTCTACGCCGGTACCGTCCTCCCCGAAAACGAGCTGGGAAACAATATCGTTGGCGGGCACATAGTGCAGGGCCGCCAGGTCGATGAACACGAGATCGGCCAGATAACCCTTTTCGATCCGGCCGATCTTCTCGAACCCCAACGCACGGGCGCCGCCCTCAGTCGCCGCATGAATGACCTCGAGAGGACTGATCCAGCTATCAACCGGATGGTCTTGCACACGGGAAAGGTAGGACGCGAGTCGCATGGCTTCGAAGACGTTCAGATTGTCCGAGGCCGAGGAGCCATCGGTGCCAATCGCGAGTTTGACGCCGCGATCCAGCATTCTTCGGAGATCAGCGATGCCAGAGCCGAGCTTGAGATTGCTGCCAGGATTGTGAGAGACGGAAGCGCCCCGGTCAGCCAGGCGCGCCCGGTCGTCATCGGTCAGCCAAACGCCGTGCGCCGCACAAAACCTGGGCCCAAGTATTCCAAGCGAATCCAGATGCGCGATTTGTGTTTTGCCGTAGCACTGTTCCGCGACAACCGCCTGCATTCGGGATTCTGAGACGTGCATCTGCATTCCGATGTCGAAGTCCTTGGCGAGGTTCAAGCAGCCCGTCAGGAATGCATCGGAACAATGATGCGCAATCGTCGGGCCGAGTCCCGGCCGCACCCGCGAACGGTCGAACTGCCACGTGCTGATGATTTCCCGACAAGCGGCAAGTGAAGCTTCATACGGTGAGGCCCGCATGTCCATCACCTGCTGGCGGAGTGGCTCCGGCAGAGCGTCGGCCAAACCTGGGATCGCTTCATAGAACGTTCGGTCGGCCATCATCGGAGCGATGGTGGCTCTCATTCCAACGTCCGAATAGGCTCGCCCGACCGCTTGGATCCCGTCGACGGTGGGAAGCGGCATTTCCGCAAACATGTCATAGCTCGACGTGCAGCCCTTGCGCACAAGCTCTGCCGCCCCGATCAGCGCGGACAAATACTTGTCTTCAAAAGTTCGCTTTCCATTGGACCACGGCATGGAGACCAAAAGCAGTTCAAGGTTGACACGGTTGAACTGGCCTTTCACCAATTGGGCCTGGGCATGATGATGCCCGTTGACAAGTCCCGGGATCACCAGCTTGTCCGTGGCGTCGAGTTTTTCGATTCCCTCGCCGCGCACCGAACCGGGCGGGACAAGGTCAGCAATCGTCTCGCCATCCAGAACGATGTCGAGAGGCTCCACTGCCGTTTTTCCCGGCCGCAGCACCTTACCACCGTGTATTAAACATCGCTGAGTCATGTCTTGTTAACCGTCAAGCCCCACACGTATTGGCATGCAAAGAACTCTCGAACGCTGCATGCCACGGCGCATCGAATCTGGGTTTCTACAGCGGCGGCTTCCACCCGCTGGGTGAGCGAATAGCGCCGATATCCACCTGCTTCATCGTGCTCGGGGTGATGGAGGCAAACGGTACGAAGACCTCTGTGGAAGCAGGCTTCTTCCCGCTATGCAAGGCAACTCCGAGGCGAACCGCTTCCTCCCCGAGGAGCACGGGCTGCAAGCCTACGACGTACTGTATGCAGTCCTTGGCCATCAATTGCTGGGCTTGCTCACCATAGACAGCAGTGAGAACCTGAGTCTTCCCGCACAAGCCCCGCGCTTGAACGGCCTGAGCTGCTCCCACGCCAACAGTGTCATCGGCGCCATACAGCAGATTGAGCTGCGGAAAGCGCTGCAACATATCGGAAGCAACGTCTTGTCCTGCGATCACGGTGGCATCCTCGGTCTTCTCCGCCACGATTTTGATTGCACTCTCTTTGATGTCTATCTTGAAGCATCGGAGTCGTTCGGTTGACCAGAACGCACCAGGAGGGCCAGCGACGATTCCGATCGTCCCCCCATTGGGAAGCAGCTTCTTGGCTCCAGCAGCCAGAGCCTTGCCAATATCGCAATGCGATGAAGCGGCATAGCCCTGGATGTCTGGCCCTGCAGCGCCCGCACCTATCACCGTGATCCCTTGTGCGACGGCCTGCTTGATCGGCCCTCGCGTCGCCGTTGGGTCGGCAGGGTTAACCAAAATAATTGCGACCTTTCTACTGATTAGGTTCTGTATCTGATTGAGCTGCTTGTCAATATTTCCGAACCCGCCGGCAGACAGAATAGTTACCCCGTAGCCGGCCTCCTTTGCGGCGTTCGTAACGCCATAAAGCATGGATGTGTAAAAGGAGCCCTCTGCAGTAGGCAGAGAGACCCCAATCAGTCCCTTGGACGCAGAAGCACTTGGCGTCGAGCCCTGAGCAAGGGCCAAACTACCCATTCCTGCCAGACTAGTCGCTGCTAGCATAACGAAAATATTGCGCTTGACTTTCTTTAACATGGAAACTCCTTTCGTTGGAACTCAGTGAAGCGTCAGCGCGCCAGGATATAAATATCCGACACGCCTCTCGTCAATCCACATGAAATGACCATGAGCGAGTGATGCCTGGCAGCTGTCACCACGATACGTCACCTCTCGTACGCCACTTACGGCTCAGATACTGGTCCCACGCAATGGCAACAATCATCGCCAAGCCAATCGTCATGAGTTGCGTATACGACGAGACACCCACCAGGTTTAATCCATTACTCAAGATGGTCACGAATGCAACCCCGGTTGCGACTCCGACAAGTCCCCCGCGACCGCCCATTAGCGATACGCCGCCAAGGACCACCGCCGCCACTGACTGCAATGAGATATCGGCGCCAAGGGTCGGTTGCCCTGAAGCGACCCTCGCAGTCAATATGAGCCCTCCCAGGGAGGCCAACACAGAACATATAAGATACGTGGAAAGAATGGTGGTATAGCTGTTGATCCCCGACAGCCGCGCGGCATGAGGGTTTCCGCCAACCGCATAGATTCCTCTACCAAGACGTGTCGCTCGAAGCAGGAACATAGTCGCCACGAAGACAAGCAGAGCGACAACTACAGGAACCGGAACGCCAAGTATCCTTTTGTAGGCCAGCGTCGTGAACTCCTCCGGCAATCCGACGATCGGGATACCGCCACTGATGTTCAGAGCCAATCCAGATGCAACGGAAAGCATCGCCAAGGTGGCAATAAAAGGGGCGACGCGAAGCTTTGTGATGACGATGGTGTTGATAAAGCCTACCGCGGCGCCCGTCAGCAGCCCGGTCACGATGCCCGCAGCGACACCCCATTGCACCATCGCAAGAGCAGCAGCCACACTGACCAGTGCGACTGTGGCGCCAACGGACAGGTCAATCCCGGCTGCAAGTATGGTGAATGCTTGGCCAAACGACACGCACGCAAGGGCGGCGGCCTGAAGACCGATATTTTGCCAATTCTCCGTGGTAAAGAATACGTCGGACTGCGTCGAAAAGGAAATGGTCAGCCCGACTACAACGAGCGGCAAACCAACCTGTCTCGGATCGATGGCCTTCAGGCGCTTAATAAGATTGCCGTCACCGCGCCGGCTCAGTTCGCTCTCCACGGAGATTTCGGATGTTTTAGACATTAGATCAATCCTCACTCGATCATGCCGCGAAGGCTGCAAAGGCATCCGAAAGTATTTGCTTCTCGTTGTACTCAGCCCAGTTGTATCGTCCGAAGATCCTGCCAGAGGACATCACTACAAGACGATGGGAGACATTCATGACCTCGGGAAGCTCGGATGAGACCAGAATAATGGCGGCTCCCGCTGAAGCTAACCGTTGCATGAGTGAATACACTTCATATTTGGTCCCAACGTCTATCCCTCTTGTGGGCTCATCGAAGATGAAAATACGTGCTCCGCAGATCAGTGCCTTCGCAATAACGACTTTCTGCTGATTCCCGCCTGATAGGTTCGCGACAGCCGCCTCCATACGGCCACGCAGATTCAATGATGCGGCGATTGGCGTTGTTGCTGCACGAATCTTCTTGCGACTGATGACCCCGCGGCTCACAAACTTCCTCAGCGAAGAGAGCACCATGTTTTCTCGGACGGGAAGATATAAAAGGAGGCCCTCTTCTTTACGGTCCTCGGGAAGATATGCGATGCCGGCAGCAAGCGCATCACGAGGGTTCCGGATCCGCACGGGCTTGCTGTTGACCTCAATGTGGCCACTATCAAACCTGTCGGCGCCGTAGATTGCACGCATAACCTCGGTACGCCCGGCACCAATAAGTCCCGCAAAGCCTACAATCTCCCCGGAGCGAACCTCAAACGAGACGTTCTCAAAACTACCCTCCTTGGTGAGGTCAACAACTTTCAACGCAACGTCGCCAATACTTGAGGCACGTTCAGGAAACAGGCTGCCAATTCGGCGTCCCGTCATCAACTCAATCATTTTGTCTGAATCAAGTTGTTGAATCGGCAAAGTGGCAGTCACTTTGCCCTCGCGTAGCACCGTCACGGCATCAGAGATCTCCCGAACCTCGTCCAGTCGATGCGAAACAAAAAGAACTGCAGTGCCATCGGCCCGTAATTGCTTGATGACGCCGAGTAGTCGCGCAACATCGCGAGACGGCAATGAAGAGGTCGGTTCGTCAAGAATGATCACTGAAGGATTCACCGCCAGGGCACGCGCGATTTCGAGCAGCTGCTTCTGCCCTGTGGAAAGATTTCCCGCGAGAGCCTTTAGTGGAATGTCCTCGGCTCCTACCCGGGCCAACGCTCGGTACGCCACCTCGTCCGCGCGGTGCGACGACAGAAGCTGCCGACCCGGACCAAATGTGGGCTCGTTACCCAACACAATATTCGCACTGACGCTCAGCCAGGGCTGAATCGCCAGCTCCTGAAATATGGTCACGATGCCTCGACGTCGAGCGGCCGCGGGATTTTCTAGTCTTAGCTCATGACCTCCGAGGATGATTCGACCTTGGTCAGGTCTCAGGTCTCCGGAAAGTATGCTGATGAGGGTGGATTTTCCCGCCCCGTTTTCGCCAATCAACCCATGAACTTCGCCAGCCCTAAGCTCGAGGTTGACTCCGTCAAGAGCCTGAACGCCCGGGAAGCTCTTACTGATGTCATATGCCGCAAGCGCCAGGTTGCTGTCGACCTGGGAGTACCCTTCTGCGTGTGGCCGGGACGCTCGCATGTTGTCGGACTTCAAGAGGCAGCGAAAGTTAACTAACTCAACTGCTACGGTCGCTCGGGACCAAATGGAAGTCCACCCATGCCCGATAGGAGACGGCATACCTCACTGGCGAGAAGCTCTCAAGCCATTTGGAAAAGACCTGCGAAGTGCACTGGCACGCCGCGCCAGTGACCGTGCAACGACAGTTCCGAGTAACCGCGACTCGACCGATTGACGGCTCTCAACGAAAAGCTGAGAAGATTTAACGTGCTCAGCTTAGCCATGAGGGTTTGCGGCCGCCACCGGCAGCAACAGACGGCGCCGCGCTACGAGCTCCGATACCGGGCCCTTCGCGCTGAAAATTGGTGACGTAACAGTACGACGTGTTGTTTTCGCGATCCGCCCAAGCGAACGCTCCTCCGGTGCCGGTGTGTCCGAAGGCGTTGATGTTGCGCCCCATCGGCACGGTCTCGGTCTCGTTTTGCATGAAGCCGTAGCCCATCCGCATGCGTCGCCTCGTCATGATGCAGTCGTGATCCCACACCAGCGTACTCAACCGCACGACCGCCTGCGGACTGAGGAGACGAACGCCGTCGAGCTCGCCATTGCCTGCGAGCATGGCGTAGATGCGAGCCATTGCACGCGCATTGCCGTGGCCGCCAAAGGAGGGCACTTCCAGCTCGCGGATCTCGCGATCATTCTGGAAGTAGTGCAGCGGAGCGCATTTTGAGGCGCGACCGAGCGGCGTAGACGTATCGGCGGCGATTTCGAAGAACTGATTCTTCGGATTCCGGTGCATGTCGGTGACGCGCGCGACCTCGTCCCTCGTGAGACCGATGTGATAGTCGGCGCCGAGTTTGTCGGAGACCTCCTCGCGCAGGAACGTGCCGATACTCCGGTTGGTGACCCGGCGAACGATCTCACCCAGCAGAAAGCCGATGTTCTCCGCGTTGTAGGCACCGTTCGTACCCGGTTCCCAGGCCGGCGTCTGCTTTTCGAGCGCATGGATCAGCTCATCCCAGCGATAGATCGAGCCGTGCGTGGCAGCATCGCAGAAAATGACACCGCAGGTATGCGAAAGCACATGTCGGACAAGCACCTTGTCCTTGCCAGCCTGCGCGAATTCTGGCCAGTAGGTCGCCACCGGCGCGTCGAAATCGATCTTGTCCCGGTCGATCAGGATATGCACGCAAAGGGCACTCATGCTCTTCGCGACCGAATTCATGATCACGATCGTGTCCTCTTCCCACGCCTGCGCGTGCGCGAGATCCTTGTACCCGCCCCAGAGGTCGACGACCTTCTTGCTGTTCTTGTAGACGCAGACGGCAGCGCCGACTTCTTCGCGCTCCCGGAAATTGCGCTCGAAGGCCTCGCGCACGCCGGAAAATTCCGGCGCACAGGTGCCGCTGATAGGGGTGTCGAACTTGGTAGTCGCGACGACCGAACCGTTCATGATTTTCCATTTTTTTGGATGGCAGGCGGCGAATCGATTCCCGCGAATAATCCTAGGCTGCTTGCAACCGGAGTGTCAAACAATGTGCCGCCGTTTCTCAACTATTGAGAACGTAACACGTGAAAACCGGGAGGGTGCGTCACGTTGCTGATGCTTGTCGAAACCAGTCGTGCGCTTCGCGGACTGAGGATGCTGTTGTGACAGCCTTTGTATTCGATGGACGACGGACGAGAATCCAACGTTTCGATTAACGCGTCGAGAGACTCCCACTCAGACTGTGCTCGTCGACGTATCAATTGTTGAGAATTTGGCTTGACTGTCCGCGATCTCCCACTGGGCGATCTACGCGAGCCGGCGATACATCGAGCAGCACGGCAAACCCGAGCGCGTCGAAGATCTCGAGCGCATCTGGTGGCTGGTTTCGATGAGACGATGGCGAATCACCGCGCCGCGAAGTGGCTGAGCGAGGTAGCTCCGAACGCACACGTCGTCGCGCGCAACAACAGCGTGCTGGGGCTCGTGTACTCAGTGAAATCGGGAATCGGCGTGGCAGCGCTGCCGACCGCGCTCGGCAATGCGGAAGAGGACCTTCTCCGCGTGCTCGGACCGATTCCCGAACTCGCTCGCATCTGGCGTATTCTCGCCCATCCCGACGTGCGACGTACACCGCGCGTGTCCGCATTCTTCGACTTCATCACGGAGGAAATCGAGGCACTAAGGCCAATACGTACCGGCTAGGTTGGCCGGTGTGCGCGGTTGCGTTCGCGCCGGGGTCGCGGAAGTCGTCGGCACAAAATACTCAACTTGGTCACATCCAATCCCGATTCCGTCACAAGGCGCCCACAACGATTCACTCCGCTCGCATGTGACGCCTCTTGATTTTGATCTCGACTTCCTTACCCACAGCACGCGCAGCGTTGATTAACGTATCCACCTGAACGGATACGTTTTCCGGATCAAGGACGCGATCGAGCTGAGAACGGCTCGTCGCCATCTTCCTGGCCATCTAAAGTTTCGAGAAAGATCGACATCGCAGCTATCGAGGCGGGGCTAAGGTCACTCGATGCGTGATTCTGCGCACAATTGGTCACAATCGGCGCAAAGAAAAAGGGCCTGCATTGCTGCAAGCCCTTGATTTTTGGTTGCGGGGGCAGGATTTGAACCTGCGACCTTCGGGTTATGAGCCCGACGAGCTGCCAGACTGCTCCACCCCGCGACAGGATTGCAATTATAGCAATTGCACCGGCTGCGGGTCAATTGCGCTACACAGGAATCTTCTCCGGCTCCTTCACTTCGGGCGGCGCGCGCTGAGCCTCTTTGGCGGGCTTGGCGGGTGCGCTCTTTTGCTCTGCCGCGTCCGTCCTGACCTGCGCCTTGTGCATCTCGTTGGCGCGCGCCTTCCAATGCCAGCTTTCGAATTCGTAACACATGATCGACTCCTTTCGCCAAGGCGACTGAAGCCTCCCATCCGGTCGCTTCGAGTTATCCGATCATGCTACGCCGCCAATGGGATCGCGGCAAACGCGAGCCGTCGTCAGCGCGACATCCGCTCGCCCGCGTTCACTTCGAACCGCAGCCGATTCTCGGCTGGCGGCAAGGGGCACGACCAGCGCTCGTCGTACGCGCAGGACGGGTTGTAGGCAAAATTGAAATCGAGCACGAACGCGTTCTGCGACGCGCCGAGATCGGCGCCCTTGATCGTGTCGTACAGATAGCGCCCGCCGCCGTACGTCGACGCGGCGTTGGTCGCATCGCCGAAGGGCAGCCACAGGCCTCCGCCGTAGCCTTCGAACCAGTAGAGCGTCAGCGACGCGGCATTCCCGCGCACGGCAAATTCGACCGTTGCGACGCGGGCACAGCGCGTAATGCCGTCCGCGGCGAGCGCGATGTCGAACGTGCCGGCGCGCGCGAGCGGCTTCACCACGCCGATGGTGCGCCACGCCGGGTCGTAGGCGTACCACGATGCGCCAGTCCATTGCGCTCGATCGCGGGCCGGGATGGGACTGTCCGGATGTTCACGAAACAAGCGTTCGCGC
>Ga0207707_10003670_pt1 | contig 13620 bp, 20 predicted proteins | sample KBSC83BmetaG_FD_184336 | JGI IMG/M metagenome (GOLD analysis project Ga0207707, IMG submission 184336) | Corn rhizosphere microbial communities from Kellogg Biological Station, Michigan, USA - KBS C8-3B metaG (SPAdes) (version 2) | ecosystem: Host-associated > Plants > Roots > Rhizosphere ...
TCGATCTGGGAGAGCGCGGCGGACAGGGCCTTGGTCTTGTCCATGGAGGATCCTTCGACGATACGCAGGGCAGTGGCGGACATAGGTCGTGCTCCTTATGGCGGGGATTCGCTAGCGGGACAAACGGGCGGCGAGGACTGACGCGCCGGAATGGATGCGTCAGGGACCGATGGAACAGCGTACCCTATTTGTTCTCGGTTCGCAATATGTTCTTTTACGAAATCGGGCAGATATATACCCTTAGGACATGTACCATGAATCAGTATATATATCCGTCTGCCACAACTAGCCCTAGAGGGCTGTGGGAGATGTCTGGATGTTTGGCATTATTCGTTGGATCGCGGCCAAAATTGCAAACTATTGGGATTTTGCGTCTTGGTTGGCTGCGTGGCTATGGACAATCGGGGGCGGCGTCTTGACGGGATGGGCGGCATCAGCCGCGAACCTCTTTCCCCAATACGCCCCCTTCTCTTGGGTATTGGCGGGCCTGCTTGGCGCGTTAATAGCTGGCGTAGCTGCAATGTGCGTTGGTTGGTTGCGTTACGCTATAGTGAAAGCTACCGCCGTCGCAAAATGGCGCGACCAGGTTGATAACATCAATCCGCTTGATGCGGCCTTTCATAGCAAGCGCATTTTTTGGCAGGACCTTGCTCATCCCATCAGTAGGAAAATAGAGCGGAAGCGGTTCACGGAATGTGATTTACTGGGACCGGCGAATATTGTGATGATGGGGACTGGAGTGGTCTATGGGGCACATCTCAATGATTGTGATATCGTTGTCGCGAAGACCGACGCTGTATTGTTTAATGTGATCATACTAGAAGACGTCGAAATAATTGGTGGCTCGATATGGAGGTGTACAATCTTCATTCCCCCGCAGATGGTTCCAACATTGCGGCAGCAGGCGGGATTGAATCGTTTTGTAACGCTGACCGGGGTTCCGGAATTAGACAATCAGCCGTCAACCCAGCCTTAGGATTGCGCCCATGAAGAGGAAAAGAGAAACATCAAGCCGATTCGATCAACTCTTGCAGGTAATGGTCACTCAACCCGTACCTTCGGAAAAGCTTGTAAAAGCAGTTCGAACATCAAAGCAGGCTGACGCCTCAAGTTATGGCGATACTCGAACTCGCGCAGGTAAAGCTGCAGGTGCTTCTTCGAAACCCAAACGTAAGTCCCGTTGATACCGCGCTTCACCTGCGACCAGAACGACTCGATTGAGTTGGTATGAACGTCACCGCGGACGTACTCTTTCGCAGAATGGTCTACCGCCTCATGGTCGTAGCCGTAAGTCTCTTTCAGCAGCTTGAAGTTTGACGCTTCGTCCGTGTGAAGCCGCGAACCTTCTTTCATAAACCGGACAATGTGCGGGAGAATGTGAGCCTTGGAGCGGGCTTGCACCACGCGGGTAACCACGTCGCCACCACGTTCGATCATGCCAAGCACCACGGCCTTGTCATCCTCTCCCATTTTGTCGCGACCGCCGATGAAAGTTTCGTCCGCTTCAACCGTTTTTCCCAATCCCCCTAAAGGGTAGTCACCATCCACGTAGCCCATATAAAGCCGGATCAGGTGGCACATGCGCCACGCGGTTTTATAGGTGACGCCTAGCTGGCGCTGCACTTCCTTGGCGGCAACGCCATTTCGCGTCTCGCAAAACAGGAACATGACGTAGAACCAATCCCGCAGGCTGGTACGGGTCTTTTCAAACGGCGTCCCGGCGGTCGGGTAGACCTGATAGCCGCAATGCTCGCACTCGAATGCCCGGCGTCCCTTGACCCGATAATAGGTCGCCTCTTTCTGGCACTTGAAACAGGTTAGCCGTTCCCCGAACCGGGAGCGCATGAGGTGGGTCAGGCAGCTATCTTCGTCCGGGAACCGCTTCTGGAACTCGCGGATTTTGGAAGGTTTCTGGGCCATGACGTTCACCTCACGTTTCCGTGTTCCAAATGGAACAAAGACACCGTATCAGGCTTTGTTCTACATGTCCAGAGGGTATATATCCGAAATCGGGTGCTGGCCCCTTTCCATCCTCACCTTAAGTTAATGGTTCCTTTTGATTTTTAGCATTGGCCCCTTCTGAAATGGGGGCGCGCTTATGTCGCATCGCGTACACTACACGGAACCGTGATCAAAGCGTGATCAGGGGAGGCAGCCCGTAGTTCTCCCGTGAAGAACAAGTTCCTTGGATGGCAATGGAACATTCATCTGTGGTCCCCCTTGTTCATCGAGGAATACGCCATGGCTACATTTTACATCCACTTCCGCAATGGCGACCACGTAGCCTTAGACGATGAAGGGGTCGACCTGCCGAACATCGCTGCCGCCAGAGATTGGGCCATCAAGTCAGCTAGAGAACTCGTTGCAGAGGCCATCAAATTCGACAGCACCATACCCAACGCCGTGATCGTTGCCGATGAGAGCGGGAATGACCTGATGACGATTGCCATCAAGGATGTTCTGCCAGAATCCCTGAGAGGGTAAGGCCGCCTCAGTTGGCGGCCTCATTCACATTTGCGGGTGGCAGTGGCATCGGCAATTCTAGTTGCTGCTCAAATCCAAACCGTTTGGCGATCCTGGGTACTGGCCCCTTTCCATCACTCACTAAAGTGAATGGTCCCTTTTGATTTTTGCAGTTGGTCCCTTTTGGTTCTCCGTAGATATACGGAGAATGTTCATCCTATGGAACGCCCCAACTTTGAAATGGACGGCGTTACGGACTGGCGGCACAATTAAGTTATGGGTCAGGCGGAACGATTGAGATGTCCCAAGTGCGGGGCGTATCTGATTTTGGTGGCGTCACCTTCCGACGGGAAGGGACCGCGCATGTTCCAGTGCTTTGAATGCGACCGCCCCGATCCGATCAAAACCGATAAAGTGATGGGCTGGCTCAAGGGCGAGCTACAGCCGCCGAAATAAGGCCGCCCCAGTTGGCGCGAGCCCCGTTTTCGGGTTCCTGAGTCCGGGAACGTGCCGACAACTCGTGTAGAGTTTTGTATTTTGCCGAGTCACCGCCGAGCGGTCTCAGGTTGACCCCATTGCTGAGATAGCTGGCCAGGCTACGGGTCTCGTAGACAGTGCCGCAGCCCGCTTCCTCCTCAAGGCCGCCCTCAGTTGGCGGCCTTTTTCATTTTGGCGGCCTCTTTGATTTCAATTTCCGGTTCTGGTCAGTAAGACATCTGGAAAGCCATTGCCTGAGTTGAATTTCACAGTGGCCCATTTTGAATCCAGAACATTTGCGAAACGAAGGGTCTTCTGGCGCACACCCCCGCCCTTAAGTTCACTTTTGTACTTTCGGTTTGGAACAAATGTCCAATTCGCGAGTAATGGCGTCGGCGCTGGTGGGATACCACGGGGAAAGTCAGGTGATCGGGAAAGAGTACTTCGTGCGTCAAGCGGCGATCATGTTTGGGTTGGCTAAAGCAACGGCGGACCCCAGGATTTCCGCAGCTCTCTTGGACAAGGCGGCCGATCTTAAATTGCAAGTGGAGGGACCAGGCGCGGCGGACCTGTCGCCTCTGGCGCCCGACATTGAGCCGCCGCCCGCAACATGAACGTAAAGGCCGCCTCGATTGGCGGCCTCTTTCATTCAGCCTATGCCAGTACCCGAAATCGGATACTGTCCGTATTTAACCCCAAGTGCCCTAAGTTGAATTTCGCAGTGGCTTGTTTTGATTTCTGACAGTGGGCCCTTTTGGTTCTCAGAGACTGCCGTCTTAACGACAGGGGAACATTTCGAGACCGCGGCGCGTATTTACCGATGGCCCGCGACAGTTGGGTTGAAAATCTCAGGTGCCCTCGCTGCCAAAAGACCGGCCTTGCCCGGGTTTCGACAGCGGACGAGTATTCGTGGGACGTACAGATGAACAGCGTTCCCGACGGGTTTAAGGTTATCCAGTGCGGGGACGTCCGCAACTTTTACTGCTCTCCGTGCAACTGCCCAGTAGAGCCATAGAGTCTAATTCTTTTGGGATGTGAGCTGTATTGACCACCGACTCCGGAACCCGGAGGCGCATGCTGATTCCATCACCGCCCAGCCATCGGCAACCATCGGTGACAGAGAGTCGGTAAATGCTCCCGCCCAAAAGCAGGGAAGCATCGTGACCTCATCCCAACAATTCTTGACCGCTATTGAGCGTCCTCGCTGTTCTCGTTGCCAAACGCGGATGATGCTGGAGCGCGTTTCATCGGGGCCAATTGGTTTCGAACAGCGATTGTTCGAATGCCCCAAATGCGATCACGTTGAGATAAGCGTCACCGCATCGGACCCCTTCAAATCGAAAGTGATCGGTTGGCTGGCTGGCGAACTCAGGGCGCCGAACTGATGGGAGGAACGCATGCTCGACACACAAAACCAGGGTCCGCAATGCACCGCTTGCGGTTCTCCGATGAGGTTGGCGGCGATTGAGCCGAGCGCGTTGGGCCAAGACCTGCGAACGTTCGCTTGCCCGCAATGCAAAAGGGTTCAGCGGCACATAATCGAAAGTACCGTGACTGAGGCTTGGTTAGCAACAAAGAGGTAAGGCCGCCTCCATGCAAAAGTTTTTCTTCGATATGAAAGACGGCGTTCCGATGCGGGACCGAATCGGCATTGAGTTCAAGACAGATGCGGAAGCGATCGCTCACTGCAAAGAACTTGCCCAGCACTTCCGCGACGACAGCCTGCGAGACGATAGGGACCTGGAGATAGCCGTGGTCAATTCGCTCGGGCGCGAGATTCATCGGGAGTTTGTCCACCGAGAGTAGGCCGCCTCAGTTGGCGGCCTCTTTCATTTTTGGTGGGCTCGCGCAGGTATTGTCGACTCGTTAAGCAAGCACCCCCGGCCGGTCCAAATAAAAAGGCCGCTGAGGTGATGTCAGCGGCCTTCGGTAAATTTTTACGGAATGAAATCCCCGCCCCGGCTATTGGATAGTACAGAGCGCGGCTTTTGTGGATTCCGGTAAAATACGGGTGTCCTGATCTGTCAGGACGGGCGTCCTAATCAGGCCAGCAGCCGAAATCAGGTGCTGGCCCCTTTCCATCGCCCTTTTGGTTCTCAGTAGAACTACGGGTGCTGTCCGTATTTGACCCAAGTGTCCTAAGTTGAAGCCGCCATGTCCTAACTTCCGGAATGACCGTCAAAGTCACCATGCGACCCATCCACTTGGCCATCATTCTGGCTCGGCCCAAAGTTGGTGTTATTCCGATCTGGTGACACCTTCGTCCCCTGACGAAATGCGAAGCCAATAAATCCAGCAATCGCGCAGAAGCCGAGTAGAGGCAGGAGCCAACCTGGCATGATCCAACCCTCTGTTCACGCCGCCTCAGTTGGGCGGCCTCTGTGTTTTGACCTTCTGCGGGTATGCGGTGGCCTAATTTGAACTCGGTAGTTTACGGAGAACATTTCGAGATTGACGTGTTCCGTTAGCAGAATACCTACCGCCCTTTCCCGATTTAATATTTCTTAAGTCGACTTCCGGACATAAAGGGAATCTACTGGTTCCATCACCGCCCGAGTCTCGGCATCCATCGGTGACAGAGAGTGCTGCATGCTCCCGCCTGTTAATCAGGAGAGCCGGCTATGCCGCGCACCCAACCAGACCAACCCAAAGCCCCACCACGGTTTGAGCAACGCCTCGCGCAAGAAGCGCTTCGCGTCAATGAGCGAATCAAATCCCTCCCGCACGGCAGGGAGCGCGAACTTTTGTCCCGCAAGGCTCAGCAACTAGAGACCGCCTCGCACATCAATGAATGGCTATCCTCACCCGGACTGCAGCCACCAAGGTAGCGCCCTCATCCAAGGGGAATATCATGCCCCAGGCAATTCAATCGACGCCAGATCACAGAGTTTACAGCGCGGCAGAACTAACCGAAGTGCGGCGAAATACCTTGCGCTATGCCCGCTCATTTCCGCCCGGGCCGGAGCGAAATTTTCATCGCCAGGTTGCCTTATCGCTGCGATCGCTGTTCAGCAACGAGGCTTGGCTAGTGGCGCACACGGATCGAATTCGGAGGCGTCGCCCTGGCTAAAACGAGTTAGGCCGCCTCAGTTGAGAGCGGCGTTGTGCTTTCCAGAAGTTCCAATGTTACCTAGTGGGCAGACAGGGAGGAGAGCCATCGCCTTAACTCCTCACATTGGCCACGTTAAATATATTTGCGATCAGCCCGGTCCGGAAGGCCGGGCTTTTCGTTTGAGTGGCCTGGATCTGCAAGTGCCCTAATTCGGCCAGTACCCGCAATCGGGGACTGGCCCCCTTCCATTCAAATATTTGGTGTGAGTGGTCCCTTTAGATTATTACGACTGGTCCCTTTTGGTTCTCCGTAGAACTACGGAGATCGGCTCGATCATTGAACCTTGGCATGAGCTGTGCAGACACAACCTTGCTGGGGAATTTGAGGGACCCAGTACCTAAACCAACGCCGCCGAGCGATCATATTCCGCTCAGGCGGCGTTGTGCATTCTGGTGCCGGCCTGTTTCGACCCGCCAGTGGCCTGATTTGGTTTTCGCAGTGGCTTGATTTGAAAATGAGAAGTCAACGCCGCCGCGTCCGGCCCAGTAGTTCTCCTGAGCCGCGTTCCACCTGCGGAACAGCTTCGCCCTTAAGTACACTTTTGTACTTTTGCCCGGAACGATTCCCCGGTTCCCGCTTGATATATCCGGGCAGGGAAAACTGCATGGAAAAATGCCGTGTTCCGCAGGCCGGTCTGACAGCATCGCCGCCGATATTTGTCTCGGCGTGGCGATCGCTGGCGTAAATACCCTGATCGGAATCGGGCTAATTCTCGTGTTTGCATGATGGGCCGCCTCTGTTGGCGGCCTCTTGCGTTGCAGCGAACTCAAGCCGCCCTGACAGGGCGGTCCGCCCTCCGTATTCGATGCATGATGCCCCAGGTTGAATCAGCCACCGCCTGATTTTGGCGGCGGACTTAACGGACCATTAACCAGCCTTCGCGGAATGGCGGGGTTTACCGAAATCTCAGGTTCTACGCCTATCCTGCCGCCATGGACGAACACCGCAGGGCATCGCGACGGCGTATTCTGAAAGCGGGAGCGATTGGGTTGCGCGGCGGCGGAGCCATCAGCTGCACCGTAAGAAGCCTGTCGGCGATCGGGGCGGCGCTTGAAGTATTCAGCCCTGTCGATATTCCCGACCGATTCAAACTGGTCATCCAGGCCGACAATGTGAACCGGCCCTGCCACGTGATATGGCGGAAACAAAAGCGGATTGGCGTGGCCTTCGATTAATTGAAACGCCCGGGGGAATAACCCACCAAGGCAGCCGGATCGTCGCTGCGCTGGCCATGGAATCGTCGTTGCACTGTTGGTTTCATGCGCCATCGGCTATATCTTGAGGCCGCGACAGCGGAGAAATCGGCATGGCGTACTTTCCGAGAAAAATGGACAGCATCGAGCGCGGCGGCAAGGTTGTCGCCGATATCTTCTGCGTTTTGCTTTTGGGGGCGATAGCGGCTGCCTGTGCCGGGATCTTGCTCGGCGTCGGCGCAACCGTCCTGGTGGTGCTCGGGCTGCTCATTATCGACTATTATATGCCCGACACGGACGAGTCGGCCGCAGGCGTGGTGCGGTAGCGACGGAAAGGCCCCGGAAGGGCAAAGGTAAAAGCAACGAAGGCCGCCCCGGTTGGCGGCCTTTGTCTATCGTGCGGATAGAAATGCGGTGGCCAGCACGACAAGCCATCCCACGATCACCAGGGAAGCCACCGCCCCGGCGAGGATTTTAGCTTTCTCTTGGGTGGAGTAGGGACGCATTCAACGCCTCGGTTGGCGGCCCCTGAAAGCTCCCTCGGAAAAGCCCGCGGAACCTCAAATTGAGCCAATACGCTTCACCAAACCTTAGATTTTGCATCGTATTTTTCAGTTCCACGCCAACACAACCCACCCTTGAGGGAGGCAGATTTGAAGCGCCATTTTACCAGGTTTTTGTCCAACGAATCCGGGGCAACCGCCATTGAATACGGGCTGATCGCGGCCGGCATTGCGCTTGCGATTATCGCTGTGGTCAACGGCCTTGGTACTACCCTGAACGACAAGTTCACCTCGATCAACAACTCGCTGAAGTAACCAATCCCTTCTCAGGAGCCAGAAACTCCAGAAGGAAAAGCCCCGCCGATTTGGCGGGGCTTTTCATTGCGCGAGCGCGTGTCCATGCCGCATTTCTTCATGCCGGGCATACACGCTAGCGCCTGCGCCGGACCTCCGGACCCCACCTCGACGTGGCGGCCCTTTCCTTCCGGCCGCATTGATGTGGCCGATTTTAATGAACCCTGGCACGGCCTGCGCCGACAGATAGTGACCGGAGGATTGCGCTGTCCGGATTTAAACCAACGCCACCAGGCATTATTCAGCCGGGTGGCGTTGTGCGTTTCCGGGGTGTCTTGCCTGCGCAAACGGCCTTTCGACCCTAATGTCCTGATTTCAATCGGTTAGTTCCTGTTTTGCTAGCAAAAGATTAAGCTGCCAAGTTCCGATTTCAGCAAAGCTAACGGTGTTGCGCAAAAGCCGCTAAGTTCACTTTTGGACATTTCGCCGGAACGAAATCCCGATTCCCGCGTGATGTTTACGCCGGGCAATCGGGGGAGTTGAAGCGTTGGAAGAGCTACCCGTCATTCTCGTCGTTGAAGACGACCAATCGGTTCAGAGCATCGTTGAAGACGCGCTTGGTGATGGCGGCTTTGAACCGGCCATTGCCGCGTCGGGCGAAGAGGCGGTGACGTTGCTCAAGGGCGACTCGACCAAATACCGCGCGCTGGTGACCGATATCAATCTGCGCGGCAATATGGGCGGTTGGGAAGTCGCGAAGAAAGCCCGGGAGATCGACCCGAATTTTCCCGTCGTTTACATGACCGGCGCCAACGCCGACGAGTATGGTTCGCACGGCGTTCCCAACAGCATCCTTTTGACCAAGCCGTTCGCGCCCGCCCAACTCGTGACCGCCGTTTCCCAGCTTCTCAATGCGGGCACGCCAACCACGTAAGTCGCCTCGGCTCGAGCAGCGTTGCTGCCGACGTGTTGCTTCACGCGAAGATTCAGGATCTCCTCGTATCTCACGGGGCCCCAAGTATACTTTTGTACATTTCGCCGGAACGAAATCCCTTGGTTCTGCGTCATGTATGCGCTGGGTATATGGGGTAAGTAACCATGGTCGGAAGAGACTACTTCACGCGTCAGGCGACGACGCTGCTCAAATTCGCCAAATCAACGGCGAATCCTGAGCTGGCGGCCGTATTGGTCGAGAAAGCCGCCGATTTAACATCGCAAGTCGGGACCAGCCCGCCGCCGGATCGCAGTGCTCGCGCCCCGGACGTAGAACCGTCAGCCCAATTGCCCTGAGACCGAAAATGTATTCAGCATTTTCAGGCTGTTTCTAACCACTTGAAAATGATTCACTTTTCGTCATGGCCGGGCTTCGTCCCGGCCATCCACGTCTTCCTTGCTCAAGTGAAGCTAAGACAAGACGTGGATGCCCGGCATCGCAGACAAGTTTACACAGTCTGCGCAAAGCAGACTGCTATGGCCGGACATGGCGAGATTCGCCTTATAGCCCCATTTGCTGATCGGCGATCTGTCCGACACCGGGCCGACATCTTGCGCGCGGAATTGTATCTTTCCCGCGCCATGACCCATTACACATTCCGAATTCGCCAAGGCGCCCATTCAAGCGATGTGGCCGTCGACTTGCCGGATGACGGCGCGGCCTGGGACGAGGCCGCAATGGCATGCTCCGACATGATCCGCGACACCATCGCACGGCTTGGCGACAGTCCCGAATGGCGGCTGGAAGTCGCGGATGGGTCAGGCGCCCTCCGCCATCTTTTTCGACTGACCGCCGAGAGCTTCAAATAACCGGCTCATCAGGAACTCTTTTTTCATTTCGGGGTTAGGCCGCCTCATTGGGGCGGGTCCGTTTTGTTTTTGGGACCTTGTAATCCCCTTCATCGGAACCGTTAAGTTCACAAGTGAACATACCGGGCAGGCACTTTGGCTTATGTCCGCTTCGCTGACATGCGGAGAAATCTTATGGAATACGAAGGAGTAGAATACTCCGTTGTTCAATTGACTGAAGGCGGCGGCTGGCGATGGGAAGTCAGATTTGCCGACGGGAAAAACAAATCCGGTGTGACCCCGGTAAGTCGGGCGGTGGCAATCAAACAGGCTGAACATGAGATCGATCGCCTCCTAAAGGACACGAAGTGAAGGAAGGCCGCCAGCCGAGAAGGCCTTCTCAATCGGCCGGCGCCTTGACCTTCGAATCGGCGTCATCGGGCACAAGACCCTGGCGAAGCTCCTTGGCTGAGACGAAGCGGGCGCCGATCAGTTCGCCCCGGCGCCAGACCAGCGAGCATATCCGAAGGACTTCGCCGCCCGCGGTGAATGCCAGGCCGAAAAGGTCCGGCACCGCCAGCGCGCCGACGTCCAGGCAGACGCCCTCGTCGGAGACATCGACGATCAGGCACTCGATCCATGGCGCCTCGGGTGTCGGAATCAGAAATCCCTGCTTGTACAGATCGACCCGAATTTTTTTGCGGGCGCCGAGGTCGCTGCGGTGTCTCGCCATGGTATTCCCCTCGGGCCGAAGCCTAGGCAGAAATACTTGAATACCTCTTACCGGAAAAAGTTAACATTTATAGAGGGTTGAAAACCTGACAGGTCCGCAACGGCTCCCTCGCTGAAACTTAGTCGGCGCTGGGCAGCCGCCGCATGGTGAATTCGATGGCTCCATCCGGCAGTTCGCGCCAGCTTTCGACGGAGCTCATATAGGCGGCCTTGGGGTAGCGGGTGAGGAAATCGCGCGCCTTGGACCGCGCCAGGTCGCGCGGCAGGGTGAAGGTCTCGCGCAGATAGCCATCGTCCGGTTTGCGCCGGCCGGCCATCCGGTCTGCCAGATCACGCGGGCGAGAGACCATGTCGCAACTCCCGGTACACATAACGACAGCCTCAATATAGCGCGTGCTGGAACCAATCCGAGTCTCTGTCGTTCTCAGGCGAAGCGGGAATTGAGTCGCATACCGGACATAAAGGCGATACAATCCAGAGATTGCCGGCAACCATCCTTAGGCGCCGGCACTGAGAGCCCCGAAGGGGACTCCCGCCGCGTTGCGAGTGAGTCCGATGGCGCAGTCTTTTCACCTTCGCGAACAGGCCGAGCGTTGCCGCCGCCTCGCCCGCGACTGCACCGATCCGACCTTGCGCGACAGCCTTCTCAGGCTCGCCGGGGAATACGCCGCACGGGCCGGCGCCCAGGAAAATGACGACATGACGGTTTGGCAGGCCGGCTCGCGCAAACAGGACGACTGACTGGCTTCGAGCCATTGGGCTTCGACGCCGGCGTCAACCACGGGAGACAACAGTCATGCTCCAGCATGATCGACGAACGAACCGGCTGCTCTCGCTGTTGTCGGACAGTGATTACGAGCGGTTGCGGCCGCATTTGTCGCAGGTCGTATTCGATTACAAAAAAAGCCTCTACGAGGCGTCGCGTCCGATCGAGCACGTGTATTTCCCGATCGACGGTGTCGCTTCGCTGGTCCTCACCACCGCCGACGGCACCAGTGCCGAGGTCGGCACGATCGGCAACGAGGGAATGGTGGGATTGCCGATTTGTCTCGGTGACGACGATGCGCCGTCATCGGTCTACGTGCAGGTTCCGGGGACGGCGCTCAAACTGGACGCCCGCTTCTTCCGCGGCGAACTCGCCGCGAGCCCGACATTGAACCTGATCATGCTCCGCTATGCCCATGCTTTCTTCAACCAGGTCGCGCAATCGGCAGCCTGTGCGCACCTTCACAGGGTGGAGCAACGTTGTTGCCGCTGGCTGCTGATGACGCGCGATCGCATGCCTACCGGCAATTTCCTGCTCACCCATGAATTCCTCGGAATGATGCTCGGGGTCCGGCGAACGACGGTCACCGACGTGATGGGGAGTCTGCAAAAGGCGGGGCTGATCCGGTATCGGCGCGGCCATGTCACGATCCTCGATCACGAGGCCCTGCAGCAGCGCGCCTGCGAATGCTACGACATCTCGAAAGTGGAATTTGACCGGCTGCTCGGCGATACGGCGGGGACACCCAGGACCGACAAAGCGCATCGATTGATCAGCCAGGTCGGATAGGGCCGCGGAGAAGCTGCGTCCGTTCCCCGACAATCAATTTCGGCCCGCGAAAACCTCCCTGCCAAGGCCATTGCGGTTCAAGCCCCCAATGGAAACGGCGCTATGACGGTTACCGGACCGACAGCGCGGCTTGCTTCTTCCTATAGTGAGTCTTTCCGCGGACCGCCCTCTCGGAGCGTCCTACCCACCCCTGCGGTAAATCGGCCCGACCGATCGGGCAGGAATATCGCAGTGCAAGTACCCGTTGCGAAGGCCAGTCTGCCCTTGGACAATAAGCTGCTCGCCTCCCTGCCCCGCGATCATTTTGATCGCCTGCTGCCTCATCTGTCGACGGTCGCCCTGGAGCAGGGGATGGTGCTGTACGAAGCCGGCGACGAGGTCGACCAGATTTACTTCCCGCATTACGGCATGCTGTCGCTGCTCGCCGTGCTGCGCGACGGCAAGGCGATCGAAACCGCGACCGTCGGCCGCGAAGGCGTGGTCGGCGCGATGGCCGGGCTTGGCCTCTACAAGTCGCTGGTCCGCGTCGTCGCGCAGATGCCGCTGTCCTGCAGCAGGATCGCCGCCTCCCACTTCAGGACGATAGCCGCCGGCAGCGATCCTGTGCGCAATCTCTGCGTCCGCTACAATGAGGTGCTGTTGTCGCAGGCGCGGGTGACGGCCGCCTGCAATGCGCTGCACTCGATCGAGGCGAGATTTTGCCGCTGGCTGCTGCAAAGCGCCGATCGGGCGGCTAGCGACACCGTCGGTTTGACGCAGGAATTTCTCGCCGAAATGCTGGGGGTGAGGCGAACCTCGGTGACGGAAGTCGCAAGCAAGGTGCAAAACGCGGGCGCGATCACCTATTCGCGCGGCGTGATCAAGATCCTGGACCGCGCAGCGCTGATGCGGATGTCCTGCGAGTGCTATGAAACGCTGCTGGATCAATCGGCGATGCTGGCCTGACGGCCCGGGCAAGCCCCTGTTTCAACTGATAATTGTCACAAGAGCGGAACTCTATCTTCAGTAGGTCGTTGGTTTCCTGGAGAAGGAACCAAATGACCCTGCCCGAGCAACGCTTGCTAAAACGCCGGCTTCAAATCCTGGATGACGAGACCCGGGACGGCCACGGGTTCAACGTGCGCGAGCATGAAAACACCTGGGCGCACGCGGACATGTGGATACGAAGTTTCATGGCCCGGCTGGCCGGGCTGGTCCGGAAGATCGGCGACAAGAGCTAAACTCACTTCCATTGCGAGCGAAGCCTGAGGGCGCATTTGCCCTCAGGCTTCGCTCGCGTTTGCCATCAAGGCATTCCGTTTTAATTTGCGGTGCTGCCGGTCCTGGCGCGCGGCTTTGCCGGCGCTGACGCCTTGGGCGTATCGACGCTGCGCACATTGCCCCACGGATCGGAAGAGACCTTTGCGTCGGGAATTTTCCTCAGCGATTCCCGGTAGGCCTTTTGCTGGGCGGCCTCCTGCTCCTTTTCCTCCGGGGTCTTGGAAGCAAGCTCGGGGATCAGATTGATGT
>Ga0207707_10003671_pt1 | contig 13617 bp, 13 predicted proteins | sample KBSC83BmetaG_FD_184336 | JGI IMG/M metagenome (GOLD analysis project Ga0207707, IMG submission 184336) | Corn rhizosphere microbial communities from Kellogg Biological Station, Michigan, USA - KBS C8-3B metaG (SPAdes) (version 2) | ecosystem: Host-associated > Plants > Roots > Rhizosphere ...
TCAGGTCGGCATCGACGTCGAGCTCTGGACGCCGCAAGAGGCCAAGCGGCGCGTGCCGATTCTTGAGCAGGCGGAGTTCGAGGGCGCCGCGTGGTGCGCCAGCGACGGCATCGTCGATATCCATGCATTGCTTTCGGGATATTTAAAAGCGGCCGTCAGCAAAGGTGCGCGCCTGCGCTACGATTGTCAGGTGCGAGCGATTCGATTGAGCGCCGACGGGTTTGAGATTGCTACCAATGGCGAATCGATCCGAACGCGGAGTCTCGTCAATGCCGGCGGCGCCTGGGCCAACGTGCTGGCGCGTATGGCGGGCGCCCGGGAGCTGCCGCTTCGGCCCTGCCGGCGTCATCTTTTTGTTTCTCCGCCGATGGCTTGGGTCGATCCGCGCTGGCCGTTTGTCTGGGACGTTACTCACGATATTTATTTTCGCCCCGAAGGCGAAGGTTTGCTGCTCTGCGCCTGCGATCAAACCGAATTGCCGCCCGGTGACCCGCCGGTCGACGGCGGTGTGCAGGAACTCCTGGCAGAAAAAATTGCCGCTTTCATGCCGGGTCTGTCTGCAGTCAGCATCAGCCGGGGTTGGGCGGGGTTTCGTACTCTGACTTCCGACGGGCGCTTCGTGATTGGTTGGGACAGCGCGGTGAAGAAATTTTTCTGGGCTGCCGGTCTCGGCGGCCACGGCATGACCACCAGCTCGGCGGTGGGATCTCTGGCGGCGGAGCTGATCATCGGCGGCCCCGGCAAAAAGTCGGCGCCCTTCACGCCGGAACGGTTCGCGTAAAAATGGAGTGATGGAGTAGTGGAGTGGTGGAGTAACGGAATGGCGCGATGGTTAGCGATCTCAATCGCGCTCGTCAGTGAGTTGCTGTTGGTCGCGGGAGGGGCGTCGGCGGCGCAGCCAGCGAAAGTGCGGATCTCCTATTCCAGCCGAAGCAATTCCAACACGCCCTTCATCATCGCGCTGAACAAAGGTTTCTTCGCCGAAGAGGGGATGGATGTCGAGCTGATTCAGGTCAACCCGCGGCTCGGCGCCACCGCGGTGATCAACGGCGACCTCGATTTCACCACGACCTTCGGGACTACCTTGCGCGGCATTCTCGGCGGCTTTCCGATCAAATTTGTCGCGGTGGCGGTGAAGAAGTCCGAGCACTTTCTGGTGGCGCGTCCGGAGAACAAGGAAATCCGAGATCTGAGCGGCAAGAAGCTTGGCGTGTCGACTCTATTCGGCTCGGACCAGCGCGCGGCGGAAGAAATGATCCGCGGCAAGGGATTCGCCCCGAATATGATGAAGCCGATCGCGCTGGGAGAATCGCCGGTTCGAGCCCAGGCGCTGCGCGCCGGTTTGGTCGATGCAATCTCGATCACCTCGCCTTTCGATTTGAGTCTCAAAGCGGAAGGCTATCGCCTGCTGGCGGGGCCGCAGGATGTGCAGATTGCGCTGCCAACGTCGGGGCTGGCCGTGGCCAATCGGACCCTGCAGCAGAATCCACAGTTGGTAAAGCGCGCGGTGCGCGCGCTCATGAAAGCGCATCGCTACATATTCGAAAATAAGAAAGATGTCCTGCCGCAAATGATCCGCTATTTGGATCAAAGTCCCGCGGTCGCGGAAAGATCCTACGATCTTTTGACCATTTCGCTCAGCCGCAACGGCGAGATCACCGACCAGGAGTGGGACATCCTCACGGAAAAAAAGAAAAGCACGGACGAGGTGCGCGACTTCTCATTACTCCGCGAAGTTCAGAAAGAGCTCGAGATCAAGTAGTCCCCGCGCAAATCGAAAGGAGACTTATGGCGCTCAAGGTTGAGTTGGGAAAAAAATATTCGTCCGCCGACGCCAAGGTGATCGTCGACAGCCTCTACGGCATGGTGCGCGAGCGCTGGGAAGCGAGGGTCAACCGGAAGCCGTTCATGCAGCAGCTCATGGCCGGAAAGCTGCCCCTGAAAACCCTGCAGACGTTTTTTCGCAACTGGGGCGCCTACACGATCGAGATCAACACGCTGACGGCCTGCACCTACCATAAGAACATCACGTTCCTCAAAGTTAACCGCGATCTGATGGGGCCGATCGGCGAGAAGATCGCCGATGAGTTCATTCATCCCAAGCCGCCCGGCCACTTCCTCGTAATGCTGCAAACCGCTCTGGCCTTCGGTTTGACCGAAGAAGAAGTGTTTACCACGCCGATGCTGTCGGAGTTTCGCGGCAAGATCGATTTTATGCGCGGCATCGTCTACGAAGGCACGGCGGCGGAGTGGTATGCGGCCGTGACCACCGAGGAGCAGATCGGCTACTGGTCCGCGGCTTGCTACAAGGCGCTGACGGCGCATTACGGTTTCGATCGCGAGAAGGCGACTTACTTCGCAACCCACGTCGAAGCGGATCTCGCCGAGCACGAAGAAGGCGTGATGGGCCACGCGAGCTTTAATCGCATGGCGCTGCAGCGGCTTTTGGAACAGGGCAGGGCGGACGAGCGTCCGACCTATGGGCTCGAATACTGCGCCATGACTTCGGTGGACCTGCACGGCGCAATGCTGCGCGCCGCGTTCGAAGAGGTGGGTAGACAGAATTAACCGCAAAGAGCGCAAACGGCGCAAAAATTTGTAGGGGCGACCGGCGGTCGCCCCCGTCAGAGGAATTAATATGAAAGAGATTCGCGGCATCGTGCTGCCATCGCCCACGGTATTTTGCGCGGACGGTAGCGTCGACGAAAAACTCATGCGCGAGCTGACCGATTGGTTCATTGCCTGCGGCGTGCACGCGTTCTTCATTCTCGGCTCCTATGGCCAGGGGCCGGCGTTGGCGCCGGAGGAACGGAAAAAAGTCGCGGAGATCGTCGTTCAGCAGGTGCGCCATCGCGTGCCCGTCATTGTCCACATCGGCGCCGTCGACCCGTTTACCGCCATCGATCTCGGCAAACACGCCAAAGCGATCGGGGCTGAGGCGATCGGCCACGTCGGTCCGTACTATTACGCCGACCGCTCGGGATATGAAATCATCGAGCACTTCAAGATGGTCGATCGCGCGCTCGGCATGCCGATGCTGATTTACAACAATCCGCGCTATTCCGGTTACAGCATTCACCCGACGTTCATGGCCCGCCTGGTCGAGGCGGTGCCGAATATTTTCGGCGCCAAGCTGGCGATGGGCAGCGTCGATGAAGCGATGGCGTACATGAAGATCGTTAAAGCGCCGTTTGCGTCCTATGCGCTGGCCAGCAATTTAGTTTCCGCAATGTCGGTCGGAGTCGCGGGCACGATCAGCCCGCCGCTGGCGGTGACGCCGGAGATCGGCGTCGCGCTCACCCGCGCCATCGAGGCGGGGCACGCCGAGGAAGCGCTGGCGCTGCAAAAGAGCGTCATTCGCATTCACGATCTCTTCCTGCGCCTTGCCGGGCCTTTCGGCCGAACGATTTACTGCGAAGGCATGCGTCTGCGCGGTTTCGACGTGAAGATGTACCCGCGCTGGCCGTCCAAGCCGCTTACTTTGGACGCCTATCTCGAAATGCGCGATCTTTTTACCGAGCTGAAAATCATCGATGCACCGGCGGCGGCACGGCGCGCTTGAAGTTTTAACGGAGAATTTCTTGAAATCTCTGAAACTCAATTTTGCAATCTTATTTTTGGTGACGCTTTGTGCGGTTTGCGCCAGGAGCGCGCGCGCCGACGATCGGGTTCGCCTCGCGCTGTCGGTGCAGAACGTGGTCTTCCTGCCTTTCTACTATGCCCGAGACACGAAAATCTTCGATCGGCACGGCTTGAACGTCGAGCTGATTCAAATGCGCAGCGATTTGCAGCTGGCCGGCCTCGTTTCCGGTGAGATCGATTACACGCCGTCGGTGGGACCGGCGGGAACGGCGATCGCCAACGGCTTGCCGATTAAAGCGTTGGCGATTCTCTACCGGGCGCCTCTGTTTTCGCTGGTGAGCCCGCCGGGTGGCATGAGCGTCAAGGATCTCGAAGGCAAAAAAGTTGCGGTCTCGCGCATCGGCTCCGAGAGTCACCGCTACGGTTCCTTGATGCTTGAACACGGTGGCGCAGATCCGAAGAAGGTCACGTTTATCCAGACCGGCAGCACGACGATCAGTCTCGCGGCGATCCAGCAGGGCACGGTGAACGCGGCAGTGCTGAGCCCGCCGTTTACTGGGATGATGGCGGAAAAGGGATTCAAGATTCTCGCGCGGAGCCGCTCGCTGGCCGAGGCACCGTGGCTCGGTTTGGTTGCCAATCGTCAGAAGCTGGAGCGCCAGCCCGAGCAAATTCGCAACATGCTGCGCTCCATGCGCGATGTGATCGGCGTGATCCGGCGCGATAAGGCAGCGGTGATTTCGTACATCGAAAAGAATTTCAAAGTGAGCAGCGCCAACGCGACGGAATCCTACGATGATATTGCCGGTGTGATGGTGGATTCGCTGGTCCTGCGCGACGAGCAGATCCAGAAATATCTCGACGCCTCTTTTGCGCGCGGCGAGATCCCCAAGCGCCTTACGACTGCCGAGATGTGCGACTTTTCCCTGCTCCGGAGTTTGAAATAGCTATGATCGCCATTTCGCGATTCTTGATCATTCTCGCAATGACCCTAGCTGCCACACCAGCGGTGGCGCAGGATACGGTGCGGATCGCCGTGTCCGTACGCAACGTGGTGTTGATGCCCTACTACTTCGCCAAGGACAAGGGTTACTTCGATCGCGAGGGCCTGCGTGCCGAGATCATTCAAATCCGCAGCAATCTCCAGGTGGCGGGCGTCGCCTCGGGCGAATTGGACTTCATGTCCGGCGTCGGCACGGCGATCGAGGCGGTGCGCAAAGGCGCGCCGCTCAAAGTGTTAGCCGTGCTTTACCGCGCGCCGCTGTTCTCCCTTGTCAGCGGCGCAGGGATCAAAAGCGCCAAGGCTCTGGAAGGCAAAAAAGTAGGTGTCTCCCGCATCGGCTCGGAAAGTCACAACGCGGCGGTGTGGATGCTCGCGCATGGCGGCGTCGATGTAAAGAAAGTTACGTTCATCCAAACCGGCAGCACAATCGTCAGCATGATCGGCCTGCAACAGGGTTCGCTCGACGCTTCGGTGCTCAGTCCGCCCTTCAGCGGCGATATGGTCGTTCAGGGCTTCAAGATTCTCGCGAAGACCGGCGATGCGGTAGAGTCGCCGTTCAACGGTATGGCGACGAGCCAGGAGAGGCTTCGCGCGCGTCCCGAGCGCATCCGCAAAAGCTTGAGGGCGCTGCTCGAATCTTGTCGCCGCATCAAGCAGGACCGCGCCGGCAGTATCGATTACATCCGCCAGAGCTTCAAAGTCAGCGAGCGCATCGCGGAAAATTCTTACAACGAGATCCGCGACGTTATGCTCGACGACATGATTATGCCGGAAGAGCGGCTCAAAAAAGCGCTCGACGGCGCGTACACCCGGGATGAAGGCGAAAAGAGCGTGTCGATCAACGACGTCGTCGACTATTCCATCCTAAGGAGTTTGCGATGAGCGAAGGACAAAAACCGGTTCTATCCCTTGCCGCGGGCTATCATCTGCGCGCCCGGCCATTGTGTGACGGCCGAATCAAAATGAAAAACTTCGAGCTCAGAGCCGTGCCGTTCCCGGAAGACGCTGCCGGTCACGAGGAATTTCTCGCGGGCAACCATGATACCGGAGAATTTTCCCTGGCCAATTATCTGGCGCTGAAGAGCCGCGGCGCGCCATTCATGGCGATCCCGGTGTTTCCCAACCGCAAGTTTCGCCAGTCGTATATCTTCGTGCCGGAGAATTCGCCGCTGAAAGAGCCCGCTCAGCTCAAAGGCAAGAAAGTCGGCATTCTCGGCTGGCTCAATACCGCCGGCCTGTGGGCGCGCGGAGTGCTGAGCGACGACTACGGTGTCAAGCCGCAGGATATTCACTGGATCATGCCGCGCCCAATGAAGCTCTATTTGTCTTTGCCGGCCGGGACGCGTCTCGACGTGGCGCCGGGCGAAGGCACATTAGCGGCGCGCATGCTCAAGGGCGAATTCGACGCGATTATCGTGCCGGATTTCCCCGAGGAGACAGGTTGGCGCCGGCTGTTCGCCGATTCAAAAACGGTCGAGCAAGATTTTTTTCGCCGCACGGGAATCTTTCCGACCAGCCACGCGATTACTTTTCATTCGTCGTACTTGGAAAAATATCCCAATGCCGCCCAGGAGATGTTCGACGCTTGTCTCGAAGCGAAAAACCTTGCGCTGCGCGATGATGCCGACGCGACTTATTCCAACTTCGCCTGGAACCGCCAAGTGTGGGAAGAGCAGCAATCCGTGCTTGGCGCCGATCCTTGGAAATTTGGCATTCGGGGCAACGAGAAGGTGCTGAACGCGCTGATCCGTTATGCCGATGAGCAAGGGCTCTTGGCGAAGAAAATCACCATTGCCGACTTGTTCATCCAAATCGATGAACCGCAATCATAGACGAGGATTAACTTCATCATGGCGATCATCACCCATCAGCACGGCGGCCACGGCGACCACGGCCACGATCACGAGGGCGCCGTCGGGCCGCACACGCATCTGACCAGTGTCGGCATCGATATCGGCTCTTCGACTTCGCATCTGATGTTTTCACGGCTGCTGATCGGTTATCCATCGGTGCTGCAGCGGAAACCGATCGTGCTCGAACGGAACGTCATCGCGCGCTCACCGATTCTGCTGACGCCGTTCAGCGGCGACTGGAACATCGAAGCCGGACCATTGAAAGAATTGGTTGACAACACTTTTCAGGAGGCTGGCCTGAGCCGCGAGAATATCGATACCGGCGCGGTGATCATTACCGGTGAAGCGGCGCGGCGCGACAACGCGCAAAAAATCGCAGAATTATTTTCCGACGAGAGCGGTCGTTTCGTGTGCGCCACTGCAGGCCCGACCCTGGAGACGATCATGGCGGCGCATGGTTCGGGCGCCGTGCAGCAGAGCCGCGATCAGGGTTTGGTTTTGCTCAACATCGACGTGGGCGGCGGCACGACGAAGATCAGCCTCATCGACAACGGCAAGATTCGTGGCACGACTGCCGTCAATATCGGCGCGCGGCTGGTGGCGCACGATGGGGCGGAGACGATCGTGCGCCTGGAGAAAGGCGGCCGGCGTTTTCTCGCCGATCTCGGCGAAAGTTTGGACATTGGAGCCAAGATTCCCGACGAGCTGCGCGCGCGGCTCGCGGCGCGGATGGCTCTGACGCTCTTTGATGCCATGACGAAAAATGCCGAGCCGTGGGCGGATTTTTATGTGATTTCCGGCTTGGGCGAGCTGCCGGCCATCGACGGCATTCTCTTTTCCGGCGGCGTATCCGAGTACATCTATGCGCGCGAGGCGCAGACCTTCGGAGATCTCGGCCCGTATCTGGGCCGGGCGATTCGCCGCGAGGCGGAAAGCCGCGGCTTCAACATCCTCGAAGCCGGCGAGGGCATCCGAGCTACCGTGATCGGCGCGTCGCAGTACACCGTGCAGTTGAGCGGTGAAACGATTTTCATTCCCAAGTCGATGCAACTGCCGGCGCGTAATCTCCGTGTTTTTGTCGCCAGCGTCAATTGGGAAGCACCCGTAGCCGACAAGACTGAAATCGCAGTGAAAAGAGCTCTTGGCGAGCGCGATCCGGAAGTGCGCGGGACGCCATTCGTTCTCGCGTTTTCCACCCCTGCGTTCAACGGTTATGGCGCGGTACAGGACATGGCCCGCGGCATCGACCGCGCGCTGACGAGCTTGCCCGCCGAGGATTGTCCAGCGGCATTGGTGTTCGTCCAGAATGTCGGCCAGGTGGTCGGCGGCATGTTGTCGGAGAAATGGGATATGCCCTGCGTCGACGAAGTGAGCTTGTCCGAGCTGGATTTTATCGATCTCGGCGAAGTGGTCGAAAGCGAAGGTTTCCTTCCCGTTGTGATCAAGAGTCTCGCTTTCGGTGTATGATCGTTGGAGTGCGAATGTCCGCGTTGGCCGCAGGTTGGACACTGGAAAGCGGGCTATGATAAGAAATCAGCGGAGTACGGCGCATGGCGTAAGGCGCCGTAAGCACATGGAACGAGGATGGTCATGAGCGCGACAAACGGCCTTGAAACGATGTGGAGTGAGCTGGTCGAGTTGTGCAACGAGCAATTCAACTCGCCGCCGTTCAAGCGCTTGCTCGGCACGAAATTCACTCAGGCGCGGGCGCAGCAGTATTCGATTCAAATGGCGTACTATGTGCGGAACCGCCGCGACGGCTGGGGCTATGTGCAGGGCTCGGCGCCGTTCGAGGTGAAAAAACTCATCTGGCAGCACGAGGAGGACGAGTTGATCGGCCAGAAAGCCCAGGGAAAAGTCGACCACATCACGTTGGCGGTAAAAGAGGGCGAAGTGTTCGGTCTCAGTGCCGAAGCGTTCGAGCGCACGGCGCGACTGGAAGGCGGCGAAGTCTGCTTCAGCGCCTGGATTCGCCTGGCGCAGCGGCCGTGGCTGGAAGCGATCGCGGGTTCGGCGATCCTCGAAATGCGCAACTCCGGCGAGCTCATCCGCGGCGGGTCGCTGTCGTCGCGCATCGCTGCCATGCTGGAGCGCGATCTCGGCGTGCCGATGAAAAAGCAGATCAACAACGCCGAGCACGTGGTGATGGATGTGGAGCACGCGAATTTGTTGATGCGGGTGGCGCGAAAATATGCCGGCGGCGAAGGGGAGCGGCGCGCGATCCTGCGCGGCGCGCGGGAGAGTCTGATGATCGATCGCGTCTACCGCGGCCATCTTGCCGACACGCTCGAGGCGCTGGCGTAGAGGCGAGGTAATCCTGGGCGGCGTCCGGTCGCCCGCGCGGAGGAGTAATGAATTTGCTGGAAGACTTGCTCGAGACGCTGGATCGGATGGTCAACGATCAGTTCGAAAGCGTCGAGTTCAGAAATTTTCTCGCTGTGCCGCTCACTTTGGAACGCGGGCGCTTTTACGTCGTTCAAAACGCGCTCTATACGAGCAACCGGCGCGATTGCTGGGGCTACGTACAGGGCGGCGCGCCGCTCGAGGTCAAGCGGGTCATCTGGGAGCACGAGAGCGATGAGCTCATCAACGATCCGCGCGCAGGAATGGATCACTACGCGTTGACCGTCAAGCAGGGCGAAGTCATCGGGCTCAAACCCGAAGACTTCGAGCGCGCCGAAATTCCGGCGATGGTGCAGGCCTGCTTTCACGCGTGGCACCACATCGCCATGCACAACCATTGGCTGTCCGCCTACACGGCGTCGCACATGCTCGAGCGTCGCAACAACGGCAAGATCGTCAAAGGCGGCGGCATGTCGTACCGGGTCGGCAAGAAGTTCGAAAACGAGCTGGGCATCAATTTGAAGCGAATGATTTCCCTCGATGTGCACGTGGTCGCCGATACCGATCATTCGGAAAATATTTCGGAGATGTTCAAGCGCTACGTCAAAACCGAGGAAGACCGCGATCTGGTTCTTAAAGGCGCCCAGGAGTCCATGGCGACCGACCGCGCCTATCGCGGCGCACTCGGCTATTATATGGCGCAAATCAACTGACTGCCTAACAAATGCAGCAATCCGAATCGGGAGGAACCTGAAATGATGACGAAGAATCTGAATCTCAATGAGACTTCGGCCTACTCGCAGAAAAGCCCTTACGAAATCTACCAGGAGTGGGAAGGCATCCCGGTCTACAAGGATTTTATTATCCCCGATTTATTGAACCTGAAACTCGGTGATTGGACGCGCACGGGAGGCAAAGCAGCCTTCGTCAATATGGATGGCGCCGGCGGGACTTGCGACACACTCATCGAAGAGATCGCGCCCGGCAGCCAACTCAAATCTCAGCGGCACCTGTATGAGAAGGCGGTTTTCATTCTCGAAGGCCAGGGCGCCACAACGATCTGGAATGAGGGCGGCAAAAAGCACACACTCGAATGGCAGAGGGGCAGCCTGTTTTCGACGCCGCTCAATACCTGGCATCAGCATTTCAACGCGCAAGGCAATGCGCCGGTGCGGATGATTTCGCTCACCGACGCGCCGGTGATCATCAACCGCTACCGCAATCTTGATTACATCTTTAATAATAATTTTATTTTTTCCGACCGCTACAGCGGCGGCGCCGATGAATGGGGTAAGGGCGGGCGCTACATACCCGAAGTGAAGCGAGGGCGCGTGTGGGAATCGAACTTCATCGCTGACCTGTGGGGATTTCAGCCGAAGGATTATAAAGAGCGCGGTGGCGACAACCGCACGACGCTCTTCGAGTTTGTCGACAACACCATGAGCGCGCATTTGTCGGAATTTCCGGTCGGCAAATACAAGAAGGCGCACCGCCACGGCGCCGGAGCACACATCGTGATGTTAACCGGGGCCGGTTATTCCTTCCTCTGGCCCGAGGGCGAGTACGGCACTAAAAAGCGGGTGGAGTGGGGGCGCATGAGCATGTTCGTGCCGCCGATGCAGTGGTGGCATCAACATTTCAATCCCGGCCCCGAGCCGGCGCGCTATCTTGCACTCAAGCCGTGGGGTTTCAAGTTCAACGTCGAGGACCTCAAGGACACCGGCGAGGACGTGAAAAAAGGCGGCGCGCAGATCGAATACGAAGATCAGAATCCGGAAATTCACAATGTCTTTCTGAATGAGTGCGCCACGCGCGGCGCGGAAGCGCGCATGCCCATGTTCGCGGCCTGATCCATTTCAAGCTCGCTGCAAACGAGTCACGGAGCCGGCGCGGTGTTGAACATCGCGCCGGCTCTGCTGTTTGAGCCAATTGTGTGGTCGAAGTGTGGCAGGATTTTTCACTCGCAAATCAGCACGTTTGCGACTATAATATAATGCAAATGCCAGCTTTGGTAAAAACATTCCGATGCAGCCCTTGAAAGCAACTTCACCCGAAGCAGGATTCACGCTCCTCGAGTTGATCGTCGTGGTCGCAGTGCTGGGGATTCTCGCCGCGATCGCGATCCAGCAGTTTTCGCTTTTTCGCGCCCGCGCGATGGATGCCACCATGCGCTCGGACTTGAAAAACGCGGCGCTGGCAATGGAAAGCTACTATGGTGAGTTTTTAGACTATCCGACCAGCCTGAGTGCGATCCAACTTGTCGGCTACCGCAAAACCAACGGCGTGACGTTGACGGTCAGCGTGACCTCACCGCAGTCTTTCACATTGAATGCGGCCATGCCCAACGGCACCCAGCCGAGCTTCAGCTTCGACAGCACCACCGGTTTGATCAATTAAACCAGGCGCGGCGTTCGAGCGCTGCCTCAAAACATCTTCGGTTTCTATTTCGGCGTGCGCAGGAAAAACGTCTGGCCGGTGACGAACTTGGTCGCATCGGACAGCAAATAGCGCACGAGCCCGACGATCTCGAATTTGTGGGTGAGTCCATCCATCAGCGGCGGAATCTCCTCGCGCTTGTGAAACTGCTCGTCGGTGTAGCCGATCCGTGACATGGGCGTGTCGGTCGCGCCGGGACAGACGCAGTTCACCAGCACGTTGTCGGGCGCGAGCTCCATGGCTAGCGACTTGGTAAACGCGATGACTCCGGCCTTCGACGCGGCGTAGTGGGCCGAGCGCGGCGCGCCGGCGACGCCGCGGCCGGAAGCGATGCTGAGAATCCGCCCTTCCTTGCGCGGTACCATGTGCTTGGCCGCCGCCTGAGCGCAGAGAAACACGCCTTTGAGATTGATGCGCATCAGTCGATCCCAGACTTCCTCCGGCATGTCGACCACCGGGATGCGATCCATGATGCCGGCGCCGCAAAATGCATAATCGATTTGACCATATTTTGAAATCGCCTGCTGCATCATCTCAGCGACGCTTTTCGGATCGCCGACATCGACTTTGACTGCGATGGCGTCGCCTTTGTCGGCGCGAATTTCCGCCGCGACTTTTTCCGCCGCGTCGAGGGCGTAATCGGCGACAACCACATTCAAGCCGTCCGCAGCCAGGCCGCGGCAAATATCCGAACAGATGCCGCCGGCGCCGCCGGTGACGAGGATGGTTTTGCTCATGACGAAGTGCTCCTTCGATTGCGATTTTCCCGCGAAGCTATCATTGACCTAATCGCGGGGCAAATTTGCCGTGATGTGACGCGGCGTCAGTGAATGCGCGTCGCGTCGGTCGATGGTAGCGGCGGCTCATCGGATGGCCGGCGCAGAATGCGCGAAAGAATTTCTAGCCCATTCACCAAGCGCGGGCCGGGACGGCTGAAGTAGGCGCTGCCGTTGAAGGCGTAAACATTTTCACGCTTCACCGCGGGCAATTCATCCCAGCCCGGCAGCGCGCGCAGCGGTTCCGATTCCTTCACGGCGCGGCGCGTGTCGAAGCCGCACGGCATCATCAGCAGCATGTCGGGTTTGGCGTCGACGACGTTTTGCCATTCCACTTTGAAGGACGGCTCCCCGGCGCGGCCGAGCGCGTCCTGTCCGCCGGCGAGCGCGACCATCTCCGGCACCCAGTGGCCGGCGACGTAGAGCGGGTCGAACCATTCGAGACAGACCACGCGCGGACGATAACCGGGTTCGCGGTAGCCAATTTGCTCGATGCGGCCGCGAAGCTCGTGGGACAGCTTGTCGGCGCCGGTTTCGCGCCCGGTCGCGGCGCCGACCCGCACAATGTCGTCGAGCACGTCGCTCAGCGAGTGCGGATTGAGCGAGACGATCGTCGGCGCACTCGGCAAAGCGGCCGCCGCTTTCACCACGTCGTTGTAATCCAGCGCGCACACATCGCAGAGACCCTGGGTCAGAATGACATCCGGCGCGGCATCGAGGAAGGCCGCTTCATCGATGCGGTAAAGTCCTTTGCCGGCCTGAAGCAGCTCGCCTACTTTTTGATCGATCTCGGCGCTCGACATGCGCTTGGGATCGATGGCGCTTTGCACGACGACGGGTTTTTGCCGCGCTTCATGCGGGTAGTCGCATTCGTGGGTCACGCCGACGATGTGATCGCCGAGGCCGAGCAGGTAGACGATTTCGGTCGCGCCGGGCAGCAAAGAGCAGATGCGCATGGGTCGTCATTAGCCGAAAAAGATCGATTATGCCAGCCGCAATCGTGCCGCGCCTCCTGCGCGTGCCGGAACGAAAAATTTGAATTGTACCGGAGCCTTCGGTGATTAGAGCGCAGGGATCGCGTCGCCTGCCGATCTATGCAAAAGGTTTGGCTGATCGGCTTCAAATGCCGGCGTACCACTCGTAGCCTTGATCTTCCCAGTAGCCGCCCTGACCCTGGCCGATGCTTTTCAAGTCGGCGACGAATTCGAGCGCGCGGATATATTTGGCGTGCTTGTAGCCGAGCTGGGTCTCGACGCGCAGGCGCAGCGGTGCGCCATTGTCGATGGGCAGCGCCCGGTCGTTCAGTTCATAGGCTAGAATCGTCTGCGGGTGAACGGCATCGATGAGGTCGATGCTTTCGTAGTAGGCGTTGCCGTCGCTGTCGGTGTCCATGCAACGAAAGATGACGTATCTGGCGTCGGCCTTTGGTTTAACGCGCTGCATGATCTCCGCTAGCCGCACGCCTTTCCATTTGCCGATGACGCTCCAGCCTTCGACGCAATCGTGGCGCGTGATCTGCGTGCGCGCCGGCATCGCTTTGATCTCGTCCAGAGAAAAACGCGCCGGCTGTTCGACCAGGCCGGTCACCTCCAGGCGCCACTTCATCCAGTGGCTTTGGGCGTCG
>Ga0207707_10003672_pt1 | contig 13609 bp, 12 predicted proteins | sample KBSC83BmetaG_FD_184336 | JGI IMG/M metagenome (GOLD analysis project Ga0207707, IMG submission 184336) | Corn rhizosphere microbial communities from Kellogg Biological Station, Michigan, USA - KBS C8-3B metaG (SPAdes) (version 2) | ecosystem: Host-associated > Plants > Roots > Rhizosphere ...
CTGCACCAGTCTCGGCACATGATGCGGCAGCACCAGTGCGTCGAACACCAGGCCGTGTCCCGCCATTGCCGCCAGCACAGGCGCCAGTTCCGGCTTCAGCAGCCAGTCATCGTCCGCGATGTCCTGTACCATCGGCCGCAAACCAACCAGCAGCTTCCTTGCCGCCAGCGCCTCGATGCGACCCGCAGCATCGCCGGCATCAAAATCGGTCCAGCCGACCACGCCGCGCACCACTTCCACTGTGTCCGCGATGCCAAGCAGGAACGCAGTCTCGGCCTCGGTCGGTGCGGCCTGCACCAGGATCGTCCCCTCAATCCGCGCTGCAGCCAGAAGCGGCGCCAGATCCGGGAGATGGAAATCCCGGTAGATCGGGGCGAGATCAGATGTCAGCCAACCGTAGTCGCCGCGCGCGAGAGTCCAGAGGTGATGATGCGCATCGATTCGCATCAGACGAGCACTGATGATGGAACGGGCGCGTTCGCGTCGAGAAGACGTTCGGCCTTCAGATCGCTCCAGAGCGTAGCCGGCACCTTGCTCGAAAGTGCGGCCACATTGCGTTCTACCTCCTGCGGGGCTTGCCCGCCCAACACCAGGCTGGCGACGGCGGGATGGCCAAGGGCGAAATGCAACGCCGCGGTCGGCAACGCGACCTTGTGCGCTGCGCAGACCCGTTCGATTTCTGCGACCTTCTTCAGGACTTCCGGCGGCGCATCGCGATAATTGTACTTCGCGCCACGGACGGCACCCGTTGCGAGAATGCCCGAATTGAAGACACCGCCGAGCATCACGCCGATCCCCTGCTGCTGCGCGAGCGGCAGAAATTCCGCCAGCGCCGGCTGCTCCAGCAGCGAGTAGCGCCCGGCGAGCAGCATGGCGTCGAACGATCCGGCCTTCGCAAAACGCACGCACATCTCGGCTTCGTTCACGCCGACCCCGATGCCCTTGATCACGCCCTCGCCGCGCAACTTGTCGAGCGCGACATAGGCGCCGCTCATCGCTTCGCGGAAGCGCTGCTCGATTGCGTCCCTGCCATGGGTCCAGATATCGACGTCGTGGATCAGGAGCAAATCGATTCGGTCGGTACCGAGCCGCAGCAACGATTGTTCCACCGAGCGCATGGTGCCATCATAGGAATAGTCGAATACCGCCCGATGCGGCTGCCCGCCGACAAATCCGGAATCCTCAGCCGGCGATCGAAACGGGTCCATCCAGCGGCCAACCTTGGTGCAAAGCACGATATTCTGGCGCGTCACCCGTCTCAGCGCGGTTCCACAGCGGTGTTCCGCAAGACCGCGCCCGTAGAGCGGCGAAGAATCGAGCAGGTTGATGCCAAGCGCGAAGGCCCGCTCGACCGTGGCGATCGCAACGTCGTCGCGAAGTCGTACAAAGAGGTCGCCCAGCGGCGCCGTTCCGAATCCGAGTATGGAAACTTCGAGCCTCGTTCGGCCGAGGACTCGACGGGGCAATGCGGACGCAGCAACCATATGAGCCTCTTCCAGCCGCACGGCTGACTATGTATCGATGTAGCCAATCAAGCGGTCAGCTTTGCGGCATCCATTTTGAGACGTGGGCCTGATGTTAGCAAGTTCGCGCCAGTTTCCTTGCGTTCCTACCGGGCGAGAATTCTCATGCTCTCGCGCATAAAAGCCTGGGCCAGCCGCCTCAAGCGCGACAGCCTGGCGATCTACCTCGCCGCTCGCGATCCCCGAACGCCATGGCACGCGAAGGCGCTGGCGGCCGCCGTCGCGGCTTACGCGCTTTCGCCGATCGACCTCATCCCGGATTTCATCCCGGTCGTCGGTTATCTCGATGATCTCATCATCGTGCCCTTGGGTATAAGGCTGGTGATCTCGCTCATTCCCGACGAACTGATGGCCGAGTACCGGGCCAAGGCTGACGAAGTCGCATCGCGGCCAAGCAGCACCGCCGGAATGATTGCCATCATCCTGCTCTGGATTTTGGGCGCGTTTCTGCTTGGCTGGAGCCTCTATCGCCATTGGAGCCGGTCTTGACCTGACATTTCAAGGAACACGGTCGACATGGAGCAACGCGTGCGGCACTTCAGTTGGATCACCCCATGGTATCGCGGCTGCACGGCGATTCTGTTGTCGGTTGCGCTGGCGTGCGCCCGCGCCGTTGCCGGGGAAATATCGCTCGTCCCGGCCAACATGCCGCGCATCGGCACCGTCGACGAACGTTTCCAGTCCTACAACATCGAAATGGTAGAGGTGACCGGCGGGCTGTTCTGGAAGCCGTATGCGCAAACGGCCGATACCGATCATGGCCTCTATTCGCAGCGCAAGCCGAAAGACCTTCGCAATCCGCTGTTGCGAAAATTGGCGGCAGCTCTCTCGCCCGCTTATGTGCGCATCAGCGGCACCTGGGCGAATACCACCTACTTTGCGGGATCGGACGACGCGCCCTCCACACCCCCCGCCGGCTTCAAGTACGTCCTGACGCTTCGTCAATGGCAGGACGTGGTCGACTTTTCGCGCGTGGTCGATGCGCCGATCGTGACATCGTTTGCCATCAGCGCCGGCGCGCGGGACATGCACGGGGTCTGGACTCCCGAACAGGCGAGAGGCCTGCTCGCGGCGACCCGTTCAGCAGGGGGCCGCATCGCCGCGGCCGAGCTCATGAACGAGCCGGACCTTCCCGACATCGGCGGCGCCCCGGCCGGTTATGATGCCGCCGCCTACGCACGGGACTTTGCTGTTTTCAACGCCTTCATGAAGCAGGAGGCCCCCGGCGTTACCATTCTCGGCCCCGGCACCGGCGATTCATCCGCTGTCCCCGGTCTATTCGCCGCTTCAGTGCCAGGCATCGACGCCGTCTCCTATCATCACTATGGCGCGCTATCGGCGCGGTGCGGCGGGCAGCGAACACCGGAAGCGGCGCTATCCGAGCAATGGCTTTCGCAAACCGATCGGACCCTTGCGACCTACCGCGCGCTCCGCGATCGGCTCGCGCCGGGAAAGCCGATCTGGCTCACCGAAACCGCGGAGGCGGCCTGCGGCGGGAACCATTGGAGCGCCACTTTCCTCGACACATTCCGATATCTCGATCAGCTCGGGCGGTTGGCCCGGGCCGACGCTCAGGTTGTCATGCACAATACGCTCGCGGCGAGCGACTACGGCCTGCTCGACGAGCAGACGTTCATGCCACGGCCGAACTATTGGGGCGCCCTGCTGTGGCGGCAGCTGATGGGACCGACGGTGCTGGATTCCAGTGTGCCGGTCGAGCTCGGCCTTCACGTCTACGCCCATTGTCAACGGCACGTATCCGGCGGCGTGACATTGCTGGTGATCAACAATGACCGCAACGCCGCGCGAACGCTGACATTGCCTGATACCTCGGAGCGTTACACGCTGGATGCAGCCGAGCTGCAAGACATCGCCGTTCGATTGAACGGTCGCCCCCTCTCGCCCGAGGATGCCAGCCCGTCCTCGCCGCTGGCCGGCGCCAAAGCGGCGGCCAGTGGATTGACCTTCGCGCCCGCCACCATCACCTTTCTGGCAATTCCCGACGCCGGAAACAGCGCCTGCCGATAACAAGCCGTTTCAAGGCCAGTTCGCGCGGCTCAGAACGTCATCTTCAGCCCGGCATAGAAAGAACGCGGGCGCGCCGGGCTGAGCGAGCGTGCGTCGGTAAACGCCGCCCCGCCGTTGGCGAAATTCGGCAGCGCCGCGGTATCGAAGAAGGTTCCGTACGTCGCATAGCGGTTGTCGGAGACATTATCGATCTTGCCGTAGACCTGGAGTGATTTGTTGATCTGATAGGAGGCGTGGACGTTGAAGACCGTATACGACGGCAGTTTTTGCGCCTGGTTGGACTCGTCGCCCACCAGATACTGGCTGCTCACGAACAAGGCATCGGCGCCGACCTTGAACGCGTCGGTGACCGAATAGTCGAAGCCCGCCTTGACGCGATGACGGGGAATGGCAGGGATCTGGTCGCCCGGCACGATCTGGATGTTGTCGTTGCTGTCGCGAAACGGGCTGTTGGAGCCGACCTGCAGCGCATCGAGGAAACGCGCGTCGATGAAGGTATAGCTGGCATAGAGCTGGAATGCCGACGATCTGAGTTTGGCTTCGGCCTCGATGCCCTGCCGGCGGGTCGAACCGACATTCTGGAAATAGCCGAACCCCTGCAAGATCGGATCGGGAATGGCGAGGATGTCATCGGTGTTGGTGGCGCGGAAGCCGCCGAGCTTCCATTCCAGCGTCCCGATGTTCATTTCCCTGGTGCCGCGGAAGCCGGCCTCGACGGTGCGCGACACGACCTGATTCAACGGCGGATCGGAGACGAGGAAGGCCGCGATGATGCAGGGCCGCGCGGGATCGGCGCAGCCGAGCTCCAGCGGCGTCGGCGCGCGGTTGGCTTCCGAATAGCCGGCATAGGCCGTCAGCTCCGGCGTGATCTTGTAGGTGCCGCCGATGATCGGATTGAAACGATCGTAGGTCGCATTGCCGTTAAGCTGGGTGCCGATCTGGTCCTCCAGCGCGATCCGCGCGTCATTGAACCGGCCGCCCGCCGTGATCGAGAAGGCCTTGGTGATGTCGAAGGTGTCGAGCACGTAGACGCCGGTATATCGATTGGTGGTCCGCAGCGACACCGGCCCGATCGATACGGGATCGCCGGATTGCCCAAGGAAGACACCGCTGCCGCTGACCACATAGTTCGGAGCGATAGTCCCGAGCTCGGCGCTGGCGAGGAAGCGCGTGACGCTGGAATCAATGCTGGTGCCGACGACAAAGCGGTTGTCGTGGCCGAACAGCTGATCGGTATTGGTGGCCTGCACCGAAAATCCGCCGGTGGTCGAGCGCGTCGTCGTTCGATCGAGCTGTCCTATCAATGCACCGGGGGCGAAGGGGTTGGAAAGCTGCATCCCGTTCAGCCCGTTCGCCGGCGTGGTGTCACTGTTGAAACAGAGCAGTGTCGCATCGGCGGCACATGGCTGGGTAGCACTCGGGTTGCCGTCCAGAACCTGCTGGCCGAATGCGCGAACATGGGCGACGCCCTCGACCGTCCAGGTCGGCGTGACCTCGACCTTTCCGGTCAGGTTCGCATAGGCGACCTGGTTGGCGGTGATTTGCGGGGAGGTGTAGGTCGCGCCCCAGTATTGCTGCAGCAGTTCGACCGGCGCCGTTGCGGTGGCGCCGAACTTGTTGTCGGCGAGCCCCATGTTGAGATGGAATTCGCTGTTGTCGCTGCGATAGCCGACATCGCCATAGAAGCGCCGGACGTCGGAAGCCGAGAAATTGCGGAACCCGTCGTCGTGCAGTCCTTCCAATGCGCCATAGACGGCGAACTTGTCGATCTGCTTGCCCCACTGCGCCGAGCTCTGGAGGCGGTTGTATGAGCCGCCCATGGTGTTGATCTCGGCCCCCTGATAGCCGAAGCCGTCCTTCATCTGGACGGTGACGGCACCACCGAGCGCATTGAGGCCGAAGGCCGGATTGTTCGTGACCACGGCGATCGACCTGATCGCAGCGGTCGGGATCAGGTCCCAATTGACGGTGTCGCCAAACGCTTCGTTGATACGCACGCCGTTCTGATAGACCGCCAGCCCCTGCGGCGTGCCCGCCACCGGTGAGCCGACGAAACCACGAAACTCGATATTCGGCTGGAAGGGATTCCCGGTCACCTCGGTGAGGTTGACGGCCGGAACGTACCGCTCCAGGGCATCGGCAATGTTCAGGGAGTTGGTCCGCGCGATCTGTCCGGAATCCACGAAGTTGATGCTGGACGGCACCTTGTCGACCGAGAGCGCCGTGCCGGGGGTCGCGAGCGGGGTTGTCGGATAGACTCGAACTCTCGTCACCGGCTGAATGACGCGGGCTGCGGTTCTGGGACGTCCCGGCCTGGACTCGGTCTTCGGCGGGGAGACTTCGACGGGCGGCAGCTCGGTGGTGTAGCTTCCCTTGTTTTTGCTCTGGTCGTCCTTGCTCTGGTCCTGGGCGTAAGCCAATCCGCTTTCGGCAAGCAGGCCTGCTGATACCGACGCGAGAAGCAATACGCGAACGCCCATCTATTCCGCCCCATTCCGGTCCGGCTTCTTTTGTCCCCGCCGGTTCGGAATGGACAATATTAACGGTCGGGCGGCAGCGCGCACCCACAAAAGGTCCCGAAGCGTTCGGGAAGAATTCCCGATCGCGACATTCGCCCCCTACAATGCGCCGGTGGGAACCATCGCTTCGACGGTGACGCCGCTCTCGCTGGAAGCGACAGTGAGCGTGCCGCCCAAGGCCAACAGCCGCTCCCGCATCCCGGTCAGGCCAAGGCCGAACTTCTGGTCGACCTGCAGCCCACGGCCGTTGTCGCAAACCCGCACCAGCGCGTAGTCGCACCCGTCCCGCAATCCCGCCGGTCGTTCGGCGGGAGCGATGCTGACATTCACCTCCGTCGCACCGGCATGGCGGAACACATTGGTGAGCGCTTCCTGCACCACGCGATAGATCGTGAGGTCCGCGGTCTCGCCGGTTTCGCCGAGCGATGGCGAGATCGTCGTCTCGATGGTCACATCCGGGTGGGATTCGTTCCACAAGCGCAGCAACGCGCCCAACGCCTCGCGAAGGCCGAGTTCCGCCAACCCGACGGGCCGGAGCTTCTCCAAGATCCGGCGGGTAAGCTGTTGCAGCGCGTTGACCTGCTCGAGAATGGCGCTGCCATGTTTGCGTAGAGCGTTCGTATCGGGCTCACGCGCTTCCGCCAGCCGCATCATCGCGCCGACATGCGCGCGCAGCGCAAAGAGATACGGTCCGAATTCGTCATGCAGCTCGCGCGCGATATCCTTGCGTTCGACGTCCTGCAGCGACACGGCGCGTTCCGCAAGCCGCCTCTTCTCCTCGACCGCCTCGCCCAGGGTCATGGCAAGATGGTTCAACCGGGTGCAGATCGCGGCGAGCTCCGGCGCCCCGCCGGGCTCGACGCGCACGTCGTAAGACCCGGCTTCGATCCGGCCCATCGCCTGCGAGAGCGCCTCCAATGGCGCGAGCGCGCGGCCGACGACCATCATCGTGATCAGGAAAAGCGCAACCGCAACTGCGGTGCCGACCTCGAGCTGGGTGATGATCCCGTCCCAGATCTCGGCGATCTCGTCGTTCGGGATCGAGGTGATGACGAGCGCCGTCGGTTTCCCGTGGATCGAGACCGGCACGCTGACGGAGGTCTTCTCGGGGTGAATCAGGGCGACGAACCAGGCAGGCACCGAGGGCGCATCACCGGTCTCGTCAGCCGGAGCAGGCAGCGCGTTTTCGTCACCCTGAAGCGTGATGCTGACATGGCGCAAACGTTTGAGATCGTGAACGATCTGGTCCAGCCGCGCATCGGGATCGGGCGCCTCGTTCAGCCCCGTGACAATCGTCTCGATGAACTCGCGCGCGAGCCGCGTGACGCTTTGATCTTCCGCCTGCACGCGGGGTGCGGCCTCCAGCACCAGCCGCGCCACGTTGATGGCGAGACCGAGCGTCAGGATCAGCGCCAGCAGCAGATTGATGCGAGCACGCAGGGATAGTCTTTGCCACATCATGTTCCCCATCGCGTCTTCCAGTAACTCACCGAGAGAACGTTGACAGGCCAATAGCCCGTCTGTCTAATTGAAGCGTACCGCATTGTCGCCCAAGTTGCATGGCGGACTGCAGCCCTGCGCGTGTACGATGCGGCGCAGCAACGGGAGGAAGGCTCGGGGCGGATGTGATGCGCATTCTGATTGCTGATGATCATCCGATCGTGGCGTCCGGCTGCCGCACCGTGCTGGCCGATGAGCCCGAGATCGTCTTGCTGGAAGCGTCCGACGCCGAAAGCGCCGAGCGCGTCTTCATGGCCGAACGTCCCGACATCTGCGTGATCGACATCAATTTGCCGACGGTGTCGGGCTTCGAATTGGCCCGCCGCCTCCTTGCGCATGATGCATCCACCCGCATCATCATGTTCAGCATGAACGACGACCCGGTGTTCGTGGCGCGTGCGATCGAAATCGGCGCCAAGGGATATGTCTCCAAGACCGGCGATCCGCACGATCTTGTCGAGGCGATCCGCGAGGTCGGAAAAGGTGGCTCCTATCTGCCGTCTGCGCTCGCGCAAAGCATGGCTTTTGCCGGCCCCGATGTCGCCAAGAGTCCATTGTCGAAACTCAACTCGCGGGAAATGGAAATCCTGCGTCTCCTCAGTTCCGGAAAAAGCCTGTCGGAGATCGCCTGGCTGGTCCACTCTCCCTACAAGACCGTCGCCAACACCTCCTCGATTATCCGCCAGAAGCTCGGCGTGCGGACCTCTGCCGAGCTGGTGCGGCTGGCGATCGAGAGTGGCGTGTCCTGATGAGCGTGCAAACCGTCTCAACGAACCGGTCCCACGGCGGCACCCAGGGCGTCTATCGCCATGCGAGCCGCGAAACCAAAACCGACATGACCTTTTCGGTATATGTCCCCGACCATCGCGAGGGCACGACACTGCCGGTGGTCACCTATCTCTCGGGGCTCACCTGCACCCACGCCAACGTGACGGAGAAAGGCGAGTTCCGCAGCGCCTGTGCCGAGCATGGCCTGATCTTCGTCGCGCCCGACACCAGCCCACGCGGCGAAGGCGTGCCCGGCGATCCCGCCAATTCGTATGACTTTGGCCTTGGCGCGGGTTTCTATGTCGATGCGACCCAAACCCCCTTCGACCGCAATTACCGCATGTGGAGCTATGTGACCGAAGAGCTGCCGAAGCTGGTCGCGGAGCAATTTCCAGCTGACGCAAGCCGGCAATCGATCATGGGCCATTCCATGGGCGGGCATGGTGCGCTGACGGTCGCGCTGCGCCATCCGAATCGCTATCGCGCAGCGAGCGCGTTTTCACCGATTGTCGCGCCGTCACGCGTGCCCTGGGGTATCAAGGCGCTCGGCGGCTATCTCGGCGGCAACAAGGACGCCTGGCGCAAGCATGACACGGTCGCGCTGATCGAGGATGGCGCGCGATTCCGGGAATTCCTCGTCGACTATGGCGACGCCGATCAATTCCTGACCGAGCAGCTCAAGCCTGAGTTATTGCAGGCAGCTTGCGAGAAGGCTGGCATCCCCCTCACCCTGCGCTGCCAGAGCGGTTACGACCACAGCTATTATTTCATCTCCACCTTCATGGCCGATCATCTGCGCTGGCACGTCGCGCGGCTCAAGGCCTGAGCCAGATTTGTCAGCGCGCACGGGCGCGCCGAAATTCGGAGCCAGCAACCGCTCGCGTATGAGATAGCGGGTCGCGCGGGCCCCGGACTCGTCGATATTGCCGCGCATATTGGCGTTGGCGACGCCAACGAGGCCGCCGGTATGGGCATCGAGCATCTCGAAATCGAACACGGCAAGCCTGGGTGGTTCGGCCGCCCGCGCAGACGCCAGGCTCGTCAACATCAACATCGAGAGAGGAAGCGCTCTCATGATCGTGACCCACGGACTCCGCGATGATGTGCCGATAAAAAGTAGGCTTGCAAGCCAAGACAATTCGGTCTTGTTTCAGGATCAGAGTTCTCTGTTCAGGAGGACCGCAAGGGAGACGCCATGATCCGGAGATTGCTCGGCGCAATTGGCTTGAGCGTCGCGGTCAGCCACGCGCTTGCCGCCGAGCCGCTTGAGATCGGCGTCGGCTATCTCCGCCATGCCGGCGTCCGGTCGACCCTGTCGCTGGTCATGCAGCCTGCCGACAACAACGGCGTCGCCGGTGCGCTCCTTGCGATTGAGGACAACAACACCACCGGCAAGTTCCTGAACCAGCATTTCACGCTGAATGAAGTGCGGCTCAAGAACGGCGACGACGTTGCCACGGCAGCAAGCTCGCTTGCCGAGCACAACGGCTTCATCGTTGCCGATCTTCCGGCGGACGAACTGCTCAGGGTTGCCGATACCCTGCGTGATCGCGGCACCGTGCTATTCGATGCCGGCTCGATCGACGACCGGTTGCGGGAGCAGGATTGCCGCGCCAATGTCATCCACGTCGCTCCCACCCGCTCGATGCTGGCGGACGCACTCGCGCAATATCTGGTATGGAAGCAGTGGAAGCGCTGGCTGCTGGTGGTCGGCTCCCACGACAACGACAAGCTCTATGCCGACGCCTTTCGCCGCGCCGCGACGCGGTTCGGCGCCAAGATCGTGCAGGAGCGCACCTTCGAGGACACCGGCGGCGCGCGCCGCACCGACAGCGGGGTGACGCTGATCCAGCGCCAGATGCCCGTGTTCACCCAGCAGGCGCCGGCCTATGACGTTCTCGTCGCCGCCGACGAGAGCGAAGTGTTCGCTCCCTACCTGCCCTATCGCACATGGGATCCGCGGCCGGTGGCTGGCTCGGCAGGCCTGATGCCAACAAGCTGGGACGCCGCCCACGACCAATGGGGCGCGGTCCAGATCCAGAACCGATTCGTGAAGCTGAACTCGCGTCACATGACAGCGCTGGACATGCAGGCCTGGACGGCCGTGCGCATGGTGGGGGAAGCCGCGTCCCGGACGAACACCGGCGATCCGAAGGCGGTGTTCGATTTTCTCAAGCGGCCGGATTTTTCGGTGGCCGCCTTCAAGGGCCAGCGATTGACAATACGGGACTGGAACCTGCAGCTTCGCCAGCCGATCCTGTTGTCGGATGGACGCATGGTGGTTTCGGTGTCGCCGCAGGAAGGTTTCCTGCACCAGGTCTCGGAACTCGATACGCTCGGTGTCGACCGGCCCGAGACCAAATGCAAACTGAAGTGATGGCGGAGAGGTCTTGCATGTGGCGTGGTTGCCTGCTTTCCCTGACGGCACTGTGGCTAGCAGCGGCGCAGCCGGCCTGCGCCTACACGGCCTATATCTCGAACGAGAGGGGCAACACGGTCACCGTCATCGATACCGACAAATGGGCCGTCATCGCCACCATCAAGGTCGGCCAGCGGCCGCGCGGCATCGAGTTCACGCGCGACGGGAAGTTCGTGATGGTCGCCGTCGGCGACGACGATACCATCCAGGTGATCGACACCAAAACCCGGCAGATCGTGGATACGCTGCCCTCCGGCCCCGATCCGGAACTGTTCACCCAGGATGCGGCCGGCAAGATCCTCTACGTCGCCAACGAGAACGACAACACCGTCACCATCATCGACCTCGAAAAGCGCGCCAGGATTGGCGACATTCAGGTCGGCGTCGAACCGGAAGGCATGACGATCAGTCCGGATGGAAAGATCCTGATCAACACCTCCGAGACCACCAACATGGCGCACTTCATCGATACCGCCACACGCCAGGTCGTCGCCAGCGTGCTGGTCGACTCGCGGCCGCGCTTTGCCGAGTTCAAGCATGACGGCTCCGAACTCTGGGTCTCCTCCGAAATCGGCGGCACCGTGTCGATCGTCGATCCGGTCAAGCACGCCGTGACCGGCAAGGTCACATTCAGCATTCCGGGCCTGCGAAGCGAAGCCATCCAGCCGGTCGGCATCGGCATCACCAAAGACGACAAGACCGCCTTTGTCGCGCTGGGCCCGGCCAATCGCATCGCGGTCGTCGATACCGCAAGCCATGCCGTGACCAAATATCTTCTGGTCGGCCAGCGGGTCTGGCACATGGCATTCACGCCCGATGAAAAATATCTGCTGGTCACCAACGGGGTCTCCAACGACGTCTCCGTGATCGACGTCGCGGCGCAGAAAGTCATCAAGACGATCCAGGTCGGCGAATTGCCGTGGGGCGTGACGATATCGCCATGACCGCAACCGACGCACCATCGATTGCTAACACCGCACCGGACACCCCTGCCCGGTCGGATGCCGCCACGACGCCGGCGCTGTCGATCAGCGGCGTCAGCCATTCCTATGGCGCGCGCCGCGCCCTGATCGACATCGACTTCACCGTTCCGCCCGCGAGCTTCACCGCCTTGCTCGGGCTCAACGGCGCGGGAAAGAGCACGCTGTTCTCGCTGGTCACGCGGCTGTTCGGAATCCAGTCCGGGCGCATCGGCATTTTCGGCCACGACATCGGACGTGAGCCGGGCGAGGCCTTGCGGCTGTTGGGCGTCGTGTTCCAGCCCCGCACGCTCGATCTCGACCTTTCCGTGATGCAGAACCTGCTCTATCACGCCGCGCTGCACGGCATCGGCCGCCGCGATGCGCGGCAACGCGCCGATCAGGTGCTCACGCAGATCGGGCTCGCCGATCGCGCCGGCAGCAAGGTGCGCGATCTCTCGGGCGGCCAGATGCGGCGGCTGGAGATCGCGCGCGCGCTTCTGCATCGGCCGCGCCTGCTGCTGCTCGACGAGGCCACCGTTGGCCTCGATGTCAAGGCGCGTGCCGACATCCTCAGCCACGTTCGCCAGCTCGTGGCCGATGAGGGGATCGGCGTGCTGTGGGCCACGCACCTGTTCGACGAAATCATGCCGGGCGACAATCTTGTCATCCTGCATCAGGGCCGCGTGCTTGCGCGCGGCGAAGTGGCGCAGGTCCTCGGCGAAGCCGGCGCGCAGGACGTCAACACGGCTTTCATGCGCCTGACAGGCGCCCGGTCCGAGGGCTCTGCGCCATGAGCTCTACCACCCTTCACAACCGGCCAAGCGGGTTCTCACTCGCGGAATACGCCACCTGCCTCAACGGCATCGTATGGCGCGAGGCACTCCGCTTCCTGCATCAGCGCGAACGTTTCGTCTCCGCGCTGGTGAGGCCGCTGGTCTGGCTCTTCATCTTCGCGGCCGGATTCCGGCAGGTGCTCGGCATCTCCATCATCCCGCCGTACGAGACCTACATCCTCTACGAGGTCTATATCGCGCCGGGATTGATGGCGATGATCCAGCTTTTCAACGGCATGCAGTCCTCGCTCTCCATGGTCTACGACCGCGAGATGGGCAACATGCGCACCTTGCTGGTGAGCCCGCTGCCGCGCTGGTATCTCCTGTTCTGCAAGCTGCTGGCGGGGACCGCGGTCTCGCTGCTGCAGGTCTATGCTTTCCTCCTGATCGCCTGGTTCTGGGACATCACGCCACCGCCGCTTGGTTATCTCACCGTCTTGCCGGCGCTGATCCTGTCGGGGCTGATGCTCGGCGCGCTTGGCATGCTGATCTCGTCCGGCATCAAGCAGCTCGAGAATTTCGCCGGCGTGATGAACTTCGTGATCTTTCCGATGTTCTTTGCCTCGTCCGCGCTCTATCCGCTGTGGCGGGTGCAGGAAGGCAGCCCGATGCTGTACTATCTCTGCCAGTGGAATCCGTTCACCCATGCGGTTGAGCTGATCCGCTTTGCACTCTATGGCCAGGTGAACTGGATTTCGCTCGCCGTGGTCGGCGGCTGCACCGCGGTCTTCATGATCGGCGCGATCTTCGCCTATGATCCGTCGCGCGGGCTGGCCCGGCGCGGGCCCGCGGGAGGCGAGACATGAAATTGCGAATTTCGATCGGAGCACTCGCGGTCATCGCAACGGCAGCCCCTTGCCTCGCCGCCGACCCGCGCTACCCGGACTGGCCCTGCGCGCAGGCCAAGGTTCCCGAAATCTCCATCGCCGCCGTATGGGCCGGGCCGCCGCTCGACGATGCCTCGAACAAATGGAAGGACGATCCCAAGGTCGGCGCGCTGGTGGAGAAACTCGCGGCAAGAAAATTTCCGATCGAGGACGCGCAGAAGGCGATCACG
>Ga0207707_10003674_pt1 | contig 13607 bp, 10 predicted proteins | sample KBSC83BmetaG_FD_184336 | JGI IMG/M metagenome (GOLD analysis project Ga0207707, IMG submission 184336) | Corn rhizosphere microbial communities from Kellogg Biological Station, Michigan, USA - KBS C8-3B metaG (SPAdes) (version 2) | ecosystem: Host-associated > Plants > Roots > Rhizosphere ...
GTCGAGCGCGGAGACGGGCTCATCGCAAACGATGAACTGCGGTTCCACCGCGAGCGCGCGTGCGATGCCGATGCGCTGTCGCTGGCCGCCCGAGAATTCGTGCGGATATCGCGACATGTACTCGGATCTGAGGCCGACTTCGTCGAGCAGCTGCTTGACGCGCGCATCTGCCGCGGCGCCTTCAGCGATTTTGTGGATCGTCAGGCCTTCTCGAATGATCGATCCAACGCTCATGCGCGGATTGAGCGACGAGAACGGATCCTGGAAGATGACTTGAATGCGCCGCCGCAGCTTGCGCATCGCGCGCGCGTCGAGCGTGAGGAGGTTGATTCCGTCGAACTCGACTGTTCCCGCCGTCGGCTCGATCAATCGCAGAATCATTCGCCCAGTCGTCGACTTGCCGCAGCCTGATTCGCCGACGAGGCCGACCGTTTCGCCAGGCATCACGTCGAACGAGACGTTCTCGACGGCGCGCACGTAGCCCGACGGTTTTCCGAAAAGACCTTTCTTGATTGGGAAATGTTTGACGAGCCCGCGAACGGACAGCAGCGGTGACTTCGGCGCTGCCGCGGTCACGCAACCACCATGGGCTCGTGTTTGTGCGCGCGGCGCTCCGGCTCGACGGCGAGATGACAGCGCGACACGTGTCCGCCGCCGATCTGATACAACGGCGGATGCTCGTTTGCGCAGCGGTCCCACGCGTACGGGCACCGGTCGTGAAAACGACAGCCCTGCGGCCACTTCGTGGGCGGCGGAACGGTGCCGGGAATCGTCGCGAGCCGCTCGCGTTCGTGTCCGACCTGCGGCATCGCGTTGAGCAGACCTTCCGTATATGGATGGTGTGCGCGCGCAAAGAGATCGCCGACGGGTGCTTCTTCCACGATCTCACCGCCGTACATCACGATCACGCGCGACGCTGTTTCGGCGACGACACCCAGATCGTGCGTGATCAGCAAGATCGAAGTGCCGAATTTCTGTTGCAGGTCGCGCAACAGCTCGAGGATCTGCGCCTGGATGGTGACATCGAGCGCGGTGGTCGGCTCGTCGGCGATCACGAGCGCGGGGTTCATGATGAGCGCCATCGCGATCACGACGCGCTGACGCATTCCGCCCGAGAGTTGATGCGGATACTCGTTTGCGCGCTGCTCCGGAGATGGAATTCCAACCGTCTCGAGCATTTTCACCGCGCGCGCCCAAGCCTCCTTTTTGTTCCCGGCGTGGTGGACGCGAACGACTTCGGCGATCTGGTCGCCGACGGTGAAGACCGGGTTGAGCGCGGTCATCGGTTCCTGGAAGACCATCGCGAGGCGAGCGCCGCGGATCGCGCGCATCGCCTTTTCGTCGAGCGCGGTGAGATCGACGCCGTCGAACACGATCTGACTGCCTGGTTCGATGCGACCTGGCGGGCGCACGAGCCGCATGAGCGACAGCGCCGTTACCGACTTTCCGGATCCGGATTCGCCAACGAGCCCGACTGTCTCACCCGCGCTGATATCGAAGCTGACGCCGTCCACAGATCTGGCGACACCGTTCTCGGTGTAAAAGAAGGTGCGCAGGTCGCGAACGCTCAGGAGCGGATCAGCCATTCTTGTCTAGTGAGGCGGACGTTGCCGCTTGGGCGATCTGCGGCGTGTGCGACGCGTGAAGGTGCCGAGGATCGAGCACGTCCCGCAAGGCATCGCCGAGCACGTTAAAGGCCAACACGGTGATGATGATTGCCAAGCCGGGAAAGAGCAGGATCCACCAGGCGTTGGGAGCGGCGCTCATCGCGCCATTGAAAATCGCGCCCCAGCTCGCCGTCGGCGGTCTGGTACCGGCGCCGAGGTACGAGAGGCCGCTCTCGATCAGGATCACGTTGCCGACAGAAAGCGTCGCGAACACGATTACGGGTGTCATGACATTCGGCAGGAGATGCCGCCACATCATGCGGAGCGGCGATGCGCCGAGCGCCCGGGCCGACTCGATGAAGGTCGCCTGGCGAAGGGTGAGAATTTCTGCCCGCACGAGCCTCGACACCCCGAACCAGCCCGTTGCTCCAACCAACAGCGCAACGCCCCATACGCTCGCGGGCGTCCACAGCGTCCACAGCGCGATGAGGAACAGCACACGAGGGATCGAGAGAAATCCATCGAGAATGCGCATCATCGTCGCATCGACCCAGCCGCCGGCGTAGCCGGAAACCAGTCCGTACGCCGTTCCAACGGTGATCGACAGAGCCACCGCGAGTGCGGAGATGCCGAGCGAGATTCGCGCTCCGGTCACGACGCGAGAGAGCAAGTCGCGGCTGATCTGGTCCGTCCCGAATGGATGCTGCCACGACGGCGGCAAGTTATGGAGTTCCGCCATACCGAGCACGTCATTCGGTCCGTACCTCATGAGATGCGGGCCGACGATTCCCACGAGCACGAGGAGGAGAATCGTGGCGAGGGACCAGCGACCCGCTGGATGCTCGAGCAATCGACGTACGAACGATCTCGAACCCGAGCCGTCGTCAGTCATGCTGGTCACGCACGCGCGGATCGATCGCCGCGTGCAACAGATCCGCTATGAGATTGCCGACGATCACGAGGACCGCGCCGACGATGACGGTTCCGGTGACCAGATCGTAGTCGCGTGCCTCGATCGCATCAGCCGCGAGCGTGCCGAGGCCGGGCCAGTTGAAGACACGCTCGATGAAGATTGCACCGCCGAGAAATGCCGGAAGCGTCAGCCCGAGAATCGTGACCATCGGCGTCAGCGCGTTCCGAAATGCGTGACGCCAGATCAATCCTCGCTCGGCCACGCCTTTCGCGCGCGCGGTCCGAACGTAGTCCGAGGGCAACACGTCGAGCATGGCGGCTCGTTGGTAGCGCGCGATGCTGGCCAGGCTCAGAAGCGTCAGCGATGCGACCGGAAGGATCAGATGCCTGAGCCGATCGATGAACGCCGGCCACGCCGCCATGTAGTCGTGCTCGACCGCCGTGACCATGTCGCCCGGTGGGAACAGCGGCCACCACAATGCGAAAACCGTCAGCATCACCAACGCGCCCCAGAAATCGGGGACCGAGTAGCAGATCAGAATCACCGCCGACGATACTCGGTCGAACCAGCCGCCGCGCGCTGCTTGCAAAACGCCGAGGCCGATGCCGATGGCGAAGCTCAACACGAGCGCCGTACACGCGAGCAGCAGTGTTCGGGGGAGCGCTTGAGTCAGCGCTGTGCTCACCGGTTCCTGCTTGACCAACGAATAGCCGAAATCGCCGCGCGCGATGTTGGCGAGATACCGCGCATACTGTTCCGGCACTGGGCGATCCCAGCCCCATTGTTGGCGAAGATTGTCGCGGGCACGAGGCGACAACCTGTCATACGAAAAGGGGTCACCCGGCGCCGCTCGAATCGCAACGAACGCGATCGTCGCCACGATGAACGTGACGACGATCGATTGGCCGAGCCGCGCGGCGAACCGGCGGCGCACGATTCAGGGATTGCCCGGCTTGAGCCCGATCTTATCGCGGTCGAGCTGCTTGCCGGGCGCGATCGTCCAGTCCGCGAGGTTGGCCCACCATTCGTCCGTACGCATAGGCGCGGTGACGATACGCCGGTTCAGCCCTTGGACCACGAATAGATCGTAGAGGAAGATCGCCGGCGCATCGTCGAGAATCGTCTGAAATGCCCGCGACGTGTACCGTTGCCTCGTCGCGGGGTCGAACGACTTCGTTGCGGTGTCGAGCAGCGCATCAAACGTCTTGCTCGAGTACTTCAGGAAATTCTGCCCATCGGGCCCGATGCCTTCGGTACCCCAGTTTTGACGCAAACCGCTGGCGCTCGGGTCGGAGACGAACGATGCCATGAGCGCATCGTAGTCACGTGCGTTCTGCCGTTCGTTCAAGGTCTTGTTGTCCACCGCCTCGATGTCCACTTGCACGCCGAGCTTCTTGAACTCCGCTTGGAGGAGCTCCGCGTACTGCCGCCGAGTCGGACTCGGCGAAACGGCGATCGCGAAGCGAAGCGGCCGGCCGTTCTTCGCGCGAATTCCGTTCGCGCCGACGCGCCATCCGGCCGAGTCGAACGCCGCCTTGGCCGCGATCGTGTCATACGGCAGCGGATGCAGCGTGGTGTCCGCATACGGCGAGCTCGCGGAGAATGGGCCATGCGCAAGCTTTCCATCGGCGCCAAAGACGTTCTTGAGCATCGCCACACGATCGACCGCCATCGACAACGCCCGGCGCGTTCGACGATCGCTGAAGATCGGGTGCGGTGCGTTCTTCGATTTGCGATCGTTCGGGTTCAGTGCGAGGAATACCCCGCCGAAGTTCGCCCACACCATGCGCCGTGCAACGGAGCTCGTATCCAACTCTCCTGCTCGGGCAAGCGGATAGTTGTCCGCGAGATCGACTGCTTTCGCGAGCAGCCGGGTCGCCGACGCGGACGCATCGGCGTTGGGCGCGATAATGACTCGATCCAACTTCGGGCGGCCGCGATAGTTGTTTGTATCGGCGACGAGCTCCATCTGCACGCCCGGTTCCCACCGAACGAACCTGAATCGTCCGCTCCCGATCGGGTTTCGCGCGACCGGTGAGGTGCGCATCTGGTCAGCCGGAATGCCGCCGTAGACGTGCTCCGGCATGATGATGACTTGGTATGCCGCATCGTAGAACTGCTCCGGCGTGTGCTTCTTGAACCACATCACCGCCGTGAGGGAATCCTGAACGTGAACCGAGTCGATATTCGTGACCAAGGCCGTAACGGGCGACTCGAACTTCGGATCCTTGAACGCGTTGAGGCTAAAGCGCACGTCGCTCGCCATCACCGGCTTTCCATCGTGCCAACGCGCGCGCGGATCGATGGAGAAGGCGATGGACATCGAATCGCTTGCCCACTTCCAGCTCTTTGCGAGCCGCGGCGCGAAGCCCTTGTCACCCACGGTGTTCAGATCCTGTCCAATCTCCGCCAGCCGATCGAACACCTGGTCCTGCACCAGGCGCCCGGTGAGGTCGACGACACTCGGTGGATAAATCGAGATTGCGTCGCCAAAGAGGGCGAGAATGACCGTTCCACCCGTCACCGTGGAGGAACTCGCCGGTTTCTCGCCCGAGCACGCGGTGAGCAGCGTGGCGATCGCGATGAACGACACTGAGGAGCGCATGGGGATCGGGGCGGGAAAGTGTTTCTGGCTGGGTGGCAAATCAGAGCCGCCAGGTCCAACCGTCGTCCAGGTAACGGACGACGAGAGCCTCGGCGCGGGCACGAACCTCGTTCTCGAGCGAAAGTTCCTGGACAGCCGCGCCTTCGACGGATTCGAGCGCGGCGGTCAACGCACCGGCCATGTCCTCCGGTGACGGGACGTACGACAAAAGGTTAGTCAGAGTTGCCGGCGGTGGGATCGCGACGCCCCCGCCAACGGTGAAATCAGCCAGCGCGGTCTGGTCGTCGGCGACGAGGATGGATCCATGTTGTAGCAGTGCACCATCATTTCGCCACTGGGCGCTGCCGGCGAGCTTCCGGCCGCCGACCGTCACTTCGCCGGCGGCCGGCTCGTCGAAGCACGGCGACATTCCAGGCGACGGGTGGCGGTGGCCCATCCCCGACACCGCGACGGCGTCTACGCCAAGGGACACGAGCGCGGTTGTGATGAGCCGGTTGATTCTGTCATATGACGCGCGAAGACTTCCGGCATCGTCAACGGGGGCGGTGACGCTGTACGTTATCTCTCGCGCATGTAGGATTGCACGGCCGCCGGTTGGGCGACGCACGATTTCCAAGCCCCGCTCGCGGATTCGTTCGAGATCATAGCGTCCTCTCGCCGTTTGGTTTCTGCCGAGTGAGATCGTCGGCGTGAGCCACGAGTAGACGCGTAAAACCCACTCACCCGTACGTCGAGCGCGATCCATCAGCGCCTCGTCGAGCGCCATGTTGTCGGCGCCGCGTGCCGCGGGTGTAACGAGGAGACCCCACCGAGTGCGAGACAGAACAGACATTCCAGCGAGCGACCGGGATCGAGGCGGGCGGTTTGACTCTAACATAAATTCCGGCATGCCCAATCCAAACACGAGCTACACGGTGGCGGAGGCCCGGAGCTTCATTCCGCGGCACATCGGCCCGACGAGTGCCGACGTCGCCGCGATGCTCGAGCTGCTCGGATACGATTCGCTCGACGCCCTGATCGATGCCACCGTGCCGTCGGGGATTCGCCTCGAGCGCCCGCTCGCCATCCACGAACCGATGTCTGAGTACGAGGCGCTCGGGTCTCTGCGGGCGATCGCGCGGCGGAACCAGATCGCCCGTTCCTACCTCGGCCTCGGCTATTACGATTGCATCACGCCGCCCGTGATCCAGCGGAACATCCTGGAGAACCCAGGCTGGTACACCGCATACACGCCATATCAGGCGGAGGTTGCGCAGGGGCGACTGGAAGCGCTGCTCAACTTCCAGACGATGGTCATGGATCTCACGGGCCTCGAGATCGCGAACGCATCGCTGCTCGACGAGGGAACGGCGGCCGCGGAAGCGATGGCGCTTTCTTACGCGGTGCATGGTAAACCCGGCAAGGAGACGTTCTTCATCTCCGACGAGTGCCATCCGCAGACGATCGACGTCGTGAAAACGAGGGCGCATGCCCGCGGCGTGAACGTCGTGGTCGGCGACTGGCGCAAGGCGCCGATCGGGAACGACATCTTCGGCGCACTTCTCCAGTATCCGGCGACGAACGGCGGCGTCTACGACTATCGGCAGTTCTGCGAGCGTGCCCACGCGGTGAACGCGCTCGTCACGGTCGCGACGGACCTGATGGCGCTGGTGCTGCTCACGCCGCCCGGCGAGTGGGGCGCGGACGTCGCGGTCGGCAACTCGCAGCGCTTCGGCGTGCCGATGGGCTACGGCGGTCCGCACGCGGCGTTCTTCGCGACGAAAGACGAATTCAAACGACAGCTCCCCGGGCGCATCATCGGCGTGTCACGCGACGCGGACGGAAAGCCGGCGCTGCGCATGGCCCTCCAGACGCGCGAGCAGCACATCCGTCGCGAGAAAGCGACGAGCAACGTCTGCACGGCGCAGGTGCTTCTCGCCGTGATCGCCGGGATGTACGCGGTCTATCACGGGCCTGAACGGCTGACGGCAATCGCCACCGAGATCCACACCTTGGCGGTAACGCTCGCTACTGGCCTCGAGAGGCTCGGCTACACGCTGACGGGCAACGATTTCTTCGACACGATCAGCGTCGAGATGGGAAATCGTCCCGCGACGGATGTTGTCGGCGCGGCACGTGCACGTGGAATCAATCTCCGCGCGCAGGGCGACTCGCGCGTCATCGTCGCGCTCGATGAGACCACGACGCCGGCTGACGTCAACGAATTGCTCGAGATCTTCGCGGCTGGTGTGGCATCTACGGTGCCCACGCATGCGTCGCTTTCCGGGTCGGTCGACGCGCGCTACGACGAGCGTTTCGCTCGGACGACGGCGTTCCTCACGCATCCAGTCTTCAACAGCTATCACTCCGAGACCGAGATGCTGCGGTATCTCAAGCGTCTCGAGAACAAGGATCTGTCGCTGACGACCTCGATGATCGCGCTGGGCTCGTGCACGATGAAGCTCAACGCGACCGCCGAGATGTATCCGGTCACGTGGCCGGAATTCGGAAAGATTCATCCATTCGCGCCCGTCGAGCAGACGAAAGGCTATCGCGAGATGTTCGATCGCCTCGAGGCCGCGCTGTGCGAGGTCACGGGATTCGCCGCGGTGTCGCTGCAGCCGAATGCCGGCTCGCAGGGCGAATTCACGGGATTGCTCGTGATTCGCCAGTACCACGAGTCGCGCAACGACTCGAAACGCAACGTGTGCCTCATTCCGCAGTCGGCGCACGGAACGAATCCGGCGAGCGCGGTGATGGCGGGCATGAAGGTCGTCGTGGTGAAGAACACGGAGGCGGGCGACATCGACATGGCCGACCTCGAGGCGAAGGCGAAGGAGAATGCCGACACGCTCGCGGCGATCATGGTGACGTATCCGTCGACCTACGGCGTGTTCGATGAAACGATCGTGGAGATCTGCAAGATCGTTCACCAGTACGGCGGCCAGGTTTATCTCGACGGCGCCAACATGAACGCGATGGTCGGCCTCGCTCGGCCGGGCGACATCGGCGCCGATGTTTGCCATCTGAATCTGCACAAGACGTTCTGCATTCCGCACGGCGGTGGCGGCCCGGGTATGGGTCCGATCGGCGTGGCGAAGCATCTCAAGGATTTCCTGCCGACGAACGCGGTCGTGAAGGTGGGCGGCGCACACGGCGTTGGCGCGGTCTCCGCGGCGCCATGGGGCAGCTCGAGCATTCTGCCGATCTCGATGATGTACATCGACATGATGGGCGGCCGAGGGCTGACGGAGGCAACGAAGGTTGCGATTCTGAACGCGAACTACGTCGCCAAGCGGCTCGAAGCGCACTATCCGGTGCTGTACAAGGGCGCGCAGGGTACCGTGGCGCACGAGTGCATCGTCGATCCGCGGCCGCTCAAGACGTCCGCGGGAGTCGAAGTGGAAGACATCGCCAAGCGGCTGATGGACTACGGCTTCCATGCGCCGACCGTCTCGTTCCCCGTGGGCGGCACGCTGATGATCGAACCGACGGAGAGCGAGTCGAAGGCCGAGCTGGACCGGTTCTGCGACGCGCTGATCTCGATCCGTGAGGAGATTCGAGAGATCGAACTAGGAATCTCTGATCGCACCGACAACCCGCTCAAGCACGCGCCGCATCCGTTGGCGCGAGTGATCTCGGACAGCTGGTCGCATGCCTACGGCCGCGAGCGGGCGGCGTTTCCGTCGCCGGCCACGCGACAGAACAAGTTCTGGCCGGCAGTGGGGCGTGTGGAGAGTGCGTACGGCGACAGGAACCTTGTGTGTTCCTGTGTGCCGACCGATGCGTACGCGGAGGCGGTAGCGGAGGCTTGACCGGCGGCGGACGACGGGGGACGGGCGGCGACCGGGGACGGGCGACGGACGATGGGCGACGGACGACTTACGGCGTCGTCGAGAGGCGAAAGGCGATCGGGGTGGCGGAGCGCGTGAGGCGTCGGCGTGCGGCGTTAAACTCTAGGAACGTCAGGATGTAGTCGTCGCCCGTCGCCCGTCGTCCGTCCCCGGTCGTCCGTCGCCCGTCCCCATCAGTTCTCGCAGACCGCTTTCGTCTGCTGGCCAGCAATCGGATCGAGCTGGTTGATCGATGTAATCCAGCTGCTGCTTCGCTGCTTCCGCGTACAGCGTTTCGCCCGCGCGTAAACCCGTACGCGCGAAGGGAAGCAGGTCGCTCGCCATTCGTGCGAGACGGCAGCTCGCTGCCCTGTCGGTCAGCTTCACCGCCTCGGTGAGTGCCGATTGCGCAAGACCAAGCGCCGTCGCACCGGCGAGGAACTTGGCCTGATCCGTCGACTTCACCGTATCAGAGAACGCCAGCATCCGAAGTGCGATGCTGAAGTCGGTGCTCGTCTTCGTTCCGATGGCGGTACGGTAGAGCGCGTTTCCCTTCGAGAGCGCGAACTGCGCGACGAGCGCCGAATCGTCGCCGCGCGTCAGGCCGACGCGCAGCGCCGCGATCGCGCTGTCTGGTTGCCCCAGCTCGAACTCGAGTTGCGCGATCGACATCTGTGCGCCGGACATCGTACTGTCGAGCGCGGCGGCCTGTTTGGTGGCTTCCAGCGATTCCGCGATCTTCCCGCGCGCGCGCAGTTCCTTTGCGTTCAACGCGAGAAGATCCGCGTTGCCGGGGAACATCGCGAGGCCGCGCGGCACCACCGTGTCTGCTTCTGCCTTGATGTACTGCGTATAGAGCGAATAGAGCCGCGAATCCTTCGGGAACGTCGTCATACCATGCGCGACGGTCTCGATCGCTTTGAACGGCTGATTGGACGCGTGATACACGAACGCAAGGCGATAGAAGAACACTGAATCGTGCTGCGCGACCGGGTCGCGCTCGAGCAGCGTCTCTCCCGCCTCGATCGCCAAGGGCCAATGCTTGTTCTCGTAGCCCGCGCGCCACTTCAGCTGCATCAGACGAATGTCGTCGGGATGCGCCTTCGACTGCGCGACGATGAACGGCTCGGCTCGGGGTGCGTTACCGCCGTCCACCAAGGCGTACGCCACGCGAACCGCCAGATCGAGGTCGCCCGTATCCGTCGCCGCGAGCCGTAGCCAACGCAGTCCAGCTTCATCGCGCCGGCCGAGCGAGTCGAGCGAGACGGCGGCCGCCTCCAGCGCGTGCGCGTTCATCGAATCGATGGCGAGCACCGCGTTCGCTTCCGTGAGGATGGTCGCGACCGCCGTCTTGTTCTGTCGAAGCGCCCACACGAGACAGGTGCGAGCGATGGCACCCTGCTCGAACGCGGCAATGCCTTGACGCGCCGCACTCACGGCACGCGCGGCACTGCCATCGCGAAGCGCGTTCTCGCAGCGACGCTCGTAAATCAATTGCGATCTCGCGGCGGCGATCGAGCGAGCGAACAGCAAGGCGGCGGAATCGAGTTTGGGCGCGCTGACTTCCGGCAACGGCTGACGAAGGCGCTCGTCCCGGAAGAGCACGAGCTGTCCTGAGATACGCGCGCCGCTCGGGCCATTGGCGACGCTTGCGATGACGAACTCGTCGGCACGCAGGTACTTGCCGACCGCGCGAATGTCGCGCAGGTCGAGCACCGTATCCGGGTTGTAGCCGGCGCGCTCCATTCGATACGCGATATCGTCGCCATCCAGCACGTCGACTTCGCGTTTGTTGACGAAGCGTCCGACACGCGACCGCACGGCGTCTGCCGCCTTACGCGCGAACTTCATGTCCGCGCCCGGCCGTGGCGCGAAGTTGGTGATCAGGAGTCCTTGCTTCGTGAACTCCTGTCCGTCTTTCGGCGGCTCTTTGGGCTTGGGCGGGGCCGGCGCGCGCTGCGCAACTGCCGAGGCGGCAAATGCGAGCATGCTCGCAGCCACCATCAGCGCGCGTCGTCGCGCGCGGCACCACCAATCAACGTCAGTGACTGACGTGCGCTCCGTACGCATCGGCGTTCAGGAGCGCCTTCTTCTCGGCGGCATCCTTGAGGCGCAGCTTGACCATCCAGCCATCGCCGTACGGCGCGGTGTTGACGAGCGCCGGCTCTTTGTCGAGCCGATCGTTCACGGCCACGACTTCGCCGGACACCGGGGAATAGAGCTCCGACACGGCTTTCACCGCTTCCACCGTGCCGAAGACGTCATGCTTGCTGAATGAGGCGCCGACCTTTGGCAGCTCGATGAACACGATGTCGCCCAACTCACCCTGTGCATAGTCGGTGATGCCGATCGCCACAACGTTGTCCTCATCGGTCGGCTTCACGTACTCATGATCTTCAGTATACAGCAGGCCATTCGGGATTTCGGACACGACGCACTCCAGCAAACTCGGTGGTAGGGGATGAACTCGCGCGGAGTCTATCCGCGAAAGGAACCCTGTCAAGGAAGCGCGGTGGCGCTGCGCTCTCCCGACGCGTCCCTCTCGAGGGCGAGCCAGACGTCGTGGACGCGGCGCTCGAGCTGCGTGAGCGTGCCGTCGTTGTCCAGGACGAAGTCGGCGCGCGCACGTTTGAGCTCGGCGGGCATCTGTGCGGCGATCATGTCCATGGCTTCGGTCTCGCGCAGCCCGCGATCTTTCACTAATCGCTCGAGCCTGACGGCGCGGCTGGCGTCGACCAGGATGATTCGGTCGAATCGATCCGTCATGTGCCGCTCGAACAGGAGCGGAATGTCGCAGACCACGATCCGGTCGCCCCGCTTTCGCGCCTGCTCGACGAGCCGGGCGCGGAGTCGTTCGACCTCGGGGTGGACGATCTGGTTAAGTTCTTCAAGTTGCTCGTTATCGGCGAAGACGATGCGCCGCAACGCCGCACGGTCGAGATGACCGTCGGGAGCGCGTACGGCCTCGCCCCAGCGCTTGACGATCTTGTCGAACGCCGGCGTTCCGAGCTCGACGGCACGGCGCGCGAGGACATCGGCGTCGATGATCGTGGTGCCGCGCTCGGACAGCATCTGCGCGACGGTCGATTTGCCACTTCCGATGTTTCCCGTGAGTCCAACGAGAAGCATGGCGGATTCCTTGGATACGCGGCGGGGCGACCAGCCCGGCGAGGCCAAGCTACCGGTCCTCGCTCGGGGCGTCAACGATTCTACGGTGGAGACAGCACGTGACTGATCTTTCATTGGACGAGATCCCGGTGTCCGGGGGTGCCAACGACGAATTTCGCGAGTTAATTCGGCGCCAGCTCGAGCTACTCGGCGAAGACCCCGATCGGGAGGGGCTCAAGCGAACCCCCCAACGCGTGGCATCGTCGCTAGCCTGGCTGACGCGCGGCTACGAGATGAACGCAGAACAAGTCGTGGGTCAGGGCATCTTCAATGCCGAGGGCGCCACGAACATGGTCATGGTGCGCGACATCGAGCTCTACAGCCTGTGCGAGCACCATATGCTGCCGTTTTTCGGCAAAGCCCATATTGCGTACATCCCGAACGGCAAGATCGTTGGGCTGAGCAAGCTCCCGCGGCTCGTCGAGGTCTTCGCGCGCCGGCTTCAGGTGCAGGAGCGCCTGACCGAACAGATCGCGGGGGCAATTGACGACACCCTCAATCCGCAGGGTGTGGGCGTCGTGATCGAGGCCTATCACCTGTGCATGATGATGCGCGGCGTCGAGAAGCAGAACTCGAAGACGATCACGAGTGCCGTCCGGGGATTGTTCCGATCCGATCCGCGGACGCGCGAGGAGTTCTTGTCGTTGGCGCATTCTCCGCGATCAGTTATCTGAGTTCGGTCGTGGCATCACGGACAGACACGGACACGGACGGAGCGCGTTTGTAAGCGGTGCTTTGTCCGTGTCAGTCCGTCGGTGCCTGTGCCTGTCCGCGATTCGCTCGTTGTTGCAGCCTTCCTCGTAGGAGCATCTCGAGTACGAACGGCGCGCCGCCGCGCTCTCGAATCTCGTTAGGCGTCAGATGCAGATAGCGCTTGCAGGTGTTTCGAAACGCGCTTCCTGACGGAAATTCGAGCGCGAGCGCAATCCGATCGGCACTTCGGTGCCGGTCCTCGAGAAGATGAGCGGCGAAGATCAACCGGCCCCACGTGAGCAGCCGGCGCGCCGACGGAAATCCGGCTTTCGACAAGCGCTGAGAAACCGTGCGCCGTGGCAATGCGAGCAGGCGCGCGAGCTGATCCGGCGAGAGTCCCTCGTGCGCGCGCGTCACGGACAGCAGCACCGCGTCGCGCGTCATCGGCTCGACGTCGTGCAGCGCTTCCCGGACGATCGCGCCAAGGCTTCTCGACTCGGCATGTTCGACGAACGCGAGCAGTGCCCGCGGCGCATCGTCCTGATCGGCGAGCACGAGTCCATCGATTCCTTGTCGCCCGGCATCGAACAAATCGTGCGCTCGTTCGGCTGAGAACGCGACGTAGGCGATCAGGGTCAACCGTGGAAGACGCTGTTTCAGGTGGCGCACGCGCTCGAAGTTGGCTTGGCCGCCGACAAACAGGTCCACGACAGCTACGCGAACGGGCTGGCGCTCGCAAACGGCAACGAGCGACTGCCAGTCGTCGCAAGCGACGACCTCATGACGGTCCCTGATGGCCGTCCGCAGTC
>Ga0207707_10003677_pt1 | contig 13602 bp, 12 predicted proteins | sample KBSC83BmetaG_FD_184336 | JGI IMG/M metagenome (GOLD analysis project Ga0207707, IMG submission 184336) | Corn rhizosphere microbial communities from Kellogg Biological Station, Michigan, USA - KBS C8-3B metaG (SPAdes) (version 2) | ecosystem: Host-associated > Plants > Roots > Rhizosphere ...
GGCGAACCCGAGAATCCCTCGGGTCTCACGGGAAGCGGAGGACTCGCTCCTTCATCGCGTCAGGCGCCGTTTAGCAGGTCCGCGAGCTGCCTCGCGTTGGTCTGCGCGTAGTTGCGGTAGCAGTTGTCCGTCGGGGCGGAAACGCTGTGCTGACCTGGGCTTTTACCTGTTCCGGCGGGTGCGGAGAGGGCTAATTTATCGTTACTCCGGAGCCCTCTCCCCCGCCTCGTGGCGCCCGTTCAGGATACGACCGGGGTGATCCGGCGGCCAGGACCTGAACGGGGCGGAGATTGCCGCGTGTCAGCCGGAGCTCATGCCGGCGAGGTAGGCGGCGACGGCGTGCGCCGCGTGCCGGTCGAGGTTGGCCTGGGCCATGTCGTAGCGCATGGTGGTCCGCGGGTCGCTGTGGCGCATGGCGACCTGCATGTCCCGGATCGCGACGCCGGCGACGAGGCCGGTGGTGCAGAAGGTCCGGCGCAGGCTGTGCGGGCTGATCGGGTGCCCGATGCCGGCGCGGGCGCACAGCCTGCGGAGCCGTCGGGCTGCACTGCCGGTGTCGAGCCGCCGGCCGAAGTTGTTAAGCAGGATCGGCCCGTGCTCGCGGTCTCCGACGGCGTCGCGGATGGCCCGCAGTACCGGGATTGGCAGCGGGATGTCGGCTGGTTTCGCGCCCTTGCCGATCACGTGGAGGATCTCGTAGCCGCTCTGGTAGCGGATGTCGTCGATGTCCGCGTGGCACGCTTCGGAGACCCGCAGCCCGATCATCCCGAGCAGGGCGACGAGCGCGTGGTCGCATCCGCCAGCGGTCCTGGCGGCGGCGAGCAGCGCCGCGAACTCCAGCGGATGCAGCACGGTGCGCTTCTGGCCCTCCCACTCGACCTTCGGGCGGGTGACGGCGTCGGCGGGATTCGACGGGATCAACCCGTCGATGACGGCGTACCGGAGGAAGCTCGCGACCGTGCAGAACCGCCGGGAGACCGTGGCCGGCGCGTACTCGGACGCCTCCAGGTGCCTGAGGTACATCTCGAGCTGCGCGCGGGTCACGCGCAGCGGCTGGACATCGACCTGGGCGCACCACCGCAGGTAACAGCGCAGATCGACGCGGTAGGACGTCAGCGTCGGCTCGCGGTAGCGAGCGAGGAAGCTGGCTAGGGCCAGCTTGGTGACGTCGAGGTAGTTCGGCACCAGCTCAGACATGCGGATCCCTCCCCTACTGACTCCGGGGATCTCCTGAAGTCAGCAGCAGAGTCATCCGATTCGGCGCGGGCAGCGCCCGAATTGCCGCGGTGGACCCGGCGTTCTTGATTGCGACTTCGGATAGCCGGCGACCACTTTTCGGCCCGGAACAGGCTCGAAAGTGGTCGCCCAGTATCCGAAGTGAGTGCACTGAAGGTGCCGCTTAACTGCACGTCGCGAGAACGAGCCGCGCGTAGTTAAGCGGCACATCTCGTACGGCGAAACGGACGCGCTGCGCCTCAGACGCGGTCGTTAGGCGAAGCAGTGGTTGTCGAGGTCGTTGCCGCTGACCTCTAGGGCGTGTCTCCATTGTCATGCCAGCCATAGGGTGATCGATCCGAGGACGACTCCTCCTCGGTAGGTGAGGGCGTGTTTGTCGTAGCGGGTGGCGATGCCGCGCCATTGCTTGAGCCGGTTGAAGCCGCGTTCGACGACGTTGCGGTTCTTGTAGTCCTCGACGTCGAAGTCGACGGGTCGGCCGCCGCGTGACCCGCGGTTGCGGCGGTGTTGGATCTGGTCGGCGCGTTCGGGGATGACGGCGGTGATGCCGCGGCCGCGCAGCATCGTGCGGTGCGCTCGCGACGAGTACGCCTTGTCTGCGCGCAACGCCTCGGGCGTGGTGCGCGGCCGGCCCGGTCCGCGGCGCGCGACGCGCAGTTCGGCGAGCAGTCTGGGTAGCGCCGGAGAGTCACCGGCCTGACCGGGGGTGACGGCGAGAACGAGCGGACGCCCTTGCCCGTCAACGATTGCGTGGGTCTTGGTGGTCAGCCCACCGCGGGAACGGCCGAGAGCGTGATCGCCCGGTTCATCCCCGCCAGGCGCTGATTTCTTGTCATTCGACCGAGCCCCCCGTGTGCGATGGGACCGGCAGCGACGACCTCGCAGCCGTCGCCGCGTGCTGATGAACCCGCGCCGTCGTCGAGTCCACCGAGCAGCACCAGTCGATCTCACCCGCCGCGTCGGCATCGGCGATCAGCTCCGCGAGCACGTGATCCCACGTGCCGTCTTGTGAGAAGCGGTGATGACGCTTCCACACCGTCTGCCACGGACCGAACTCCGCGGGCAAGTCCCGCCACGGAACCCCGGTGCGAGCGCGGTAGATCGCGCCCTCGACCAGCAGCCGATGATCCTTCATCGGCCGGCCCATCGCCGCCTTCAACGGCGGCAACAGCGGCTCTACCCGCGCCCACATCTCGTCTGTCAGAACAGAAGTCCGCGACATCATCCGATCATCGACGCGAATCCCCGCTCAACATCGGAGACACGCCCTAGGTCGCCGTGGTCGACGGCAGCGCCGGACGCATCAGCGCGAGATAGGCGTCTCCGACGGCCTTCCATGAGTAGTGCTGGGCTGCGTATGCACGGGTGCGCAGGCGCAGGCTCGTCAACTCCTCGCAGCCGAGAGCGGCCACGCGACGCAGACATTCGATCAGTTCATCTTCGTCCGCGAACATCCACGCGACCTCGCCGGCCACTTCTCGATTTTCGGGGGTGTCGAGCACAAGGCAGAGGTTCCCTGCCCCCATCGCCTCGATCAGCGCTGGATGAGTACCACCGACTTCGGTCGCATGGATGTAGGCGAGAGCGTTGCTCTGAAGGCCAAGGTAGCCGTCGCCGTAGATCGCGCCGGGCAACAACGTGTGATCGCTTGCAGCCGACCGGACGGCGCGATCGAGCTCATCGTCATACGTCGCTCGGCCGAGCATGACCAGTGGGATCGCCACATCTGATGCATGGTGCGCCCGAGCAACCAAGACGGGGTTGTTCTCGGGTTCCCACCTCGAAACGTAGAGCAGAAAGTTGTCTGGTCGCACGTGCACCTCGTCGGGCAGGGGCAATCCGCGTGGTGGCGTATCCGCACCGTAGGGGATCATCACCGAGTCGGTGTCGTGACGGATGCGGTAGTAGGTGCGGACCTCATTGGCGTCGGTGACGAGCACGGATGCGAACCGCACCGACATCCACTCACCGAGCCGGTACCACGACCGGCCCGCGATGCCCCACTTGCCGCGGCGCCACTCCAGCCCGTCCACGTTCATCACCACGCGGCATCCGACGAGACGCAGAAGCGGCAGCACCGGCGCGTTGGCCGCGTTGCAGAGGACGACATCGCGGACGCGAGAGGTCAGGACCAGATGTAGTGCCGACAGCGCGGTGTGGGCGGGCGTGTCCAGGTGCTTGCTGCGGATGGTCGGCAGGGTGACGAGATGTACGCCGTGCCACTGCTTCTCACCCGTGGCGTAGTGGCTGCGGCAGTAGACGGTGACGGCGATCTCGCTGTTGGCGAGGTGCAGTGCGAGGCGCTCGGCGAAGGTCTCGAATCCGCCGTAGTTGGCAGGGATCCCCCGCGTCCCCAGGATTGCCACGCCCCTGCTGAGATCCCTGTGTGCAGGTTGCCGCGCCGCGCGCCGCCTCGGGCTCACACCGGCCACCCGCAGCAGCGGCACGCCGTGGAACGTGGTCAGGCTCGCCACCCGCAGGTCCAGCTGGCCGAGCCCCGGCGCGAGCAGGACCTCGATCCCGAGGCCGGAGAGGTGTCCAGCCAGTCGGCCCACGTCGGTCGGCTCATGACCGGCCGGGACGATCAGCCCGTCCAACCGGGCGTTCATGGCACGTCGGGCGATCTCGTCAGGGGGCAGCTGGTCGCTGATCAGCTCCGTGATGACGAACGGCGCGCCCGGAGCCCGGGTCAGGTCGGCCTGTAGCCGGCGGGCGGCCGCGTCGTCGCCGTAGATGGCGTAGCGCTCGAGAGCGATCCCGAACGGGACGAGCATCCGCCGGGTGCGCTGCAGCACGACTCGCGCGGCGACGCCGATCAGCAACAGCCCGAGCACCACGAGCGCGATCCACGCGCGGGAGACCTTCCCGCCGAGTCCGACGGCGTTGACGAGGTAGAGAACGACCCCCGCCGCGATCGATGCTTCGAACGCCGCCTCGACCACGCTTTCGCCGGGCCGCAGCACCGCGCGCCGGTACAGACCGAACGTCCGCCCTGCCACTACCCACACCGGGGCGAGGCCGATGGTCAGGATCTCGTAGCGCGCCAGGTAGTGGTGCGGGATGGTCTCGCCTTCGAAGCGAAGGACGAAGGCGACGTACGCCGTCAGCAGCGCAACCGCCACGTCGACCACGGCCAGCACGAAGTCGGCACGTCGGCGGAACCGCAGGCGGGTCACGGGGCGACGATAATGGGCGGGATCCCTCTCCTACTGCTGCCGCACCGGGTGACGGCTACGTTGCAGCGCCAGCGGGACGCCCCGCCGCAGATGCCGCCTGACGAGGCGTCGATGACGCCACCAGATGCGCAGCCGCAGCGCCCGTCGTTGCGCCAGGCCGAGGCGGTTGCGCGTCACGCCATGCCGACGCCAGGCGTAGAGCTCCTCGTCGACGAGGACGCCCTCGTAGCCCGCGTCGAGAAACCGCAACCACAGGTCCCAGTCCTCCCAAGCCGGAAGGTCCGCCAGGCCACCGACCTCGAGGAAGACAGCGCGGCGCATGAGCGCGCCGGCGCACACGAAGTTGCCCTCGAAGACCAGCGCCGCGGCGTCGAAGGCGCGCACGTGGTAGCGCCCTGTCGCCTCCCCGAACATGACCATCGCTGGATAGGCGTAACCGGCGGCCGGATTCTCGGCGAGGGCGGCAGCCAACATCTGGAGGAATCGACGGTCGACGCGGTCGTCCGCGTCCACTCGCACCACGAGGGGCATCCCTGTCTCGGCCACACCGCGATTGACCGCCGCAGCGACGCCGAGAGGTCCCTGCCGGATGACCCGAACGTCGAATGGCAGCCGTGGGTGCGCCGCCGTCCACTCCACCACCACGTCGGCAGAACCGTCCGTGCTGCCGTCGTCGACGACGAGCACCTCGCGAGGCGCCAAATGCTGGTCGGCGAGCGAGTCGAGGGCCTCCGCCACCCACGGCGCGGCGTTGCGACAGGGCACAACGACCGCGATCTCCGCGCTCACAGGCACATGCTGCTCGCTCACGTACGCTCCCTTCGTGTCTCGGAGGCTGGACGGCGGATCCCTTCGGGTCATCCTGGTCAACTATCGATGCCTCGACGGCATCGCCGAGCACCTGAGGTCACCGGTATTCCACGACTGCGACGTGATCCTCGTCGACAACGCCAGCGATCCGCAGCAGGTTGCCGAGCTGGCCCGATCGACGGGGGCGCGGGCGCTCTACATGGACCGGAACGTCGGCTTCGCCGCGGCCGTCAACGCTGCAGCGCGATTACCCGCGCGCGAGGGATCGGCCCATTCGGCGACCCTCCTGCTCAACCCTGACGTCGAGATCGACGAGCAACAGCTGGCCGCGCTGCTACGCCACCTACAGCAGTCGGATGCCGACGCCGTGGGCCCTGTCCTCGTCGACGAGCACGGCAGGGTCTGGGTCAGCTCCGCTGGCGGGCCGATCACGCTGCGCAGCGTCGCCTGGTACTTCCTTTTCCTCAGCCACTTGGTCCCCCGCCTCTCCGGGTTCTTTTGGACGAGACGCCAGGTGACCCGGGGACCGGTCGAGGTGCCGCGCTGGCTGTGCGGCGCCTGCCTGCTGGTGCGGGCCGACGCATTCGAACGATTCGGCTACCTGCCGACCGACGAGATCGTGTACGGCGAGGACGTCGGCTGGGGGGTGGCCGCGACCGCCCGTGGAGCACGCCTCGTGCTGGCGCGCGACGTCGTCGTGCGGCACGTCGGCGGCCAGTCCGGCGGCTCCGACGCGTGGGTCGACGCCACCATCAGGACCATGCGCCGCCATCTCGGACCGGTCCGGGGACCGGTGGCCTCACTCGTCGTGCGAGCCGGACTCGGCCTTCGCCGGATCGCCCACCGGGTGCGCGGTTGAGGCGGTTGAGGGTCGTCGTTGTGGCCCCGTGGGTGCCCTCCCTCCCGTCGCCGCACGCCGGCGGCGAGCACGTCTACCGGCACCTCGAGGCGCTGGCGGGCCACCACGACGTCACGCTGCTGGCACCGTCGAGCGATCCCACTGTGGCGGCCCCGCCCGGCGTCGAGACCGTCATCATTCCGTTCCGCCCCGCGGCCGGACCGGTCCAGCGCGTCGGCGACTACCTTCGCTGGCTGCTGGCCGGAGTCGGCTGGGAGCCGCGCGCTGAGACCGCTGCTCGTCGCTCGTTGGCCGAAGGACGGCACGACCGGGTCCTGGCCGGCGCTCACGTCGTCGAGGCGCAGTACGTCGAGTCGCTGCGCCTGGCGCAGAGGGTCGCCGAGCGCGCGGCGGCGCCGGTCGTCCTGTGGAGCCACGACATCGTGACCGCGGAGCTGCGCCGCCAGGTGCGCGCGGCCGACTCGTTCCGCAGACGCGCGGAAGGCATCGCCCGGATGCCCGGCGCGTGGGCAGCGGAGCGTCGCCGCGTCCGCCACGTCCGCGGGATCGTCGTCTTCAACCCCCGCGAGTCCGTTCGCTGGCGTCAGCGACTGGACGTCGAGGTCAAGGTCGTATCGCCGGCGTCAGCAGCGGCCATCACCGAGCCGGTGAGCGAGCTGGGCACCAACGCGCTGCTGGTGGGGTCGTTCCGGCGTCCGGCCAACCGAGAGGGGCTCGATTGGCTGGCCCACCGGGTGTGGCCTCTGGTCCGGGCCCGCGTGCCGACCGCACGCCTGCTGCTCGTCGGGTCAGGTGCACCACAGCTGACCGATGAGGGAGTGGAGACCGTCGGGTTCGTGCCCGACCTGGCGCCCTACTACGGCAGGGCCCGGGTCGCCGTCGTGCCCATCTTCGCCGGCGCCGGACTGAAGTTCCGGGTTGCGCAGGCGCTGGCGTCCGGGGTGCCCGTCGTCGCCACGCACAACGCCGCTGACGGCTACGCCGCACCAGCGGGCAGTGGCTTCGCCGCCGTCACCGACTCCCCGGTCGAGTTCGCCGATGCGGTGGTCCGGATGCTGACTTCGCCGGACGAGGCTGCAGGCATCGGTCGACGGGGGCTGCGCTGGTGGCAGGACTACGTGAGCCAAACCAGCAGCGAGCACGAGCTCGCGCAGTGGTACGAGTCACTTGCCGACGGTAAGCAGGTCTGAGGCGTCGACCAGGCGCCGCTGCACCTCTTGCCGCTGGTCGGCCGTCAGGATCGAGTCGAACTTCGCCAGCCCGGAGTCGCCGATGGCATCCGACACGTTCGCCTTCCACGGCTCCCGGTCAGCCACGATCCGTCCCACCGCGACCTGCCTCTCGGTCAGCATCTCGCGCCCATAGGGCAAGCCGATGAAGGCCGCCAGTCGTCGCGCGACCCGCTCGGGGTCCTCGACCACCTCCGGATAGCCGACAACGAGGTGAGACGGGTGGCCGCGACGACTCCGCGTGACCTCGATGGCGCGGTTCCACGCCCCGATGCACCGCTCGAGGTCCCAGGGGCCGTGCCAGACGTCGGGGTGCGCGTGCGTGACCTCGTACAGCGACGCGACCACGGCCCGGCCGTCCCGGACCACGTGCACGAACCGTGCGCCAGGCGCCTGCCGGGTGATGGCATCGATGACCAGGAGGTGGTCCGGGGTCTTCTCGACCCAGTGCTGCCGACCCTGGTACGCCGCGGTCTCGTCCATCGCTCGGATGAACGCCGCCGCAGCAGCGGCAGGCGAACGAAATGGCGGCCGGGCGAGCCGGCGGCTCGGGGCTCCGATGGTGACCAGGGTGTCACGAAGGAGCGTCGTAGCAGCTCGCCGACGGTGGCGGCGACCGAGGTGCCGCACGTGGTCCAGACGCGTGAAGAAGTGCGTCTCGGGAGGCGACCACACGTCCGGATGCGCCGCGAGTAGCGACTGCACCAGCGTGGTGCCCGACCGCGGGCAGCCGACCACGAAGCACCGACCGACTCTGGGCTTCTCAGTCATGTTCTGCGATCCGCAGGAGATCACCTTCGAGCGCCGCACCAATGCTCTGCCAGTCGTAACTGCACGACACGAGATCGCGTCCGCTACGGATCATTCGCCTGCGGAGCGCAACGTCCCCCAGCACCGTGTCGAGAGCTGCCGCGAAGCTCGGTGGGTCGTCCGCGACGAGCACCGGCGGATCGCTTCCGAGCTCGATGCCGGCGACTCCCATCGTCGTGCTGACGGTCGGCAGCCCGACGGCGAGAGCCTCGAGGGCCTTGAGACGGGTGCCGCCACCGCTGTGCACCGGCACGACAAACGCGTCCGCCGCCGCCAGGTAGGGCCGTACGTCCGGCACGCGACCGGTGACCACCACACCGGCGGAAGGGTCGTGCAGGGCCAGCACCTCAGCGGTCGGCTCGATTCCCACGAGCGTCACCGTGGTCTCCGGCCGCCTGCGCTTCAACAGGGGCAAGACCTGGTGCACGAACCAGACCGCTCCCCGGGCGTTGGGCGCGTAGCCGAAGTGCCCGGTCATGACCAAACGGTCGCCGGCAGGAGCCTCGTGCTGCTGAAGGGAGAAGTAAGCAAGGTCGACGCCGTTGGGGCGAACGCTGACCGTGGCCTGAGCCACCTCCCGCCTGACCTCTGCCGCGTCGTCCTCCGATACCGTCACCACCCGGGCGGCGTGGGCGAACAGCCATCGTTCCTCCCGCCGCATGTGCGCAGTGTCGAGCCAGCGGGTCATTGCGGACAGCCCCTGACCGGTGCTACCCACGGAGGCGGTGATCGCGGTCTCCACGTTGTGAGCGTCGAGCACCCATGGCACCCGGCCGTGCAGCGCCCGCGCGTACGTGGCAAGCGCGGACTGGCTGACGACGGCGACGTCGTAGTCAGCCGACGCCGAGCGCACCGCACGGAGGGCGTGAAACGAAAACAGGTAGAGATTCCAGCGTGGCGCCCACGGCACCCGCCTCACGACCCGGTCCACGACCGCCGGATGCGGCCGATACAGGGTCCGAAGGCTAGTGCCGGGCGGCCCGTCGGCCCCCGACGGCAACGGCTCGCCCACTGCCCACACATCGACGGTGTGACCGCGCTCGGCAAGTACGCGAATGAGGTTGGCATTTCTGATCCGACCTCCGCTGTGTGCAGGCCACACGGCGTAGGGCGAGAGCCAGAGCACCCTCATGCTGCCGGCCTTAGCGCGACACGCCCATGCGCCAGCATCTCTGACACCGCCGGCCGGTCCACCAGGGTGAGCACGCCCACGTAGCCGACCGTGAGGGTGACCAGGCCCAGGGCAAGGCCGAGTCGTGCAGGCAGGAGCACGACCGGCACAACCGTCGCTCCTGCGGCGATCGCCGCGGCCAGCAACGCGCGCCACCACTGCTGCAGCCACGTGGTGACGTCCAGGTCGAACGTTCGTCGGCCGGCCCACAGGTACAGCGGCGCGAGCAGGTAGCCACGACACACGTAGGCGACCGCTACGGCGACGTAGCCCCAGTGGACGGCGATCACGAATGCGATGACGTTGCCGATGGCGTTGACCGCAGTCAGCCGGACGGTGATGCCGGGCCGGCCCATACCGTTGAAGACCGGGTTGAACTGGTAGAGCACGGCGTGCAGCAAGCCGATGAACATCAACACGCGTATCACCGAGACCGCCGGCGTCCATGTGCTGCCATAGAGGACGGAGACGGCTGGCTGCGCGATGACCACCAGCGCCAGGAAGCCGGGGAATCCCACGACCGCCACCGCTCTCGTCGCACGGTAGAAGGCAGACCGGACCTTGCTGAGATCCTCCTGGATCTCCGCGATCACGGGCATGGCAACCGACGAGACTGTTCCGACGAGCAGGTCGGTCAGCAGGAGCAGCAGGCGGTACGCGAGGCTGTAATAGCCCAGGGCCACCGGACCCAGGACGATGCCGACCAAGAGGTCGTCGAGTCGACGGTTGGCGAAGTTCAGCACGTCGAGAGCAAGCATGCTGACGCCGAAGCCGATGAGCTCACGAAAGTGCCGGGTCGAGACGCGCCAGGCCGGTCGATAGTCCGACACGATCCAGAGCAGCAGTGTGGAGGTCGCCGAGGCGGTCAGCGCCTGCGCCACCAGGGCCCAGACACCGAAACCATTCAGAGCGAGCCCTATCGACAGGCCTGAAGCGGTCAAGGTTGCGATGACGCTGACGACCGTCAAGGTCTGAATACGCAACGACTTCTGCAGCAGCGCCGCGGGCACGGCCCCGACTGCAGTGATGACGAGAGACAGGCTCAGCGCCCGCAAGACGCCGGCGAGCTGCGGTTCGTGCAGAGGTCCCGCGAGCCACGGAGCGGTCACCACCACGACGGCGGCGAGACCGGTCGAGACGAGAGTGCCGACCCAGAACGCCGAGTCGAGGTGCTCACGCTGCAAATCGCGACGCTGCACGATCGCGAGGCTCAGCCCCTGCTCCTGGAAGATGGACACGAAGCTCAGGAACACCGTGGCATAAGCAACGACACCGAAGTCGGCCGGTCGCAGAACCTGAGCCAGCACGGCGAGGGTCGCCAGTGCGGAGATGCGGGTGCCCGCTGTCTGAATCAAGGACCATAGAACGCCCTTGGTCGCACGTACCTGCAGAGAGACCGCGGAGCCGAACTCAGGCGGCTCCTGCTCACGCACTGGGCTCATCCTCGTTGCTCTCGGCCGGCCCGGGCAGCATAAGACCAACCGACCTCGGCCGAGGCCAGCCACGCCGCCCCGGCCCGCCGACGCAGGCGTCCACTGCCTCCAGCACCAGGGGCGTCGTGATGAGGATGAACGCTCCTGGCATTCAGCCAACAACCCTGGAGACCAAGACGACGACTCTCCTGCCACACAAGGGGATACTCGTTCTCCGGCACGCCAACAACCGAAGAGCATTGGTGGATCAGGGTGCAGCCGCTTGCGGGACTAACGTGGCAGGGTCACGCCTACGGTCAGTACGCCCCCCGGCCCTTGGCTACGGCAAACAGTGTCTTCCAGATCACCATGGCGTCGAGCGCGAGCGACCAGTTCTCCACGTAGTAGAGGTCTAGACGCACCGACTCCTCCCACGACAGGTCGGACCGACCCGATACCTGCCAGAGGCCGGTGAGCCCTGGCTTTACCAGGAGCCGGCGGCGTACGTCATGCTCGTAGTGGCCGACCTCGGTCGGCAGCGGCGGCCGCGGTCCCACCAAGGCCATGTCGCCGCGGACCACGTTCCAGAGCTGGGGAAGTTCGTCGAGCGAGAAGCGGCGCAGCAACCGACCCAGCGCGGTGATGCGGGGGTCCCTGCGCATCTTGAACAGCGGCCCGTCGCACTCGTTGTGCGCGAGCAAGGATGTCAGCAACGCTTCTGCGTCGGCGTACATGGTGCGGAACTTGTAGACGGTGAACTCCCGGCCGTACCGTCCGACCCTGCGTTGTGAGAAGAGCGCCGGCCCGCGGCTGCCAAGGCTGATCGCCACCGCGAAAATCACCAGCAAGGGGAGCAGCATTACGAGCGCACCGAGGGCCAAGCTACGCTCCACACAGTCTTTGAGCACTTGGCGACCGCCGGACAGTTCCGGCTCCTCGACATGAAGCAACGGCAGGCCGGCGACCGGGCGGATCGACAGGCGCGGGCCGGCCACGTCGGTGAGTCCGGGCGCGACCACGAGTGAGATGCCCGTCCCCTCCAGGGACCAGGCAAGCCGGCGCAACGCATCACGATCGGTGGAGCCGGCCACTGCGATCGTGTCCGCCGCCAGCGCGTCAGCCGCCAGCAGCACGACAAGGGGATCGAACACACCATCTCCCGCGGCGTCACTGCGGCAGGAACCGGCGACGTGGAACCCGGCGAACGAGTCGCGACGCACCAGTGCCGTGAACTCGGCGATGTCACGACCGCCCCCGATGACCAGGACCCGGTGAGACCATCGGCCGTCCCGCCGCCGCCGGTGCAACGCTTTGCGAGCCGTGTAGCGCCCGACGAGCAGGAAGACGGTGCCTGCGGGCAGCGCAATGGCGATGTAGCCGCGGGCCACCTCGAGCTTCAAGGCGTAGGAAGCGAACGCCACCACCGCCACGAGGTAGAGGGACGCGTGGAAGACCCGCCGGAACTCCTCGGAGCCGGTGCCGAGGAACCGTGACTCGTATGCGCGACTGGCGGCGAGCACGAACAGCCACACGCCCGCGAGGACGGCCCCTACCTCGTAATAGGACAATCCGAGCAGGCGGCCGGGCGAGTCGCCGAAGCGGAGTCGGGTAGCGAGTAGCAGCGCCGCCACGACGGCGAGTAGATCAGTGCCTCGCAGCACGCGGCCGTACGAGCGCAGCCAACCGGGCGTCGGCACGTGGATGTCAGGCCGAGCCCGCGCCGTGGCATTCGTCCTCGCGGACGGTGTCATGGCGACCATGCGAGCCCCCTTTGTGCCTTTCATTGACTCGATGGAGCGACCGCTGCCCTGCAGATCGGTTGTCTGGTCGATCAATCGACTCATCCGATCGGAGGCTTGAGCGCCAGAGGGCTACGTCTGAGTTTCAGCAGCGGGGCGATCTTCTCGGTGCCGGTCTGATGATCGCGTGACTGCTCGGCGGCGCCGGCTGCCCCGGCCTGCAGCTGCGCACGTCGACGGATCTCGGCGCCAAGTCCGGTCAGGCGGCCAGGCGTTCCGCGCCGACCGCCGCGACCGACTCCGCCGTGCCGCATTCCAGGTGCGAGGCGATCGCCTCGGCGCGGGGGCCCTACCGGTGGCCGGCGAGCACCCTGAGGATCGCGTCGACCGGGCCGGCGACGGCGTCCGCGCAGACGGCGAAGACCTCGCGGGAGCGGCCGTAGGGGTCTTTCACGTCGTCGTCGTCCGGGGTCTGCGGTCGCACCAGACCACGCTTGGCGGCGGCGGCGCTGACGAGGGCGGGGAAACGTTCGGCGAGCGGGGCCGGCAGGGCGGCCGGGTCGACGGCGGCGGCCAGCCGGGCGAACTCCGGCAGCGTGAACGTCCACGCCGAGGCCCGCGGCACCATCGTGACGGCGGCGGCCCGGTGGTCGCGGGTGGCTCCGAGCACCAGCCCGGCGTCTTCGACGTGGTGCTCGCGCAGCTCGCGGGCCGCGAACCCGGTCGGGTCGCCGCCGCGCTCGATGACCGCGTCGGCGGCGTAGTCCTCCATCGGCGCACCGTCGCGGCCCCACGTGCCGGCGCTGCGGACGTCGATGGCTCTGGCCTCGTCGCCGAAGTGCTTGCGCAGGCCGGCGGCGAGCAGCCGCTCGCCCATGGGGGAGCGGCAGATGTTGCCCGTGCACACGAACAGCACGCCGAACTGCGCCTCACCCATGCCATCCAGCCTGCCACGTGGCCGGCCGTCACCGCTTCGGATCGCCCTCAGTGCGGCCGTGACCATCAAGGTGCGGGGGTGAGCGAGGGACAGGGCGCACGACGGATCTGTGGATCGCGTCGCGTGTCTACAACGGTGGGGCGACGCGGACGATCGTTCTCTTGGTGATCTCCTGCCGGCGCCGGAACCGCTTGCCGGCCTCAGCCTGCTCGCCGCTCTCGGC
>Ga0207707_10003680_pt1 | contig 13593 bp, 12 predicted proteins | sample KBSC83BmetaG_FD_184336 | JGI IMG/M metagenome (GOLD analysis project Ga0207707, IMG submission 184336) | Corn rhizosphere microbial communities from Kellogg Biological Station, Michigan, USA - KBS C8-3B metaG (SPAdes) (version 2) | ecosystem: Host-associated > Plants > Roots > Rhizosphere ...
AACTTCCATCAGGGTGTAGAACGCGACGTTGGCGATCAGAATGGGGCGGCGTCCAAAACGGTCGGCGAGCAGGCCGAAGACGAACGCACCGACGGGGCGGGTCACCAGGCTGGCGGTGATGGTGAGCGCGACGTCCGGAACGGAGCGCCCGAAGTCTTTGGCGATGGCGGATACGCAGAAGACCAGGACGAAGAAGTCGAATGCGTCAATGGTCCAGCCGAGGAAACCGGCGGCGACCGCCTTCTGCGTGTTTCTGTTTTCAGCGGCGCTGGTCCCGGCAGGCATGTGGACCTGTGTAACACATCCGGGCGCACGAGCGCTTTCGTGGCTGAGAGCTTTCAGCTCGCCACGGGCGTCCTCAGCGCACTTTGCAGGTCAGTGGTTCGCCACTTGGCCTGGGTCAGTCTCCGGTTTGTGTAACGCAGCCACGTGCAGGCGGTGATTGCGGAGGAATGAGACGATAACATACTTTATCGTCTAATAAAAGGGAGAAGGGCGCGGATCCCGAGCGTATTCAATTTTCGGTCGGCGTCTTCACGGCTTGATCGATTATTAGCATCTCTATCGGCGCCTTCCGCGACTCCAACTTGAGCCCCAGCTTCTCGACGGCGTTGAAGAGAGTATCGCCCGATGAGGCATCCAACAGCTTCGAAGCGTCTGGAGAAACCGCCGAGCCCTGCGCGATCGCCGCGCGGACCATCATGGCGCGGAAATCCTCCGGCGAGAATTCCATGGTGAAATCGTAGTTTCCTTTTAGGTCGGTCATGTCTACCACTGGCCGGTCCGCAAACCGAGCCAGAGCGGCTGCAATTGTCGACATCGGTAGTTTCTTGCCCTCGAACTTGTTGTCGCCAAGCGTTAAGTTAGAACCGTTGCCATAGCTGACGACGGTTCCCGCGCCCCTCGCGATGGCGGCGACATTCTCGCTTTGGTTATTCGGTGGCTCGCCGCCTGCCGCCACCGGATCGGCGGGCGATTCTTTCAGCTTCAGCCCGCCCTTCCCGATGATCAAGCCGTACACCGGAAACTCTTTGGTCTCGCGATGCATTTTCATCTGAAACCGATCGCGCAGCAGCGCTTGCAGCATCTCCGGAATCTGCTTGGGGTCGGAGCCGGCCGGCAATTTCGCCGTAATGTCCCACCTGTCCGATGCGATCCAATCCGGCGCGGAGATCTGATAATTCTTCAGGTCGTATGCCATCCCAAGATAAAGCTTCAAAGACAGGGCAGAGTACCTCACCATCGCACCGTCGATGTGCAGGCCGGCTATGGCTTGCCCTTGACCGCCCGGAGCCGATGGTTTGATGGAGGCTACCTCAAACTCCTGCCCGAAAACTAAGAGTGCGGGAAGAAGCAAAAGTACGGTGCAAACCTTCATACTCACTAGGCTACGCCATCAAATGTATGCCTGAAGCCGTACATCGTGGGCGCAATTGCCGCTTCCGATAATCCGGCCTTACGTCTCGTGAAGGCACTTGGTTGGGTCGGTAAGGCGGACGCTTGAGGTGCCGTAGCGCGTCAATTACCCGCCAGCCGGGACTCTTCGATCATCTCGACCACCTGTTTCACGATCCTGGGATGCAACACTTTCCCGGAGTGGAAGGGCACGGTGACGCGGAGTTCACCCTTACCGTAGATCCTATGGCTTCCCTTGGAACGCAAAAGCTCAAATCCGGCTTGCAGAAGGAGGCTCTCGGCTTCTGATGCGGTCAGTCGCGGAGCCCTAGGCATTCACTTCGACGGTCGTCGTCAGGATCTCCCGACTCAGATGCTGATTGCGTTCCTCGGGCGGAAGGGTCTCTAGGTATAGTTCGATCGCCTCTCGAACATTGGCGACGGCTTCTTCGAGCGTATCCCCCTGCGATTGACACCCCTTGAGTTCCGGGCACCATGCGTAGAAGCCATGCTCATCCTTCTCAATGACCACGCTCGCCTTACGGACCATGCTCAAAGTTTACCCTACCAGCCATAAATACGTTCCCAATAGACTCGCTACAAAAATTACCTGTTCTTTGAATTCACCGACGCGCCCGAATGTGCGACTCTCGGAGCATGGGACGACTCTGGCCTGCTCTCTTGCTGGCCGCTATCCCTTGCGCCGCTGCTGATTTATCTCGGGCCATCGATGCGCTGATGCAGGCCAGCCCCGCCGTCCGAGCCTCCCTAGGCATCCACGTCGTCGACCTCAAGACCGGCAACGCCCTGTATTCCCGCAACGCGGATCGACTTTACTTACCCGCGTCGAACATGAAACTGTTCACGGCGGCGCTCGCGCTGGAGCGCCTGGGTCCCGAGTACCGGCTGACTACGCGCCTGGTCCGGACACCCGACGGCGATCTCATCCTGGTCGGCGGCGGCGACCCGTCCATGTCCGGCCGCACGTATCCATATCAGAAGGAAACGCCCACACCCAAGCCCAATCCACTTCAGGCCATCGAGGAACTGGCCGATCAGGCTGTTGCCGCTGGCATTGTGCGCGTCGACGGCGATATCGTCGGCGACGATCAGTTTTATCCCTGGGCGCCCTATCCACCCAGCTGGACCGCGGAAGACTTAATCGGAGAAGACGGCACTCCCGTGAGTGCGCTTACCGTCAACGACAACGTCATCACCCTTGCGATTCATCCCGCCGCGAGGGCCGGTGAGCTGGCCTCGATTTCCCTTGAACCCGCAATCGAGTATTACGCCGTCGACAATCAAGTGATCACCGTGGCCGGCGAGAAGGAAGCGCGCATCCGGGTGACCCGCCTGCAGGGAACGCGGCAAATTCTGGTGTGGGGCAGCATACCGTTAGCCGGAGCCGCCGTGCGTGAGAATCTGGCTGTCGATGATCCGGCCTTGTTCGCGGCCTGCGCATTGTACGACGCTCTGCTGCGCCGCGGCATAGCGGTGCGCGGTCGTCCGCTGGCCCGGCATCGTCAGGTCTCAGAAGATCCCTGGCCGGTCGAAGGCGAAGTGATCGCGACTCGCACGTCGCCGCCGATGCTCGAAATGCTCCAGGTGATCGAAAAGGTCAGCCAGAACCTGCACGCCGAGCTGATGTTGCGCGAAGTCGCCCGCGTCACTCGCGGCACAGGTACGCGTGAATCGGGTTTGACGGAACTCGCGGGGTGGCTCGCTAGTATCGGAATCAAGAACGAGGAGTGGCGCGCCGAGGATGGCTCCGGTTTATCGCGCAATGATGAAGTCTCGCCGCGGGCGGTGACCCGGCTGCTGACCTACATGGCCGCGTCGAAGAACAGGGTCGCATGGGTATCCCTGCTGCCGGTGGGCGGAGAAGACGGAACCCTGGAACACCGTCTATGCTGCGTATCGGACACCAGCGCCGCGAAGCAGGTGCGGGCCAAAACCGGTAGCCTGACGCGGGCGATCGCGCTTTCGGGCTACGCCGACAGCCGAACCCGTGGGCGGCTCGCCTTTTCGATTCTGGTGAACAATTTTTCCGCGCCTCAGGCCGAGGTGCGGGCCTGGGTTGATAGAATAGCGTTAGCGCTTGTGGAGTGATCTATGCCGATTTTTGAATACCTGTGTGAAGACTGCGGTAACAAGTTCGAGAAGCTGGTGCGCCGGTCGGCATCGGAAAATGACGCTAACGCCGTGCATTGCCCTTCTTGCGGCCAGGAGCATCTCAAGCAGCAGTTCTCGACCTTCGCCGCCCACGCCAACGGCGCTTCGCACGCGCAGACCGAGATGCCTTCCTGCCCTTCTGGTATGTGCCAGACGCCGGATCTCTGCGGCCGAAACTAACTGCCGGAGCCCTTTAGCGCCTTCTCAACAGCCTCCAGCAGCATCTGCGGGAGGAAAGGCTTTTGCACAAAGCCTATGCCGGTTCCGCGCGGGACGTACGGATAACCGCTGGTGATGATCGCCGGAAGCCCGGGGCGGATCTGGCGGAGTCTCTCTATCAGTTCTTCTCCGTTCAGTGAGGGAAGCGAAAGATCTGTGATCGCCATGGAGAAACGGTCCGGTTCAGCTTGAAACCGCGCTAAGGCCTCCATGGCGTCGCCGAACGTTTCGACCTGGTACCCGAGGCGGACCAGGTACCGGCTCAGCAGATCCAGGAGTTGCGGCTCGTCGTCAATGATCAGCAGCATCTAGTGAAATGAGAGCGGGATATCGGAAGGACTGAAAGAGACCCCGATCGAAGCACGATAGCTGTTCTGCAAATACACCCCATTGACGATTTCCTGATGCCGCGCATCGTACCGGACAAATGCCTGGATAGGATGGGAAAAAGAATAGGTGACCCCCGCGCCGCCTATGAGCTGGGAAAAGGGCTGCAGATCCTGGCCGATTCCTTGTAATCGAGCATATGCCACGCTGGATGAAAGGCTCCATCTCCGCTCGGCTGTGTAGTTTAGGCTTGCGCCGGCGGAGTCGGAGCGCGATGTCAGATAAATGCCGTTCCCGCCGGAAACCCCGCGCTGGTACTCGAATGACAAACTGGCTCGATGGAATTGCCGTTTGAGCGTTGCATCCCACTGAGGGTAAATGCTTTTCTGGTAGAAAGCCTCGATTGTGCTACTGACGCCAAGAAGCGCGCTGATCTCTGGAGATACGCCAACACGTTGCAGACCTTGTACCTCCGCAAGGAAGGCTCCGCCACTAAGGTTAAGGGTCCAGTATTGCCCGAGTTGAGTGACAAACACACCGGTGAATGAGTTGATGTCGGATTCGCCGAAGGCTTTCGGAAAATCGAAATGTGAATGTTGATAGTTCGCGCCCACGGTGGTCCTTTGCGTCACGCGATGCAGAAGTTCCCCATGGAGCATGTAGCCTCGCATGCCGATCAAGCCCGGGGCCTTTCGCCAGACGTCGAATCCGTCGCCTCCGAAAGTCAGCGTGGTGTGCGCTGACAGAAGGTAATTTATGTCGAGCGTAGACTGTAGATAATTCACGCGGTTATCGAACAACAGCGAGGAAGGAGTCACGACGGCATCGGCGAGGGTGGGAAGAACGCCGGCGAAATTGGTGCCCTGCGAGACCGTGCCGGCGGCCTGGCGCATATCGAAAATCAACCGCCGCGATTTCTGGTAAGTGTAGCCCAAGGCCAGCGTATGATCCGTGCCGTCATAGAAAGACTTCTGGCTGTAATGGCGGTAGGTTCCTTGGTAGTCCAGCCCAAGCTGGGCGTGATGGAACTTATGGGTACCGTATGCTCCCAGGCCGATTTCGGTTCCGTACAATCCCCCCACGGTTATCAGATTACCGTTGCCATCCACGGAGTAGGGTTGGATGCCGTTATCGTAAATTCCACTGGCGCTGACGAAAAATCTTAGGTCTACGTCCTGGCCTGCCCGCTTACCGATGTCCCCTGCGCCGCGGCTTAAGACCCCTGGTCCGAGATAGTCGCCGACTTGCGCGACCATGGTGGAACAACAGCCCAGGACTATCGCTAAAATTCGCGTTTTCAAGAAGGATCCTCCGGTTCGGTCGGTTGGTAGACTCAAGGCAGCAACACTACCGAGTCTGACGCCGTCTAAATGGTTGTGTCAACTTCCTGTGCGGGGCTGCCTGCACCTGCATGGCGGTGAAAGGATCGGCCGCCCAGCGGCATTCCTTTAGCGAAAGGATCTCCTAAATGCGAAAACTCCTTCTGTTGTCTCAGATAGCCCTGATAGTGCCGGCCGCCGTACAGACGATGGCTGCCGACCTGCCGATTCGGGAAGTCATTCTCTATAAGCACGGCGTTGGCTATTTCGAGCGCGCGGGCGAATTGCGTGCCGGCGAAACGGCACGGCTCGATTTCAAGGCCTCCGACATGAACGATGTGTTGAAATCCTTGACCATCGTCGACCGCGATGGAGGGGTGATCGGGGGTGTCCGCTATGACGCCGCCGAACCGCTGGAAAAGCGTTTGCAGGACTTCCCCTTCGAGTTGGACCGCCAAGCGTCCCTGGCGGCGTTTCTTGATCAGATGAAGGGGGCTCGCCTGGAGCTGCGGCTCGGGTCGGACACCATCGCGGGGACGATCATCAGCGCCCGGATATCCAAACCCGACGATAAGACTCCCGAGCGCGAGACCGTAGTTCTGCTGACCGATTCGGGCGAGATCCGGACGTTCGACTTGGGCGCGGCGAGCTCCGTGAAGCTGTCCGATCCAAAGCTCCAGGGCTTGCTGCGGGATTATCTGACGGTGCTGAGCGGCGCGCGCTCGAAGGATCGGCGCAGCGTGTATATCGACGCGAACGGTACCGCGGCGGCACGTCAGTTGAGCGCGAGTTACATGACGCCCTCGGCGGTATGGAAGTCGAGCTATCGGTTGATTTTCGGGGCACAAGCTGATGCGACACTTGAAGGCTGGGCCATTATCGACAACACGTCAGGTGCGGATTGGACCAACGTGAAGCTCTCGGTGGTATCCGGGCGGCCGATCTCGTTTATCACGCAGTTGTACGAGCCGCGGTATGTGCGGCGTCCCACGGCGGAGCTGGCTGAGAACCAGCCTGTCGCCCCGATCGTCCTGCAGGGGGCGATTGGCAAGGGCGCACCGTTGAATCAGGCGGCTCGGGCGTTTGCCGCGGCTCCCGCAGCTCGCGAGGCTCTGGCTGATAGCCTGCTCAAAACGGAATCGGGCCAGGCGTCTTCCGTCGCGCCTGCGACCGATACCCGCGATCTCGGCGAACTGTTCGAATACAGCTTCTCCTCGCCCGTTTCCGTGAAGCAGGGCGAATCGGCAATGCTGCCGTTTCTCCAGCAGAAGATTGGCGCGCGGAAGCTCCTCATCTATATGGAAAGCTTCGGGCTGCATCCCATGAACGCGGCGGAGATCGCCAATTCCACCGGCAAGACGCTGGACGGCGGTCCGATTACCGTTTACGACGCCAATACCTACGCCGGTGAAGCGCTGGTGGAGACGCTCAAGGCCGGCGACAAGCGGCTGATCACCTACGGAGTCGACCTGGGTGCGCGGGTCACAACAGCCTTCGATTCGTCGCGGGCAAACGTACGGGAGATTCATTTCGCGCGCGGCGTTCTCACCACCCGCAACGCCATCGAGGAGACGAAGACTTACACAGTCAAGAATGTGGATCCGGGCCGCAAGACGGTGATTATCGAGCACAAGCAGCGCCCCGGGTATAAACTTCTGGACGCGAAGCCCTCCGAGACCACCGCCGACGCCTATCGCTTCGAAGTGAACGTGGGCGGCAATGCAACCGAGACTTTCGCGGTACGCGAGGAGCGGGTCTACGATCAGACCACGAGCATTTCGAGTATCACACCGGACGTGATCGCGACACTCCTCCAGAACAAAGCGCTGAACGAAGCTGGTCGCCGCCAACTGGATCAGATCGCGCAAAAGAAACGCGAAATCGCAGTTAATGACGGCCAGCTTCGCCAGGCTCAGGCCGACCTCAACAACCTGACCCAGGACGAAGAGCGGCAGCGGAGGAACATCGAGAGCCTGCGAAACGTCGCTGGGCAGCAGAATCTGGTGCAGCAGTACGCCGGCCAGCTGGCGGCGGCGGAAGTAAAGCTGGCGGGTCTGCGCGATCAGGAAAGCGCCCTGCAACGCAAGAAGACTGCTCTTGACAGTGAGCTGAACGGGTTGATCGAGAAAGCCGAGTTTTAGGAGAACGCCTCTAACGAAAGCCCAGGCCCGTGATGACGACGCCCAGTTGACGCCGGTCGCCCGGTGCGGTGAAGGTCTTATCGACAACCACTGTCACGGTCGCAGCGGTGTTCGAAAGTTGGATCGGCGCCGACAACTTGTAGGAGCCCGGACCGGCGAAGATATCCTCGGCTGCCAGCTGGCCATCGACCAGCAGTTGCACGTGTCGGGCGGGAGCTGCCTGCGGAATGTATAGCACTACTTCGACGGATGCGAGCTTCTCAGGCGTCTTAAGAAGCACGGACGCTCGCTCGCTCGACCATCCGTCCGGGTACAGACCCGAGAGGATGTGAGCGGGCGCCTCTGGATCGTTCGGTTTAAGATAGCTCAGCACGGGTTTGCGGTCGATCACGGTGTCGGCGCGCACTCGATCCGCGGGTCCGGTCGATATTTCGAAGGGCAGCAGGCCGCCGGCAGCACTCGAATAGGCCGAGCGGTGGCTCAGCGAAATCAGGCGCAGTGGAACACTGGGGACAATTTGGGTTGCGCTAACCTGGGCGACGGGAGCGTTCAGCGTGACGGCATGAGCCAGCGCGCTGGATACCACGATATCGCCGGGCCGAATCGCTTGATCGCGTGAGAGAGGCAGCGCGCCTTCCGATTCCATGTAGTAGCGCAGGCCCCATTCGCCATCGACCCAAACGCGGTGTTGGGCAGCGTCGGGAGCAAGGGTCTTCGCGAATTGGCGATAGCCGTCCCAATGCTGATAATTGGCGGTAGCCAGGCCGAGCGACAGGATCATTTGTAGTCCGAATCCGGCATAGAGCCATCGAGGTGCGGAAGTGCGGGCGGCTAGAATCGCGACGGGTGCCGCGATCGGCAACAGGTAGCGGGCAGATCCAGCGAAGAAGATCAGCAGCGCTCCGGCAAAGAAGATGGCGGCCCAGGCGGCCAGGAAATCGCCGTGGAGGGCTTCTGTGCCGATCCAGGTAAGAACCAGGACGCCGCATCCGACGGAGAGCCAGAAGAGCGGATTCACGTCGTATATCGCGGCACCGGCCATCGCGCCTGCCGCTACCAACAATCGCCACCTTAGTTTTGGCCAGAACGCAGCGATTACCAGGACCGGTGATACGATCCAGCCCGAGTGCACCAGCAGCGCGGCCGCGCTGCGGAGCATGTTGGACGTCCTGTTGAATGAATAGCTGCGCATGTAGCCGAGCAGAATAGCGGCTGGAAGTGCGCCGCGCGTGCGCCATTCCCAGACTTGCCAAACGGCGATCGCAACGGGCGCGGCCAGCGTCACGGGCCATGCCACATACCAGGTACGACTTCTCTGGAAGAGATACACGGCAAGAACCGGCGTGAGCAGTACCGCCTGATACGCCGTCAATCCCGCGAGCGCGCCCGCGATCGTGGAACACGCCAAAGCCGCGATGGAGTGTTTATCCACCGCGTGTACAAACAATGCGGTAGACGCCATCCAGAATGCGAGGAAGGGGAGGTCGGCTTCAAACGAATTTCCGTTCACCACAAAGGCCGGGACTGCAATGAACAGGAGTGTCGCCGCGAACGGCCGCTCGCAGAATCTGCGCGCCAGAGACCACATCGACAGGGCAGCGATGATCGAAAACAGAGTATACGCCAGGTGAAACGGAACTTCGTACACGTCGCCCATAGCGGCCAGCAGGATCGCCAGGATCCAGGAATTTACGGGTCCATGCGAATGCCCGCGCATATCGACCATATCGCCCGAGAACACGTAATGAGTGTTCAAGGGATGCAGAGGATCGATCTGGGCGTGTTCGGCGCCGTAGAGGTAATCGACGTCGTCTCCCTGGATGGGCTGATTGAGAAATGGCAGCCGTAGCAGGATGACCAGCGCGATGATCGCGAGCGTCCGCTTTACCACGTAACCGGTATACCGGGTTGCAACGTCCAGACGTCGGTGCCCGGGAGATCTCGCAGCAATTCGACAAGTTGCTCGGGGCGGCCGGTGAGCGCTGGAAATGTCCCGAAGTGCAGCGGAATGACGCGGCGCACATTCAGCATCCGGCAGGCGAGCGCCGCCTCGCGCGGGCTCATGGTGAAGAGGTCACCGATGGGCAGGAATGCGAGCTCGGGATGATACAGGCGCTCGATCAGCTGCATGTCGGTGAAGACGTTGGTATCGCCCGCGCAGTAGACCACGCGGCGGTCGGGCAGTCGCATCACGTACCCCGCCGCCTCACCGCCGTAGATAATTTGATCGCCATCCAGAATGCCGCAGCTATGGATGGCGTGCGTCATGGTGACCGAGATGGGTCCGACGGTAGCCGTGCCGCCTTTGTTCATGCCAAGGGTGTTCTTGGCGCCCTTGCTTTCGAGCCAGTGAGCGGTCTCATAGATGGCCACGATCTGCGGGGAAAACTTCTTGGCCAGCGGCAGGACGTCGTGAATGTGATCGAAGTGGCCGTGCGAAACCAGGATGACGTCCACGCGGTCGATGGAGTGCCCCTTGGGATACGCGGGATTGCCCTCGATCCAGGGGTCGACCAGAATGATTTCGCCGGTAGTCAGCCGGAACTGGTATGTCCCGTGCCCGAGCCAAGTGATCTCAACCATCCTTCGATTCTACCCGCTGTGATATGAAGAAGAGAACGTGTGGAAATTCACTTTGCTGCTTGCACCGGCCCTGGTTCTGTTCGCGCAACAGCCGGAGATCGACTTCGTCAAAATCCAACCGGGGGAGTTTCTGATGGGATGCTCGCCCAAGGACTCTCCGTATTTGCAGGACGGAACGGTGAGCGCATGTCCCGCTGATGCCCAACCCGCGCACCGGGTGCGAATTACCAAGGCGTTCGAAATCGGCAGGTATGAAGTGACGCAGTCGCAGTGGGAAGCCGTGATGGGGAACAATCCCAGCTTCTTCAAGGGCGCGGACCATCCTGTGGAGCAGGTGAGTTGGGAAGATGTCCACGAGTTCCTGCGCCGCCTCAGCGCGCGCAAGGATGGCTATCGGTATCGCCTGCCGACAGAGGCCGAATGGGAATACGCTGCGCGGGCCGGAGCGGAGGGTCTCTATGCAGGGCCCTCGCTGGAAGCGATGGCTTGGTACGGAGTGGGCGGGGTGAACCTGATCGAGAGCAAGGGAACGACCCATCCGGTCGGGCAGAAGCAACCGAATGCATGGGGTTTGTACGACGTCCACGGCAACGTCGCGGAGCGCGTGGAAGATTGGTACAGTGCCAGCTATTACAAGACCAGCCCGCGAGATGATCCGACGGGTCCAGTGTTGGGGCAGATACACATCGCGCGCGGCGGCTCCTGGTACAGCAACGCGAGCTATGTGCGCCTAGCGAACCGCTACCAAAACGCCGCAGTCCTGCGGCGCCGAGATGTCGGATTCCGCTGCGTGCGGGAACCCGTCCGGTAGTTTCAGTGCTTCAACATGCTCTTCGCGGAGGGTTGGGCGTGGCCGAGGATATTATGCGGACGATAGTTCTTTTCGAGCGCCGCGATCTCCTCCGTAGTGAGCTTGAGATCGACCGCGCCGATCACGTCCTTGAGGTGCGCCGCCTTAGTGGCTCCAATGATGGGAGCCGTAACGCCGGGAGCCTGCAGGACCCACGCGCATGCGATCTGGGCGGCTGAGACGCCGCGCGTCTTGGCCACGTTGGTAACAGCGTCCGCTACGGCGAAGTCATCCTCGGAGTGATACATGTCCTTCGCGAATGTGTCCACGGTGGCTCGAGTGGTCGCGTCGCCGTCGCGACGACGGTTGCCAGTGAGGAACCCGCGGGCCAGGGGACTCCATGGAATGATCGCGAGTCCCTGGTCGGCACACAGCGGAATGGTCTCGCGTTCTTCTTCGCGATAGACCAGGTTGTAGTGGTTCTGCATCGACACGAAGCGGTGCCAGCCATTCTCCTTGGCCGTGTACAGGGCCTTCGAGAGCTGCCACGCCGCCATGCTGCTGGCGCCCAGATAGCGCACCTTGCCGGCGCGCACCAGAGAATCGAGAGCGTCCAGCGTCTCCTCGATGGGCGTCTTGGGATCCCAGCGGTGGATCTGGTATAGATCGACGTAGTCCATCTGAAGGCGGCGCAGCGAATTGTCGCAGGCTTCGATAATATGTTTGCGGCTGAGGCCGCGCTGGTTGGGGCTCGGTCCCATCACGCCGTGGACCTTGGTCGCGACCACGATGTGATCGCGCACGGCCAGTTCTTTCAGATGCGCCCCGGTGATCTCTTCGCTGAGACCGATGGAGTACACATCGGCGGTGTCGAAGAAATTGATCCCGGCGTCAAGCGCGATGCGGAAGTGCTCGCGCGCGTCTTCTCTATTGACGTGCCAGCCCTTGGTGCCGAGCGCCCAGTCCGGCAGATCGCCGCCGCCATAGCTCATGCATCCTAGGCACAGTCGCGACACGGTGATTCCGGTATTTCCGAAGTTGGTGTATTGCATCGTATTAGATTTTAGCGGGATTGTGATTTTAACGAGGCCGCAGCTAGTTGGATGCCGTCGCCGATTTGGGCGAATCCTGGAATGCTCACAGGCGTGTGTCCCGAGATCGGGACCTCGCCAAACAGCGCCTTGACCGCGGCGATCTCCGAAGGCAGCGACGAGCTGAACGTAGTGAGAAACGCGGTGGCATTCGGAACGCTGGTCAGCAGATAAGGATTCTCGAACGGGAGCAGCACTACGGGGGGGTGCCCTTGCGTAAGATTTACGAGGAATGGCTTCACGTCCTTAAGATCCGCGGACACGGAGGCGAAAGAGGCCGCCACGATGGCCGAACACGTTGCCGTGTCTCCGGCGGTCGCTTCGAGAGCCGCTAGCGGCAGCCCGGTATCGAGCGAGATGACTCGTCCGGCAGGAGCCCGGCGTTGAAAGTCCTGAATGGCCCGCTGACCGAATTGCGAGATGCGCCGTTCGGTGATCACGATCAGGCAAGGCCGGCTTGCGGATGCCAGAGGCAGCACCTCGCGATCATTGCGAATCAGAGTGACGGCGTGATCGGCCACGGCTTGAGCTTTGTCGGCGGCTTCGGGCGAATCCAAAACGTCAGAGATCGCGTCGAGGTTCACCAGCTTTTTCTTATTGCTTAGCCCGAGCGAGAGTTTCGCGGCAAGCACGCGAGCGACGCTTTGCTCCAGGCGCTGGCGCGAAATACGGCCGTCCTCCACGGCGCCCACCACCGCGCGGATGGCTTTATCGGGATCGGGCGGCATCAGCAGCACGTCTGCGCCGGCGACGATCGACCGCACGGAACCTTCGCCGCTGTCGAACAGCATGGCCAATCCCTGCATGGTCATCGCGTCGGTGACGATCAGGCCTTTGAACTTAAGTTCGTCGCGCAACAGGGAGGTGAGCACGTTGTGCGACACGGTGGCGGGCATGCCGGACGGCTCCAGCGCCGGTACGGCCATGTGAGCGGTCATGATGGAATCGACGCCGTGCGCGATGGCGGCCTCGAAGGGCTTCAGTTCCAGGGCGTCGAGACGCTCACGTGGAACTTCTAAGCGCGGCAGCCCCAGGTGGCTATCGATATCGGTGTCGCCATGTCCGGGAAAATGCTTGGCAGTGACCAGAACGCGGTTGGCCGGGTCGGAATGCGCGCCTTCGATGAACGCGGCGACGTAACGCGAGACCTGCTCGGGATCCTCACCGTAGGAACGCAGATTAATGATCGGGTTCAGGGGATTGTTGTTGACGTCGGCCACCGGCGCGAAAATCCAGTGAATGCCCAGGGCACGTGCCTCGCGTGCGGCGATCAGGCCTTCGTACCTGGCCGCGGCAGGATCGCCTGCGGCGGCGAACGCCATGCTGTGCGGGAATCGCGTGCCGCCGGTGACGCGCATGGACGCGGCGCGCTCGAAATCCGAGGCGACCAGGAGAGGAGTCTTCGCCAGCCTCTGCATCTGGTTGAGGAACAGCGCCAGAACATGCGGCTCGGCGTTGCGAACCAGACCATATTGCGAGGCGTTGTTGATAATGATGCCGCCGACGTGCAGATCGGCGACCCAATGCCGGTATCTTTCAAACTCTGGTGACGTGTG